>Ga0209718_1005387_pt1 | contig 10164 bp, 12 predicted proteins | sample AD_JPNAS1_MetaG_FD_184420 | JGI IMG/M metagenome (GOLD analysis project Ga0209718, IMG submission 184420) | Active sludge microbial communities of municipal wastewater-treating anaerobic digesters from Japan - AD_JPNAS1_MetaG (SPAdes) (version 2) | ecosystem: Engineered > Bioreactor > Anaerobic...
GGGATCAAGCGTCCCATAAACTTGTCAGCCTTCACTGCCCATATCAGACTTAACATGGACGGATTAAAATATCTGGTTTTCCATCCGTCACGTGTGAGCCCCTGCCTGGGCTCATGGGCGTTTCAATATGTAAAGCCCCCAACCAAATGGCAGAAGGCCGATTAGCACGAAGTAGATCCCTGCAAAGTCATAAAAGATCAAAATATCTCTAATACCGCTTGTTGAGCTGATGAATCCGCTGGCCACCATTATCAATCCAATGGCAACTGCCGAGATCCTGCAGAATTTCTCTGGCCATCCCGCCCCTATGAATTGCTTGGAAGCTGGTTTGACCAAGCTTAGCACATATACACCACTAAATACGATCAGCAAACCCGCAGTGATCACTGTAATATCACCCTTGCCAGTGATCAATGCCATCGCTCCACCAAGCATCAACAAGAGCCACCCCGTGGCTGTAGCTGCAGATCTTCCTCTTATCATCGGCGCTCCGAATTGACTTGGCTAATTACGCAGAAAAAGCATGCCTCGTCGAGGGATTCTCTGGAGATATCCTCGAAGCCACGAAGGAGGGGGTATTGCAGTCCTAATCCTGGGCAAATGGCTTGCTAGGTGCTCAACTCGACATACTTATGAAACGCATTGCATTAGTTATATTAGATAAATTTCTGCTGAGTTTTTGAATAATCTCGGGTCGGAAGCTTCGTATTGAAGCCTAAGGCAGTCCAGGCAAATCTGGAAACATTATGGTAACTAGAATTGCCAGGCACAGCGTTGCAACGAGGAAGGCTATTGCAGGTATTTTATCGCTCATCTCATCTCCTATCCAGACCAAATTAACGATTAATAAACATGAACAATTTTAGTATTTATGCTTTTCTTATTGCATTGTCGAATCCTGCAAAAATAGAATCTTATCTAGACCATGCATTCAGCTCTTGCTCTGATCACTAAGACCGGCCGATCGCCAATCTTCGCCACATCGTAAGTCGTGCTCCCCACTCCCAACTGCTTCAACCAGCCCGTTCCATGGGAGCTCATCGCAATCAGCGACACATCCTCCCTCTCGGCCAGGGAAATTATCTCCTCGGCGGGGTTTCCCACGCTTGTGTGGATTTTGACCTTTATTCCGGCTTTTTCAAGCTCATCCCGGATGACATTGAGCTTCCCGGTTGTCTCCTCTGTTTGGGCTTCAATCTCCCTCCAGGTCTCTCCCCGATAGACTACATGCTGGAGCAATATCTCTCCTACCCCTTTAGTCCTCTTGATGAAAGCAATCGCCTCTTCGGCCGGCTTCGATAAGTCGGTGGGACAGAGTATTCTTGAAAAGGGATGCGAGCAGAATTGCTCTAAGCTTGGGCCGCTCCTGCCTTCCAGGATCTTGTAGCGCATAAGAAGAATATTTGTGTTCCCATAGCGAAGAACGTTCTTGGCGACATTGCCCAGAAATATGCCCTCCACGACGCCCTTTCCTCTCGCGCCCATGACGATAACGGAACTCTCTTCTTCATCCGCTACCTTCTGGATCACTCTGGAGATCTCTCCCTCCATTATGGCCTCTGTTCTCGTCTTGACGCTGAGGCCTCGGCTGCTCAGAATCTTGCTCTGTTCCGTTAGGTTTGCTTTAGATTCATCGATCCGCCCCCCTGGGTCCCATACCCTGGCGAGAGGATCTGCAGGGCCGATCACATGCAGGAGCACCACTTCGTTCACGCCCGGAAGCTCTTTTACGCACTCCAGGACCTTCTGGGAGTACTTGGAAAAATCCGTGGGGAATAAAACCTTTTCAAACATCATCAATCATCTCATTAATTGAATTCTTCATTCTGATATTTCAATTCATCGACTATAACAATTAATAATTAACTAGTTGAATGCTTGCCTTCAAGAGGGCGCATTAGAAGGGGGTATCTGGATCAGATGAAAACTCGAAGATGCAATCCACTGGCAATTTGTCAAATGTTCTCAAAATTTAGTCTAATTAAAAATATATAATTGGATAAAAAAATTCCAGGATATGGCGGAGGGAGACTTTCTGGAGCCAAACGCATGCTCTCCTCCCCCAAAAAAAGAAGTGATGCGAGCATCACTTCTAAAGGGCGAACTCAATGTGGAAAGGTATGTAGAATATCCACACATAGTAGACCAGCATAACTACCAGTCCCAGGGGAACGCCAAGCTTTGCCCACTCCTTGCTGGTGATATTCAGCTTCTGGGCGGAGATGATGTTGGGGATGTTTCCTGGGATCAGCATGCCCCCAGAGATGAGAAGCCCCATGAGAACGGCCTGAATCTGGGTCATCTCCATGGCCGGGCTAAGTTCAGCCGCAGTCAGAGTGGCATTATCCAATATGGCCGAGATCATGTTCACCCAGTAGAGGATCTGGGGAGCTATGCCCAGCATATATTTGTCTATCACAACCTTCATTCCTGAGCCCAGAAGCAGGAGGGCCATGACGAATATGTAGACCTTGCCTGCCCTGATCACTACCTCTCTTAAGCCGCCGTCCTCCTCCTCCGCGACCATGCAATCAGCGAGCTTGGCTTTGCCAGTGAAGAACATGGCCAGAAGGCCGAAGGCCAGGCAGCCGGGTATGATGTATACCGCCAGCTGGTTGAAGAGGAAGAAGAATCCTGCATTGTAGGGCTCACCCTGCAGCTTGGTGATGGCGATGGTGGAAAGAGGCTCACCCACTGGTGTGAGAACCGCTCCCAGGCCGATGGAGAAGCAGGCGATGATGACCACATTGATCTTGGTCTTGCGGTCAAGGGGCATGCAGTTCAATAGCTCCACCAGGAGGAGCGCGGCTATGATCGCGGTTATTATGCTGGAGGATAGTCCTAAAACGACCACGATCAGAAATACAACGATCTTTATGGGGACAACCTTGGTGATCTTGCTCATCGCCATCTGGGCATAGGAGCGGCCATAGTGGAAGAGTATGCCGGCTACGAGAACAGCGGGAACGATTCCTTTTATCACCGGCTCTTTGATGGCCTCCATCACTATCTCCATATTCCAGCCGATGAGCTCTACCTGATGCTCTGTGTATCCCAGCATCTCCATAAGTCCAGGCTTGCTGTAAAAGCTTGATATGGTCACTGCCAGAACGCCCATGACGAATAGAAAGGCCTCAAGGTTGTGTTCGATCTTCTTGACCATGAATGGTCCTACAAGTACAGCTAGTACAATGATAAGTAGACCAATGTCTAGTGGGTCAAATTGCACAAATATTCCCTCCAATATCTACAAAATTTTCAATATCGTTAGTTTCCGTCTCTGCAGGCCAGAGGCTGACATTGGGTCTCATGGTTTTGGCCGTACGGCCAGATAGTTCCGTATCCCCCAACTCCAATCAAGCTCTCTATATGTTGAAACCATATGACCACTCCATTCATTCCTGCATCGACAGGCTCCCTCATCCGGAGAGTCTCTTATTGGGATGCTCAACCCAATATTAAATGCTTTTGGTTTTTTGTTTTGGAGGCTCAAACCGATTTGATACCCGAGCCAATGCCTGGATCAAGTTAGATAATTGAAAAAAGAGGCATCTAGAACTAGAAGAATTGTGGCAAATGATACAATAAATCTCGGCGTCTGGCTGCAGTGTACATCATGCTATCGAGCAACTGGTTTTTAAAAATATTAAAAGCTAAAAAGAAAAGGAACTAATATGCAGCCATCTTCTCCTGCCTCAATATCAGGACCGGCCTGGAAGCGGAGTTGGCCACGTCATAAGCAGTGCTTCCTATTCTGCCCTTCTTTATGGCCGAGGCTCCCTGAGAGCTGATGGCAATCAAGGAGACGTCCTCTTTCTCAGCCTCCGATCTGATAACCTCAGCCGGCTGGCCCACAACCACCTTGGTTGTGGCTTGTATGCCCGACATCTTCAGATTCTGGGCGATCTCCTCGATCCTCCCTTTGGCCAATGCGACATTGGCCTCGATCTCCTCATCGGTCTCCCCCTTGGATACCACATTGAGCAGCACTATCTCTCCAATTCCCTTCAGGCTTTTCAGGAAGGACAGGGCGACCTCAGAAGTCTGGGAGAGGTCGGTAGGGAAGAGAACTCTGGCAAAGACCCGGGCGCAATACTTCTCCATGGTATTATCATCCAGGGTCTTGTAGCGCATGATCAAGAGGTGCGTCCTGCCGAAGCGAAGCACATTCCGGGAAGAGCTTCCAAGCAGAGTGCTCATGATCAGGCTCCTTCCCCGCGCTCCCATGGCCACCAGAGAGACGTTCTCTTCCATTGCCACTTTATTGATGGCGCTTGCCACCTCGCCCTCCAGAACGGATACCGCTTTCACCTTAACCGTTACCCCTGGAGCTCCTATGGCCTTCTTCTCCTCTTCCAGCTTCTTTTCGGTATCCTTTATCTCCGATACCGGATCCCAGACACGGGCGAGCGGATCTCTAGAAATGACATTGAGAAGTAGTACCTCTTTCAATCCCGGCATTTCGCCGATGCATTCGATCACTTTCTTGGCATGCTTGGAGAAATCTGTGGCAATCAATACCTTTTCAAACATTTCTAGCTCACCTTATGAACTAGTTTCATTTCCTGATATTTCAATCTATTTCAGCAGAGTGGGGTGCCGAAGGATTGCTCTTCCAGCTCCATCAGCTTCTGCCATGCTTCCTTGCACTGGCAGTGCAGATCATCAAAGTGCCTCGCATCCTGGGTAAGATCGTGCTTCCTGATCGCCTCCGCCAGGGCGGCATCGCACTGGCCGCAGTTATGGGGCCCCCGTCTGGTGCCTGCACCCACCGGGTCACAGATGATAGGGCCTGGGGAGCTTTTCAACACTTCAAGGGCGGACCAGAGCCATGGTGGCCGATACTCGCCCTTCTCCCACATCCTCTCCACCACTGTATTGCGTTGCACATTGCACAGGTTCAGGGAGATGATGTCTGCATAAGGGCGTGCTGCCCGAGCGGAGGATATGGCATCACGCATAGCCTGACCTTCGGTGAGAAAGGGCGGCTTCAGGAGCAGATAGGCCTTAACCCCTCCTCCCTGGCCGTGCACCATCTCCGAGGCGCGGACGAAGTCCTGGAAGAGAAAGCCCTTGCGGATGAGGTGCTCTCTGATCAGGTCGTTTGCGCTCTCAAGGCCCATGGCGAACTCGGTCTGCAGGTGGGAGAGGCACTCCTCCACCGCATCAGGGTTCACGTACTCCGGCCGGGTCTCAATGATCAGCTTCTCGATCCCCGCATTCTCCAGGCGGCGCAGTATCTCGACCCTGGCCCCTGCTGGCATCTCCTCTGAGTCCAGGAAGCTGCCGCTGGTGTAGATCTTGACCACTGTCACCTCAGGAGAGCACTTTTCCATGGCGCTCTCGAACTGGACGATCAGGTCTTCCGCAGAGGCGGGTGCGCCCTCGCTGGCATAGCCGCACATGGTGCAGCGGTTCCATCTGCACCCCACTGTGCGCAGGATCATGGTCAGAGCCTGGGCAGGGCGTCCATCCACCAGATCCTGAGATCGCCATACGCTGACCGGCCTTCTGCGGTCCCTTCTTTCCTCAGATCTTGTCATCGTCTACCCGAGATACTGCAGAGCGCTGATGCCGGCTGAGGCGCCCGCACCCACAGCAGTTGCCGCCTGCATCCGTCCGCCGGTCATGTCCCCGGCGGCGAAGACACCGGTCATGCTCGTCTCCTGGTTGAGCCGGTTGATCTTCACAAAGCCCCCAGAGGTCATATCCAGGCCAAGGTTCTCTGCCAGCTCAACATTGGGCTTCATGCCCATCTCCACGAAGACCCCTTCCACCTTCAGGGAACGGGGGGTTCCCCCCACATTGAACTCCACGCTTTCCACGAACTCTTCCCCTCGGATCTCGGCAATCTGCGCGCCAAAGGTGGCGGCATAGTTGGTGAGCGACTTGATCCTTTCCAGATACACCGGCTCTGCAACCAGCTTCTCTTTGGGTGATATGAGGTGGACTCGGCTCGCGATATTGGCCAGATATAGGATTGCTCTGGCTGCGCCATTGCCGTAGCCAATCACCGCCACTGCCTTGTTCCTATATAGGGCACCATCGCAATGGACGCAATAGGAGATTCCTCTGGCCGTCAGCTCTTTTTCGCCTGGAACCCCTATCTGGCGATGGCTGGCCCCCATGGCCAGGATGATAGTCTTGGACTCATACTGCCAGTTCTCAGTCTTCAGGCGGAAGAAGTCTCCCAGGTTCACGATCTTCTCCACCAGTTCCGTCTGGTTCTCCGCTCCAAACCTCTGGGCCTGGGCCAGCATCCTCTCCGAGAGCTCAATGCCATTAATGCCCTCCGGAAAGCCGGGATAGTTCTCATAGAGGCCACCCATGGCGGTCTGAGAGCCGTAAATGCTCCCCAAAACCAGCGTCTTCTTCCCTCCTCTGGCGCAGTACATGGCAGCGGTCAGCCCTGCCGGGCCTGCTCCTACTATGACCACATCATACAAGCGAATTCACCATAAATCAGCACCCTTTCAAGGTAGATAAAGTGTGCAGTAATATGGTGGGCTTCCAGGGTACTATCTGCCCGCAATGTTTTTAGACTAGAAGGTTGTTGATGGGGATGCTTCCAGCAAGCGCCGCGCCGATAGTGTAGCGGTTATCACTAGGCGTTGCCAACGCCTAAACTCGGGTTCGAATCCCGATCGGCGCATATAAATACTAAGTAAGCCAAAAGAGCATTAGGAAAGAAGATTATTCATGGTCGTTCGGTTCCACCAAAACAGAATGACTCAGAGCTAGGCGGAGGCCTCACAAGGGTTTCCGCTTTTCTCTGAAAGCTTTTCTTGTGCAAGTTTTTTCCCGGCCTGATCGAAGAAATGGCTCACGCTTCTATATTCGCCCGTCTCAACAATCTTAAGAATTTCATCGTAGAGCGCCGGTTCTATACTGATATTGATCTTCTTTCTTGGAATTCTAGGCATGGTTTATTATATTGGCCCACTGGTTTAAATACATTACTACTAGGTGTTCATAGGTAAGTTTATATTCCAGTAGTGCTAAGTGTTCATTCGGTGGAATCGAATGAACGGAAAGATCGTTATAGCAATCCCGGCCACTCAGACCGGGAAATTGATATGCGAAAGCCCAAAAACGCAAAGCATTGATGCCGTGAAAGCTCTTCTGGCATTCAAGAAAGTTGCAAGCAACCCATTGCCCCAAGAGGTCAGCCTCGATGATGGGCGCTTGGTGTTGGTACTCAGCAACAAGAAGGATGCATACTACGTTGTGACCCCCGAAGGCTGCTCTTGCCCGGCGGCAACCTACCATCCCGGCCAACCATGCAAGCATCAGAGACAATTCTTCCCTCAGCCCAAGCCAGCAGAGGATCCCACAATAGACCTCAGGGCAAGCCTGCCAGGGTGGAGAGGGCCGGATGGACAGAGGGCCAACGGGCCGGTGGAGGCGATTTGAAATGGAGCGAGTGGAGCACTTCCACAGCTCCGGCCCATCCCCAGAGCCACTGAGGATCAAGGTAGAGCTTGGCCAAAAGGGCGGATATGCCTTCGAAGTAAGCCTGTCCGGAGCAGATGAGGCGGCAATGGTAGCCAGGGTCAGAGAGATCTACAAGAAGCTCGATACTGAATTCTGCTCCAGGGGGGCGGCCTGAATGATGGACTCCAAAGTCATCCATGAGTACGGAAATCCGGTTAAGATCCATCTGTACAAGACCGCCAAGGATGGATACGCTTGGGAAATCCATGTTTCCGGTGCTTCTGTTGCTGGAATCATGCCTGTGATCAGAGAGGCAAACGACAAACTCAAAAGCGAATACGTGGGGGCATGAAATGGCCGCGGTGATCAGGATGAGGCTTGTTGACCTCCTCAACATTCTTTCTTTTTCCGAGCCTGCCAAGAAGCCACGTGAACGGGGAGCGGTGGTTCTATCGAAGCCGAAAACACAATCAAAGACTATCCAGCACCAGAAAACGACATGCTCGCGCCAACTGATCAATGAAGAAGAGTTAAGAGTCATCCAGGAGTTCCTGATGGATGGCAACGCTACCCGCCGCGACCTGGAGTTTGAGCTTAACATGTCTGGCGGCATGGTTCTGCGCCGTCTAGAGATGCTGCGAGAAAGAGGAATTGTTGAGCATCTGCCAGAGGGCCTGTATGGTCTGACCGAGAAGGCCACGTTTCGGGGGGCTCTGCATTGATAGACGCATTGGCAGGAGCTGCACCCTTTTTTTTGCTTCAGCCGCTCCAGGATCGCATTTCTTCCCTGGAGAGCATAATTGCCCTTCAGGATGAGAAGATCGCCGCCTTGGAAGCCACAGCGAGCCACCAGGAAGAGAATTTGCTCATCCAGCTCCAGCTAATCAAGCAGCTCCGTGAAGGCTCAAGGAAGCCATCTAATGGAACCAAGACCATAGCCAGGATCGCAAAGATAGATGAGATTCTGAAGTCTCGAGGCCCCACCACACTGAAAGAACTGGAGAGGACCTTGGGCATTGATCGGGCCACTATGACCAGGCTTCTTGGAAAGCTGGATATGCGGCGGTATGACCTGCACTCCAGGCCCGGCGATGAAAGGGAGAAGGTCCTCAGGTTGAAGGCTCAGATAAGATAACGATTGTGAAAATTAGTTGACATCAACAATCAATCAATTTAGGAGAATAGGGTAATAGATAGCGACACTTCCTAAAACGGAGCATAAGACTTGATGCAGTCGTATGCTAATTATATATTGCCTTAGTGGATAGAAGATTAATCCTGAACCGATATGAAGAGACCTTTTCTTTTCAGATCAGAAATTGATTGATGATTTACATGGGATGTAAACTAATCAACCACCAGTGGCCGAAGAGAAGATCAAGGCTAGGAAGAGGAAGCAAGAGACATCAGGAGTGGTTTGCATCGCCACGTCGCCTTGAGAGGCAGTACGTTGTAGAGCTGAGCCTGGTGACGGGTCTGGATCTCGATCCTCTCTGCCACCTTGCGGCCAGCATAGATCCTGTGGCCTTCCAGGGTTCCGAAGATGGTTTTGAAGCTGCACTCCTCGTTTTTGAAGCGGCTCTCCAGGGCCTCGATCATATCTCGATGGACCGGAGGGTCAGGAAGGTGCATGTAGAATAAGGGAGGACAGGCGGCGCTGGCTTGGATCAGGCCATGCTCCCGGCCCCAGAGCTGCACGCTGCCCTTGTAGTAAGAGTCGAAAATCCACATGATGCACCTTCCCAAAAAGCTCTCGGATGGAGTCCGCCTCCTCCCAAGGCAATCTCCTGCGGACGCAGGGGATAAGGGTGTGGCAGGTGGGGTGAATGTGATGCATTGCGATCCCTTCTCCCCCTCCTCGCACCCCACCCCTCTCATCCCCGGCCCGGCGCGCGGCTGTCGCAGCTAGATGAGCTACAAGAGCACGCGGTCTAACTTTTCTAGCAGGGCCTGCAGGTAGACTCTAGAGTATAGAGTCTAGAGAGTCTAGAGTCTAGGCTGATCCCATCAGCTATCGGCTGGCCGGTGCATGGGCCTTGTGGGTAAGAGGACGGGCAAAGCGATGGATAGTGCCCTGCAGAATATGTGGCCCTCCGCCTTCCCCCCTCAAGATAACTGACAGAATCTGCTCCGCCGCCGAATTGCAGGCTCTCGGGAGGTACCGCCCCCTGAATTTTGAGAGTCGTGCGACAAGTCGAGCTTGATTCAAGTCGGCCTATTGATAATATTTTTCGATTTGGTATAGATTCAGTTCATCATACACTTTGTTGATTGAAAACAGCATCTTCGACCCATTCAAATGAGCAAAACACGTACATACTGCGAGGTATTCTGATAAAGTCAAACGATGGCGATGCATCCAGATGCTTGCATCAGGTTATTACTATAAAATAAATTCGGTAAATCATTCCATTCCCATCAAAAGCTTTTCATATCCATTCTGATTGTAACTTTTGTTTTAGGCGGGAAGCGAAAATGCAAGAATACATTTTGATTGGTTTAAGACGCAATTTTCGATGGGCAAGGAGACATCTGAAGCGATGGTGTTCTGGATTCAACAGATCTCCATTTTCCGCTATCAAAAAAATCATAGCCCTTTTTATTGGCTCCTCGCTGTTTCATGTGGGTAAATTGAATTTGAGTTTCCCTGTCCTGAGATAAATAGTAGTAATGAAATTTTTTGTTGATCTGAAACCTCTGGCGCTGTCCTTTGCAGCCTGAATCAGACTA
>Ga0209718_1005396_pt1 | contig 10152 bp, 3 predicted proteins | sample AD_JPNAS1_MetaG_FD_184420 | JGI IMG/M metagenome (GOLD analysis project Ga0209718, IMG submission 184420) | Active sludge microbial communities of municipal wastewater-treating anaerobic digesters from Japan - AD_JPNAS1_MetaG (SPAdes) (version 2) | ecosystem: Engineered > Bioreactor > Anaerobic >...
CTCCGGTTTTTTGTGCCCAAACACTTTCCGAAAAAACAAATCATGCCGATATTGGAGATATGGACTTTCTTGTCTCCACATCGGCGGACGGAACACGCGTCCTTCTCTGGCCGAACCTCGCCCAGCTTTGGATCTGGTTCATGATGTACTCCGTCATCGGCTGGCTCTGGGAGGTCGCCCTGTCCTTCCTTCAGGGAAGAGGGTTCGTGAACCGGGGCTTTCTCAACGGCCCCTACTGTCCGGTCTACGGAACCGGAGCGCTCCTCGTCGTGCATCTGCTTGAAAACCTCGCCAGCCCGTTTCTGATCTTCCTCGCAGCGGCGGTCATCACCACGACGGTCGAGTACCTGACTTCATATGTGATGGAGAAACTCTTCGACGGACGGTGGTGGGACTATTCCGACAAGCCGCTGAACATCAACGGCCGAGTCTACGCCACGGGATCGATCGCCTTCGGGTTGTTGAGCCTCCTGGTCATCCGATTCGTCCAACCATGGTTCTCCCGCCTCACCGCCCTGCTGAGCCCGGCCCTTCTTTATGTGATCGCCGGAACGTCGGCGCTGATCGTCAGTCTCGACCTGACCCATACCGTGATCAACCTCGTTGACTTCAAGCACGTCCTCGCCGAGCTGCACAAGCGGTTCAGCATCCATCCCCTCGACCGGATCGAAACCCCCCGATTGGCCCACTTCCTGGAAAAACGAAGATCGCAAAGCCGCCGGTGGATTCGCGCATTTCCCCGGATCCGCTTCGACAAGCTGGAAGAGGGGCTGAAGCGCTTGAAGGAATTTCTTGAAGATGAGTCCTGAAAAGAACCAGTTTGGCCAGAGCACAGGACTCAGGATTGACAAATCGAGAGTCTTTGCTAGAGTTTAATTGTAAAACCAATCGTGTTTTGCATGAGTAGAGCAATAAAGATGAGGTATCACTAAACAGACGAACAAGTTGCTGCGAGCCAGCCGAGGTACATATGAAGTGCCTGACGATCGTACTCATCGTTTTCGCCCTCTTCGGTTTCATGCTCGGTTGTTCCTCCGAGCCCAAGATCCATAAGGTCACCTTCGATACCAACGGGGGCAGTGCGGTGCAGTCGATCAATGTCACCGATGGCGCCAGAATCGAAAAACCGAACGATCCCACAAAACCGGGATACTCATTCAAGGGATGGTATCGAGAAAACACTTGCCACCAAGAGTGGAACTTTTCAACCGATGTCGTCACCGCCGACCTGACCCTCTATGCCAAGTGGGAGGCATTAACATACACCGTCATATTTGACTCCCAAGGAGGTACTCCAGCTACCCTGCCCCCTAAAGAGGTCACCTTTGATGAGCCCTACGGAACACTCCCCGAGGTAACCCGAGCCGGCTATCAATTCATCGGGTGGACGACTGAACCGAATGGACAGGGAAGCATCATTGATGCCTCGACGATCTGTACGCAGGAGGGGAACCATACCCTCTATGCCAAGTGGGAGGCGTTGCCGAAATATACAGTCACTTTCGACCCCCAAGGGGGAGCTACTCCTAACCCGTCAAGCAAAGATGTCTACCTTAATCAAGCCTACGGACAACTTGCAGAGACCACCAAGATTGGCTATCAACTTATAGGATGGACGACTGAATCGAATGGACAGGGAAGCATCATTGAAGCCTCGACGATCTGTATGCGTGAGGAGGATCATACTCTCTATGCCAAGTGGGCGGCGTTGCTGAAATATACAGTCACTTTCGACCCCCAAGGGGGAACTACTCCTAACCCGTCAAGCAAAGATGTCTACTATACTCAAGCCTATGGACAGCTTGCTGAAACCACCCGAGCCGGCTATAGCTTCATGGGATGGACGACTGAATCAAATGGACAGGGAAGCATCATCGATGCCTCGACGATCTGTATGCGTGAGGAGGATCATACCCTCTATGCCAAGTGGGAGGCATTAACATACACGGTCTCATTCGACTCCCAAGGAGGTATTCCAACTACCCCACCCCCTAAAGAGGTCACCTTTGATGAGCCCTATGGAACACTCCCCGTGGTAACCAAAGCCGGCAATCAATTCATGGGGTGGACGACTGAAGAACAAGGCGGAGGAAGTTCAGTCGATGCTTCGACGATCTGTAAGCGTGCAGAAGATCATACCCTCTATGCCAAATGGAAACTTCCCTTCATAGGCGAAGCCGGTGGCATGGTGTTCTATGAAAATCCAAACTACGAGACAGATGGGTGGCGATATCTGGAAGCCGCTCCCAATGGTTGGAGCGGTTCGGACACCGATCCGAAGGTGAGATTCGGGTATTACCGCCCTCAGGGAGGCGACGCAGAAAAAACAGGAGCAAATGGCAGGGAAATCGGTGACGGGTTGCTCAATACCCAGATTCTGGTCGATAAAATGGGAGAGGCCGCCTATATATCCGGTCATTCATCTGTCAAAGACACTACTGACCAATACGCCGCTCGCATATGCTTGATACTTACATTGAGTCATAATGGAAATTATTTCAGCGATTGGTTCCTGCCTTCCAAAGAAGAATTGGGCAAACTCTATAGATACGCGGGTACCGGATATGAATCCGCCGACTATTGGTCGTCCACGGAGTACAATGCAGCGACGGCATACAAGGTCAGCTTTGACGGCGGGTCGCATCACATACTTTCCAAGAGCGACGAATGTTACGTCAGGCCTATTCGAAGATATTGACGCTGTTCTTCATAAAAAAGGAAGGGCAACCTATTTTCCGGCCAGTGCCGGGAAACAAGCTGCCTCGATAAGCTCGGTAGATTCAGGAATCACCGTCCTGCCGTATGCCTTTGCACAGCGGCAGTCCATTCTCATACCAACTGTTTAGCAGGGATAGGACTCGAACCTATGACCTTTGGGTTATGAGCCCAACGAGCTGCCAACTGCTCCACCCTGCGATGAATTCTCCATTAAGATAAGCAAATGAGGAACAAGTGTCAAGGGAGGCTCAAAAACCGTTTACAAGAAGATGGAGAAGTTCCTCAAGGAGCTTTTCCAAGGAACTCTTCCAGTGCTTCCGGTGAAAGCGGTTTTGAATAATAGAAGCCTTGTATTTCATCACAGCCTATGCTTTTCAGGAAATCCGCCTGCCCTTTCGTTTCGACACCTTCGGCGGTAACACTCGCTTTGAACGTTCGCGCCAGCGAAATACTGATTTCCGTTAACGGAGCCAATCTTCGCTCCAGATCGATATAATCTATGATCTTTTTATCTATTTTCAATCGGTCAAAGGGAATCAATTTCAACCGACTGAATGAGGAGTATCCACTGCCGAAATCATCGATGGCGATACTGACTCCCAAGGTTTTCAATTGATGTATTTGATCAAGTATCCGCAGAGGGTTTTCGGAGAAAAAGCTTTCCGTTATTTCCAGCTCGATATATCCGGGGTCCACTCCGCTTTTCTTGATTGCATTTGAAACGTCAATGATGAAGTCATCTACCAAAAATTGTACGACCGACAGATTGATGGAAACGCGAAGCGGTGGAAACCCTTTTGCAAGAAGCCTGTTATGCTCCTCAAGCGCCTGTTCCAGCACCCAGAGTCCTACATCATAGATCAATCCTGTCTGTTCAAGAATGGGGATGAATCTATCCGGCGGCACTCGCTTGTTGCCGTCAGCCGTCCATCTGAGCAAAGCTTCAATCCCGGCAACGTTTCCCGTATCACAGCTGATCAACGGTTGAAACTCCAAGAAAAACTCGTTGTTTTGCAGCGATTGGAACAGCCTGTTTCTGAAGAGGGTGTTTTCCGCAATGAGGTCTTCCAGTTGCTCGGTATAGAAGACAACTTTCCGGTTCGTATTTTTCGCTTGCAAGCCTGCTAAATCGGCATTCTTCAAAAGAGTGGATATATCTCTTCCGTCATCCGGATGCACGGCAACCCCAACGCTGAGAACAACAAAGAGCGCTTCTATTCCCGTCTTGGTCGATATGGGACGGGAAAAAGCATCAAGCAAGCGCTGCACGTCTCCCACTACCCGATCAGTATCTTCCACGCCGGGCTGAATGACGATAAACTCTCCTTCACTTGACCTTGAGATATAACAAGACTCCCCAAACAGCTGTCTGAGAATTGTCGCTGATTGTATTACTATCTGCTCCCCTATAGCATGACCGAAGGAACCGTTAATGGTTTTCAAGTTCGCCAGTTCAATCGTTAAAACCGCTATCTTCTCCGATTTTTTTCTGTCCTGTATTTCCTGTTTGAGTTTCTTTACCAGCATATTTCTGTTCGCCAGTTTTGTAGCCTTGTCAAAATATGCGGAGTTGTAGAGCCTTCTTTCGTATAGGGTCTTTTTCTTCGTATCGCCTAATATATTGGCGATCATTTTCAGAAAGTATGTCCGGCCTTCCCTGGAGATGGCATCGGTGCGATGATGATACTCGACGACAAGCATCCCATCAATCCGTTTGCCGACCAGTATCGGTAAAGCAAAAAACGAATGGATTCCCCGTGAAAGGAAGAAGTCTCTTATCTCCTCCCCTGCTTCGATGAGACTGTCTTCCATGTCTTCATAGATGATGGTCCCTCCCCGAAGAACGGGAGCGATAACCGGTGGCAACGTATCGGTTGCAACGACCATCCCGAGACGATAGGGATGCGATCGGATCACAGCCTCTTTTCCATTCAGACTCATAAACGTTGCCTCTTTGGCATCCCTGCTGAATGCGGCCAGACACATATAATCGAACTTGAGGAATTCATATGACATTTCAAACATTTCATCGATTTTTTCTTTGGAATTCTTCCTATCGACCGAAATGAAGCTCGAAGAGATCTTTTCGAGCACTTCCTGCTCTTTCGCGAACTTCCTATATGCCTCGATCTTTGAAGCATATTCCTTCGTGAGGTATCGTACGGCGATGGACGAGAGGACGATGATGAAAATTCGTGTCAGATACTCATTTCCATCAATGGTGACCGGTACTTCCGGGAAAATCATCCAGTAGATGATTTGAATCACCGCTATCACTACGGTAAAAGCAACGGCATAGATTCCGGTATCAAGCACGACGGTGAACAGAACGAATATGATGTAGATCGACCAGATCGTCACCGCCGCCGTATCAATGTTTGTCATCAAGAACATCAGCATGGCTATCGTGTTCAGCATCAGGAATACGGTATTCTGAAGGATATGGTTTTTCGTCAGAGCCGGCAGGAGTTTTGTCAACAGTCCGATAACCAATATGGCTGTGGAGATAGTCAACTCGTAATTCAATGGTCTTCCGACACCAAAGTATCCAACCAGAAAGGATAACGGAGCACCTATGATATAGATGGATGCTATCGTTTCAAACATACGGAGTCTGTCGGCATCTTGGGATCGGAGGGTTTTCGTTTCTTTTTCAAGCAGCAGCCCGAATTTTTTCGATGTAAAGAACAGGGTTATTATAGGGACCATCATGAATATGCCGACAAGTCTGGGGTACATATTTTTTCCAAGGAGATCGGGCAGAGTCTTCGTCAAAATTCCCAAGAAGATAGGAACCAGTACGGAGTGCAGAAAATATGTCGCCTGCCGCTTCAGAGGGGTGTTCGATTCAAGACGCATCCACCAGCGAACAAGCAATACGAGGTTCGCGGTCAGGAATACAAGGTAATATATGGTAAACCAGACTCCCCCAATATCGATGGGACGAATGTTCACCCAACCGAAATCGGTTTGAACCATCCGGTATTGATTCTCTGCAAGATATCCGAAGGGAGCGAACAAAATGATGTTTATCGCAGCAGGCACATAGATGAGCGTCAACATGATTCCCTTAGGCAATCGACTTTCAAATCTTGTCAGAACCAAGGTGAAGTGAAGGAGAATGCTGTAAAAAACGCCCCAGCCGATAACGGCAAAACAATTCCAGAAGATGCTTTCTTCCGCCGTGGGCGCCGCGATCGCGATGGAATATGCAAAAGACCAGATCGCCAATGAGCTGGTCAGAAAGACAAACAGCCTGTTGACACTGCTTTTTACGTTGGCGCTCAAGGTGTAGAGGCCGATGATCATATAAGAATAGCCGCAAAGGTAAAAGATGAGTGACAATATGAAGCTGTACTTCACGACCCGAACCTCCGGAGCAACGCCTCACCTTTCAGCCTGTTGCAAGTCTGAAATCCTGTTTCCCAAATCGGATTGAGTTCTACGATGGTAAAAACTCCTTCTTTGACCAACTGCCCGTATCTTTTTGTATCTTATCATACTATCAGACGCCAGGTATGATATTTTTTAACAAAAAACCATCAGGCGGTTACCGTTAGAGAATTGGAGCTCAAAGGATTGAAGAGGAACCTGAAGGACAATCACCGTTCACTGGGAGACGGAAACGTTCCCCGATCGGCAGGACCGGGTTTCATTTCGCTAAGGTGTGCGCCTGCATCATTCGTTTTTGAGGAATTCTTCCAACGCTTCCGGCGGAAGCGGTCTTGAGAAATAGTATCCTTGTATCTCATCACAGCCAATGCTTTTCAGGAAATCCGCCTGTTCTTTTGTTTCCACGCCTTCGGCTGTAACACTCGCGTTGAAGGTTTTGGCTAATAAAAGTATGATTTCCGTCAAAGGAGCCAGTTTTCTTTCCAAATCGATATAATCTATGATCTCTTTATCAATTTTCAATCGATCAAATGGCACCAATTTCACCCGATTGAGTGTCGAGTACCCTGTGCCGAAATCATCTATGGCGATACTGACTCCCAGCTCTTTCAATTTGTATATCGCATCAAGTGTAACCCTAGGGTTTTCAGAGTACAAGCTTTCCGTGATTTCCAGCTCGATATATTGGGGCTTCACCCCGCTTTTTTCTATAATGTTCGTAAAATCAACAATAAAATCTTCTGCCTGGAATTGTACAATCGATAAGTTTATGGAAAAGCGAAGGGGCGGGAAACCCTTTGCAATGAGCCTGTTATGCTCTTGAAGCGCTTGTTCCAGCACCCAGAGTCCCACATCATACATCAATCCCGTCTGTTCAAGAATTGGGATGAATCTACCCGGTGATACTCTTTTGCCGCCTGTCGTCCATCTGAGCAAAGCTTCAACCCCGACGGCTTTCCCCGTATTGCAGCTGATCTGTGGTTGGAACTCTAAAGAAAATTCTTCGTTTTTCAACGACCGGAAAAGCCTGTTCGTGTAAAGGACGGTTTCCGCAATGTTGTGTTCCAGTTGTTCGGTATAGAAAACAACCTTATTGTTCGTGCTTTTCGCTTGATATCCTGCCAAATTGGCATTCTTCAAAAGAGCAAGTGCGTCGCTTCCATTATCCGGATACACGGAAATGCCGATATTGAGAACGACGAAGAGCGCTTCTATTCCCGTTTCGGTTGATATGGGACGAGAAAAAGCATCTAGCAATCTCTGCACACACTCCTCTATCTGCCCGGTCTTTTCCACTGCAGAGAGAATAACAACGAACTCTGCTTCACCTGACCTTGAGATATAACAACATTCCCCAAACTGCTGTTTGAGAATCGCTGCTGATTGTATTACTATCCGTTCCCCTATGGCATGACCGTAGGCATCAGTAATAATTCTCAAGTTCTCAAGTTCAATATGTAAAACCGCTATGTTCCCCGATTCTTTTTTGTCATGGATGCTTTGATCGAGTTTCCGTATCAGCATATTCCTGTTCGCTAATTGGGTAGCTTCATCAAAATAAGCATAATTATAGAGCCTTTCTTCGTCCAGAATCCTTTTCTTAGCATCTCCCAATACATTTGCGATCATTTTTAAAAAGTATAATCGATCTTCACTGTAAGCTATATCGCTCCGGTCGTAGTACTCGACGACAAGCATTCCACCTATTGCATCGTAGACCATGACCGGTAATGCAAAAAAGGAACGCACCCCTTGCGCCATGAAAAAATTTCTTACCTCTTCGCTGCCGTCAGTGAAAAGACTCGTGATATCTTCACATACTATCGGCTGTTTCCGAGCGATCAAAGAGGTGGCTACAGGCAGCGCAGCCGTTTTCACTTTCATCCCCGGACGATAGGGAAATGATTCGATCGCACCATCTTTCCAATACATGTTGAGAATCATCGCGTCTTCGTAGTCCATGCTGAATCCGACTAAACACGCGCAATCAAATGTGAGAATTTCAGCTGACATTTCAAACAATTCATCAATTTTTTCTCTGATATTTTCTTTATCAACGGAAATAAAGCTTGAAGAAATCTGTTCAAGCACTTCCTGTTCTCTGGCATACTTTTTATATGCCTCGATCTTCAAGGCATATTCGGTTGTAAGACGCCGCACGGCAATAGCGGAAAGTACGACAATAAAGATTCTTGTCACGTACTCGCTTTTATCGACGGTTACGGAAATTTCCGGGTAAATCATTGAGTAAATAATTTGAAGTACTATCACGAATACAACAAAAATACCGGCATGGATTTTACTATCAAGGATGACGGTAAACAGAAGGAATATTATGTATGTTGCCCATGCCGTTACCGCTCCTGTATCAGCGTTTGATATCATAAAAAATACCATGCCTACCATGTTTATCACTAAGAACAAGGTATTCTGAATGGAACGACTTTTTGTCAGGGATGGTATTAATCTTGCCATTAGTCCGGTAAGCAAGAGAAATCCGGCGAGAAGCAGCTCGCCATTTAATGGTTTTCCCATGCCGTAGTATCCAATTGAAAAGGATATTACGCTACCTAGCGTATAGATGGCCGTTGCCGTTTGAAACAAACGCGACCGGTCCATGTCTTGGGGTTGTTTGGTTGCCGAAAACAAGGAAGCTACCGTTTTTCTTTCAAGAATCAAATCCATTTTTTTCGAAGTCAAAAACAGTGTTGCTACGGGAATCATCATAAATATGATGATGAATCTGGGGGAAAAGTTTTTTCCAAAGATATCAGGTAGAGTTTCCGTCGCTATTCCCAAAAAGAAGGAAAACAGTACGGAGAGCAGGAAAAATGTCACCCGCCGCTTCAGAAGGGTATGAGATTCAATGTGTATCCACCAGTAAATAAGCAATGTAATACTTGCAACCGAAAATACAGCGTAATATACGATATACCAAATTCCCCACACATCGAGGGGATGGATGTTTACCCAACCGAGATCGGTCTGTACCATCCGGTATTGATTCTCTGCAAGAAAGCCGAAGGGGGCAAACAGAATGACATTTATCAAAGCGGGCGTATAAATGAGAGCGAACATCGTCCGCTTAGGCAATCGACTTTCAAATCTTGTCAGAATCAGTACAAAGTGAAGGAGAATGCTGTAGAAAACTCCCCAACCGAAAACGGAAAAACATTGCCAAAACGCACTTGCTTCCGCTGTGGGCGCTGAGGTTGAAATGGAGTATGCGAATGACCAGATCGCCATTGAACTTGTGAGAGTCACAAACAGTCTGTTGACATTGCTTTTGACGTTGGCGGCTATTGTGTGTAAACCAAAAACCACATAAAAACAGCCGCAGATATAAAAAATCATTGATAGTATGAGGCTATATTTCACGATCCTACCCTCCAGAGCAAAGCCTTACGTATCAGTCTGCTGTCCCCACATCGTGGATGGCATCTGTGATGATAAAAATTTGAGTAACTATACGTATCCTATCATTAAGATGAGACGATAGGTGGGATATTTTATGATAAAAAGCCATCAATCGGGAATTTGTTGCATCGAACGGGTGCCGTTATGGGAAAAACATGCCCGTGCATGCAAGAGTCAAAGCAGCACGACGGCGACAATTCTCAACTTCTGTTTACAGGGAGGTTCCGGGCTCTGTTGCATTTGAACGCCGTCTGCTATGATAATCAACGTCGGTATCTACCAACAAGGAGCGCGCCACGAGTAACTATATTATTCTGGGAGCCGGAAAACGGGGCATGGGCCTTGCCCGGCAATTGGTTGCCGAGGGAAAGGATGTTGTCCTGCTCGATATAGACAGTGAACGAATCGAGCAGGCGGTATCGCGTCTTGACTGCATGGGTGTCGTCGGCAACGGAACCGATCCGGCTAAACTGGTCGAAGCGGGAATCGAGAACGCCGAAGCGTTCATCACCCTTACCGACAGTGATGAGATCAATCTTATCTCCTGCGGATTGGTGGAAGCATCCTACCCCGGCGTTCGAACAGTGGCGGTGATTCGCTCGCTCACCTACACCGGGGCAAAAG
>Ga0209718_1005398_pt1 | contig 10150 bp, 5 predicted proteins | sample AD_JPNAS1_MetaG_FD_184420 | JGI IMG/M metagenome (GOLD analysis project Ga0209718, IMG submission 184420) | Active sludge microbial communities of municipal wastewater-treating anaerobic digesters from Japan - AD_JPNAS1_MetaG (SPAdes) (version 2) | ecosystem: Engineered > Bioreactor > Anaerobic >...
CAGGATCGCTGTTGCGTTCTAATATGCCGATGATACCACACATGGGAGTTAGTTTTGGTTCAGTCGTTTTTGCAAGTGCGGGGGAAGGCCGGGGACTAGATGTCCTCCCAGCAAATAACGCCAGCCGTCAACGAAACCAGACCAATAGAAAGGAAGAACCCGTGTTATGCCCCAGCGCAGCATCAATGCCGAGTAAACGGACGGCCAGAACCAACTGAAAAAGATAGCGTACACAATTTTTTGCAGACGTGTGCCGTACCGTGCGACGATCACGGTGCGGTTTCTCATAAGGCAATAAGCTTTCTGGATATAGGTGCTGCCAAGCGATCTAGGCGTGAGTTGACCATCGACGGGGATATCGTGATAAATCGCGGCTGTCGCCACAATGCCACAGCGATAACCGTGTTTCAGTGCCTGGTATGCAAAGTCGGGCTCAGTGAAAGTCTGAAAGATTGCCTCGTCAAACCCGCCTACGGCTGAAAACGTTTCTCTGCGGATCAAGAATGCATTGGGCACGCCGTCGCTGTCGATGATCCCAGTCGGGGGCAGCTCCGTAAGCTCCCGTGTTCTTCCGGTGTAGAGGTTGATGCGCTGGCCACACATTTTCAGTGTTCGGGATGTTAGGTAATACATGACAGGGCCAAGGATCCCATATTCCGGATGACTTTCGGCGGCTTCAACAAGTTGTCCTACCATTTCGGCGGGAACTTCGTTGTCGTCATCAATGAATAGTAGATAGTTACCTTTTGCGGAACGAGCACCGAGGTTCCTGGCGCGGGTCATCATTATTTGAGTAGGCACATGGATGATGGATGTATGCGGCCAGAGAAAATCCTTTGGCGATAGCGACTGGGTTCCATCCGTTGACGCATCATCAACGATAATCAGTTCAAACGAAGAGTAGCTTGACCTGATAATAGAACGAGTGCAACGTATGAGCGCTTCTTTCCGGTTGCGGGTCGTGATAATGATTGAAACTGGCACCATTGCGCCTTGAATTATTACAAACCGGGCTAGGAAAACAAAGTTGATTTTGAGGCTGGATAGTATAAAGTACCCAGGTGTTAATAACTGAGGTGTGGAGGCATGATGCGGATTATACTGACGGGTGCGGCCGGTTTTATCGGATTTCACTTGGCGAGACGCTTGTTGAGTGACGGGCACATGGTTTGGGGGCTCGACAATTTAAGCCCATACTATGATGTGAACCTGAAGCGCAAGAGGGTGGCCCTGTTGATTGCGGAGTACGGAAAAGCCGGAGTTTTCGATTTCAGCGAGACGGATATTTGTGACCTCGCAAGCATGCAACTCATATTTCGCGAGACTCAACCGGAATGCGTGATACATTTGGCGGCACAGCCGGGGGTCCGTTACTCAATAGTGAATCCGTTTGCCTACCAGACAGCAAATGTTGACGGATTTCTTAATGTGTTGGAGTGCTGCCGCCACCTTCCGGCAGCACCTCGTCTGGTATATGCATCATCATCTTCTGTGTATGGGGGGAACCGACAACTGCCTTTTTCTGAAGAGCAAGCCGTCGATCATCCTGTCAGCCTCTATGCCGCAACTAAAAGGTCAAATGAGTTAATGGCCCATGTCTATACCCATCTGTATGGCATTCAGACGATCGGCTTGCGATTCTTTACGGTATATGGACCGTGGTACCGTCCAGATATGGCGATGTATCTCTTTGCTGACGCTATGACACATGGGCGTCCTTTAAAGGTTTTTAATTACGGCGAGATGCGTCGTGATTTTACGTACGTGGATGATATTGTTGAGGGGGTTGTTCGTTGTGTAACGGGTGACGGCTTCTGTCCGTTCGAAATCTTCAACATTGGGAACAATCGCTCGGAACGCCTTCTGGATGTGATTAACCTTATTGCGGCCGAATTGAATGTGTCCCCAAAATTGGAGTTTTTGCCCATGCAGGATGGGGATGTTCCTGCCACATGGGCCAATATCGACAAACTGAAGGCAAAAACAGGTTATGAGCCTAAATGTTCAATTAATGAAGGTATCCCCAAATTTGTTGACTGGTATAAAGCCTATACGATGCTTGGATGAACCGCATAAAAGGCTGTTCTCACTGGAAATGACCCGCAATTTTTCGAATTCTAGATTGACGGTCAGCGGGGAAAAGCGTATCGTTTTTGGCCAATCATGCAGGGCGTGGGCTCTTCCCGGATGAACGGCCGGAGGGTGCGGCGGGTTCTGGCATGGCAGAGCCGATAAGGCTCGTCTCTCTTAAACTGTGAAGGAGTAAAAAATGGCAATCAAAGTTGGTATCAATGGATTTGGCCGTATCGGACGCATGGTGTTCCGCTCGGCGATCAAGAATTTCGCGGACGAGATTGAAGTTGTCGGCATCAACGATCTGCTGGACCCCGATTATCTGGCTTACATGCTGATGTATGATTCGGTCCACGGCCGGTTCGAGGGTGAAGTGTCGGTCGACGGTAATAACCTGATCGTGAACGGCAAGAAGATCCGCCTGACGTCGGAGAAGGATCCGGCGGCGCTGAAATGGAACGAAGTCGGCGCTGACATCGTGGTTGAGTCGACCGGTCTCTTCCTGACGAAGGAGACGGCGGAAGCGCATATCAAGGCGGGCGCGAAAAAGGTGATCATGTCGGCTCCGTCGAAGGACGATACGCCGATGTTCGTCTACGGCGTCAACCACAAGACCTACGCTGGTCAGGCCATTATCTCGAACGCCTCCTGCACGACCAACTGTCTGGCGCCGGTCGCCAAGGTTCTGCACGACACCTTCGGGATCGTCAAGGGTCTGATGACCACGGTGCACGCCACGACGGCGACGCAGAAGACGGTGGACGGCCCCTCCAAGAAGGATTGGCGTGGCGGCCGCGGCATCCTCGAGAACATCATTCCGTCGAGCACCGGCGCTGCCAAGGCGGTTGGCAAGGTGATTCCTGAGCTGAATAAGAAGCTCACCGGCATGTCGTTCCGCGTGCCGACCTCCGACGTGTCGGTGGTTGACCTGACGGTGGTGCTCGCGAAGGAGACGACCTACGACGAGATCAAGGCGGCGATGAAGGCGGCCGCTGATGGCGAGTTGAAGGGCGTTCTCGGCTATACCGAGGATAAGGTGGTTTCGACTGATTTTCGCGGCGAGGCCAAGACCTCGGTCTTTGACGCTGACGCCGGCATCATGCTCGATCCGACCTTCGTCAAGGTCGTGGCGTGGTACGACAACGAGTGGGGCTATTCCAACAAGGTGTTGGAGATGGTCAAGGTCATCGCGAAGTAAGCGAACCGCGCTGATTGTTGTGCATAAAAACGCCGTTCCCGCTTGCGCGGGTGCGGCGTTTTTTTCTGTGGCACGCCGCTGATAATCCACCCGTTTAATAGGCATGAAAATGGAGAGAAACATGTTGCTCGTGGAAGTCACCCGAAAATGGAAGGCAATCGGTTGGATGACGGCGGTATGGATGCTGTGTGGCGTGATGGTTCGGGCGGAAGCCCCGCAGACGACTCTGCCACCACAACAACAGACAGGTGCGCCCGCTCGTGTGGCATTGCTGGACGATGCTTTGCCCGGACATGATCGAACGGCAAACACGCGACTGGCCGAAGCCCTGTTGTCTAAGGGATTCGAGGTTGCACGGTTGACGGCGGATCAACTTCTTCCGCCTGAGACGCTGTTGGCACAGTCGTTCTGTGTGTTGATTTTGCCGCACTGTGCCTCGTTACCGGCTGAGACAGTAAACGCGGTGGATCGTCTGGCACGCGAAGGCGTGCATACGATCTGTATCGGCGGGCCGCTTGTCGACCGGGCACTCTGGCGCGTCGACGGACGCTGGCTCGACGCGGTCGACCGTGCGGCGCTCGTGGAGCGCGTCGAGCCAACATACCGCCCGTTTGAAATCAAGGCGGGGATGGATCTCAAGGCTTGGCGTCGGGTGCGCTCCGGCCGTGACGAGAACAGTACCTTCGCGCTCGTTCCCGAAGGACCGGGAGGAACGGCCTGCCTACGCTTGGACATTGAACGGCTGCAAGGCTGGGAAGTCCGCCATTCGCCGGAAGTCTCCAAGCTGTTCGGTGACGGCGACGACATGATTACGCTCCTCGCAAAAAGCGACAAACCTCTGGCCCAACTCGCGGTGGAAATCATTGAGCGCGACGGTTCGCGCTGGATCGCCGTGTCCGAACTGACCAACACATGGCGCCGGGCGGGCCTGCCGCTGGCGGCGTTTCGGTATTGGCGCGATTCGGTCACCAAGGAAAAACGGGGCGGCAAGGGCGACTGTCTGCGTGCAGCGCAGGCCGTGCGCATCTGCTTCGGCATGTCGGCTTCGCACACGCCTGCGATGGTCGGCGGCGCGCATACGGTGTGGCTGGCCGATGTGGGATCGGCGCGCGATCCGTTGACCGCAGCGAATCTTGCGTTGCCTCCCGCAGACCTTTCGCTCGAAAGTCTTTACCCGCGTTACAAAACGCATGTGGTGACGGGCGAAGTCTCGGTGGCCGGTATGTCCTGCCGCGATGTTGTGTGCGCGATTCCGCGTACACGCGGCGAAGGCTACAAGCGCGGCGCGAAATGGCGGTTCGTGACGCTCGCCGAGGCGCGCCGTCCTGACGGTATGACTGGCGGGGCATGCGAATGGCTTTTGCTCAACAGCCACTCAAACAGGGCCGGGAGCGTGTTTGCCGGATTCGGCTACTGTGACCCTAGTGTGTGGAGCACGCCGCCCGTGTTGGCGCGCGTGGTGGCGGCGGTTGAGAACGTGACGCGCGGGACGCTGATCGAAACAGCAGGCCCGGAACAGTTCGCATACTGGCCGGGCGAGCCGGTCACCTTCGGCGCATCGCTCCGGCATTTCGGCGCGTCGCCGCGCGAGGTCACGGTGACCTTTAACGTGGAACGTGATGGACGTACGGTGTGGCGCACTCCGGTTTCCAGAATGTTGTCGCGTGGGGCAACTGTCATTGAGACAACGTGGCAGCCGCCAGCAGAGCCGGCTGAGTACCGCTATCGGATCACGCTGTTGGACGGTAAGTACGAAGAGACCGTCAGCCAGACCTTTGCCGTGCTAGATCCTGCGCCTGATCCGCATGATGCTTTCATCACAGTGCGGGATGGCAACTTCTGGTTGAAAGGAGAGAGATGGTATCCGGTCGGAATGAATTTTTGGCCGCTTTATGTGTCGGGCATGGATCACGCCGACTATTGGGCGGGCTGGTTGCGTGATCCTTTCTATGCGCCGGAAGAGGTTGAGCGCGACCTGATTCATCTGGCGGATCTAGGCGTGAACATGGTCAGCATCCAGACACCGCCGCAGCGCGAATACCGGAATCTGCTCGATTTTTTGCGACGGTGCCGCCGGCACGGTATCTACGTGAACCTGTTCATGGGGCAAGCCTCGCCGTTGGCATTCAAGGAAGCGGAACTCAAAGGCTATCTTGAAGCCGCGCGGCTGCCGGGCAATGCTACGGTGTTCGCGTACGATACGATCTGGGAACCGGGTAATCACGTATTCAAAAACGATACGGCGCGTGCGCGTTGGGACGGTGCGTGGCGTGACTGGATCGATGAGCGTTACGGCTCGCTGGCGCGTGCCGAGCGCGACTGGGGCGTTAAGGCGCGGCGAGATGCGGACGGTCGTGCGATCTCGCCGCCGGATGCTTGGTTTCGCGAGGACGGTGCGTGGCGTGTGCAGATGGCCGCGTACCGCCGCTTCATGGATACGCTCACGAGCCGCCTCTGGGGCAAGGCGCACTGCCGTTTGCGTGAGTTGGATCCGAACCACCTCATCAGTTTCCGTCAGGGAAATACGCTGCCTTACGATTTTGCACTGAGCGGGCCGGTCAAACATATCGACTTCATCTGCCCCGAAGGCTACGCGATCCCGGATACCGATGAGGGCGAAGACGCGATCGGATTCATCACGCGGTATACGGCGTTCACGACGGGTGGCAAGCCGGTCGTATGGTCTGAATTCGGCCTCAACGTCTGGGACGATGTGCGCATGACGCAGAGTGCCGCGGCGATCGAACGCCAGGGGCGGTATTCGGAGCGGTTCTACCGGACCGGCCTGGCGGCGGGTGCGGTGGGCACGGCGCCGTGGTGGTGGGTCGGCGGTTACCGTGTGGGGGAGCGCAGCGATTACGGGGTCATAGGCCCCGACCGTGTGGAGCGTCCGGCGGCGCGCTTGATCCGGACTTACGCGCCGCGCTTCAAAACGGCGCGTGAGCCGGTCGTGCCGACGGAGTGGTTCGTGTTTGACCGTGACGCGCACGCGGGCGGGTATTGGCGCGCGGCTTTTCATGAGGGCGCTGCTGCCTATCGCGCTGCACGACAAGCCGGGCACATGCTCGGGGTGCGTTCTCCGGGTAGCGGGTTGAGCCAAGCGGAGGCGCTTGGTCTTGCAGTCGGTAACGTGCCGTGCGACGGCACCAATCCCCCCAAGTATCTTGATGCAGAGTTTACGCGCATGCAGATCCGCGACGCGGAGGGCGTATGGCGCGAAGCAGAAAACGGTGCGGTGATCCTTGTGGTGCCTGACCAGCCTGTACGCGCACGGATCGTGGTCGGCAACACGCAAGTCGCGACGTGGCGCGCCGATGACCGGCAACATGCGGTGACGCTCCGGCTCCGTGATAAGGCTGGTGTTCGGACGCTCGGTCGGCACGGTCTGCCGCTTGGATGCGACGGACGCCCGGCTGACGTGCCGTATCTGGCCGATGCCGATTTCGGCGAGATCGATCTCTTCCAGACGGAGGAGGTTCTTGCAAACCCCCTTGCTTTCAGGTGTGGCACGGGCATCCTGCCCGTGTTTCATGGGCGGGACGCCCATGCCACGAGGGGTTTGGCAAGAGTCTCGGAGGGGAAAACGACACCGCTGTCCGTGGAGCTTGCAGTGCAGATGGAGGTCGCGCATCACCCCCCGATCCCCTTCGGCGAGGTTCGGACATTCACGCTGAAAGCAAAAGATAACGAATAACAGGCAGGGCGGAAGTAAGAAGCAATGGGTAAGATGTAATAAGTGGTACAAATTTCATTGCGTGCGCCTGATTTCCGACAATGTTTTGCCGGTTCTTTTCTTAACATAGCGTTCCAGTACGAGTTCCGAAGGCCATCCGGAACGCCCGGCGATCGCGCCGATGGCGACGTTCGGGCTTTTGAGAAGATCCATCGCGCGGGTGAAACGTACTTCCTGTATTTCCTTCAGTACGCTGCGTCCAGTCAGGGAGCGGAACCGGATTTCCGCCTGCCGCCGTGAACAGGGGAAGGTCGCAAGGACGTCCCTCGCCTTTATCCCATCTGCGGCTTTGCGCCGGATCAGTTCCATGGCTGCCTGAACACACGCGTCCGACCGTTTGAAAAGCCGTGTGGACTGGCGTCGCACAATTCCGAGCGGAGGAACAATGCGCAGGACCGCCGGTGAGTCGGGATCATCGATCTTTCTGGCGAGCAGCTCGGCGGCCATGTACCCCGTGGTCTTAAAATCCGGCAAAACGCTGGTCATCGAAGGCCGGGTCGTTTCGCAAATGAGTTCGTCGTTGTCGGCGCCGACGAAGGCCAGATCTTCGGGAACCGCGTATCCCAGGGCGACGGCGGCGGAGAGGGCGCGTTCGGCGATATAGTCGTTCACGCCGAACACGCCGCACGGTTTGGGTAGTCTTCGTAGCCAGGACCGAAGGCGCCTTTGAAGCGCGGTGGTGCCGCCGCGATCGCCGGCTTCAGGCTCGAAAACATGCACGCGCTTGCCGTGCAGTTCGAGCACCGACTTGAAGGCTTCGAGTTTGTCGAGCGTCCAGTAGGTGTGGGAGAACCACCCGACGAGGGCGTAGTCGTGAAAATCGAGCCGCAGTAATTCCTTTGCCGCGACGCGCGCGATTTGTGCGGAGTCGTGGCGGACAACGGACGCACCTTCTTTGGTGATATCGGGTGAGTGGTCGAGAAAGACAACCGGTGTGTGGCGGAAGTGTCTGGGCCGCAATTTTGTGCAGCCGCCGTCCGCCTCCATGATGCAACCTACCGCTTCCCAGAAATCCAGCAGGTTTGCCGTCTGGGTGGCGGAGAGGTTACCGTCGATCACTTGCAGTCGCCACCCGTGCGCATCGGCGAACCAGTGCATCCCCTCGAGTTTGTGCTGCCAGCACTTCAGGCCGGTGGTTCTGAAGACAATGACCGTTTTCATGATGGCGCAAGGATATACGGCGGAACATTGAAACGCAAGAAGAATGCGCAAAAGCATGAATAATTGTTTCGCAAAAGTATGATTGTAGGCGGCACACATCTGGTACGCTATTAGACAACCGCAAGGCTTTGATTGACCGGGGAAACAAAGGAGACAGCTATGAAGACATGGCAGCGTTGGGTGTTTACGACAGGTGTGGCGGCCTTTCTTGTAGCGAGCGCAGAGGCTGAGACGGTGTTGTGGTACCAGTTGGATGTGTTGGACATCGGTGTGACATCGACGCTCAGTACGGTGATCGACAACATCGCCAATCCCGGCATGTATCAAATGCACTGCCACTCGTTGGTCGGCATCAATCGTGGAGTGGTCCCCGAATATATGCCTTCCGGAACTGTAGGCATGCCGTCGGGGATCTGGGTTTACGATCCCGTCACGCAGGAAGGGGGCGAACGGCTGAACGCCATGCACTTTGGCCTGACGGAAATCCCGCCGGGCACCAAAAGCGCCAACGGGGCGATGCTCCGAACGGATACGTCCAACCCCTCGAATCTTGGATTGACCAACGTGACCGTCGAGGCGATCTTCAGGACGTCCGCCGGTGCCTTGACAGACTGGTCGATGGCGCCGATCGTCTATCTGCCGGGAGTAAACAACGATGGCTACAAGGAATTGGTTATGCTAGGGATCGGGTGGAGCGGCAAACTCGCCTGCCGGTTCAACGCTGGGGGCACATCGAGGGTAGTCGGCGGCGGGTCGGGACCCTTAGTCACGCCTGATGTCTGGCACCATGCCGCGTTTACCTTGGATGCCGAAGGTACGGGAAGGCTCTATCTCGACTATCAACTCGTTCATAGCCTGTCTGGGCTCGGAGCCTTGGATCAAGTGCCCAACAAGCCGCTTATGATCGGCGCGAACACCCATGTTGCCAACCGTACATTCCCCGGTGACATCCTGGAGGTGAGAGTCAATGACACCGCGCTTGAGAGTAGTAAGTTCCTTCAGGTCAGGGTTCCGCCGCGCGTGACGCCGGATGATACGATTCTTTTCTGTCCCGACATGTTCGGGTTCAACTACCGGTTCGGTTCGCTCGTCAACGTGAACACTGCCACGGGGGCGTTTACGCGAATAACCAATCCGATGAGTGAGACGAACTCTCCGCCGGCGGTTCTGGATACCATCAACAAAGCCGGAGACGCGTTCCGTTTCGGTATCAACGATGCCGCAGGTGTCGTTGCAAATGCGGGGTCCACGCATTCCGTGCGCAACGAAACCGGATCTGGGAGCGGTGTCAAGATCATGGCTCCGAATTCGGAGTTTGAAAAGGCGAGTTTCACCATGGAGTGCTTTTTCAAGGCTCCGGGACCGATCGACGGCGAAACCTGGACGTTTTTCTATTCGCCGTGCGTCAAGGTCTGCCTCGGTGACGACGGCAAGATTCTCGGGCGCGGCTTCCAAGCCCAAGGCGATTACAGCACCGTACTTGATATCAAGAGCAAGAACCGTGTGGATGACGGTACTTGGCACCACCTCGCCTTCGTCTATGACATCGACGCTGCCAAGACGCGACTCTATGTGGATTACGCGCTTCAAGGCAGCCATAGCGTGACGCTCGGCACTACGGGCGCGGTCTACCCATCTGCGGGCGTGCAGAACATTGCAGGGCACCGTCAATATTTTCCCGGCTGGATAGACGAGTTGCGCATCACCCGGCGCGCGCTGGGGCCTGAGGAATTCATGCTCGCAGATCCGGCGGGAGCGCCCGGGGTGTTGGCCCATCTCACATTTGACAACAGCGATTATATGGTCGAGCCTTATCCGTCTCTCAATCCCGCTGGCGCGGGATTCGCCCGAGTCACTGCCGGGGACGAAGGAAATGTGCCCGCCTTCAGTAGTGTTGTCAGACCGAAGGTGGCGCTGGACGGCGAGGCGGAACTTGTTACGAAACAAAACGTGAAGTCACTCTACATGGATGCGAGTCAGGTCCG
>Ga0209718_1005402_pt1 | contig 10149 bp, 8 predicted proteins | sample AD_JPNAS1_MetaG_FD_184420 | JGI IMG/M metagenome (GOLD analysis project Ga0209718, IMG submission 184420) | Active sludge microbial communities of municipal wastewater-treating anaerobic digesters from Japan - AD_JPNAS1_MetaG (SPAdes) (version 2) | ecosystem: Engineered > Bioreactor > Anaerobic >...
CTCATCTTGTTTTCTATTTTGGTATTCAACAAGCACGGTTTTTCTTGTCGAATCATCCATTACGACCGCACCGCTCTCTGCTTTTTTGAAACCATTTGGAGCAACTTGTCTTCTATTTATTAAAGAGAGCACAAGACGATCGGCAATAACTGGACGAAATTCTTCCATGAGGTCAAGAGCAAGACCAGGCCTTCCGGGGCGATCTCGATGAAGAAATCCAACTGTGGGATCAAGCCCAACGGTTTCTAGTGCTGATCGCACATCATGAACAAGCAGCGTATATATAAAAGATAAAAGAGCATTCACAGGATCGAGAGGAGGCCTTCTATTCCTCTCATTGAAAACAAAATCCTCCTTCTGATCAACAATTAGCTGATTGAAAACTGCAAAATACTCGGAAGCAGCCATACCTTCAATCCCGCGTATTTCATCTAAATCGACAGCAAGAGCCAACTCTTCGATAAGCCTATATATGGAAGAAGAAGCTCTCCTTATCGTAGCAATATCGATCTTATCACCATGATCGCGAATAGCGCGATTCATGACCAGTCGCGAATTCATAAGCTTGCCTGTTACAATATTTGCAGCAATTTTCGCTGACTTCTCTGAGTTATCTGCTATGCGATATTGCTCTCGACGAAGAAGGACATTGCCAGACACTGGCCCTCGTACCGAAGCAAGAAAACTACCATACTCTGTAAGAAACGATATACTTATGTCATGTTCTGCACAGAATCCAAGTAGAAAAGGAGAACAAAGTACATTACCAAAGCATACGATTCCGCCCAGTGTGTGGACAGGCAACTGAAGGACCTTTTGCTGTTCTCGCTCTACTATGATGGTTTCACCTTCTTTGTGAATATATGAACCCTGGGAAGTGACATATAATGTGTTGAGCAGTTTTCTCACTCTTGCCTCCTTTTTTTGATATTATGATTGACTGGGCTCTCCCCTTGCTGCGCGCACCTGTGAGCGTACAAAGCGATCGACCTCCTTCCCTCCTGATCCAGCGCTCTTGGGCATACATACTTCCAAAAGTGAGCATCGATCGCATTTCCGCTTTTGATATATAGCTGGAGGGGTTATCCCAGAAGATTGCAATTGCTGTATTCTCGCTATGAGCTCCATAGTCTTTGCTCTCAATTCGCCACCGAGATTCATGGTTGTTCTACGATGCTCCTGCAAATAATACAGCTGACCATCTGCTACCGTGATCCCAAACATTTCTTCTAGGCAAAAAGCTTGCGCGCAGAGCTGAACGCGGTCCACATCCTCCTCTTTGTTTCGCCCTCTTTTGAACTCGATTGGCACTGCCTGAGCAACTATTTCTCCTGGAGCAAGGTAAATCTCAACAAGATCGCACTTTCCTATTAAGCCACGCTCTAACGAACGCACAGCCATACCATATTCCTGACGGAAAAGCCTTCGCGATTCGTGACGCTCCACATCAACTCGTTCGTGGAGGACCTTTCCTTCGGCGGTGAAACGGTTCTCCTCCCAGACCTGCTCGATGTAAATGAGGGCATACTGACGCTCGCAGAAGAGTATGTGCTGGAGCGCAGAGATCGGAACAAGATCATCCTCAGAGTACAAGAGATCAACCTCCTGCTACAATGTCGCCCGCCCAGAGCCGGCCAAGGAATTCGCGCCATGGCAGAATATCGATTCCGTCGACCTTCCGGGGACGGGATTCCCTTGCCTTTCTCTCCACTGTAGAGGTATAGGACGGAAGTTCATAACCAAGCATTGTATCGATGAGAATATGGAAGCAAAGACGTAAGAATTCCCTCGTCTGCCGCGGGCCAAAGAGGAAGACCGACCTCTGTGCAAGAGCAGGGCCTATATCCAAGCCCCTGTGGCGATAATCGCTACACATCCATCACTCTCCAAAGTCATAATAATCGCCAATATGATTGGCGATTATTATGATAAACGACAACAGAATTGGCGCTTATGGGTTGCTGCTTATGATTGCATAGAAAGCTTTCTCCCGCACTGCATCAACCCCACCGCAACCGAAACACTAACTGTACCAGCGATTGATATCTCCTCCTATCATTGCACTGACACTACAGTCTTAAACTCCTCCAGTTCTTGCCCGTCCAGAGTCACCCTGTAGTCTGAGAAATCCCTGGCCGGCTTTGTCGGGTCAGTCGCGCGCTCCACCTTCACACGATCGAAGAGTTCCTGGGCGCTCGCGTTGCCCATGAGCGAGGAGTGTCCGAAGATAATGAGTCTGCGTGCTCCCATAAGCCCCCGCGCGGCAGAACGGTCGTTCTCGAACATATTCTGGAGTGCTTCCCAGAAAAGATCGAGGTCTTCTTGAGAAAAACCTGTTTGCTTCGCCAGAGGTGCTGAGACAAAGCCATAGGCGCGATAGAGCCCATATGGAACTGTGAACTTACGACCCATGGTGCGATTGTCGCCACCCTGCTTCACCGCCTCTGCTTCAGTCGCCACGGCCATACGCGTTATACTATGTTCTGATGAAACAATCTGATCGACAGAGCGAGCGAATGTCAATTGCACGGGCCCTCTGACTTGTCCGCAATTTATACCTGTGGACATGACTGCGCCGAAAGTCCTCACATCATAGAAATTCTTGCACATCCAAGCACGTGCTTCGTCTATTTTATCGCCACCTTTCCTTTTCCCTTCATCCTTGCTGAGATCGATATTAAGAGCCTGATAGGCACGGGCGTTTTGGTTGTTTAAAATAGCCTTTTCTTTTACATAGATTTCGTAAGGCGGTTGCTCATTTTTGAGAAGGCCAATGTAATTCCTTACTTTTCGTTTGAGGCAAACATCAGTAACAAGTCCATTGCCTGTTTCTGCATCCACGCGTGGAAGGTTACCAGCATCGGGATCACCATTAGGGTTGCCATCTTTGACATCGAAGAAAAGTACAAAATCGTAGCGTTTGTCCAAGTCCATAATAATCTCCTTTCCTTGTGTTGGTTATTGATTATCGTTCTCTTTCTTGGTGAAAAGATCTTGCCGCTGATGATAATATCCGAGGGCAAATTTTCCTTGCTCATGAAGATCGAGGTGTGATGGGAAATCACCGATATGACCGACGATCTCACCGATTAATCGTTCGAGATTTACGACGCGGCCTTTATTGTCTATTTTTGCAAGATGATGGTTTTTGAGACGCATAAGCGTTCCAAAAACCGTCACAGGCGAGCTGCTGGCCGCACCATAATAGCGTTCTCTGATTGTTGCGTTCAGGCCTGGATTGGCTTCCTCTTGAATTTTTTCAAGAACCGCAAAAAGCCGTCCGAGTTGATAGCCAATTGAGGGCTGTTCTGTGTCGAGTCCCATTTCTACCTCCTTTTCTTTTTGGTTCGGATGAGCACGCAGATATCTATTAAGATAAGCCTTTATTAAGGCTGCTCGTACTGGTTTTACTCTGTTCTCAGTATCGCTATGAATGCGGCGCAAAACGGCCTGAAAAAGTGTTGCAGGATAAGGCGTGCCGTCCAAGATTGAGCGCATAAAGTCCCCTGCGATATTGGGAGGAATATTCTCGCTTTTGTCCTGAATGGCGATGTTCACAAGAATTCGCCATATAGAATAGTATGGAGGTTCAGAAGATGGTTTTACGATGTTCAGGTCTTCAAAATGTTGGCGGATCTTCTCCGCAAAATCAGAAATGGTACCTACCTCCCAAAACCTTACCGCAATTCGCGCCGCATTAGGCGCAAGGCCGAGAACGTAGAACTTTGTATCGCTGTCGTCGTCAAGGTAACCTCCTGTCAGCGGTGCTTCAAAGAGATTTCTAATTTTCTGGATTCCTGCCTCGGGATTGTCTTTATCGGGTTCTTTGAAAAAAGAGGCAAAATCTGATTCGAAGTGGGTCCTTTTTTCTGACCAGAAAACAGTAGAGGCATCGCCAATCAGAAGATGCTGTGATGATTGTCTGTTTAGTAGTGTATTAAGTGCAGTAGTATAGGCGAACATTGAACTTTCTCCAACCGGAGAATTTTCCCCTTGTTTTTTATTGAAAGATCGAAAAGGCTCCAAATTAAATGAGACAATATTCGCTCCTGAACTCTGTGCACCATATACTCCTTTGATGGGGATATGCAATTCCGCAATTTTATCTTTCTCCCCAGATACAAGGCAGATATCTTTTTTTTCTTTTACAGACAGCTTTTGCTCCAAGACCTCCTGTACCTCTTTTGATTGGCAAAACAGTTCTTTTTCTTCATCAAAGCGGAAACTTACAACAGAATTAGAGGCATAAATATCTTGCCATGCATTTTCGCTTTCAAGTCTATCTTTTGCAACCGTTGTAAGAAATGTGATGATGGCTTTTAGATTAGGAGTCTGTGGAAGTTCTTCTGTTATACGTTTGACAAAAGCTTGTTTCTGCTCAGATGCCCGAATTAAGGCTTTAGAAGTTTGTTCATTATCCATGCCTTCAGTGTTCACAATACCAAACACGTAATTTGCTGTGTCCCATAGAAGATTTGCCGCAATACCAGAAGTCTTTTTTGCGCTCTGTGGAACCAGGAACAACTTTCCACGCTTTTTCTTCCCTTCACCTTCTCTCGTATCCTCAATCTGCAGAAGATCTCCATTGTTGCCGAGGACAACAATGAATGGGATTTCCTTCCATTCCCATCCCTCCGGCGCTATTGCGCTTTCGGGATCAAGTGCCATACGATCATAGTAAGCTTTTAGAGCCTGGAGTATCATCCCCGTACCTCCACTATGCGTTGATCCGTGTTCATAATGCCATTTTCAATCTTCGCACGGAAAAAGGTCGGCTTCGGATCACTAGGATCCCTGTAATCCATGTCGTAGAGCATCCACCCGAGTTCATCGGTCTTATCGATCGGTGGCTGTTTTTCAGTTCCGCCCTCAATAAGGCGGAAGTCGCAGGCGAATTCTCTGCAACCAAGGTACGGGCGATGGAAACATTGGCCTTTTCGAGCCCGCCGCTCAAACATAGCGGCATACTTCGCTTCATTTTCATCTGCTCTTGATACCTGTTCGCGTTCTTCTTCATCAGCCCAAACTTCCTCTGCTGACGGATGGTTGTACATGCGCTTATCCGGAGGAATGAACTCGAACCACGCATGGATGCGATAACGCACATCACGCAAAAAAAGTCCGGCTCTCTGTTGTCGGCAATCCTCGATATAAAGGCCCATAGGATCGCTGCTTCTTCCTTCCATATGCGCCTGCGTGGGGCTATTCTCAATTTTTCCCACCTCATTTCGCCGCACAGATATCCATCTGATCGGCCTTAATACCTCGATCTGCCTTATGTGCCACTTAATGGCAGGCTTCCAGAGAATAGCTTCAAATATCGCACGCGCAGCTGAAGGAGTCATGACATCGTAGCTTACCCGCTCAACTTTCATTTCAGGCCGTGTGAAGCAGGCATATTCTCCCCATACTTCAAGACACCAGTCTTTCATGTCGCCTCCTTTTTATATAGCGATAAATGATTTGGGGTCATTTGGCATCTCATCAATGAGAAGTCCAACAACGTCGTCGTATTCTATTTTGCAGGTAAGAGCAAAGAGACCGGGGCTTACTTCCTCGATAGAACCTCGATTTAGCAGAGCATAAAACTGGTCATTATAGATGGTTACGGAATACCTTTGGAGTTTGCGGAGAAGCCAGCGCTCCGGCCCTTTGGCTTTCAATTCTGCAATGAACTTTTCTCCTTCCCCATAAGGGACAAGAACTGTCTTTTGCATGGCATCATCTATGATATGAAATGCTTCTGCGGCGGAACGGAACTGTATGCCACAATCTTGCATATCAGGCGAGAGCATTTTCATAATCCCCTTTTCATCGAGAGAATTTACTTTCCAGTACAATTCGGAAAAGTACTGACTAAAGGCAGCATGATCTATGGGATCCTTAAGTCCTGAATCCAGAAGCCTTGCAGTCGTCTCGCTTGCCTTACGCAAAATCCCTGCTGGCGGTTTTCGTTGGGGAGTGAAGACAACAACTTTCCCTAGTCCACCATTTGTTTTTAACTTCCCCTCTCTGTTGCATCTGCCTGCCGATTGTGCGATGGAATCGAGGCCTGCCATAGCCCTATAAACGACTGGGAAATCTATATCTACTCCAGCCTCCACTAATTGTGTGCTTATCACTCGAACAGGCTCTGTTGTTTTCAGCCTTTCCTTGATCTCGGCGATACAGTCGCTTCGGTGTTGGGCGCACATCAATGCGGAGAGATGATAGGTACCCTTTGGCATAAGGGCATGAAGTTCCCTGCAGCTTCTTCTGTCTGAAACAACACAGAGGACCCTCTCAAAGGACTTTAGTTCTTCCGCGATTTCTTCCCATCTTCTGGTTGTGTTTGTATCAACAGGATCTACTTCAACCCGCCTTAGCTCGCGATAGAGCCTAGGGACATCTTGTATAATCTCTCTGACACTTCCTCTGGGGAGACCGGGAAACTGAGGATAATCATCTTGAGCCTCGAAGGCTGGCTGCGTGGCCGTACATAAAACGAAAGTTACCTTGTAATGTTCACAGAGAAGCTTCATGGTCGCGAGAATTGGCTCAAGATATCCCGTCGGGATGAGTTGCGCCTCATCGAGCACAACTACGCTGTTTACGATATTGTGCAATTTGCGGCACCGACTTGGTTTGGCTGCAAAAAGCGATTCAAAAAACTGAACTGAAGTAGTTACAATAATCGGAGCATCCCAATTTTCTGCTGCCAAACGTGATTTTGGATTTGAATCATTTTCATCTAAATTGGAATGGTGCTCAATGACCTGTTCCTCACCAAGCACCTTTCGAAATACATCAGCATTCTGCTCAATAATGCTTGTATATGGGATCACATAAATAATACGCTCTTTCCCAAATTTCGCAGCATGTTCAAGCGCAAAAGCCATGCTCGAAAGGGTCTTACCTCCGCCTGTTGGAACTGTTAAGGAAAAGAATCCTGCCTTCGATTTTGCTGCTGAACGGCATTCAACAAGTATTTTCTGTCGTGCTTGATTTACAATTGTATTTTCTTCTTCAATAGTCTTTTTTATCATTTTATCCATATATGAATTGAACTGGATCAATAATTCAGCTAAAGACAAATAGTCCCCTCTCGTTTTTTTATTATCTGGTTCCATATAGGATTCAGTATCAAGAAAATCTGCATCCACAATACACGAGAATATCATCCTTATCCAAAGCGACATGTCGAGGCTTCTATTGTCAAATTTCCATGGGGGGACAAAAGATCCAGAAAACCTAGGATCCTTCCTATATTCCTCAGGAATGCTGCAAGTTTTTATATTCTGTAATCTAAATGACAATGAGCTCGGAGAACCTATCCAGTCAGGTAACCCTGAATGATGGCCAGCTATGCAATATGATAATATTCGGCCTGTAGCTTTGCCAAATTGTTCCTCAACGAATTTTGCACTTGGCGAAGAATGATCTTGTTTGCCTGCTTTAATCTCTAGGTGAGCTTCATCATCGTAGCCGCTTTTAACTCTTAAATAATGCTGCCAAATAGACGCTGCTTTGCCTATATCATGTGTAAAACCAGCCGCATATGCCCAAGAAGCAGAGTTGAATGCTTCAGCAAATCTGGAAGCTAGCTTTGCACTTCCTTCTAGATGATCTATGAGTGGTTGTGGATTTGCCCATGTCCCATCCTTATTTTTTCTTACATGTGCAATTAATTCGGGGTTATTCATTTTTCCTACGCCCCTGCGACTTCATTATCATCAGATTTTGAGCCAGGAGTTTGCTATAGAGCATCATTCGTCTCCGATTTTAGATATACATGCAAACCATTATATCATCTTAATTTCCTGCCGCAAGGATTTCATATTACATATAATAAAATCACAGTGATCTCCCCAAAATATCAAACTCACCTTTGCACCACTCAAATCGATAGTTTAAGCGAATCAGAACCCAGAAAGAAAAACTTTCCTTCTAATATCGCACTTTGCCTCGCCAAGCCATTGAGGTATGCCGCGATATCCATTTGATTGATACTTTTCTTTGCAAAGTCAAACAGTTCAGCCCAGATATAGATCGCTTTACAGAAAGAGCAGTAACGAATGAAAAAGGCCAATATGTCTTCTTCTGGAGTAGTACAAGGACATAGTTGACGTATAGTAGGATGCGAGATATCAGATTGGTAGATTAGGAGCTTTCCGAAACAATTCTGGAAGCTGAGATCTATTCGAGGGGTTTCTTCAATTAGACTGAAGGCCATATTCTCAGCTTTTGTAAGTGCATCCTCGCCAGAGAACATATCAACATAATCAAAAGCTCCAGATTGTCTCTCGAAAAACAGCTCCACATAATCTTTTCTGAATTGGATAAGATAGACAACTTTTGCGTTCATGGCCTGGGCGGGCCTCCTTTTACAAGCCAAATATATTATTAGAAGTGGGACACTAGTTGTCCCGTAGCTGAAGAATCTAGAACTTATGAATTAAGGAGTTGTTTTCTCGTTAGATTCTTCATTTCTCCCCTACCTTCTCCACCATCCTCTTTATCTCTTCTTCCCACAGCTTTCGGAATTCTGGCGGTCCGAGCACTTCGCAGTTTGAACCGCAGCGGAGGGCACGGCCAAGGATTTCGGTCCAGTTGTGGACGGGCAGAGAGAGGTCGATGGCGTCTGGGTCTGTAGCATCGGGAACTGGGTCAATTATCTGATCCTTGTGCCACTGTTGGATTCTGATGGCACGGGCTGCTCCCCCAAAGAATCGCAAGGTCGCTATGCCGAGCACTTCGCCTTTGAAAATGCCATATGAGGATGAAATATAGCTTTCGATTGCGTCATCGCTTGGAATAGCAAAGCAGGGTGCGCCCGCGGCTCTCACATTGTCCATTCGCGATATAGAGAATGTCCTCAGCTCCATGGACTTCGAATCGAAAGCGATGCAATACCACTTGCCGGCATAGTTGATGAGCCTCAAGGGGATAATTCTTCGTTGGCTCGATTCGCCTTTAGCATCGATGTAGGAAATATCGAGCGCGCTGTTGTTGAGCAGGGCCTGGCACATCGTAAAGGCTACTTCTCCGTCGATGGTTTCCATGTCGGGAAGCTCGTAGAGCACTTTATCCGAAATAGAGATATAACGCCCGCCTATCTTTTCCTTGAGTAGCTTTGTTGTCTCCTCCGAGACAACGGGAACATAGGCATAGCGGTCCAAAATGGCTCTCAGGAACGCAAAAGCAAAGAACGATGTCTCGTCTGCAAAGCGAAGCCCATTCCATGGTTCTAAATATTCATAGCGCAGTCTGCGATGCGACCATACAATAGGTGCGTCGAGTCTTTCGCGCAAATATTCTATATCGCGCTTGGCTTGGCGCGATGATACCTCGAATTTATCGCATATTTGGCGGGCGGAGACGCCTCCATGCTCCCTTATCATGCGATCGATGTAGAAAATTCTCTCGGTTTGGCTCATGGAGGCCTCCACCTTCTATTTTTTTATTCTTGATTATATTCCTGGAGAGGGACGCAGAGTGTCCCATATGACTTTATTATCGTCATTTTCTGTACATATCTTTCATTGACTTCGCTTATCTTTTAGCCAATACTATAATTAGAGAAGGAGGTATACGATGAGCGTTATAACCTTTTCTAGGGAGCCCTGTTCTAATGGTACTCTTATTGCCCAATCTGTAGCTAAAAAACTCGGCTATCGTCTTGCCACCAAGAAATCGATCGAAGAAGTACTGCTTCAATATGGGTTTGTCGATGTGGCGGAAGCCTACGATAGCATGCCCAATTTCTGGACACGTTTCGATGATAGGACTCATCAGATTGTCACCATGTTCGATCGCGTTACAAAAGCGTTGGCCAAGCTAGGCAATGTAGTGATTATTGGCAGAGGTGCATTTAGGGTGCTTGCTCCTTACCGCGATGTGCTGAATGTGCGGATCAAGAGCCCATTTCCGTATAGGGTGGCCACATTCATGAATCGTTACAAGGTCTTAAATCAGCACGACGCAGAGGTGGCTATACTCGAGGCAGACAGAATAAGATCGGCCTTTCTTGAGGTTCACTATGGCATAAAGTGGGATTCAATGACCAATTTCGATCTCGTCATCGATACGTCCAAAATTCCGCATAGCTCGGCCATACCAATGATCATCGAGGCTAATAAGGCTGTTATGAAAGCTATCTGCGAACCCAGA
>Ga0209718_1005411_pt1 | contig 10118 bp, 8 predicted proteins | sample AD_JPNAS1_MetaG_FD_184420 | JGI IMG/M metagenome (GOLD analysis project Ga0209718, IMG submission 184420) | Active sludge microbial communities of municipal wastewater-treating anaerobic digesters from Japan - AD_JPNAS1_MetaG (SPAdes) (version 2) | ecosystem: Engineered > Bioreactor > Anaerobic >...
AGGTTCAGAGCCTCTTGCGATTGCCTCACCAAATTCCTTACGTGCTTGATTCAATAATGTCAAGTCAGATTTTTCTTTCGGTGAATATGACCATAAAATCAATTCTGTGTCTTTAATTTCTTTGTTTGATAATTGAGAAAGAAAATCTGGCAGGAGTCCTTGTTTGTCGAGAAACCTAAACACATTCCAAGTCAAAGCATCTTCACTGTTGTCCCTTGCGATACGGCTTTCTCTCTTTACTTTTTTTATTTCTTCAAAAAGAAGCTTGTCTGAATTGTCAAACCACAATAAATTTTCTTTCTCTGTTTCGTACTCAAACGTCGAAGGAGATATATAAATCTTGTGAATCGGGCATAAGTATGTCTGCTCTCGTTTGAATGAATTTCTTTGTCGGTCAACTTTCACAGAACAACCTTTAACTGGGCACTCAACTGAATTAATGTCAGTTTTTATTGTGGTTTTTAAATCTTTCAGTCCGTACATAGAAGTTGTCTGTTTTGTCTTTTTAAATAAATGCTAACATCCAAATAAACCTATTGGGTTTATTTCCGCTTTACCACAACCCCAAGCAGCCCTCAAAAACAACCTGTAGTATTCTAGTGCAACCAAAAACAATCCAAGCTTAATTGAGTGGCTCTGTGTTATTATGGTATTCATTATCTATCAGTTAATCCCAGCTTGAATAAAGCCGTGTTGGGAACTGCTTTACTTGAGCCGGATGAAATACAAACAAAAATACAGATTTATTTATTGTATTTCATCCTCCTTTTCAAAAGATTATTACAAATTTTATTGTTTCGGGATATTTCTCCAACTGGGATTTGATTTTCAGGAGAATTGAAAATGACTTTCTGTAGTATTTAGCCTATTTCAGCCATAAAACTGAACGGTTGAAGCTGATTCGAGTGGGTGGGTATGCTCCGATTTTTCCAGTATCTCCAAAGCACTGTTTTATCTGGTTTACCGAACTATGAAAGCTTTCATCCTTGGGTTTTGCAAACAGCTCTGAATCAATTTCGGAATACATGACTTGAATCATGTTCAGGTATTCTTCAACCGACGGATAAATGGTTTGTTGTTGCGTTATCCCTTTCTTGTCGAGCAATTCGTGGTCGTAATCGTCAAGGAGTGAAAGACCTTTGGCAAACACTTTAAGCATTTCAAACTCTTCGGCGGTTGTCTGCTCATCCATGGCACGATTGAGAATGCGGATACCCGTTTTGAGGTATTCTACTTCCTGCTGTTTTTGTTCCAAACGTTTTTCGTTAACGGCGTAACCCTGCACCAGATAATCTTTAAGCCGTTGGGTTGCCCATTGGCGGAACAGAGTACCCCGTTGCGATTTAACTCGATAACCAACAGAGATGATGACATCGAGGTTGTAGAATTCGGTTTCTGAAACCTGTTTTTTGCCTTTTATGGCTCCATGTTGAGTGGTGTGTGCAATTTTTGCACATACCACACTTTTGTCTAATTCGTTTTCTTTAAAAATATTACTTATATGGCGTGAAACAACTGTTCTGTCACGACCGAACAATTCTGACATTTGAGACCGGCTAAGCCAAACGGTATCAGCGTCCATTTGAACCTGCAGTTCAATTTGGTTGTCGGCAGTTTTGAATATCTCTATTTTATTTTTCATACGTGAATTTCTAATGACGGCACTTCTACCCGGCAATGACCGCTAACGGTTGTATAAAATAGTAGCCGACTGCGTGGCACTTTCTTGTCAAATTACACTAAAGTTGGAGCGGGCTACAGACGCTTAAACTATTCACTATCACAGCTGTTATTTTTATACATTGTTGTGGGCATGTGCTAATTTTCTTCAGTCCATTTAATTCCTTTTTTTGTCGCAAGTTTTTTTATGTTTTCATTCTGTTCTGGGTCTAAATTTTTACCAATGGTAATGGTTTTTATTTTAAGACTAAATAAATCATTGTCTAAAGGGATTTTTAAGTAACTTTTTGAATTATGAGTGTATGTGAAAAAAGCCTTTGGGGTCAAATCAGCTTGGTATAAGTCCCAGTTAAATAAAAGTCTTGTTTCCCTTTCCCATTCAAAAGAGTCCCTACGTTTATAAAGTGCGCCAAATTTTGCAATTCCTTTGGTCAGTAAACATTTTTTGAATTTCGAGAAAATTTCATCTTGCATTTTAGAATAGAAATCAAAATCGTTTCCATTGTCATAACATATTTTTCTTAATTCAAATAGATGTCGAAATTGCTGTTTATCAATAAATTCAAACTCTAAACAGAGTCCCTTATGGTCATTAACGTATTCTTTCCAAAATTTTTCAGTTTCGTTGTCTTCAGTTAGGCAAAAAACATATAGCCCACCTTTTTGTTTGTCAATATAGGATTGTTTGAATGGAATTTTAGTCACTGAAAAAAAGTGGTCATACTCTTTAGTGTCGTCTGTTAAGCCAGCAAAATTTGAAAGAGCTGATGCAGTTACGAAATTTTCCTTTATGAATTTATAAGTTAAGTCATAGGACATATAATGAAAAAAACTTCTGTTGCTGCTTCTTTGGTCTGGTGATTTTAAATTGAAAATTTTTCCAAAAGTATTGTCATTGCGGGACATATGTAATAATCGAGTGGTATTGGGTAAAATGAAACTGTTTTCGGTTGTCCTAATCGTGGAGTCTTGTGAAGTAAATTCGACAATATGTTTATTTACGATGTTTTTCAGCAATTTCAATTTTTCCTTATGGTCCATTTTTTCCATTATGAGGTCTCAAGCATTGCCCACAACGGTCATATTTTGAAACGTTGGGGATTGCGGTCTTGTCACTGTCTTCCGTCACAAAAGCTGACGTGAGGCAAAAACATTCAATTAACCACTTAACTCCCAATGTTTTATCTTGATGTTAGAGGTGTTATTTTTTCTTGACATTATTTTCTTTATATGCTATCACCACACAAACTAATCTACCATCTGATTTTGATATGTTATTTTCCCAGTGCAAAGGTCGAAGATTTTATAATTCATCACCCCCACCTTTTGATTGAGGCTTAATATGGTCAATTTCCCAACCAAAACTTAAGTTCCTTTTTCCATATTGTTTTCTTGCAATCCAAGCACCACACTCGTCTTTTCTATAGACATTTGAGTCATAACCTACGACAACCGTTGCTTTTTCCCATGCTTTTTGAATTTGTTCTTCTGTAAATGCCATAATTAAAAAAAATCAACTAATAATTAATAAAGTATTTATGAGTGGTTGATTAATCAACCACTCATAAATACTACTTTTTCTTTCCTCCTTTTTCTCTTTGAGATAAAGCACTACCAGCAACTGATTTACTTGCTGAACTTGTCCTTCCATCTCGAAGTACTTTCGAAGCAGTAGAAGCCACCTTTGGACTTGTTACTTTTTTTGCCATAAAGTCAAGATTTAACTTTGTTTCAATTAATGCAGTCAAAACAATTCCTGCCAGTAGTTTTTATATTGTTAAAAAAGCATGAAATTCGCATCCCCATTTCAAATTCAATTCTTTTAAAGGGTTAAAAACTACTTTCAACATTCCCATTGTTATATGGTTAACAACCATTGTACCAAGAGGAAATGTTGTCTTTTTGTCATAGTTTTTCTTATATCTTGATTTGTAATCAACAAACCATGTCAGTCTATGCGACAAATTGGCATTTTATATTTGCCGATTCCGAAGCTCTTTCCTATCAAGTTACGACTACTTTTGATACGAGCTGTGCAGCTCGATTACCCACTGCACTGGCAATTAAATATACCGTGTGTTGGCAACTGGTTTTCATTCATATTCGTCTGTTTATCATTTATTTAGCTTTTTTCTTGTCATTATTAAACTGCACTGGAAAAATCGGAGCATACCCACCCACTCGAATCAGCTTCAACCGTTCATTTTTATGGCTGAAACAGGCCTGAAAACGCCCTAAAAATCGGAGCATATCCGTTCACTTTAGGTCTTGTTTTTCCCACATTTGCGTAAAAGACAACAACTAATGACGCAAGTATATGGCAGGAAAAACTAAGAGTATGAGTCAGATCAAGCAATTGCTGCTGCTTAAGAGACAGAATGTCTCCAACCGCAAGGCGGCCGTCCAGATAGGCATGGACAAAAATCCACGGTCATAGTGTCGCAACTGCCTGTTGCCGACTGGTATGAGGTTCTCAAAAAGAACACCACCGCAGCCGATGCCATACTGGACAGGTTGGTGCATACTGCAGTACGTTTTGAGCTGAAAGGAGAGAGGATGAGAAAGAAAAAAAACTGCAAAACAGAGTGAAATTTAAAAAAAATGATTAACCTTGCACTGCCTTTGAGATGAAACAAGACAAAAAGTGAACGGATATCACCGATTTGGGTGGGTGGATATCAACCGTTTTTTGCACTAATTGCCAAATAAGTTGTAATATTAGTACCTTTGTGATTTAAATGTAAATTTTTAAATGATTGATGGCAAGAAGAAAAACGGTAAATAATACAGGAATTCTAAGAGTTGGAGGTATTCCCTATCATGATGCTTGGGTGGCATATAAATGTGTAAGTTGCCAAGAAATGAACTATGTCCAAGTGGGACAACAATTGCTTTCACCACAAGAAGCAATTGAAACGGCTGTTTGGAAATGCGAATATTGTGGCTTTATTCATTCAAAAGAAACCGATTTACCCTTTGACAACTGGGAAGAAGAATATAACAGTGCTGATTCCACTACTGCTTTGAGATTTTGGGAAGGATTTTTCCGTATTGCCACTGAACATCCTGAGTCGTACTGGAAACAATGTAATGTCTGTACACGTATTTTACCTTTCAACGCTTTTAGTAAACACTCTGGTTGGGGTCCTTTAGAGAAGCAAATGGAGTGTAGAAGTTGTAAAGGAGCCATAAATGCCATTTTAAATCCCAAAAGAACTAAGGAGCAATTACACGAATCTGCCGTAAGAAGAAGAATAGCCGATTTATTTTTGGAAGAAGAAAATGAGCCGATAGATTTCCAAGACTTATTTGATAGATTCGATAGTCGCTGTTTTAAAACTAAAGAACCATTAGACATCAATAAACGTGATACGTGGGCTATTGACCATATTTTGCCTTCGAAGTACCTATATCCGCTAAAAAGAGAAAACGCTGCATTACTTTCAAAAAATGCAAACGAGAATAAAAGGGATAAATGGCCAAGTAAATTCTATACGAATAATGAGTTAATTGAACTTGCAAGAATTACAGGAGCTAATATTGATTTGATTTCGAATAAACTTCCGATAATGAATCACAATATCGATGTAAATAAAGGAGTTGAGCGTTATTTGCAAGTACGAGAGAAATCAGACCTTCCAAAACGCATTAAAAAAATCAAAAAAATTTTGCTCGTATATGAATTGGTAGATAATCTTTCTCTCAAAAACAAAAAAATACTTGGGTTCGAATAGCTAAACAAGAACGAGATATTGATGCGAGGTTACTGTTCCTTTATCTCTTATCCCGTGTGATTCACAATGTTCAACACTTTCATCAAATAAGTCAGCGGATTTAAACCAACGTTTGCTGATTTTTTGAAGTTCTAATGCCATATCACATTTATTGCTTTTTCCTAAATGTAGGACAAAAGCTCCATCTTTTTTCATTCGCTCTCTGGCTTGTCTAAATATGGATTCGTAAATTGCGAAGTCAATTTTTTGTCTTTCATCTACAAATGATTTAGGTTGATGCTTAAAATCAATTTCAGACCATCCTGTAAACCAAATTCTAATCCAATTAGCCAAATAAAATCTAGTGCTATCAAAAAATGGTGGTGATGTAATAATGGCATCAAGATCATTAATTTCTTGTGGCCAAATTATTGTGGCATCTTGATTGAATATTTTACCATTTTTAAAATTAAGCGGTAATTCTTCGTTGATTACCCTGTTCACTTTTTCGCAAAGCTTTTCAATAAGACTTTTGTAAATAAAATCCCCTGTAGGTGCATAAGGAACAATTGGGTGTGAACATCTGCTCAAAGCATAAGGTCTATTGCCGTGAAGGATATGAAGCAATGAAGCAACTACTAACATTTCGCTTGGTGTGGATGGATAATTTTCCTTTACAAATCTACGGGCAAGCAATATTTCTTTAAGCGTATTTTCTTCGTAGTACTCAGATAACTTTTTGTTGAATCCGAAATTTTTAACTTCATCAATTTCTTTTTTAGTACACTTATTGGCTTTAATAAAATTATCTAATGATTTAATATAAGAAAATGATTCAGAAGAAATTGGAGCATTTACTTTAGCATAAGAAATATAGTAAGCGGGCAAACTAATATCAATACCGTAAGATAATTTTCCTGCTAATGCTGCTTCAAAAGGAATTGTTCCCACACCCGAAAAAGGGTCAAGTACAGAGCCATTTTCGGGTACAAAAGTCTTAACAAGATAATGTGCAATTGCTGGCTTTAATTTGCCTTGGTAAGAGCAAAGGGAGTGATTGCTATGTCCCCAATTTCTGCTTGAATATGGTTCTTGTTGATGTGGGATTTCATTTCTGAAACTGTCCCAATTTTTTTTCCATTGAAATTTTATTTTTCCGTTTACAGAATTTGGTTGTTTCTCCTTGTATTCAAAAACCAATAATGATTGGGTAAGTATTTCCTGGTTTCGAGAACGTCTTTTCCTTAAAATCTTGTTTTCAACGAATTCATATCCCAATCCTTGCATTAACTCAATTAATATGTCATCTGTATTAATATGTACGCCACTAAAAATCGAATCCCCAATATCAATAAGAACTTTAGCATTTTGAGATAGCAATGGTTTTACATCATTAAAGATTGTGTACATTTCATTAAAGTAGCTCTGTGCCATTACCGGAATTCTAGAATCATAAGCATTTTTATTTAGTTCAATAAGTGTCGCTTTAAGCAAACTACTTTTTGAAGCTATATCAAGCCCGTTGATATAGGCATATTCCTTTTTAACATCATTAATTCCGCTTGTTAATGCTTGGTCTCTAAAAAACCGCAAATCATTTTCAAACTGTAAATACCTTAAGAACCAAAGCTCTACTTTTGTGTTTCTGAAATAGTTTGTGCCATTTAGATAGGGAGGACTTGTAATAATTGCTCCAATTTTTAAATCATTTACCCGACCAATGTTCTTTGCATTTGAAAGAATAAATTCAGGTTTACCTTTTAGCTTATAGTCAAGATTTAAAACATCTTCTGCAATATTTCCAATTTTTTCAGGTAAAATCTCATTGAATGTTTTTAGGTCTTTTTCAATTTCTTTTGCTGTTTTAAATCTAACATCACCAACCTTCTTAAGAAACGACACAGGAAGTAAACAAGAAATAACCGCTACGGTTAAAGTGTCTGCTAATAACTCGTCTTCTAGTTTAACTATATCGATGTATGACCTTAGTTTTAAAACTTGCTCAAGAGTTTCATCTGGGAAATATTTCTTATCAGAGAATAGGGATTTATAGGATTCTCTCAAAGATTTATCTTCTTCAAACTTATTAAGGTTCTTCAGCACCGCTTTTTGAATATCCTTTAAGTCTTTGGACAGCTTTTTTCTTTGAAATTCTTTCGCTTTCAATACATTTAGTTTTGTTTGAATTAAAAACTGCAATAAAGGATTTACTTCTGAATATATTGTTGATAATCCACAATCGTCAGCCGCAAGGAGTGTTGTGCCTGTTCCTGCGAAAGGTTCATAAATTAGAGTATCTGCTATTCCATAGTTTTTAATTAATGATTTTACAAAGTCAGGAGAATAGCCTTCAATGTAAGGATACCATCTTTGAAATGGGATGTCTTTACTTTTTACAAAAGTCACATCCTTTTCTGTAACGCCTTCAACTTTTTCTATTTCAGGAAGTTTTTGCTTGATGAGTCTTTTTATAACTTGGTTAATTGAACGCTCTTGTTTCTCGGCAAAAAGTGCAAGCTGTTTATATGTTTCAATTCCAATTAGTTCTTTAATTTCTTGAGTGGTTAAGTCTTTTACTTTAGAATAGTAAGGTTCTTCTGGCTCACTAAACGCTAGTGTTACAGACTTATCTTTTGTGTCTTCCGAAGGGTAGTCGCTGAAATAGACAGCTTTATAAAATTGTTTTGCCATAATGAAACAAGTATCAGTTTATGATAGTTACTTCACAAAGGTAAAGACAATTTTGGAATACCGAAGTACTTGATATGATTTTATTGAACTTACTTTTCAACAGTCTTTTCGAGCGTAGGAAAATTGGCTCTTTTGTAAAACTTGGGTCGTGTATCGACTTGTGCGGTTTTGCAAATGTGAGGTTGAAAAAAAATTTAAAACAATTGGGTCGATCAGTGTGTCGTTAAAGTCAGTCCGTAAGTTTTGTCAAGATGTTAAAATTCTGTTTTCAGATGTCCATTTTTTCGGATTACTGCCGTTCTTTAGGCTTGCTTACAACGTTGAGTGTATGGTTTCGTAAGGGATTGCGGGCTTCAAACCTATCAAGTTACTAGCCAAAATTTATGCGGGTGATACTGCTCGAAAACCTCTGAAACCCTTATGCACTATACACATTGTTGTGCGTTCGTACTTTTTATAATATCTCCCAAACTCCTAATTTCATAGATTCAGGAACATCTTTTTGAGTATTATCCTGTGATAAGAAAATCAACTTAGTTTTGATTTCATCTGGTATGTCAAGATTTTTATCCTCTCCCTATTGCCGCTTATAAGCCTTTTCGTAATTATCAAAAAAAATCAGTGTAAAAAGATTTATGAACAGATCCTTCTCCTATATTTAATTGTATGGTTTGCTCAGAATCTTTATAATCAAACTTGAACCATTCCGTATAAAATCCTGATATTTTAACCTCCTCTTTCGGGGAATCTGCTCTCGGTTCAATGGAAGAAATGTAAGTTGGTATTTTTTGAAATGACTGTTCAAACTCGTATTGTGTTCCACAAATTAAAAAATACACCTTGCAAGAACCATCTGTGTATTTTTTAAAATAATAAAGTCGCATCAAGTCATTAAATATTCTCTGTTTTTCAACTTTGTCAAGAGTTGAAGCATCCTTTATGTATTTAAATTCAAATGCAGTTTTATAGTTAATATCATTTACTGTACGTTCTAAGTACAAATCAAACCGTTTCATGAAGAAGAATGGATGTAAGTATTCAAGTTTTACAGCTTCAGTATCTGCAATCTTTGTCCCAATAAATTCAGCTAAAGGTAACTTGATAGAACTTTCACTTAAAACATATTCTCTGCCAACAGCGGATATGTAATTTAGCCAACTCTCAATTGAGACTCCAAGATGTTTTATGAAAACTTCGTTAATCATTTAAATGTTGGTTTTTTAATTCTTCATACTCTAATTCATTTATTCCGCTAACAATTACTCGTACCCACGGATTGTCCATATGAATTTCAACGAATTGATTATGAAGTTCTCCTTTAACATATTTACTTACTGCATTATTCATGTGAGCAATAGGATTTTCAGAATTTAATCCTCCTCTAAGTATTGCTACTTTTCCTTTCTTTTTGCCATCTTTTCCCATTAAAGGGTATTGGCATATTTCAACATCATTCATATTATCTGTTTATTATATGTATTGAAGTTTTTCTGTTTTGTATGAGGCAGAACACCCAAATAACCCTATCAGGTTTATTTCCGCCTTACCCAGACTCTGAGCAACCTCCAAAATTAGCCTGCAATAATCTAAAGCAATCAAAAATACACATTTATTTATTGTATTTCATCCTCCTTTTCCAAAGATGATTAGAAATTCAACTGTTCCGTAATTTAATCCCCATCGGATATAATTCTTGGGAGAGATGTAGTTACCGGCAGAGATGCAGTTGCCGGCAGAGATGTAATTACCGACAGAAACATAATTCCCAACTGAGAATCGGAAACGACTTTCTGTAATGCCTAGCCTGTTTCAGCAAGCAAGCAAGCAAGCAAGCAATCATTCAAGCAAGCACCCACCAGCGGACTGTAGCGAAAGGGCGTGCCCGAGGCCGATATATAGACACGGCGCCCGAAGCGCGCAGGGTAGTTTATCTAAACACCACCACCGCCCTCTTATCGTAACGCAAGCCCTGCAGCCTAAGCACATAAGCACCCGGCTTCATTGTCAGTTCAAGATCGGAGTCCGTTGCAAGGG
>Ga0209718_1005420_pt1 | contig 10098 bp, 6 predicted proteins | sample AD_JPNAS1_MetaG_FD_184420 | JGI IMG/M metagenome (GOLD analysis project Ga0209718, IMG submission 184420) | Active sludge microbial communities of municipal wastewater-treating anaerobic digesters from Japan - AD_JPNAS1_MetaG (SPAdes) (version 2) | ecosystem: Engineered > Bioreactor > Anaerobic >...
TCCGGAAATCACCGGGGGCATCAAGCGAAATGGCATTGAAGGAAGATTCGCCGGAAGGGAAAGTAGCGGACGTGCCGGACTCTGCAAACTGGAGGCTCCATCCGCCGGATGTGAAATTCGGCAAGCTAGCGTTCTTCCAGTTGTCAGCCTCCCGCGCGGCATCACCACTGAGCGCTTCGCCCGTCCACACCGCCGATCCGGACGTTGGGCCGGGATCATCGGCACTGCGGCAATAGACGAAGCCTCCCCCCATGATGATACCGGGAAAGTCCGTATTGGAATACGTTCTGCCCTCTTCAAGTTCCACTGAGCCGATCTGCCCTTCCGAAACTTTCAACATCACCCCGTTACCCAGCGTCAGCAGCGCACCTTCCGCAATCGAAAGCGCGTTTGCCGCAATATCCGCTCCGAGCGCGTCCACGGTCAGTTCAGCCCCAGAGGTGACGATGATCTCGGCAAGATTCGTGGCCGTGACACCCGACTCGACCGCCACAGTTCCGGAAGACACCTTCAATGTCCCGCGCGTAGGCCACCCGACGCCGGAAATCGTCAATGTATTCCCGTCCGTCGGCGCCCAATCCAGACCGGCCGCGCCGGTAAATTGTCCACGGAACACGATGTCCTTTGCAAGGTTCCATGTTGCCATAGCTGGTGCGGCGCTCGTCACGCCATAACCATGTCCCGTGAGGTCGGCGCCGAACCCCAATGAGGAGATGGTTTGCGAGTTTCCGTTCATATCGAAGAATGACGTGGCATTGGCGCCACTGAAATGCCAACCAAACGAGGGTTGAAATCCGTTCACGGTGTCGAACACGATGCGTCCGGAAACAAAATTCGCCCACGATTTGAACTTGGATCCGCCTGCAGCAAGCTCGATGACCGGGCTGGTGTGTTTGTCGATATTGAGATTGCCGGACGAGGTGAATGTCTGATCAATCACATAACGGGCCGCGGAGCGAAAGGACAGCGCACTCTGCGTTCCGCCGCCGATTGCGCGGATATGTGCCGTCCCGCCATCTGCAACCTGAAGCGTACAGTAATAGTTGTATCCCACGTTGACCGAACCAACCGCCGAACCGTCGCGGAGCGTGAACGGCGTACCCGCGTAGGCGATCTCGATGTTATTGGAAATCGTGACATCGGTATCCACGATCAGCTTTCCATTTGAGGACAAGCTGACGGCAGCCGCGCCAGCCGCTGTATCGGATTGAAGAAGAAGCGTTCCCGTCTTCACCTCGCAATTTCCGGCAAACGAATTGTTCCCCGACAGAACCAATGTGCCGGAACCGGATGAGACGAACCCCCCTGCACCCGAAAACGCCCCAGACAATACGACCGTTTTGTCGGTCGCCACTTGCACGGTCAACTTAGCGGATCCAATGACGACGTCACCCGTCAAATTAGCGTTAGCGGAGAAGACCGCCACATCGTCTCCGCCCGGCGTTCCCTGCGGACTCCAATTCGACGGCTGGTTCCAATCTCCCGAACCCCCCCCCTGCCACGTGTAAGAAGTCCCCGAGAAGAGAACCGACGCAGCGGTTGCACAGAACACCAACACTATTTTTTTCAGCATGTGAAACCTCCTGTAACGTGATTGCTGTTACTTTTATACAGGATGGAACGGAACCATACAATGCGCAATTGCGCAAAATAAAATGTAAAAAACGCGCAATATTTTTGATGGGGTGCATCTCTCTTGTGGCCTACGGAGACACGTACACTACTTTATGACAAGCCCTTGACGTGTAACGGTGGGTAATCGGTCAGTGACGGGGGGGAAGAGTCATCGTGTACGGGTGCGTGAACGAGTACGTGTACGGGATATGGCCAACGTTCACGTTCTTCAAATCACTATCGCTATCGGTATCGGTATCGCTATCGGTATCGGTATCGGTATCGGGTTCGGTATCGGGTTCGGGTTCGCTATCGGGTTCGAAATCGACTGTTGCGCCCACGCCGTGGCCCGCAGTGACAAGTGTAATGATGGCGGCGATCCCGATCCCGATGGCGATGGCGCCGCAATGGAACCCTGAAACGCATGACCTTCGATCGCACCCCTGTCACGAACCGATTACTAACGGTGGACGTCCCGGGGTTGCCAGCGGTTGGCGGAGATGGTACGGTATTATGACAGAAAGGAAAAGCGAATGGGAATCATGCGTTTCAGCGTTTCATTGGAGGAGGGACTGTTGCGTCGGTTCGACGCGAAAATCCGGAGCGAGCAATGCCCCACGCGATCCAAAGCGATCGCTGACCTGATCCGGTCCAGCCTGGTCGAAACCGAATGGCAGGCCGGGGATGAGGTGGCGGGTGCCGTGGTGCTCGTCTACGATCACCACACGCGCAACGTGGTTAAAAAACTCACGGAGGCGCAACACGACTGTCATGCGGCGATCATCTCGACACAGCATGTGCATCTGGACCACAACAACTGCCTGGAGATCATTGCGGTCCGAGGGCGTCCGGACGTGATCAAACGTTTGGTGGCGCGACTGAAAGCCGTCAAGGGACTGAAACACGTATCCGTTGCGGCGGGGACCACCGGCGCGCAGCTACAGTGAGAGACAACAGGATCAAAGCAAAAACGGCTTCGTAAAAATGACTTTGCACCCCTGTCGATCCGTCTTTGAAATTGGTATGATGCCGGAAAGGGGGTGACCCGTGAAAAAAGTTTTGGTTGGTTGTGCGGTAGCGGTGTTGGTGGGATACGCTCAGGAGCCCCTGTCCGTCACGATACGGGCAGATAAGCCGGGGCATGCGATTCCGCGGACGCTCTACGGCATCTTTTTCGAGGACATCAATTACGCGGCTGACGGCGGCCTCTACCCGGAGCTGATTGCGAACCGGGGGTTCGACTGGCGTACGCAGGAACCTGACGGATGGTCGCGTGAATGGCGCGACGGGGCGATGGGAAGGGTTTCGCTGCAGGGGGCAGACCCAGTGCATCCCAACACCTTTCAGTATCTGCGCATTGAGTGTTACGCGCCGGGTCAAGGCGCGGGCGTGGCCAATAACGGCTTCGGCGGCATCGCGGTGCAGCAGGGCAGAACGTATGCGCTCTCCTTCTACGCGCGTCGGCACGCCGACTATGCGGGCGGGCTCACTGTGCAACTGGAAGACGCGCAGCGGCAGCCGCTGGCGGCATTCCGTATCGCGAAGGAGGCTTGGAAGACGGGATGCCCAGACGGGCGGGCCGCTTCGCCGCTGGACTCGCCGCCGCCTGCGCCTTGGGCGCGTTACGAGGCGCTCTTTGAGCCGAGCGCGACGGTGACGAACGCGCGGCTCGTGGCGCTGCTCGATGCGCGCGGCACCGTGGATCTCGATCTGGTTTCGCTCTTCCCGCAGGACACCTACAAGGGCCGCAAGAACGGCCTTCGTAAAGACCTGATGGAGATGCTGGCAAAGTTGAAGCCCGCGACCCTGCGCTTCCCGGGCGGCTGTCTGGTGGAAGGACGCAGCTTTGAGACACAGTATCATTGGAAACGCACGGTCGGACCGCTGGAGCGTCGTGCGGTGAACCACAACCTCTGGGGGTACTGGCAGAGCCACGGACTGGGGTATTACGAATACTTTCAAATGGCTGAGGACCTCGGCGCCGAACCGCTGCCGATCTTGGCCGCGGGCCTGACCTGTCAGTTCCGCAAGCCGACGGAGTATCTGCCGCTCGACAGCCTTGATCTGGTGGTCCGCGACGCTCTCGACCTGATCGAGTTCGCCAACGGCGCACCGGACACACCGTGGGGCCGCGTGCGTGCCGAGATGGGCCATCCCGCGCCCTTCAATCTCAAGTATCTGGGCATCGGCAATGAGAACTGGGACAACCCGTTCCTCGACCGCTACGAGATGATCGCCAAGGCGATCAAGGCCAAGCACCCCGAGATCACGCTCATCTCCTCCGCCGGCGCAGCCCCGGAGGGACCAATGTTCGAGTTGGCGTGGAACCGGCTGAAAGAGATGAAGGCCGAACTGGTGGACGAGCACTACTACAAGCCGCCGGAGTGGTTTCTGGCTCAGGCGACGCGCTATGACTGTTATGACCGCATCGGCCCGAAGGTCTACGTCGGCGAATACGCCTGTCATACGCACGACCGCAAGAATAACCTGCTCGCCGCGCTGTGCGAAGCGGCTGCGATGACCGGCTTCGAGCGCAACTCGGATGTGGTGTGCATGGCCGCTTATGCGCCGCTCTTCAATAAAATCGGCAGCAGGCAATGGGATATTGACCTCATTTGGTTCGATAACACACGCGTCTTCGGTACGCCCTCGTATTATGTGCAGAAGTTGTTTATGAACAACCTGCCGGATGTGCTATTGCCTGTGGAAGTATCGAACCATCTCGTGACGCTGCCGCCGACGGGGACGATCGGGTTGCACACATGGGAAACGGCTGCTGAATTTAAGGACATCCGCGTCACGCGCGGTAACGAGACCCTCTATGCCTTTGACCCGCAGACGGGTACGAAAGGCTGGTCGAAGTCCAAGAAGGGCGTGTGGTCGGTCAAGGACGGTGTGTTGCGTCAATCCGATGCGGCGGTGCGGGAGACCGTTACCAGCTTCATTGCGGGCGCGTCGTGGGAGAACTATACGCTCGAACTCAACGCCCGCAAGCTGTCGGGCAAGGAGGGCTTTATCATCCGTGTCCGCGACCAACGCGATAAGATGATTCACCTGAACCTCGGTGGCTGGGGCAACACGGAACACGGCATCGAGCAGAACGGGCAGAATCCGATCATCCGCCAGCCCGGCTCGATTGAAACCGGACGCTGGTATGCGATCAAGATTCAGCTTGAGGGTGAACGTGTCCGCGCTTGGCTTGACGGCCAGCCGCTCTTTGACCGGCTGCTGCCGAACAGACAGGCGGCGCGCGCCTATCTCGTGGCCGGTCATGACAAGACGGCAGGCGAGATCGTGGTGAAGGGCGTCAATCCGCGCAACGCGCCGGTGACGCTCGCGCTCAAATTGGCGGGCGCGGATGTGCAGGCGCAGAAGGCGCGGCGCATCACGTTGACCGGTCGGCCGGACGATGTGAACACGATGGAAGAGCCGTGCAAGATCACGCCGCAAGAAGACACGCTTGATATTCCGGGCGCAGGTTCGCAGGTGATCCTTCCCGCGTATTCGCTCACGATTCTTAGAATCAAGGCAGGGTAGAGGACAGAATGAAAGGGAAGGCGCACTTTCGTTGTGTTTGTTAGTTCGTAAGGCACTAACGTCGGCGGAGAGACGGCCCCGGCCGGAACCGAGGTCTCCCGCCTTGCAGGGCGCGTTCGCTGAAAAGGATCTGACCGGACGGGTCTTGAAATAGAGGCCGCGTTCTTTTACACTAACCGGGTTTTTATGGCAATCCGTATGGGAGAAGGAGAAGACATGGCGAAACAGGTGAAGAAGGTGGGTTTTTTGACAGCGGGCGGTTTGGCGCCCTGTCTGAGTTCTGCGATCGGATATTTGATTGACGAGTATAATCGGGTGGCCCCGGATGTGGAGTTGATCGGGTACGTGAATGGATACAAGGGGTTGCTGCGGGGGGAGAGTCTGCCGGTGACACCGGAAGTCCGGCGTCATGCGCTGATCCTGACCAATCACGGCGGCAGCCCGATCGGCAACAGCCGCGTGAAGCTCACGAATGTGAAAGACTGCGTGAAACGGGGGTTGGTGAAAGAAGGGGAGAACCCGCAGAAGGTCGCGGCGGACCAGTTGGTGCGGGACGGCGTGGACGTGTTGCACACGATCGGCGGGGACGATACCAACACGGCCGCCGCCGAGCTGGCCGCGTTTCTGGCTCAGAACGGATATGGGCTCACGGTTGTGGGGTTGCCCAAAACCATTGATAACGACGTGTACCCGATCCGTCAGAGTCTGGGGGCCTGGACTGCGGCGGAAGAAGGCGCCCGGTTTTTCGAGCACATCGTCAAGGAAAACACGGCCAACCCCCGCATGCTGATCATCCATGAGGTTATGGGGCGGAACTGCGGGTGGCTGACCGCCGCGACGGCTGCGGCGTATCGCAAGAGACTGGACAGTTTTTCCTATCTGCCGGAGTTCGGGCTGTCGCGTGACCGCGAAGAGGTCCACGCTGTGTACATTCCCGAGATGACATTTGACGTGCGTGTCGAGGCGGAACGGTTGCGCAAGGTGATGGACCGCAATGACGGCGTCAACCTCTTCGTTTCCGAGGGGGCCTGCGTCAAGACGATCATCGCGGAGTTGGAGGCGAAGGGTGAGGAGGTGCCGCGTGACGCGTTCGGCCACCCGCGACTGGACAAGGTGAATGTGGGCGGCTGGTTCGCCAAACAGTTCGGCGAGATGTTGGGCGCGGAAAAAACCATGGTGCAGAAGAGCGGGTATTACAGCCGCGCCGCCGCGCCGAACGACAACGACAAAGAGTTGATCCGCGCCTGCGCGAAAAAGGCGGTCGAGTGCGCGCTCGCCGGAATCGGCGGAGTGGTGGGGGAAGATGAAGACCGGAATGGCGAGCTTCGCGCCTGCGAGTTCCCGCGCATCCGTGGCGGTAAGCCGTTCGATATCGAAACGCCGTGGTTCACCCGGATGCTGGAGGAGATCGGCCAGCCCCGGGGTACCCCGATTGTCGTGCAACATTGAACGGGGTTCGGAGGCGGTGCCCGAAACCGGGCATCGCTCCGCGACAGAAAGAGGAATATGGCGGAGGAGCGCGCGTTATCCGAAATCCTCGCAGAGGTGCAGGATAAAATTATAGCGGCATGTGCCCGATCTGGCCGCGACGCAGAGACCGTCGAGGTGATCGGGGTGACCAAAACTCACGGACCGGAGGTGGTGCGCGAGGCCTGGGAGGCTGGAATCCGCCTGTTCGGCGAGAACAGGGTACAGGAGGCGGCCTGGAAAATCCCGGCATGTTGCGGCGGTCCGGTCTGGCATATGATCGGCCACCTGCAGCGCAACAAGGTGCGCGCCGCACTGGAATGGTTCCGAGTGATTCATTCGGTCGACTCCCTGCGCCTGCTGGAGCAGATCGAGCGGGTGGCGGAAGAGAGCGGGCACCGTCCCGAAATTCTGATCGAGGTCAATGTGGCAGGCGAGGCGAGCAAGGACGCTACGCGCGCGTAATGTGACCCTGACGGGCTTGATGACGATGGCCCCGTTCGTAACCGACCCGGAGCTGACGCGGCCGGTTTTCGCGCGGTTGCGCACGTGGCGCGACCGGTGGGAGCGCGAGTTCGGAATCGGCCTGCCGCAACTGTCGATGGGCATGAGCAACGATTACCCGGTCGCAATCGAGGAGGGGGCCACCTGGGTGCGGCTCGGCACGGCGCTGTTCGGCTCGCGGCCGAAATGGCGGCCCCAGATCGAAGAGCGCTGGGAGCCCTGACAAAGGGAGGGATGCGCGTCTGCTCGTCCGGGCAAGCAGAGTTTCGCACACCAAAACGTATTGCCCAGTGCCTCTTGTTTTGGCTTTCGTTGAGATCCGCACCGCACCTATTTGGTGCAAATGAAACTTGAAGCCAGACACCAAAGAGCAACTGAACCTAAAAAGAGCAGTTGAACCTTCAACTCTCTTTGGTTTCATGGTTTCATGGTTTCGGGGTTTCTGGTTTCATGGTTTCATGGTTTCACGGTTTCAGGGTTTCATCCAAATCGGTATCGGTATCGGTATCGCTATCGGGATCGACCGTTTCACCACAGAACACTTTCCTGGGTTTCAGGGTTTCGGGGTTTCAGGGTTTCATGGTTTCATCCAAATCGGGATCGGGATCGCTATCGGGATCGGGATCGATCATTTAACCACGGAACACTTTCTTGGGTTTCATGGTTTCAAGGTTTCTGGTTTCATGGTTTCATCCAAATCGGGGTCGGGATCGCTATCGGGATCGGGATCGTCGACCCGCGACCCGCGACATTCGACCCGCGACGATCGACAGGGACGCCTTAGTCCCGCATACGCACCGGTCTCCAAAACTCCGTCGATTGCGCTTGCGGCGAAGTATGGAGACTACGTGTACTCGCGAGGATGCTCGCCCCCCAAAAAACCTCTGCGTCTCCGCGCCTCTGCGTTAAAAAAACGTCCAACTCACACGCGGTCACCCTCCCCCAAGCAATCGGTTCGTGACAGGGGCATGCGAGTTTAGTGCGTGGTTTGTGTATGCGCAGTCGGGAGCGCGGGCGTCTTCCGCGCTACGCGCGGATTTAGGATTTAGCCTGCCGCGCGGCTCCGCCGCGAAAAAACCTTGGAACAAGTTTAGGACATGATTAACATGATGTTGTTCAATCCTGAAAATCCTGTCATCCTGGCAATTTATAGGCAAGGAGTTTTTCACTTCGACGTTCTGAGTTCGACGTTCTGAGTTCGGCGTTGGGCGTTCGGTGTTCAAAGGCGGCGGCGTGACCGCCGCGGACGAGCAGACGCTCGTCCTTCTCCTCTCCTCTTGCGGTCAAAGACAAAAAAGAAAAATCTGCGCAATCTGTGCAAATCTGCGGATAAAACCGGAAAGCGCAAGACACGTTGTTGCGGGCGAGGACGCCCGCGCCCCCGACTCTCTGTTCTCCTTTTCACCAGAAACGCATGATCTTCGCACCCCCCTGTCACCAACCGATTACCCTAAAAGGAGCAGTTGGGCGTGCGGATTTTGAGCAAAGGCCTGTAAACATTGGCTTCCGTTGAGATCCGCGCCGCACCTGTTTGGTGCAAAACGCAACTTCTGATTGGAACCACGGAACACACCTAACACACGGAAAGGCATGGCTCTGTTTCCGTGTTTAGTGCGTTCCGTGGTTAAACAATCGATCCCGATCCCGATAGCGATCCCGACCCCGATTTGGATGAAACCTTGAAACCCTGAAACCAGAAACCAGAAACCAGAAACCAAAGAGCGTTGAAGGTTCAACTGCTCTTTTTAGGATTACCAAATGCGCTTGTCAGGCGGGAAGGCATGGGATATGTTTCCTGTACATTGCTGTTCGATGTTTCAATGCGCAGGATAGCGTGGCTGAAAAATGGGGGATGACAGATGAAGATATTCGGTGTAATGAGCGTGTGCACGATTCTGGCGGGGATGCATGCGTGCGCGGTGGAACGGGTCGCGAATCCCGGTTTCGAGACGGTGGACGATAAGGGAGGACCGGCGGAGTGGGGATGGTGGACGCGTGAGCCCGGTGCCGGCCGCATGGAGCTGTCGGATGAGCGACATGACGGTGCGCGTTCGCTCAGGATCATTCACACGGGCGAAAAGGATTGGTGCGTCACCAACAGCCGCCGCACGCCGGTCAAGCCCGGCGAGTCGTATGTGATCTCCTGCTGGATGAAGCGCGTCGGCAACGCGCACGGTGGCTCCGTTCAAGTGGTGGGTAACAAGGGGAAGGAACTGGTCAGCTGGTCGATCGGACGCACCTCCGCGCCGCGCCGCGCCGGATGGCAGCGCCGCAAGTCGTGGTTCACGGTACCGGCGGGAGTCGACACGATCTATGTGCGCGTCGTGGGTGGCGGAAAGTGCGACTTCTGGATAGATGACGTGCAGGTTGTTCCGGAAGCGGAACCGGCCATACCCAGAGGGCCTAAGGTCGACGGCTGGGCCAAGACGCGTCCAATCGAGCCCATGGGCCGCGGGGCGCTGGCGGTCGAAGTGGCGGAGGGCGTCTATGTGAATTGGCGCTTGTTGCGTGAGGATGCCCCCAAGATTGCGTTCAACGTTTTCCGTCAGAAGGACGGTGCCCGCATTAAGCTCAATGCGACACCGATCACACAGACTACGGATTTTCTGGATACGAACGGGTTCGATGTCGCAGTGAGCTACGTGGTCGAGCCGGCGGACGGCTTCACAGGTGTATCGCAGACGGTCCCGCCGATCGCGCTGGAAGGACGCAAGACGCCGTACGTGCGTATCCCGCTGGCCGCGACGAACGTGACCGCGCAGAAAGTCGGCGTGGGCGATCTTGACGGCGATGGCCAGTTTGACTACGTGATCAAGCAGCCCGGCGGCAATGTCGATCCGTGGCATAAGTATTGGTACAAGTCGCCGGAGACCTTCAAGCTTGAGGCGCGGCGGCACGACGGCACGTTGCTGTGGATCAAGGATCTCGGGTGGAACATCGAGCGCGGCATGTGGTATTCACCCATGGTCGTGTGCG
>Ga0209718_1005429_pt1 | contig 10092 bp, 6 predicted proteins | sample AD_JPNAS1_MetaG_FD_184420 | JGI IMG/M metagenome (GOLD analysis project Ga0209718, IMG submission 184420) | Active sludge microbial communities of municipal wastewater-treating anaerobic digesters from Japan - AD_JPNAS1_MetaG (SPAdes) (version 2) | ecosystem: Engineered > Bioreactor > Anaerobic >...
GGCGGCCCGAACCTCCGTAGATAGAAGTTTTGGTATCAAAGAGCAAATAATCGCAGGCTCCTTCGTAGGCAGAGGCTATATGAAAATCCTCCGGCCCGCTCACCGGCAGGGCTTTAATTAACAAATAGCCTTCCGTTTTCAGTTGCCGGCATTGCTCCGGCCCTTCGTTTCCGTGTAACTGGAGGGCATCCAGCCGGTAGCGCCCGGCTGTCCCGAGTATTTCTTTGCTCGAAGCGTTCACAAACACACCGGTTTTACGAATATGGGAAGGCAATTCCGGGAATTCCCTCCACTCAGCGACGGGAATATATCTGGGTGATGGCGGATAAAAAATAAAGCCCATAAAATCCGGATTCAGAGCCGCCACCCGGCGGATATTGCCGGGCTCCCGGAGACCGCAAATCTTGAGTAAAAGTTTATTTTCAAGCATGTTCGGACAATTGTTTAATAAAGCCGGCCAAAGCCTTGGCGGGATCGGGGTTTTTCATAAAAACCTCTCCCATCAAAAAACCCTTGTAGCCCATCCGACGCAAGGCCAACAGATCTGCCGGATCGGAAAGGCCGCTTTCGCTGATTTTAGTCACTTGCCCGGGTAAGTAGCCGGCCACCCGGAACGATAGCCTCAGGTCGGTTTCGAAGTTTTGCAAATTACGATTGTTCACACCGAGAATATCAACGTATTCATTCATGTGATCCAACTCTTTAAGACTATGTATCTCGAGCAACACTTCAAGTCCTAATTGCCTCGCTTTGGCGGCCAGTGATCGGGTTTCTGCCGGTGTCAGGGCTGCCGCAATCAATAAAATCAGATCGGCTCCCAAAGCTTTGCTTTGGTAAAGCTGATATTCGTCTATAATAAAATCTTTACGCAGCAAAGGCAAGCTAACACTTTCCCTCACCAAAGATAGATCCCGGGTGCTGCCTCCAAAAAAGTTTTCATCGGTCAAAACGGAAATTCCGCTTGCGCCGGCAAGTTCGTAAGCCGAACCAACCCCCTTTGCCGAAGCATCGGGATGAATCAGACCTTTGGAGGGCGATTTACGTTTAAATTCGGCAATAATGCCGCTGCCCGAGTGCTGCAACGCTTCTTTTAAAGAAAGACATTTGCGCCCATACAGAGGCAAAGCCCTCAGTTGATCTATGCTCATCAAGGCCTTGTCGCGGGCAATGATGTTTTTTTTATCATTCAATATTTCGTCGAGAATACTCATAGCAAGGAAATAAGGGTTGATTTATTCTTTTTCCACTGAAATGAATCAGCGATAAATTTCCAAAAAGCGTTTAAATGCCTTTTCAGCCCGGCCCGAAAACAAGCTCTCTTCGGCCAGGTGACGGCAGCTTTCCAACGATAATGCGGGCCTGAGTGTTTGTATGGCCAATGCCGCATTCATCAAGACTACGGTTGTTTGTGCCTCGCCGGCTTTATTTTCGAGTACACGCTTAAAAATCGAGGCCGCCTCCCCTACGGAATTTCCTCCGCTCAATTCTGCCTGAGACACAGGTGCGCTCACGAAAGGTTCCGGTGAAAGGAGATATTCCCGGTTGTTGTTGATGATTTTGGCTCCGGCAGTCAACGATAATTCGTCGTAACCGTCGAGGCTGTGTACCAAGGTGTATTTGGTGCCGATACGCTCGTTGATATACTTATAAAGTCGCAACATGGTCAGGCTGTACACGCCCAGCAATTGATACTGCGGTTGAGCCGGATTGATCAGCGGGCCCAAAACATTGAAAAAAGTCCGCACTCCCAGGGCTTTGCGCACCGGAGCAACGTTTTTCATGGCCGGATTAAACAGAGGAGCGTGCAAAAAGGCAAAACCGCATTCCTCGATGGCGCGTTGCAAGACGGTTTGGTCCGAGGTAAAACGGGCGCCGAAGTATTCGAGCACATTCGATGCCCCGCTCACGGAAGTAGCCCCGTAATTACCGTGTTTAGCCACTTTGAATCCGGCTCCGGCCACCACGAAACAACTCAATGTAGAAATATTGAAGCTGTTTTTGCCGTCACCTCCCGTTCCCACAATATCTATAGCATCGTAATCGCTCAGGTTCACTTTAAGCGCCAGATTCAACAAGGCTTCGCGAAATCCCATCAGTTCGTCTAAGGTAATGTGACGCATCAGGTAAACAGTTATAAATGATGCTATCTGTTCGTTGTTGTATGCTCCGGCCGCAATCCGGGTGAGTATTTCCGATGCCTCTGTCCGACTAAGACTGCGATAGTCGAACATATTGGTCAATAATTGTTTCATATCGTTGATTTGTAATAAAAAGCGCTTATATAGTTTGTTTAGATGCCATATCGATGGCCTTTTTCAAGGCTCTCAGCTTGCTGTTCACTTCCTGTAATTCCTTTTCTTCGTCCGATTTAGCCAATATGCCGGCACCGGCCTGATAATAAAGCACATTGTCTCTGCTCAGAAAAGATCGTATAGTGATGGCCTGATTCATACTGCCGTCAAAGCCGATGTATCCTATACAGCCGCCATAGAGTTCCCGATCGTGGGTTTCGATCCGATCAATGAGTTGCATAGCTCTGATTTTGGGAGCTCCCGACAAAGTGCCGGACGGAAAGGTATCGGCAAAAAGACGGATGCGATTGGTGTTTGGAGCAAGTTCGGCACACACCAGCGAAACCAGGTGCATCACATGCGAGTAGTTTTGAATTTTGCGGAAAAACTCCACATTCACTTTGCCGGCATTGCGGCTCAGGTCGTTGCAGGCCAGATTGACCAGCATCTCGTGCTCGGCGTTTTCCTTGGGATCTTTGAGCAAAGCCTCTCTCGCTTCGCTGTCCTGCTGTGCATTACCGCTAAGTGGAGCCGTTCCGGCTATGGGCATCATATAGGCTTTGTTGTCTCTGATCACCAGATGCGCTTCGGGCGAAGAACCGAAAACACGAAAGCAACCGAAATCGAAATAGAATAAATAAGGCGAAGGATTGATGGAACGCAGTCGGCGATAGAGCAGAATGTCGTCGCCCTTAAAGGCCTGTTTAAAGCGTCGCGACAAAACGATTTGAAGCACATCTCCCTTGAGGCAATGCTCTTTGCCGCGGCTTACCATAGCACGATAATCCTCGTCGCTGAGATCGGAACTTTCTTCGCCTGTGGTTTTGAAATCGTACAAGGCAATATTGGGGCTTTCCAGTATATGGAGAATATCGTTGATAGCGCTGCTTTCGCCCTCGAGCAGGTTTTCGGTAATACTGATCTCGTTACGGAAATGATTCATGCCTATCACGTATTTGAACAAGACATATTGCATATCGGGCAGTTTGTTTTTTGAATTGGCAGCCTTAGCGATGTCTTCACTGCTCGCAGCATTAACGACGCCTCCGGAACCCTCAGCGTTCGCAGGAGTTGAAGCGGCAGATAAATTCAAATCTTCGAAATAGCGCACCGCAGCGTAGGCGGTATAACCAAAAAGCCCGTTCACCAATCCGGCTTCCTGTCCCTGTAATCGAAAAGAAGCGATGAAATCGTTCAGGCTGTCGCTTACCGTATGTTTGTCCCTGATGCGGATGATTTGTTTTGTTCCGTCGGGGAAACTCAGGGTGACACTCTCATTTTCAACCTTGTAGCTTGCCATAGGCGAGAAGGCGATGTAAGAGTTGCTGTTTACGGCCGTTTGGTAGTCGGAACTTTCCAATAAAACCGAGTGTTGGTATAAATCACGTACTTTCAGGTAAAGTCCGATAGGTGTTTGCAGGTCTCCCAATAATTGGCGGGTATTCACCTGTAATAATGTAGTTTTCATAAGATTCAGAGTTTTAATTCGTTGAAATAATTCAAAAAAGCGGGCATGTCTTTATCTCCCCTGCCCGACAAAGTCAGTACCAGAATATCCGTCGGCCGGAGCCCCAATTTGCCTATACAGGCCAGGGCGTGAGCGCTTTCGATGGCCGGGATGATTCCTTCGAGCCGGGTCAGCTCCAAGGCAGCCTCCATAGCTTCGTCGTCGGTGACGGCCAGCACTTTGGCCCTGCCGCTTTTGGCTAAGTGGGCGTGTATGGGGCCGATGCCCGGGTAATCGAGGCCGGCCGAAATAGAATAAGGCTCAACTATCTGACCGTCTTCGGTTTGCATCACCAATGTCCGGCTGCCGTGTATTACCCCTTCTCGACCCAAATGAATGGTAGCGGCCGATTGTCCGCTATCCAGCCCCAGGCCGGCTGCTTCTGCTTCGATCAACTGTACCCTCGTATCGTCCAGGTAATGGTAAAAACTTCCGGCCGCATTGCTGCCTCCGCCTACGCAGGCCAGCAGATAATCCGGGTATTCACGCCCTTCTTTTTGAAGCAACTGAGCCTTGATCTCTTCGGAAATCACCGATTGAAAACGGCTTACCATATCCGGATAAGGATGAGGGCCGACCACCGAACCGATGATGTAAAAAGTGTCTTCCGGATGACAACACCAGTCTCGGAGGGCTTCGTTGGTAGCATCTTTCAGGGTTCTGTTTCCCGAAGTAACCGGAACAACCTCTGCTCCGAGCATACGCATTTTTTGCACGTTCAGGAATTGTCGTTCTACATCGAGTTCACCCATATAGACGACACATTGCATATTACACAGAGCACAGACGGTGGCTGTGGCCAGGCCATGTTGTCCGGCTCCCGTTTCGGCAATGATGCGTGTTTTCCCCATGCGTTTAGCCATCAGAATCTGGCCGATGGTGTTGTTGATTTTATGTGCTCCCGTGTGGTTAAGATCTTCTCTTTTAAGGTAAATCCTCGCCTTATAACGTTCCGAAAGACCTTGAGCCCGGTATAAAGGCGAGGGACGTCCCACGTAATCGCGCAATAAGTCTTGTAATTCCTGCTGAAAAGCCGGATCCTTCATGATGTTTAAATAGTGCTCTCGAAGCACCGTTACGTTTTTTTGAAGTATTTCGGGAACAAAGGCTCCGCCGTAGCTTCCGTAATATCCTTCCTGATCGACAGAATAGTTCATAGTTGTGATTTTTACAATAAAAAAAGGCCTGTCGTGAGTTCGACAGGCCTTTTATGGATCATTAATATACAATAGGCGTTCAGCTCACGAGGTTCGGATTCGTAAGTTGCACCACCAATTGTTGTTGTTCAGAAAACGGGTATTCATTTTTTTCCTTGTTTCAGATCGCAAAAGAACAAGATATTTTTTTATTCAGCAAATAATCGGCCCAAAAAATTACTTCTCGGGATCCCAATTTTCTTTTCCGGCCAGAACAGCTTCCAGGGTGTATTCTTTTAAAGAGCTCTTTTTCAAGTTTTTAGCCCAGCTTACACGGCCTTCCTGCCAGGCTCCGGGGCCGGTGTTGAGGCATTCATAAAAACGAGCCGTCTTTTCGTTTTCGGGATTTCTCCAATTGTCCCAGCCTTCGGGGCGTATGCAAGCACCCAGTTCACATTGCACAAAAACCGTGTTGCCGTGGGGCCTCCAGGGCCTTCCCAAATAAACCCGTATGCCCTCGTCGGCAGTCACCTTGCATTCTTTGAAAACAAAACCGTATTTCCGGTATTCCGGTGTGGAAGGAGCCGTAATATAGGAATTGCGCTTACAATGTATCCGGCAATTCAAAAAATAGGCGGTGGCTGAACCGAAAATAAAATCGGTCGTGCCTTCGATGTAACAATCGCGGTAATACTGCCGGCTGGTTTCGCTGCCGGCAAAGATGGTATCCTGGTTACCCAAAATCCGGCAATTGATGAAACTGGCCTTATCGCCTTCCACATGCAAGGCTACAGCCTGTCCCAATTGAGGGGCGTCGTTTTCGATGGTCAGGTTTTGAGCCCTGAAACCATGCCCTTGCACCAACAGAGTATAGGTTCTGAAAGTACCCATGTTGGTTTCGGTACCCGGTATGGGCATGTTGGCATGATCGCCCCAGCGAATAATGGTGTTGTCTCTGTCTTCGCCCAACAGAGTAATGTTGGTACAGTAAGTGGGCACCACAATTTTTTCGCGGTAGACTCCTTTTTTGATAAAAACGATTTTACGTTCGGTCATAACAGCACGCAGGGAATGAATGGCTTCCTGAATACTGGTAAAATCGCCGCTGCCGTCTTGTGCCACCACCAGGTCATAAGCCGGTTTGCTCTCTTCCTGAGCGGCAAAGGCAAGCAGGGAAAAACTCAGACAGCATAAAAGAAAAATTCGTTTCATAGCTAAGTGTTTTATTTGATAAACAATAATTCACGGTATTTGGGCAGGGGCCACAGCTCATTATCCACCATTAATTCCAATTTGTCGATGTACTGGCGGATTTCGTCCAAAAACGGCTCGACCGTATCGTGATAAGCGATGGCCTTTTCGCGGTCGTCTTCGATTTTGTTGGCCACTTTGCGGGCATCGACCATCGATTCCACCAATTGTTGTATTTCGTCGGTATACTGCTCTATGATTCTTACCTTTTGTAGTTTGGCCTGAGCCAGCTCCTCGTATTCTTCGGCACTGAACAGGCTTTTAAGTTTATACAAGTTGTCGAGAAGCGAAGACTGGTAACGGATGGCTACCGGATTGATGTGGTTCAGGGCCAGATCACCCAGCACACGGGCTTCGATCTGTACCTTTTTGGTATAGGTTTCCCATTTTACTTCGTTGCGGGCGTATAATTCCTTGCTGTTCAACACCTCTGTCTGCTCGAACAAAGCAATGGACGAAGGACGCAAATAAGCGTCGTATTGCAGGGGCACGCTGTTTTCGCAATCCAGTCCTCTTTTGGCGGCTTCCGCCTTCCATTCGTCGCTGTAGCCGTTCCCTTCGAAGCGTATGGGTTTTGATTCCCGGATGTATTGACGCAAAATGGAAAAAACGGCTTTTTCTTTGGATTCTCCGGCCGCCATTTTTGCGTTCAAAGCGGCGTTGAAATCCATTAATTGGCCGGCCACGGCGGTATTGAGCACAATCATGGCCGAAGCGCAATTGGCCGATGAACCCAGCGCTCTGAATTCAAAACGATTGCCTGTAAAAGCAAAGGGCGAAGTCCGGTTACGGTCGGTATTGTCGAGCATCAATTCGGGAATCTGCCCCACATCGAGACGCAGCACACCGCGCGGATCTATCTGAATGGCCTCCTCTGCCGTAGATTCCGCCATTTTGTCGAGTATGCCGCTGAGCTGACTGCCCAAAAACACCGATACGATGGCCGGAGGGGCCTCGTTCAGCCCTAGGCGGCGGGCATTGCCGGCCGAAGCCACCGAAGCCTTGAGCAGGGCGTTGTGTTTGTGTACGGCCATGAGGGTGTTCACCAAAAAGACCGTAAACATGAGTTTTCCTTCGGCTGTTTTGCCCGGCGAAAAGACGTTAAGGCCGGCATCGGTGCTCAAAGACCAATTGCAATGCTTACCCGATCCGTTCACTCCGTCAAAGGGCTTTTCGTGCAACAACACTTTGAAATGATGTTTGGGAGCCACTTTATTCATTATATCCATCAAAAGCAGGTTGTGATCCACGGCCAGGTTGGTCTCCTCGTAAATGGGCGCCAGCTCAAACTGATTGGGAGCCACCTCGTTGTGTCTGGTTTTAAGAGGAATACCCAATTTATAAGCCTCGTACTCGAGTTCTTTCATAAACTCCACCACTCTTTTGGGAATGGTGCCGAAATAATGGTCGTCGAGCTGCTGATTTTTGGCAGCCTCGTGCCCCATCAGGGTTCGTCCGCACATCATCAAATCGGGACGCGCACTCCAAAGAGCTTCGTCCACCAAAAAGAATTCCTGTTCCCAACCCAGGTTGGAGTTCACTTTTTTGACTTCTGGATAAAAGAAACGGCAAGTTTCGGCGGCCGCTTTACCGACAGCGGAAATGGCCTTGATCAGAGGCGTTTTATAGTCGAGCGCTTCGCCGGTGTAGGAAATAAAAATAGTGGGTATGCAAAGGGTGTCGTCCACTACAAAGGCCGGCGAAGAGGGATCCCAGGCGCTGTATCCCCTCGCTTCGAAAGTATTGCGTATGCCTCCGCTCGGAAAACTCGAGGCATCGGGTTCCTGTTGAATAAGCAGGCTGCCGTTGAAGGCTTCGATCACCCGGCCGCTTTCTTCCAACTGTATCAAAGCATCGTGTTTCTCGGCCGTTCCGTCGGTAAGCGGATGAAACCAATGGGTATAATGCGTCACACCCAATTCCATAGCCCAGATTTTCATGGCCTTGGCCAGATGATTGGCCATGGTTATATTCAAGGCTTTGCCTGAATCGATGTCTTTGAGCAATTGATTGTAGATGTTGCCGGGCAGGTATTTACTCATGGTTTCGCGATGAAACACATGGATGCCGTAATAATCGGAAACCTTTTTTGCCGGAATATCGGCAGGAACGGCCTTATGCGAAAAAGCCTCCTGAACGAGGTTGAAACGTAACACTGACATAAGAAAGGGCTTAACTAATCAGCAACAAAGGTAAGACAAAAAATTTTTTATCTACCTTTGTCCCCGTTTTTTCGAGCATACAAAAATGAACAAGGTTCCCTTCAGGCATCAAATCTTGCGCTTCAGACGCTTTATCCACAAATCCTATGCGGTATTCAATTCTTTGAACAAATCTGTTTCCATCGGAAAACTGAGCGCAGCGGTTTGTGATCTTGCCCTGAAAAAAAGCAAGACCGCCGGCCTGTTGGCCTTGCTGTTCACAGGTATCGTTTCTTTTAGCCTGCAAGCCTCCGATCCGGAAGACCCCGACTGGACGGTCGATCTGGATAGTGCCGGAATCACGGCAACTCCCCCTTTGAGCTTTCCCGCCCATCAACGAGCCGTTTATTCCGTAGGCCACTCGCAGATAGCTCATTTTCCCGCACAACATTTCAACGAATTGCTCGACGCCCTTCCCGGCCTCGACCTGCGACAGCGCGGTCAACAGGGTGTACAGGCCGATTTGTCCATGCGCGGAGGCAGTTTTGACCAGGTATTGGTGCTGCTCAACGGCATCAATATCACCGATCCTCAAACCGGCCATTACAACCTGGATCTTCCCGTCGATCTGGCCGCCATCGAACGCATCGATGTGTTGCAGGGCAGCTCGCTGAGCCTCTCGGGCAGTCCGGCTTTTAGCGGAGCCCTAAACATCGTCACCGGCTATTCGGGCAAAAACAGGCTGAGTGTCGACTTAGGGGCGGGACAATACGGATGGGACCGCCGCAGCCTGCAAATACAGCAGAAACTGAAACAGTGGTATCTAAACGCTTCCTGGTCGCAAGTGCGATCATCGGGCTATATCAAAAATACCGATTTTGACAAACAGAATCTGTTTGTTCAACTGCAAGCCCCCTCCCTGCCTTCGGGCAACTGGAACATTCAACTGGGCCTCCAGCAAAAAGAATACGGAGCCAACAAATTCTATTCCCTGCTCTACCCCGATCAATTCGAAGCCACACAAACACTGCTGTCTTCGCTCACATGGAACAAGCTCCTGGACAGGTACAAAGCAAGCGCTTCGGCTTATTTCAGGTTGCACAGCGACCGTTTTGAACTGTTTCGTCAAACAACAGCGGCCCCCGCCTGGTACAGATCACACAATCATCATTTAAGCGATGTAAGCGGTCTGGATTTGAACCTGAGCCGTTACGGCCCTGCGGGAAAATCGATGATCGGTTTCAATATACGCAACGAACACATTCTGAGCACCGTTTTGGGGCAGCCTTTGGAAAAAAGCCGCAGATCGGCCTTTCTGCCCGATTCCGTTGTTTATACCAACAGCGCCGGACGTCTTGGCCTGACCCTTTTTGCCGAACAACAATTCAACGGCCCCAATTTCAACTCTTCCTTAGGGTTATCGGTCAACAAGTATGCCGGATACGACGCCCGGATCTGTGCAGAAGCCGCCTTTGCCTATTTATTTTCGGATCGCAGCCGTCTTTTTGTCAATGCACAACGCAGCCTGAGGTATCCGAGTTTTACCGATCTCTATTACAAAAGTCCGGTACAAGTCAGCAATCCCAACCTCAAACCCGAAACCGCCTACAGTGCCGAAACGGGTTTCAGTTACAACGAACAACGATTACAGGCCGGAATAAGCCTTTTTGGCCGCCTGGGCAGCAACATCATCGACTGGGTGAAACAAGCCGGCGAAGAAGTTTGGCACAGCATGAACCACAGCCGTGTAAATGCTGCCGGCGCCG
>Ga0209718_1005436_pt1 | contig 10078 bp, 11 predicted proteins | sample AD_JPNAS1_MetaG_FD_184420 | JGI IMG/M metagenome (GOLD analysis project Ga0209718, IMG submission 184420) | Active sludge microbial communities of municipal wastewater-treating anaerobic digesters from Japan - AD_JPNAS1_MetaG (SPAdes) (version 2) | ecosystem: Engineered > Bioreactor > Anaerobic...
TTGATCCAGAGCTTGTAATCGGGGCTGGTGGGCAGGTTGGTAATGTGCATGACCCCGTTCTCGTCGGTGTAGCGGTAGATGTCGGCATGGGCCGGGGAAAGCACGCCCAGCGTCAATCCGCACAACACCGCGGCAAGGAAAACGGGTTTTGTAAAAAAGTTCATTCGAGGCACCGGCGGAATAACGGGTTTCTACCCTCTTGTTTCTTTTACCAAAATTGTGGACTGGACGTAAGCAGAATCTGTCCCTGCCTTTCAGGCCCGATCAGAACTTCAAGAACCATACCACCTCTATTTCTATCGGCAAGGGCGTCCATAACATGAATTTCTCTTGAATTTCTTATCCTATCCGCACTTCCCGACCTCCCCTCTTCTTAACTCCTTTCTTTACCCCGCCCCACCCAGTTCTTCATGCTCCCCGTGACCCCCAGCAGGACGACGAGCGCCTGGAACCAGGCATCGGGCAGAAGTCTCAACCGCGGGATCAGGTTGACCGTCCAGGGGCGTTTCGGGGAATAGTTCCCCCGCTTCAGGGCCGACTCCACGATGGCCTCGGCAATCACGTCGTGATCCTTGAGGAGCGGCGCGATCAGGTTGCCCGGAAACCCGAGCCTGGCGCCCTCGAACATGCCCCTGGCGATGTAGCTCGGGTGGATGGAGGACCACTGCACGCCCCTCTTGCCCCGCTCCCAAGCCTCGAAGCGCATCGACTCCGTCAGGCCCCAGACGGCCCACTTCGTGGCGGCATACATGGACAGGCTCGGGACCCCGAGGGTGGCCGAGGCCGAGGAGATGTTCACGACGCAGCCGCTGTTGCGCTCGTACATGGCCGGCAGAAAGGCCCTGATCGTGTAGATCATGGACGTCAGGTTGACGGCGATGGTCTTTTCCCAGACTTCGTCGGGCTGCTCCAGGAAATCGCCGCCCATGACGTATCCCGCGTTGTTGATCAGGATGTCCACCTGGCCCATCTCCGAGGCGGCCGTTTTGGCTAGTTCATACACGCGGGTCTTGTCTGTCACGTCGCAGGCATGGGTGAACACCCGGCCGCGCAGGACCTCCAATTCCCTCTTGGCGTCCTCCAGGGCGGAGGCATTGAGATCCCAGATGGTTACGGCACAGCCCTCGCGCACTAGCCTCTTCGAGGTGGCAAGGCCGATTCCCATGGCCCCGCCCGTGACAACGACTGCCTTGCCTTTCAGCTCCATCCCGATCCCCTCCTTCCCGGGGCAGCGCCCCATCCCGATGATCTAAGGAAACCTTCATGAAATTGGACCGATTGCCGATAATGATACCAGAGGGCTTACGCACGATCGTCCGGGGGATCGTGTGTGACCCGCACGGCGCCGGCGGCCGGGGCCGCAGAAAAGGAGCGGCGATGAGTGACAGGATCAGCGTGGTCTTTTCGGGCACGAACAAGAATTTTCTCTACAACTGCGAGATCCCCATCTCCATGCTGCCGAGAACCGGCGAACGCATCCGGCTGAGCATTCCGGGCCACTCCGACATCCGCTGTTACGTGGAAGACATGGAGTGGCAGTACGCCGAGTTGGAGAAGAGGATCGACATCTCGATCGTCGCCAGGGTCAAGATGCTCAGAGAAGACTGATCCCGTGTTCGGCAGCCGGCGCCCGGTGAAAACTCCGGAAGAAATCCGATCGCCGGCCCCCGATCACGTCGGCCGCCGGGCCGCTCACAATCTCCTCGCGATCATCTGCAGGAGCATCCCGATCATCAGCAGAAAGAAATACGCCTGGCCCATCAGCAGGATCTGCCGGGTCGTGATGATTTCCGCCATCCCCAGGACAATCACGAAGGCAAAGAACACCAGTCCCCAGACGATGATCCAGTAGGCGAATTTCGCGTTCCTCAGCCATTCGCGAATACGAGAACCCATGCCGCCCCTGCTCCCGCCCCGTTTACCCGCGCGCCCGGTTGCCGGTTGACAGCCCGACCGCTTTCACATAGAAGAAAGCCATGTTCCGGATACGCGCAGCCTTTCTGCTCGTCCTGGCCATGGTCACGACGGGCTGCACCGGCCTTTTCTTCGAAGAGCCCGTTATTACCCTCCGGGAGATTCACGTACGCCAGCTCTCGCTGACCGACGCGGATCTGCTGTTCGTGGCCGAGGTCAAAAACCCCAACGGCTACGAGTTGCGCCTGAAATCGATTGACTACACCGTTCATCTCAACAACCGGGAAACGGGCGGCGGCGCGCTCCGGAAGGAGGTGACCGTTGCCGCCTCCTCGTCGGCCCCCGTCGAGATTCCCGTGACGGCCCGCTTCGGAAGCCTGGGCGGGGTCGCCAGGCTCTACCTCGCCGGCCAGGAGCTGTCGTACAAGATCGAAGGCAAGGCGCTCGTGAAAGCCGGCCTGTTCGACCGCGCATTCCCCTTCTCCCGCACCGGCGTCATCGCCCCAAAAAAGACAGAAATCAGGAAGCCAGGAAGTCAAGAAGCACGGACCGGTTGAAACTGATCCCTATCCCCCCCGTTCCCAACTTCACCACTTCCCTGCTTCAAATTTCAAAGCTCTCCCCCATTTCAGGCACCCGTGTCCTGAGGCCCAGCTGCGCCTTCACCTGTTTTTCGAACTCCAGGGCGCTCGTCTCTTCGCCGTGGACGATGAAGACCTCGGGCTTGTTTTTGAAGAGGCCCAGCCACTCCAGCAGCTCCTTCTGGTCGGCGTGGGCCGAAAACCCGCCGATGGTGAAGACGCGGGACCGGACGGCGACCCTTTCGCCGAGAATCCAGACATCCTTTGCACCGTCGACGATGGCCCGCCCCAGGGTCCCCTTGGCTTGGTACCCCACGAAGACAACGCTGCACTCGGGGCGCCAGAGGTTGTGCTTCAGGTGGTGGCGGATGCGCCCGCCTTCGCACATCCCGCTTCCGGCCATGATCACCGCGCCCGAGGAGACCTGGTTGAGCTTCATGGATTCCTGGACCGAGGAGGTGAAGCGGAGGCGAACGGTCCTGCCTTTCTTGCTGGCCATGAGTCGTTTCGTCTCCTCGTCGAAGAGCTCGGGATGGGAGGCATAGACCTTCGTGGCCTCCTCGGCCAGCGGGCTGTCCACGTAGACGTCGAGCGGCGAGGCAAGCCGCCCCTCGCGAACGAGCTTGTTGAAGACATAGAGCAAGTCCTGCGTGCGGCCCACGGCAAAGGCGGGGATGTACACGTTCCCTCCCCGCTTGAAGGTCGTCCGGACGGCATCGGCAAGTTCCTCGAGGCTGTCTTCCGCACCCTTGTGCATGCGGTTCCCATAGGTGGACTCCACCACCACGTAATCGGTCTCGTCCGCATGCACGGGGTCCTGGATGATAGGGTTGCCTTTTTTCCCGATGTCGCCCGAAAAGATGATTTTCTTTTTCGCGTCGCCCCGGTACCACAGCTCGAGGGTCCCCGATCCGAGGATGTGCCCGGCATCGCAGAAGCGGTAGCGGATCACGTGGTCCAGGGCGTAGGTCTCGTCGTACTGCCTCTTCTCGAAGAAGGGAATGGAAGCGATGGCGTCCTCGACGGTATAGAGCGGCTCGACGGCCTTTTCGATGCCGGCCCGCAGGTTTTTCCTCGTCATCCACTGGGCGTCCATCTCCTGGATGTGGGCCGAGTCGGCCAGCATGATCCGGGACAGTTCCGCCGTGGCGGCCGTCGTGACGATCTTGCCCCGGAAGCCCTCCCGGACCAGGCGCGGGACGAGACCCGTGTGGTCGATGTGGGCATGCGTGAGAAAGACGACATCGATAGCCCGCGGGTCGAACGCGAAGGGCTTGCGGTTGAGCGCATCGGAATCGAGGCCTTGGTGCATCCCGCAGTCCACGAGAACCTGCAGGCCGTTGACAGAGAGGTGAAAACAGGAACCCGTGACTTTTCTCGCCGCGCCGAGGAAGGTGATCTTCATGGGAAAGCCTCGCAGTCCTTTGAGCGCCGGGGGGTGTATACGAACTGGACAGAACGCAACGAATGATTCATATACCAGTTGCGGCGGGCATGCAACACAATTGAACCCGTCGGAGGGGCCCTTGGAAGACCTGCAGGACGGCAATCTCTCCCGGGACACGCGGACGCGCTGGAACCGCCTGGCCAGGCATTACGGGCTTGTCGAGCGGCTCTCCGAGCGGCACCTGAAGAACTGGCGGGGCGTGCTGTGGCACCACGCCTCGGGGCGGATCCTGGAGATGGGGGCAGGCACCGGGCTGAACCTTCCCTACTATCCGGCAGGCGCCGAAATCACGGCCTGCGACCTCTCGGAGGGAATGCTGCGAACGGCCATGGAGCGGGCCCGGGGGAAAGGCCTCGGCGTCCGGTTCTGCGAAGCGGACATCTGCCGCCTTCCCTTTCCCGACGGGGTCTTCGACACCGCCGCGGCGACCTTCGTCTTCTGCTCCCTGCGCGACCCCGTCCCGTGCCTGCGGGAGATGGGTCGCGTGACGAAAGCCGATGGGCGCATCCTCCTGCTCGACCACGTGCGGATCGACCGCCCCGTCATCGGGCCCCTCATGGATCTGCTGAACGTCGCGACGATGCGATTCGCCGGCGAGCACATCACCCACCGGACGGAAGACCTCGCGCGCGCCGCGGGGCTTGAAATCGTTGAGAGCCGGCGCCTGGGCTTCATGGGGATCATCCGGTTCATCGCCGCACGCCCGGACCGCAGAGGGACAAATTGATGATTGATTTCCCGGCTGATTGGCGATAGGAAATCCTGTCCACATCCAGGGGGAGCCTGAGACATGGGTCTGCTGAAGAAATTTTTCCGGTTTTTTATCATCGGCTTCCTTCTCTTTGCCGGGGCGGTGATCGTCTACCTCTCCACGGCCTTCTACTACGACGACGTGGCGGCGCTGCAGAAAAAGAACCCGGGGAAGACCGCCTTCATGGCCCACAGGGAATCCCAGTGGGAATTCAAGGGGCTCAAAAACAGGAAGATCTCCCAGGTCTGGGTCCCGCTCTCGAAGATCTCCCCCTACGCCGCAAAGGCCGTCCTCATCGCCGAGGACGACAAGTTCTATTCCCACGAGGGATTCGATTTCGAGGCCATGCAGAAGGCCCTCGAGAAGGACATCAAGGCGGGCAAGCTCAAGTACGGCGGCAGCACGATCAGCCAGCAGCTTGCCAAGAACCTCTTCCTCTCGCCGACGAAGAACCCCCTGCGCAAGGTGAAGGAAGCCATCCTCACCTGGCGCATCGAGAACAACCTCTCCAAGCGGCGCATCCTGGAGCTTTACCTGAACGTGGCCGAGTGGGGCGACGGGATTTTCGGCATCGAGGCCGCCTCGCGCCATTATTTCGGGAAATCGGCGGCGGAGCTCTCGCCGATGGAGGCGGCGCGGCTTGCCGTCGTCCTGCCCAATCCGCTCAAGCTCAACCCCACGGGCACCTCGAAGTACGTGGAGAGCCGCGCCGAGATCGTCTACGGGATCATGGTGAGGCGGGGGATCGTCATCGAGGAGTACGAAGACATCATGAAGGCGCCCGCCGACGGACCCTCGACAGACGCTGCGGACGCCCTGAAGTCCACGGGCGTGACGTCGGGAGCGTTCGATCGCATCGAAAAAATGGAGACCCCGCAGGGAAAAACGGCAAGCACAACCGAATCGAAGCCACCCGCGCCGCCCCCTCCGCCCGCCCCCGGAGAAGGGATGCAAAAAAAACCGTAACGGGTCGGGGCGATCGGCCGCTGCCGATCGTCCGCGGATTCTCACCCGGACCTGGCGTAGTCGATCATCCCCTGGAAGTCGACAAGCACGACCGGTTCGTTGCCGACGACCCAGGCATCATGACCCACGGGCAGCAATGTCACATCGCCAGCCTTGCTGTCGAACTCCGTTCCGTCACCCATGACGATATGGAGGGTTCCGGACAGCTGGTACTGGAAATGCGGGGCTTCGCAACTCTTGGTCTTTGCAAGGGGTTTTACCGAAGCAGACCACTTCCATCCCGGCTCAAATGCCGCCCGGCCGACCATGGCCCCTCCGATATTGATGAGCTCCACTTTCCCCTTGGAAAATGCCCTGACCTCATAAGGTCTTCCGAAGCTCTTCAGCTCGGCTTTTTTCTGTTCGCTTTTCATGTAAACCTCCTTCTCTTTCCCGGATCACCGGTAATCGAGCCCTGAATGATCTGTATTTGCATGATGTACATCCCCGAAACTTTCCGTCAATCCGGGCGAGGAAATCTGTCGATCAAAATGAATGAGGATCCCATCGGGAGATGGATGAGCAGGGAACGCATTATTTTCTTGACAGCAATCGGGTCCCGCGTAGAATGCCGATCAAGCGTTGCATTCGGCAACGATATTTTGCTTGCGAGGTTCAGGAAGAGTCCATGGAATCCTCTGGCAGTAGGTGTAGCTCGGATTTACGGCCGTCTTGCGCGGCAGAGACCCGCTTCGTTGCACTCCGGATGTGATGCCCTTTCTTTGCAGTGAACCCTCCTGCAGGCATGTTTCCGGAACGGGTCTTGAGCCGGAAACAGCCGCCCTTGAACCGCACCTCTCCACGAACACAAGATAACCGGCTTTCCCCATTTTCGGCGGGGCATGATTCGTCGTCTGTGACGGGGTTTCCCCCGGTCTGCGAAGAGGTGCCCGATGTACTGGATTTACAAGAGCATTCACCTGTGTCGCCGCTTCTGGCGCCAGACGGTCATCTTTTTCTCCGTCCTGGGGCCCGGGATCATCGTCATGGTGGCCGACAACGATGCCGGCGGGATCTCCACCTATGCCGTCACCGGGTCGAAGTACGGTTTTTCATTGCTGTGGATGTTTCTCCTCCTCCTTCCCATGGCCTATTACGTCCAGGAGATGACCGTTCGCCTGGGCGCCGTCACGAAGCGGGGGCACGCCGAGGCAATCTTCGACGGATTCGGCCCGTTCTGGGGGTGGTTCTCCCTCATCGATCTGTGCATCACGAACTGGCTGACGCTGGTCACGGAATACATCGGAATGACGGCGGCGATGAGCCTGTTCGGCGTGCCGCCCTGGCTGACCTGCATTGCCGTGACGGCGGTCCTCTTTGCGGTCGTTCTCAGCGGAAAGTACTGGACCTTCGAGAAGCTGACGCTTTTCTTCTGTGCCTTCAATCTTGTCTATATTCCTGCAGCCCTCTGGGCGATGGACACGCCGACGGCGCCCACGTGGAACGAGGTGTTCCGCGGTTTCTACGCGCCGGAGTTCGTCGGCGGCTTCGACATGGACCTGATCTTCATCATCATGGCCAACATCGGGACGACCATTGCCCCCTGGATGCTCTTCTTCCAGCAGAGCGCCGTCGTCGACAAGCGGCTCGATGTTCATGACATCCGGTACGGAAAGCTCGAGACCCTCATCGGTTCCTTTTCGACCTGCACCGTGGCCGTGTTCATCATCATTGCCACGGCGGCCGTCTTCTTTCACCACAAGCCGCCCATCGAGATCGAGGACGCCCGGCAGACGGCTGAAGCGATCGTGCCTCTTCTGCCGGCCGGACAGGGGGAGATGGCCCGGAAGCTTTTCGCCATTGGACTCTTCGACGCCGGGTTCCTGGGGGCGCTCTGCATTTCGCTGTCTTCTTCCTGGGCGGTGGGCGAGGTATTCGGCTGGGCGCACTCTCTCAACAAGAAAGTCAAGGACGCCCCCTGGTTTTACCTGGTGTATCTTTTCATGCTGGGCAGCTCCGGCGCCGTCGTCCTGATTCCGGGCGCGCCCCTGATCACCATCACCATGTTCGTCCAGGTCGTGGCGGTAACGCTCTTGCCCGCGGCTCTTGTCTTTCTTCTGCTCCTGCTCAACGACAGGCCCCTCATGGGCGACCACGTCAACACGCGCTGGCAGAACGTCATGAACTGGTCCATTGTCGCCATCGTCATTGTCATGTCGACGCTGCTGGGAGTGGGCACACTGTTCCCGGATCTGTTCAGGTAAGGAGGTCGTGTCATGGTGACGTCGAATCAGAAGATGAAAATTCCCGATCTCGATCATGTGCCCGACAGCTTTCGATTTTTCTATTTCTCGGAGCTCATCAAACGTCCGGTCTGTGTGGGCAAGGTCAGCCATCGTATCGGGAAGCTGAGCGATCTGGTGTTCGCCCTGGCGCAGCCTTATCCAGAGGCCGTTGGGATCTACCTTGAATACGGATGGGGAAAGCCCACGGCCTTCATCCCCTGGCAAAAGGTCAGCCGCATTGAAGACGACGCCATTTTTGTGGAGCCGCCCGACAGGGGCGGGGTCTACCCCCCCTTCGTCGACCAGCCGGGATGGATCCTTCTCGACAAGCATCTCATGGGAAGGACCGTTGTGGACATGGACGACCGGAGAGTCGAGGTCGTCAACGACGTGCACCTCGTGGAATCAAGAGGAAGACTTGCCCTGGTTCACGTCGATATTTCTTACGGGGGGTTCCTGCGCCGCTGGGGATTGGGGAAACTGAGCTGGATCAAGGACGATCTCATCTCCTGGAAGTTCGTGCAGCCCCTGTCCGTTGAGGATGCCGTGACGACGGACAAGGTGTCCCTGTCCGTCACGAAGAAGCAGCTCCTCGAGATTCCGAGCGAGGACCTGGCCGACATGCTGGAGGAGCTCGAGGATGAGGAGCAGCAGGCCCTCTTCGCTGCGCTGGATTCCGAAAAGGCGGCCGAGACGCTCGTCGAAGCGGAACCCAGGGCACAGCGGCAGATCATCATGAGCCTCAGGCAGGAGCGGGCGCGAACGATCCTGAGCGAAATGTCCGTTCCGCAGATCGCAGCCCTGTTCACCATACTGCCCCACGAACACGTTGCCGACCTGATGAAGCTGCTGGACAGGGAACAGGCGGCGCGGGTTCAGGCCATCCTGTCGGAACGGGAGACGACGGCGAGAAGAATGGTTTCTCACGATTTCCTGGCCATGACAAGGGAGACGCGGGCCGGCGATGCACTGGAACGGATCCGGCGTTCCGGCATGGAATATCACGACATATCGTACATCTACGTCGTCAACGGGGAAGGCCGCGGGCTCCTTGGGGTCGTAGACCTGCGGGAGCTCGTCCTGGCCGCGGATCATACGACAATGGAAGAACTCATGGCCTCTCACGTGGTCACCGCGGAGGAAGACGACACCCGGGACGACCTGGCGGAGATGTTTCTCAAATACCACTATCGGATGATCCCCGTCGTTGACCGCGAGGATCGGATTCTGGGAATCATTCGACACAGCGACATCATGGCGGGCGTGGAAACCCGTGGCAGGATATGAGGAGGACGTCATGGCCCGCGTACAGATGACCCGCACAACCCGCGTTGCTCTGTTTTTTCTGAGAGTCTATCTCATTCTTCTTCTGGGACTCGTGCTGGTAAAGTTCTTGAGGACGTTTTCTTGAGTGAAACCCGCCGGAAGAGAAGACAGGGTCAGCCCCTGCCCGCCGCCGTTATGCTCATGCCGACCGGCTCCCGGATCGGGCTGTCAATGGCCGGTGGCCGCAGGGAATCCCCGTATTTCAACGGTGCGGGAAGCGCTCGATGCGCGCCCTGCCGCTGAACCGCCGGTTATCCGGCGCGGGCCGCGAGGGATCGGCCTTTCCGGGGTGAGCCTCGCCGCGTTGTAAATCGCAGGCGTTGGTGGTAGTGTGGATCGCACGCGCTGACCGTGCCCGGGGGTGCGGAACGAAGTGCCGAGTCCTGCCCGGATTGATCATCGCCCTCATGAACCCTGAGGCTTTCCGGATACCGCCTGTCGAGACAGGCCTCGGGGACGGCGGGGCCGGACCCTGGCGGGGCAAGTCGAGCTGCGCCTGCCCGCGGGACCCGGCGGAGCGGCCCCGGCCGAGGTGACCGGGGCGATGAGATTCGCCGGCGGAAGCAGAACGAAACGACGAATCTCTCATGATCGCATCGCCCTGTTTGCCTTTGATGCAGGGGGCGCAAGCACGCGCTGGGGAGACGGATTGTGTTATTGGCAGGCGACATCGGCGGCACAAAACTTCATTTCGGGCTCTTCTCCCGGGAACGCGGGCTTCGCCGACCCCTGGCCGAGACGGTTTACGCCAGCACCCGTTACGAAAGCCTGGAGGCCGCCGTCGGGCAATTCCTCGGCGAAACCGACCACCGGGCATCAGAGGCCGTCA
>Ga0209718_1005437_pt1 | contig 10075 bp, 7 predicted proteins | sample AD_JPNAS1_MetaG_FD_184420 | JGI IMG/M metagenome (GOLD analysis project Ga0209718, IMG submission 184420) | Active sludge microbial communities of municipal wastewater-treating anaerobic digesters from Japan - AD_JPNAS1_MetaG (SPAdes) (version 2) | ecosystem: Engineered > Bioreactor > Anaerobic >...
CGCGGATGGAAGTATCCGTGGTCACCAGGCCTGCAACGACGCCGGCCATGAAAGCCCCTTCCTCTTCCACAAAGTCCACGCTGGTGATGGTCTTCTTCTTGTTTTCGACTACGGTGTCGACATTCACCCAGTACTTGGACGGATACTGATCGGCATATTGCATGAGGAGATCCTCATAGCCGTAGGAGATAACGAATATGGCATCCGCGTTCCACTGTATCGCAGCCTGAAGCGCCTGCGGATACTTGGCGGGGTCGAAGTTGCACTCGATAGTGCGAGTCTGGACCTTGAAGTCCTTCGCTATCCTATCGATGCCCGCCTGCCCCGAATCGTAGAAAGACAGGTCACCCAGAGCGCCGTTGATGATGTACGCGACCTTTTTGGGCGCCGCCGACGATGCGCCAACCGCCAGCGCCGCGACGATCGCAAGCGCCACGAACACAACTACCAGCCGGTTCTTCATTGTTCACCCTCCGATAACCGCGCCGCATAGGCACAGCGCGGGTTTGTAGTTTTCGGCGCACTGCATCAGCCGTGCGCCGCAGTATACTGTGTTTACTTCGTCGCCAATGCCAGTAATCCTGTGTTCTCCACCGCCTGCCAATTTCGTCGAACATGGGGCAAACAGTCGCAGCAGATCTTCCCAGTATCTTCTAGCGTGCAGAATTCTGATAAGCAATGCATATGAACCCCACCTCGCAGGGTGTGTGCAAAACCTGTCGGCCACACGACAAGTCGCCTTCGGTCCGCGTCCCTCGATGGCTTTCGCCATAATCGCTACGCGCACCCTCGCCTCGCCTCTCCTTCGCGGCTATCGTTTCTAGCAGCGCCCAGGGTACTCGTTCAGCTTCAGGTTCAGCTTCAAGTTCGTTGACTTCCCGTCGGTCTCCGCATATAATGAGTTTACCGAACATATGTTCTATAGCGGAGGCGTATCAGAATGCGCTCTATCGCTTACATACATATCCCGTTCTTACATTCCGCCGCTCACGTGTTGCTCGATCCCGATCTTCGGGGCAAATCTTTCGCGGCGGTCAACAAGAACACCGCCATAGGAGTATCGCCCGAATTGTTCGCAGCGGGGGTACTCCCGGGAGCGACGCGCAGGCACGCGCGGCAAGCATGCCCAGGGGTGATCCTCATAGACCAGGAACCCGATGCCTACCCGCGCCTCGCCGGCAAGGTGTGGGACATCTGCTACGAACATACTCCGCTTGTTGAGCCCATCGCTGTAGACGGCGCCTTCGCCGACTTCACCGGATGCGGCGATGCCCGGGCAATAGCTGATTTCATCGTGAGTGAATCTAGGGGTAAGGCGGGTCTAGAAGTTCGAATAGGTCTGGCGGGCAATCGGCTCACGGCTAGGGTTGCAGTAGAAGCGGACGTGGGGATGGGCGTGAGCGTCGGCGCTGGCCCCGGTGCCGATGCCAGTGTCGCTACTGGCGTAGCTGTAGGCCCCCGCCCAGAGCAGGTAATCACAGTCGCGTTCGGTTCGGAAGAGCGGTTTCTGTCGAAGCTGCCGGTTAGTTCGCTCTGGCCACTATCGCCGGATACTGTCGACAAGCTCATAAAGCTGGGGATCAACACAGTGGGCCAACTACAAGCGGTTCCCTTATCCATGCTCACCTCCCAGCTGGGCGAAGCAGGCCTTGCGGCTCACTTGTTGAGCCGGGGCATCGACCGATCCCCGGTTCGTGCAGCATACCCAGAGGAAATGATTGAATGCTCCATGTCGTTCGACTTTCCCGTATGCGAGTGGCCCGACCTGGAGCAGTGCCTGCGTGTATGCGCTTCTGAGATCACCGCTAGGCTCAGTGCTTTGGGCAGTCGCGCTGTATCCTGCATCGAACTCGAGCTAGAAACGGGGCAGCCCGTGAGCGCCGCCGGCGGCGCATCCTCAAAGGGCGCCGGGAACAGCGGGGGTAGTACAGATAGTGCGGGCAGCAGGGATAGCAGGAACAGCGGCCCGGCATTGAAGCGCCATTACTTTCGCCGCCCCACCGACTCTTTGCAGCAAATCACGCGAGCTGTGATACATGCCGCCGAGGGCAGAGTGTCCGGGCCGGTGTCGACAATACGCGTCCGCGCTTCCGGTCTAGTAGCGCCCGCGGCGGTACAGCTGTCCATATTCGGCCCGGCAGCACAACCCGAACCCGGGCAACGTGAACTCGAGAACGCGGTGGAGTCTATACGGGAGAAATTCGGCGTGAAAAGCGTAATCACCGCAAATACGCTCGTAAAGTCGCGGCGCGATCGCATGCTGGCGGAATCGTTGCTCTAGTCTCTCCCACTATGTAGGCAACAACATGGCAGCGATAATCTTGTTCGAGGGTGACCACTAGTGAAGCCCCCCGGAGTTTCTGGGTTCGCGGGGTCCTGGGTTCTCCAGGCCCTTGGGCATCCTCGCAGAAAGGGCCTTTTAGCTGGTCTAGCTACGATGGTCGTGGGCAAACATGGCCTGAGCTGCGATAGTGTCATTTTTCATCGATAGTTTTGGAGATACCATCAGTTTTTGAGTACATCGATTTCGGAGGAGCGCCCAACCGCCTCCGAAACACGAAAACGGGGGGTATCCCATCGGTCCGGGCGCGAAATCGGGCAGCCGGGCAGACATGATATCCCATAATGCGGATATGATTGGCGGATCGACACGGGCGGTGGCTCTTCCTTCCCACACGTTTACATATAATAGGCGCTAGCTGCCCCTGAGGGTGCCTCTGGCAATGCCAATCCGCCCCCTGGAGGCCCGAGTCCAAATGCATGTACTCAAAAACTGCGCCTATCGGCAAAACCATCGTCAAAATCTGACGGTATCTCTGTTTGGATACCCCCAGGGGTATGCGGTTGGGCTACATTGATCGCCTTTGCGCCCCGATCCATCCCTGGATCTGTCCTCGGATCTGCCCCTGGGTCTATCCCCGGGTCCCATTCTGCCCCAGCTGTTTTCGTTCTGCTCCTGGCGGGGCTGCGTACCGGAAGCCAGATCCGAAATCAGATGATGCCGGCAGATGAGCTGACAAGAGCGCACTCTCAGTCCGGCAGATAGGACGTGATTTCTATGGCCAGGAAAGTAGATACCCGCGTTCGCGTTGTAGAAGGGCCCACCGGTTCGCCGTCCCGGTTTCATTGGCCGGACAAATGGCGCCCGGTCACACAGGTCATCGATTACTGGCGCGAGTCGGGTGAATGGTGGGACGGCGAGGAAGAAAAGGACTACTACCTCATCGCCTCGACAGGCGGGGGCTGCTATGAGCTGTGCCGCGAAGCCCCAGGGGAATGGGCGCTGTCGCGGGTGCTCGACTAAGCATATGAAAGACTTCGTCCATCTCCACGTCCATTCCCAGTATTCCTTCCTCGACGGCGCGGACACCTGCACAACTCTGGTGGCCCGGGCCGCATCTTTAGGCATGCCCGCCATAGCCATAACTGATCACAACAACGTCAGCGCTGTGGTGGAACTGACGAAAGCCGCCGCCGTGCATGGAATCAAGCCGATATGCGGCGCAGAGCTGACAGTAAAGCACGGGGGATCCGAAACTCACGAAAGCCGCAGCGTCAGCGGCGCCGCCGCCCGCACCGATCGCCCTGCCGGCCATCCCCTCTCCCACCTCACCCTGCTTGCCGCCGACCCCTGCGGCTATTCGAACATCTGCCGCATATTGACTGACGCCTACATGTCCTCACCCCGCCTTGATCCCCATGCCTCGCTGGAGATATTGAGGCGGCATTCCAGCCACATAATCGCACTGTCGGGTTGCCGCCGCGGGCGCGTCGCCTCCCTGGTTGCCTCCGGCAGGGTGGCCGAGGCTCTGGCCGCAGCCAAGGAACTCGCCTCCATATTCGGCCAGGCCAACCTCTACATCGAGTTGCAGCACACACTGACGCCTGGCGCGTCAGCGCTCAACGCTTCCCTGACCGAGCTGGCCTCCAGCGTCGGCCTCGGCTTGGTCGCCACCAACAACGTGCACTATGCAGAGAAGTCCCGGTTCGGAGTGCACGACGCGTTAACATGCGTCCGAACCCTCACCACCCTCGACGATATACACCCCGAGCGGCGCGTGAACGCCGAGAACTACCTCAAGTCCGCAGAGGAAATGAGCGAGCTGTTCAACAGATACCCCGAAGCCGTTGGCAACACTCTCGTGATAGCCGAAAGATGCACACCAGGGCTGGATCTGTCGCGCCGTCTGTTCCCAAAATACCACGCCTCGCCAGACGGCCAGGGCCGCGGCAGCGGCAGCAACAGTTCCGCCAACGACTCCAATGGCTCCAACAGCTCCAGCCGCTCTGGCGACTCCGCCTCCACCCTACTCAGGCGCCTTACAATGCAGGGCGCCGCCGAGCGCTACGGTCGCATCACCCCATCAATCCAATCGAGGCTGGAACATGAACTGAGCATCATAACCACCCTGGGCTTTGAAGACTACTTTCTCGCCGTGTGGGACATCGCATGCTGGGCCCGTTCGCAGGGCATCCGGTACGCCGGGCGCGGATCCGCGGCCGATTCCGCCGTCGCATATTGCCTCCGTCTGACCAACGTGGACTCGATAGCCCGCGGATTGCTCTTTGAAAGGTTCATGAGCCTGGAGCGTGCCCAAAAGCCCGACATCGACATCGACTTCGAGTCAGAGCGGCGCGACGATGTGGCGCGCTACGTATACCAGCGCTATGGCGAAGAGCATGTCGCGTCAGTCTGTACATTCAACACCTTTCAGGGCAGGTCGGCCGTGCGCGACTTCGGCCGTGTGCTCGGCTTTCCGCAATCCGACATCGACCGCCTGGCCAAAACCCTACCCCACGTCCCGGCGGACGCGGTGCGCGCAGCTTTCAGCCGGTACCCCGAGATGCGTGACTCGGGCATTCCGGCGTGGAAATTCGAACTCCTGCTCACCCTGGCGGAGTCGGTGGCGGGCTATCCCCGCCATATCGGCACTCACCTGGGCGGGCTGGTTATCTCAAGTGAGCCCCTCACCTGCGTGACCCCGCTGCAGATGGCCGCCAAGGGCGTCGCCATCACCCAGTTCGACAAAGACACCATCGAAGACCTGGGCCTCATCAAGCTGGACCTGCTCTCCCTGAGAACACTGGGGGCAGTGGAACACGCCGTAGACATGGTTCGCGGCAGCGGTGCGACCGGCGACAACCGTGCGACCGGCGGCGGCGGCGCGACCGACGGCGGCGGCGTGACCGGCGGCAGCCACTCCGACGCTCGCAGTGATGGCTCCCGCTCTGGCTCCTGCCCCGGCGCCGATCCGGGCTTCGACTTCGACCGCATACCCCACGGCGATCGGGCCACGTACGAGATGCTCAACGCAGGCGCGACCATCGGCGTGTTCCAGCTGGAAAGCCCGGCCCAGCGCGCCCTGCAGACGCGCCTCGGTGCCGACAGCTTCGAAGACATCGTGGCAAGTGTTGCTCTGATCCGGCCGGGTCCGATTCAGGGCAACATGGTGGAGCCGTTCATCGCGCGCCGCCGCGGCGAGGAGGAGGTCACCTACATAGATCCCAGGCTCGCGCCGATTCTCGACAAAACCTACGGAGTCGTCCTCTACCAGGAGCAGGTGATCCAGATCGCCACGACCATAGCGGGTTTCACCCCGGGCGAGGCTGACCGCCTGCGCAAAGTGATGACACACTTTCGGTCCATGCGCGAAATGGAGGAGATCGGTCGCGACTTCGTCGCCAAAGCCGTGGCAGGCGGAACGGATCCTAAGATAGCCGAGACGGTCTTTTCCTATATCGTGGGCTACGCGGGCTATGGGTTCTGCGAGGCGCATGCCGCCGCGTTCGCCGACACCGCCTACCGCACAGCATACATGGTGCGCCACTACCCCGCCCAGTTCTATGCCGCGGTCCTGAGCGCCCAGCCCATGGGGTTCTACTCGCCCCGCACACTGCTCGTGGAGGCCAAGCGCCGCGGCGTGCGTGTGCTGCCGCTCGACATCAACCGCAGCGGGGAGAGGTATTCCATTGAGATGATACACACAGAGGAACCGGCGATTCGCGTCGGCCTCATGCAGGTCAAAGGCATATCCAAAGACGCAATCTGCCGCATCCTGGCCGCCCGCGAGGAATGCGTGCCTGGGGGTGGGCCTTTCCGGTCGGCGCTGGATTTCCTTTATCGGGTCGAGATCCCGCGCGACATCGTCCAAAACATGGTGCTGGCCGGGGCTTTCGATTCATTGGAACCCAACCGCCGCGCGCTCGCATGGCGTCTCGGGAGCCTAGCCGCCCACGCCGCCGCCCATCGCGCCGCCGGCGCCGCCGCCCGCGAATCGGGGCAGGCAGCGCTGGTGGGAACCTTCGAACCGCCCAGGGCGTATGAAACACATGTGGAGTCCGAAATGCCCGACTTCACCGAAGTCGAGAAGTTCAAGCATGAGATGTCCATCCTGGGTTTCTGCGTGTCGCGCCACGCCATGGAGTTCTTCAGGCCGGCCCTGGCCCGAGGCGGCGTCCTCACGTCCGGCGAAATCGCGGGCGCGCGACACGGGCAGGCGGTGCATACAGCAGGCCTTGTAGTGCGCCCACACAGGCCCCCTACAAGAAGTGGCAAGACGGTAGTGTTTCTGTCTTTAGAAGACGAATTGGGCCTTACGGACGTGACTGTGTTCGAAAGCATATATCAGAAGTACGGGGCACTGATATACCAAAGCCCGGCCCTGCTCGTCGCGGGGTCGGTGTCGCGGCGCGGCGACGGTGTATCGGTGATCGCACGCTCCATACAGAGGCTGGGAAGGCGGCGGAGCGACCGGACAGGGTAGTCGCAATCCCGCACGGGCATTGCGGCTTCGCGCTATCACGGATCGACCAGCGCCAAGCGTTCCTCGCCCACCTGCGGCTCGAAAGCCCCGGACAGCAGCTCGGTCATGGCCTTCGCGAACAGCTCAAGGGCGTCCGACGGAACCATGACTCGCATGGTTACGCGCTCGGCATAGTCCACGTCAACAGTTTCGATGCCCGTCTCGGCCAGATGGTTCTGGACCTTGCCCAGCATTGGGTATTCTATGGTAAAGCGCACTTGGCGCATGGGCCGTGCCCGAGCGATGCCCGCCGCGTACAGTCCTTCGCGAGCTGTGGAGCCGTAGGCCCTGATCAGCCCTCCCGCTCCGAGTAGTGTTCCGCCGAAGTAGCGAGTGACCACAACTGCGCAGTAATGCACATCTTCGCGGCGGATGACTTCTAGCACGGGCCGACCGGCGGTTCCGGAAGGTTCGCCGTCGTCGCTGGAGCGGGCGATCTCGTTGTGCTCGCCGACAACGAACGCATATACATTATGGGTGGCATCCCAAAACTCCCGACGGACTTCATCCACCAGTCCTTGCGCGTCATCCTCGGCAGCGACTGGCGATGCCGTCGCAATGAACTTGCTCTTTCGCACGACGATCTCCGCGCGTCCTCGGTCGCGCAGGGTTAGGTAGCCTTGGGTCACAAAAACCACCCCTTGTTCATAAGAGGGAATCCTGTTCCACAGTAGAAGTACATGAGCGCAACCGCGGCTCGAAAAGAGCTTGAGGAGGCGAATTCGAACAGTGCCTACCAAGAGGCTGTATTACGATGATCCCTACCTCGCGGGCTTCACTTGCCAGGTTCTCCGATCGGAGCCTGCCGCCCGGAACTCCCATTCAGCCCCTCTATATGAGGTTATCACCGACCTAACCGCGTTCTACCCCAACTCAGGGGGCCAGCCGTCCGATCGCGGCACCTTGGCCGGGGCAGATGTGGTCGACGTGATCGAGAGGGAAGATGAAGTCATCCATATTACTTCCACAGCTGTCCCGCTCGGCCCTGCACAGGGCAGGATCGATATCGAGCGCAGGTTCGACCACATCCAGCAGCACAGCGGGCAACACATACTGTCAGGCGCATTCGCGAGCCTGTTCGGGATGGAGACTGTCGGCTTCCACTTGGGAGACGAGTACGTAACAATAGATCTCAATGCCCCTGACATAAGTCGCGACCAATGGGCCGCAGCCGAGCGCCTTGCCTGCGAGGTCGTATTCCAGAACAGGCCGGTTAGGGCTACTTTCTGGGACCGCGATGCCCTGAGCGACGCCATCGACCCATCTCGCCTGCGCAAGCTGCCGACCAGAACCGAGAACATCCGCCTCGTCGATATCGACGGCTTCGACCTTACCCCCTGCGGTGGCACTCACGTTCGCGCTTCTGGCGAAGTGGGGCTGATCAAGATAACCCGCACCGAACGCATCCGCGGCATAACCCGCGTCGAGTTCGTCTGTGGTCGCCGTGCGCTTGCCGACTACCGCTGGAAGAACCAAACCGTATACGAGGCAGCCGCCATGCTCTCAATGCACGCGCGCGATCTGCCCGAATCCGTGAGCCGCCTGCAGGTGCAGTTGCGCGACACCTCACGCCAGCTGGAACATGCCTTGAAGGATCTGTACGAATATCAGGCTGCGGCTATGTACGACAGCGCCGAGCCGGCTGAGCCTTCCGGCATCCGCGTGGTGTCGTGGGCATCGACCGATGGGCACGACATAAGCTATCTCAAGATGCTAGCGCACAGAATCTGTGAGCACCCCAATACCGTAGCCCTACTGGGCTCGGGTAATGGCGAATCCGCGCACGTGGTATTCGAAAAATCCCACGACGTGTCCATCGACATGGCGAAACTCCTCCGCGAGGTGTTGCCCACAGTCGAGGGCAAGGGAGGCGGTACGCACCAGATAGCTCAAGGAGGCGGAAAGCGCCCGGAGAGGTTGCCGCACGCCATATCCCGAGCCGCCGCGATGGTGGCAAAAGCTGCCCGCGGCATCGAAGCGGAGACGGCTGCGTCGGCCGACTGTCATTAGCCGCCGCTGTCCGCCCCACACTCATATCCTGGTCGATACCAGGTTACCCGACTCGTAGCGACGGAGGCCGGCTCCGAACAGCCAGGATGCGCCGCACGCGATCGCAGCCGCGAAAGCCAACAAGCCGGCGAAGTGGGCGACGCTGAAGCTGCGCAGCAGCGAAACAGGCACGTATATCACGAAACCTACAGGTATGATTGAATACAACACCGCCCGGACCAGGCCCTGGAAGATTGAGCCGGGGTAGCCTGAGAACGTGATCAGGGCCCCGACGAGTTGCGCGCTTATGGTCTGGGCGTTTCCTATGAAAAACGCGATGCTGCCTGTGATGACCGCGAAACAGGTGTACACAGTGCATGAGGCCAAAGATACGATGGCGAACAGCGCCAGCCTGCCGGGGGTAACCGGGGTAAACAGGCAGAACGCCGCCAGGCCGAAGGCGACATCGCCCAAGCCCGAGATGTCCGACCGGCTTACGAGCGCGTGAACTAGCGGGTTTCGCGGCAGCAACAGGTAGTAATCGAGCTGCCCCTCGGCTATGATGCGAGCCAAGCGATTCACGTTGCCGAACACCGACACACTCAACCCGTACGCCGTGGCCAGGACGGCATGCATCGTTATGACGTCGGCAAAGGTCCAGCCGCCAATGGCCTGCACCTTTCCGAAGATCAGCCACCAGAAGAACAGGAGCAAAAAGTCGTTCAGCACCATGAATAGCATTTGGGAAACGAAACTCCACCTGTATTCCATGGCTGACGCCAGGTTGAACTTGAAATGCTCCCACACGAACGCCGCCGTCTGCGCGGTCCTGCACACCGCCGCGCCCGTGGCTCTACCCGCCGTTGACATTGAGTCGCTTCACCCCCATTCCGTACATCGCCATGACCAGCAGAGCCAGGATGGCCACCCACATTACCTGCATCGCCACGGTGCGCAAGAGGAAATCCGCATCGAACTGGACGAACAAGCGCGCCGGCGCATACAGCACGTAATTGAAGGGGGTCGCCCTCGCCACCCGCGCCAGGGCGTCTGGATAGACTTCCATGGGGGCGAATAGCCCTCCCAGGACGAACAGGACTTTGCTGTATATCCAGAAAAACGGGGCTGTGTCTTCAACCCAGAAGGCGGAAAGGCTTAGGGCCATGCCGATTAGGAAGTTGAGCGTCAGGGCCAGCACCGTACATGCCAGCACCCCTGCAAGATGCGTAGCACTGACGCGAATGGGTCCTACCGCCGCAAGGGCCACAGCCGAGCCGATCAAG
>Ga0209718_1005441_pt1 | contig 10071 bp, 6 predicted proteins | sample AD_JPNAS1_MetaG_FD_184420 | JGI IMG/M metagenome (GOLD analysis project Ga0209718, IMG submission 184420) | Active sludge microbial communities of municipal wastewater-treating anaerobic digesters from Japan - AD_JPNAS1_MetaG (SPAdes) (version 2) | ecosystem: Engineered > Bioreactor > Anaerobic >...
TGTGTCTTCTGTTCTTGCGTGAACAGCGCCACTTGGAGGGGCTTGTGTTACGTTTTCTGTTTGCGCGGGGGGTTGGGTCTTCTTTTGCCCTGAAACCGCTTCCACTGTTGCTACTTGCATAAGGGTGTCGGTCTCTTCTTTCATTTCGGTATAAAGATCTTCCATGGCGCGAGTAATTGCTGTTGAGGCGTTGGGAGCGTTTTTAACAAGGTAATCGATTATCTCTTCCTCGTTAAGGTTTTCTTGCTTAACCTTTTCCGAGAGCTCTTTGTTCTGCTCGCTGGTTAAGCTGGTCGCCAAAACACGAAGGACACGTGCCTCGACACGTTGTTTAATGGAGTCTATGAGCTTACTTTTTTGTGGCTCGGAAACGTTGGTAAAGCCAAGTTGTTCTACAAGCTTTTCTACAAACGCGTCATATACATTTTTATTGGTCATTTATTCCTCCTGTTAATTAAGTCTCGGGACCTTCCTTGGCTGCCTCGAGCGATTGTAGCTCGTCGTAATTCCTTAATAGCTCGGTAGCCAATCTTTTTACTAAACTATTTAGAGTATTTTTAGTCACGTGGTCACCAAACAATGTTGATAAATCAAAGCTGCTATCACGGGCTTTTTGTTTGATTTTGTCTACGAGTAAAAGGGTGCGAGTTTCTGTATCATTACTGAGAAAAGGGATCTTAATGCCTTTATTTACTTCTTCGATAGCACTTATGAGTTCATCTGTATTATAAAGACTCTCTATTTGTAAATTATCCTTTAACTCTTCTTCTCTTTCCTCACTGCCTGTGCTTTCAGATTCTGCTGGTGTTGGTTGGGTAGTGGGAGATAGCTCGGATGCTGGCCCAGACTCGGGCTCGGGCTTAGGCGGGCGGGGTGCAATCGGTGCTAGTGGTCCTCTTACCCCAAGAGGAGGTGGCGCAATGGGACCGCTGGCATTGGTAGCATCAAGCTCTGCTCTGCGGCGCGCATTATCAACGCCATAGCCACCGGCATAACCGGCAGCCCCTGCGATGAGCGGCCAACCAGGCCACATAGTTTTAGTGGCTTCTTGTCCAGCCTCGCCCGCTGGCGATGTAGCAATGGCGGTGGCAACCTCTCTCATTCCTACGTTTGCCATAACTTTATTCGCGTCGAGAATACCAATTTCACCGTTGTCTCTAATATGATCAATGACCGCTTGTACCTGTTCTAAAGAAATGCGGTAACTTCCTGCGTCAACCCCCGGAGCAACTGAGGGATCGCCGGCAAAATTCATAAGGTTTGCAAGGCGAACTTGGTCCATACCACGAAGGTCGAGGTCTTTCCATGTTAGTACCGCCTCACGCAGAGCCGCTCCTTGGTCGGTGCCTGCATACGCTACTCCGTCGAAAACTTGCGTGGGGCAATCTGGGTGGTTAAGGATATCTTCGAAACCCTGTTGCTTTGCTGCCGCAACTGTAAAGCCTTGTTCACGCATATAATTCTCGTTACTAAATAAACCCCAGTGCTGTGGCGTTTCGCTTGTGCCCGTGCCTACGGCACTACCACCCGCTTCTTCGCCGGTACCTACGGCGGCAGCTTCCCCACCGCCACCCGACAAGTTGGATAATAAATTACCCACATACCAACCAATACCGCCAGCAATACCACCAACAAGAGCACCCCTAATGGCAGAGCGGGCTACAATGCCACGCCTTATGCGCCTTCGCTCGTTAGTGTCTCTGTTGTAGCCGATCTCTACTTGTCTTCTTATTCCCTGCTCATCCTCACTAAGGTCGTCAGGGGCTGGGACTCTAATAATGCGTAATTCTTGTTCGAGGGCGCTTTGATATACTCCTCCGTGAGCGCGCATAAACTGCTCTTCGCCTTCGGCCATTTTATGGCAGAATGCGGTGTATCTTTCTGCTACAGCATTATCCCTTTCTTGCTCGGTGTCGTAACTTTCTGTCAGCTCGTTTGCTATGCGGTTAAGGGATAATCGACGGATTCCCTCGCGGTATCTTTCTAGTATTTTAGAGGCCTCCATTCTTGTTCTGTCTCGGAAAAATTCATTTCTAGCATTCTCATCGGCAAAAATCCTTTCTACCTTGTGGCACGCTACCTCGATGGCAAGATCATCTTGCGATGCAAGTGCGGCATCTAACTCCCTAGTCCACGACTCGCCACTGGTGGTTGCCTCGGCGGCTTCTCTTTTTCCCCGTAAAAAGCCGAACAAACCGCCTGCGAGCGCGCCACCACCTACTGCACCTAGAACGCCGGCAATGGCATTGCGTGCAATATGACCAAGCGCCATGCCCCCTAAAAATGTTGCACCAGTGGTTTTTGCACGGTTGGGGCGTAAAAGCCTCCCTAACCAGCCAGTGTTACTGTCGGGGTGGGGTGGTCTAAATTCACCCATCTCATCGAGTTCATAGCCGAAGTGATCCATTAAGCGCCTAACTTCGCCTCCAGAGGCGGTTATGTTTCTGCCTAGCGCTCTTGAAAGTGTGTATTCCTGGATAGTTGCCCGTACATTATCTGGAACGCGGTATTCACCGCTATCTACAACCTCTTTTGTAATTCTTTTTCTAAAAAGCAAAGAGCCAAAAAATCCTGCTCTATCGAGCGCGCGCTCGATAAGTCTATTTTTCTCCTCCTCTTCCATTGCTTTAATAATGTTTTCCGCTTCTTTTCTTGCTAGAATACGCCTATTATTATCTGTTGGCGGAGGCGGAACAGGTGGAGCAGGCGGAACAAGTGGCGCGGGCTGAGGCTCGGGTGGGGGACCGGGTATAGGGGAAGGTGCGGGCGGAGGATTGGGTGGTGAAGGTGGTGTGGGTAGAACAGGCGAAAGCAACGGTTCGCCGCCCTCGCCGGAACCATCGCTCTCCCCGGGCTTGTTTTCAGGTGGAGGTGCGATCGCTAAGGATCCTGTTGACTCAATTGGTTCGGGTGGCTCAGACTGTGTTGTTGCTATATCTGTTTCGCCGGTCGGCGCGAGATCTGATCCAGGTGTATGAGTCATCGAAGTGCTCTCGTCGTCACTTGGTTCAGGCTCCGCCGATTCGTTTGGCGATGATAATCTCACCTCTAACCTGCGAGTTAATTCTTTTTCTGCCAATGCGTAGTTCGGGTCTGTGTCATGGGGAGTGCCACGTCCGTCATTAGAAATATAAAAAGCCTCAAGCCTTGTCCGCCAGTGGTTGCCCGAATATCTTCTATTCTTATCTGGTTTTGATGAGGGTCTCTTTATTTCGTAATAACGATAACTTTTTTTGATCAATTCCGCAGCCAGATCACACCAATGCGCCCGATCACTTTCTCCTTCCCCTGCCTTTATCTTGCTGAGCCTCTCCAGCGCTCGGATTATAAGATCTCTTCTTTCTTTGAGTCTGTTAATTAAATCTTCTTTTCCCGAGCGACCCTCTGGTGTTGTGCCCCACGTTTCACGATCATCTTCGTCTTCGACAATACTTTTATAAGAGGTGATTATATCATCGCGACCAATTTTTTGCAGGAGGCCTTCTATAAGGTAGTCAACAGGAATACCTTCTTTTTGCTCATTTCCCCCTTTATCTTGAATTTCCACTAGCCCATCGCCACTTGTCTCTGCTTTTTGCAGAGCGTCTCGCACCGCCTGTCTCACCCACGCGTATGAGTGGTTACTATCTATTGCATCATCGCCTGAGAGCGCGGTAAGTGCTGCTTTGATGTCTTCTCGGCTTACTCCTTCGGCTTTTTCTAGTTCTATTTTTGCTTCTTGAGCTAAATCTGGCCCTCCTTCAGGTTCTAGGCCACTCATTGTCCACCTCCTATTTACGCACAATTATACAGCAAAAAACTAAGAAGTTTTTTTAAGTAAAAACGGGAAGGGTGGTAACAACTTCTAAAAAGAACCACTAAATACATTGTACCCCACACAATGTGCTTTATAAAGAATATCCTGTGGATAAGACGAAAGTTATCCACAGGAGGAGTATGATGCGCCCTGCTACCTTCCTTTACTGTTCGAGGTGTAATCGCCGAGAACCCCGCCCAGAGTCGGGCGGGGCAAGCCCCGCCGGAGAATCGGACGGGGCAAGCTCCCAGCCGTCATTTTTATTGTTCGAGGAGCGGAGCGACGAGAACTCCCAGCCGTCGCCTTACCGTTCGAGAGAACGCACGAAGTGCCATCTCGGGAACTAATGACCGTAAGTTTTTGCACTGACGTGATAGTTCTCACTGCGTTCGAACGGTAAAGGGGGTAACGGTCGCCATTTTTTATCGTTCGAGGAGCGGAGCGACGAGAACTCCCAGCCGTCGCCTTACCGTTCGAGAGAATTGCGCGTAGCGCCATCTCGAGAACTAATGACCGTAAGCTTTTGCACTGACGTGATAGTTCTCGCTCCCGCTCGAACAGTAAAGTGTGCCACGGTCGCCATTTTTTATCGTTCGAGGGCTAATGCCCGAGAACTATCAGGGATTGATATCGTACCTTTCGTTATAGTTCTCACTGCGTTCGAACAGTAAAATAGTTCTCGCTTCCGCTCGAACAGTAAAAGGGCAACGGAAAGCTTGCCCCGAGCCTTTAGGCGTGGGGTTCTCACTGCGCTCGAACAGTAAAAAGAGCAACGATCGTCGCCCTTATTGTTCGAGGAGCGGAGCGACGAGAACTCCCAGCCGTTAGTACTACACCTTACGAAGTAGTTCTCGCTCCCGCTCGAACAGTAAAGATATGGCGGAGTTTGCAGAAATAAAGTATAATATATGCGGTGTTGTTGTGGCGGCTCCTTGCTGTCGCAAAGCTTGTCGCTATCCAAAAGTGTGGGTGAGCAAGTGGTAAAAAATAGTACTAACAAGGAGGAGTTCTGGCAGAAGAAGGAAAAAAACCAGAGGCGACGCCCGCAAGCAATGAAGCGCCGCAAGAGCAAGCAATAATAAGTCCAAAGAAAAAAGGGCAACAAAAAAATTGTTTCATTGGTCTTAGTTGTCTAGGCTGTTGCTTGTTCCCCTTTTTTGTTGGTCTTATTATTGGTATTACCGCAATTAGTGCCACCTGCGAGGAGTACAATAAAGTAAGAAGTGCTTTAAGGTGGATTCCTACTTTTTTTGTTATTGATACAGCGGCCGATATTATGGGGAGCGAAACGGTCCAGAGTGTATACCAAAAGGTGGCGAAATTCATTCCTAATTTATCGCTCCACCTTTTTATGAACTATGCGCGCTTTCAGAGCCAGTTTGATGAACTGTGTGTGGGTCAAGACGCTACTTATAGCCCTTCGTCGGTAGGAGTAGGAGGGGGAGAGGGGTATATGGATTGCCCCGATGACACTCTTTCGGTGGTGGCAAAATCATCGAGCCTTATTAGTTTAATTAACCAAAATATGGACGTTTACCGCAGAGCAGCGGCGGCAACCAATGTACCCTGGGAGGCGTTGGCAGCAATACACTATCGCGAAGCCTCCCTAAACCCAGGCCGCTCACTAGGTTCAGGCGAACGATTAGGTAGTGCCAGCCCCGACCAGAAAAGGGTGTTAGGGAGTAGTCTTTACGAAACCGCGGTATGGGCGGGTAAGCACTTGCAGAGTAAGGTGGGGGGGCGTCTTACCCAAGATATGACAGACGGAGAACTATTAAAAGATGCGTTTTTTGGCTACAATGGCCGCGCTAAAAGTTATGCGCGACAGGCAACCGCAATGGGCTTTGATAAACCCTACGAAGGATCCCCCTATGTTATGAACAACTTTGACGCAAAGCACAAGAATATGGGCATAATTACACGAGATTACGGAGGTATAGACGGAAAAGATACTCGCGATGGCGCCTATACCGTTTTTGTTTTGTTGCGCAACGGTAAGTTTGACGAAAGTGGGAGAGTTACATCTTTAGGGTACTGTAAACCTGTTGTGCCTAGTGACGGGGGGGGGATAAAGGAGGTAGTAGGTGATGGAGGGCCAATGGGACAACGCTTAATACAAATTGCGCAGAGCTATATTGGTAAGATAACAAAATATAGCCAATCGCGAAGAACTAGTTTTTCTGCTGGCTATGCAGATTGCTCCTCGTTTGTTAGTAAGGTTTTGCAAGATGCGGGTTTACCAACGGGTATGCACTGGACTGGCTCTATGGCGGATAGTTGGGATTCTGGCAAGAGCCCTTACGTAAAACCAGTTATGCTTACAAATCGTTATTTAACTCCAGAAGAGATGGGAAGAGTGCAACCCGGTGATATTATTATTTGGGGAGGAGCGCATAGTAACAACGCCCACACAGCCATTATTACTAGTACAACGGCAAATGAATTTAAATACATAGATGTTACCTCGCGCAACGGCAGTGGCGCACAGCACCGCGCTCGAAGCCGTACTCATAGAACAGTTTGGGGAATATATAGAGCGGTGGAAACATAATAAGCTGGAGGAATATGGAAAAAATAATCAATTTTTTAAGGGCGAATAAAAAGCTAGTAGCTGTTGTAGCGGGGGTATTACTAGTGATGCTTGTTTCGATAATATTTCTTTACTACAAGACAAAGCCGAAAAAAGAATCGACAGAGCCAGTGGTTGACAGTAGCGTTGCTCCTGCTGTTATTTCCCCGACGCAGGCTAGCGATGAAATAGGCAACGTAGATGAAACAGAGTTTAATGGCACTCGCTTGTTAAGCGAAGACGAAGTTGGCGAAATAAACTCTAACACAGCTCTTGAAAAACTAAAAGCGGTAACTCCATTCTATTGCACGGATTTCGCGGTGGAGTACATAGAGAGTGAAAACACGTTTGAGGTTATTCTTTTTGCCATCCTTAACAGAGAATCTCAGTTAGAGCAGTATAAAGAAGATTTGCGCAAATTTAAATACGAAGCTTTGGCGTGGATAACACAACAGGGTGTAAATATATACGACATCAATATTCGTTACTTGCCAGAAGAGGCAAAAGATATGTAGGGACCGATGGTAAATGATTACGAAGAAGATGACCTTGCCGAAGAGGGGGTAGAGGAGCCCCGGCAGGGATTGAGCGAAGAATCACGAGGTGCAATTCGTGGTGGTGTGGGGCGTGTTTTTGACAAATACGATAAAAGCAAAAAAGCAGGACAAGAAGGCGGCGAAGAGGGGGAGAGCGCCACGCAGTCTGCAGAGGGAGGGCAGGAGAGCGTGAAGCAAGAGCCTGGTAGTAATAAAAAAGAAGGTGCTCCTGGTGATGGCAAGAGTCCTGCTACGCAGGCTGATGGCAATACCCCTACGCCACCACTGGCAAAAAAAGTAGAGGAGGCGGGTGAAAAACAAGCAGGTGCTGGCGCGGCAGGTGGCGGTGCGAGTGTGAATAAAGCCGGCGGTGGCAGCGAGGCGGTGAAAGGAATAAGAGAAGGGGCTAGGCAGGTAGGCGATGTACTAGATCGCGTGGGACAGGCGCAACAGGTTGCACGTATTGGAAGCGATATTGCGCGAAATCCTCAAGAGGCGGCAAAGGAGGCGGCAAGAGCGGCGAAAGACGAGGCAATAAGGCGGGCAAAAGAAGAAGCGAAAAAGCGCGCAATAGAAGCCGCCAAGAAAAAGATTGCCAAAGAACTCGCAAAGCGTGGCTTGATTGAAGCGGCTAAAATGGTGGGAAAGCAAGGAATTGGCGCCATTGTAGGTGTGGTGGGGTGGCCGGTAGTCTTAATTGTCCTTGCTGTTATTATTATACTTTTTCTTCTTGCAGGCTTGTTATTATTCCTTTTGGGAATTGTGGTAGGTGTGCTTATTGGCTCTCAGAGTATTACCAATACTGGCATTGGTGGAAATATGGTGGCAAGTGTGGACTCTGCTTACTATGCAGATGGCGGCATAGCTGATGGTTCATACGGTGGTGGTATTAGCGACGATAGTGGTGGTCGTGCAGTGGTAAACGGTGTTGTACTCTTTAAGCAGGGTGGCAGTGCCCCTTGGGCGAGTTATTCTTACGGTAGAGGAACAACTGTTGCCTCTTCTGGTTGCGGTCCAACTTCTATTGCTATGGTTTTAGCAACTTATGGCATTAACGTTACTCCCGATAAAATTGCACAGTACTCGCTTGATCACGGTTTTCGCGTGTACGGAGCAGGGACTAGTTGGGGAATATTTAAGTCGGTCGCTCAACACTATGGTCTCGGGTTACGCGAAGTGGGCGGGAGCGTTAACGCGGTAAAAAACCAGCTCGCACAAGGTTATCCTGTGATAGTGTCGGTAAAAGGGCCGAGCAAATTTACAAGCGGAGGGCACTTTTTAGTAGTAACGGGTTATGAAAATGGCAAATTTTTATTTAACGACCCAGGTGGGCGTAACGTTAAGGAATCAACCGTGTCCGAGCTTTCTTCTGCCCTTAGAAATTCCTGGGTCTTTTTAAGGCCGGGTGGAGGTTAAGGTGAAAAAAAACTATAAATTAATAATAATTTTAGGTGTTGCTTTTGTTGCACTGGCAGTGTTAGCTTTGTTGCTTTTCTTGCGTGGCAGGGCAAGGGATGAAGCGCCAGCCGGTACAGATAAAACAGAAGAGGAAGTGGTGGCGAGTACAACGATTAGTGCAACAATTGCTCCTACTGCTAGCGCGCCGAGTGAGCAGATTGCCGAAAAAGAGGAGCCTACCTATGATGAAGTAATGATGCCGATAGACTATGCTATTGGCGAACTTCCGGTGTCGAACGAAAACTTTACCATTTTTTACGAAACAGATCTATTGTTTTTTGCGGTGATTAATGCACGCCAAGGTACAGACAAAGAGGTAGAGATGATTGATAAAGTAGAAGAATGGTTTACAAGCCGTGGCGTAGATATGGCAACAATAGAAATTATCTATATCTATAGAAGAACCTAGAGTCCCGTGGCAAAAAACAGAAGATCTCTGTTGGAATTGGTTTGTCTTGCTCAAAAAGAGAGGAAGAGCCCGGGAAATATATACTTCAAACTTACAGACTGTTTGTAAATACGAACCTGAACCACAGGTTAGCAAAAGCACCCGTTTTTGCAATTATCCCCCCTTTTTTTACTGTTCGAAGAGCATCCGCCACAGGCGGAACGATGAGAACTATCACGTCAGTGCAAAAACTTACGGTCCTTAGTTCTCGAGATGGTACTACGTGCGTTCTCTCGAACGATAAAAAATGACGACCGCTACCCCCTTTACTGTTCGAGCGGAAGCGAGAACTCCTGCGTCAGTTTCAGCACTAGCGATCGATAGTTCTCGGCGATTACACCTCGAACGATAAAAAATGACGACCGCTACCCCCTTTACTGTTCGAGCGGAAGCGAGAACTATAACGAAAGGTATGACATCAATCTCTGATAGTTCTCGGTGAGTACACCTCGAACAATAAGAGTGGCGGTCGTGGCACACTTTACTGTTCGAGCGGGAGCGAGAACTCCCGTGTGGGTTTCTAAACTTACAAACTGTTTGTAAATACGAACCTGAACCACAGGTTAGCAAAAACACCCGTTTTTGCAATTATCCTTATTTGTGGTAAAAAAATACCCCGTGGACAGTGGTGTAAACTGTCCACGGGGTAGCGAGCTTTACCTCCCTTCTTCGTTCCGCGAAGGAACGAGGCGCACCACTTGGCAGGTGGTGCAGGGTGTGGCAGGGCTATGCCTGCCGGGGAGGGGTCTAAAATTCCACCTCCCTCGCCCGCTCTGCGAAGGAAGAGGCGGGGCGCCGCCGCCGTTCAAGGCGGCGTAAGGTGGTTGTCTTTTGGTGAGCGACAACTGCGCTCACCCCCGCCCAGAAAAGCCCGTAGGCGAGTAGCATTACTGCTACCCCGCGGGCTTCTGGGACAACGTACTCCCCGAGGAGAGAAGCCGCGAGGGCGGCTCCCCCCGCAAACCATCCTCCCGAGACCCAGACGCCTCGGGACTCGAGTAGCTCCTCTCTCTCCTCGTGCCTCATCTTTTCACCTCCTTCAGGTGAACATACACCATACCATATATTTTGCGAGCTGTCAATAGCTTGTACTGGATGAGTACATAGGTAACACATTGTGATACTTAGAAACAAAATCAATGGGTGACATATAATCTAGGGTTTGGTGTGGTCGACCAAAATTATAATGTACTAACCATTCCGTTAATCTCCGGTTGAATAATGTGATGTCATCTGTCATATTGCCCATATCAATAAACTCTTC
>Ga0209718_1005445_pt1 | contig 10058 bp, 7 predicted proteins | sample AD_JPNAS1_MetaG_FD_184420 | JGI IMG/M metagenome (GOLD analysis project Ga0209718, IMG submission 184420) | Active sludge microbial communities of municipal wastewater-treating anaerobic digesters from Japan - AD_JPNAS1_MetaG (SPAdes) (version 2) | ecosystem: Engineered > Bioreactor > Anaerobic >...
TGCAGTCGGCCCGGTGGAGGTCAAGGACGGCCGAATAGTCTGTTCATACTCTCTGGGCGATCTCAGAGTCACTCAGCAGCTCTCGTTCGTCAAGAGCCCTACCACGCGCTACCTGGATACAGCGCGGATCCACTACATAGTGGAAAACGCCGGCCAGATGACGCACGCTGTGGGATTGCGCCTGCTGATCGACACGATGCTCGGAGCGAACGATGGCGCTCCACTGCGTGCCGGCGACCAGGCGATGATCGGCGACGCGATGCTTTCAGGGGCTGGAATACCCGACTACTGGCAGGCCTTTGACTCTTTGATCGAACCTTCAGTCACCTCGCAGGGCACGATGGCAGGCGGCGAGTTGACCCCGCCGTCGCGCGTAGCCTTCTCTAACTGGGGCACATTCGCCGACAACCTCTGGGATGCGGAGATCGTGCCCGGACGCGAGTTCGTGCGTTCGCGCGAGGCGGACCTGGACTCGGCGGTTGCGATGTACTGGGACCCATCTGCGTTGGCCCCGGGCGAGGTCAGGCATTACGTGACCTACTACGGCCTGGGCGGCATCACCCTTGCTCCCGGCAAGCTTGCGCTGGGCATCACTGCGCCTGCAGAAATCGGCCTGTCGTCTGATGGAACGGCGCCCTTCTTGGCCGTGGCGTACGTGCACAACACGGGCGAAGGACCCGCTCACGACCTGGTTGCACGGCTTGAGCTGCCTATCGGCTTCAAACTCGCTAGCGGCCAGAGCAATACGCGCTCAATAGGCGATCTCGAGCCCGGGCAGACTGCCCAGGCGGCATGGCAGGTGGTGGCCACATGGGCGTCGGTGGGCACGGCTGACTTGCGTGTATCGGTATCTGCCAAGAACGCCGATCCCAATACCGTGTCAAGGGAGATTCAGGTGCTCGGGCCCCCGCGACTGCTGGCGAGCCTCCGGCGCGTGGAGGCGCTTCAAGTCCGTGACGAGAAGCTGTATCCGTGGCCGGCCAGAGTGACTGTGAGAGTCGAAAACACCGGCGGATCCGATGCCAACTGGGTCCGGGTTCGCCTCGATTCGCTGGGCGATTTCGCTCTGTCGGGCGGAGACCATCGCGAACTCCTGCTCGGCAGCTTGCAGCCGGACCAAGGGCAGGACATCACGTGGATGTTGGGGGGCGAGCCGAGGCCAGGTGAACAGAGGATAGTTGCGTCTGCCACTGCCCAGAATGCGGCGCCGTCGGCTTCGAGCGCGTCCGTGCAGGTGCCGGAACTCACACCGAAGGTATGGATCCGGCCCGGCAAGAACCCCGTCAAGGTGGGCGACATGGTCCGCGTAGAGGTGATGCTCACGAATATCGTAGGCGTCGATTCGTTCAAGTTCGACCTGAGCTACGATAATGAGCTGCTGGGGCTGGCCATGGTGTCGAGGGGCGGCCTTGCAGTGGCAGGCAAGACCATGATGCCGTGGGAGGAGGGCGACTCGAGGTCGACGCATGGACGTGTTTTGGGCATAACCGGCCGCGTCGGCGAGCTTGGCAGAACGTGGGGAAGCGTGGCGACGGTCTACTTCCTATCGCGGCAACCCGGCAGTGCGGTCTTGTGCATAGAGAATCTGGTCCTTCTGGATGCATCAGGCAGGGTCATTACGCTCCCTCAAGCGCCGGCGCCCTGTACGGTGCAGATCAGCAGGCAATAGCGTCGAAAGGCAAGGAGGGTTAGAGATGTCTGTGCTATCAAAGCGGTTTTTCACCGCAATCAGTATCGTGCTCGTGGTCGCGCTGACGGCCTCGGTCGCCATCGCAGCGCCTGCTGTGGTCACTGATGTGCCTAAGGACCATTGGGCGTATGAAGCTGTGACATTGCTGGTGAATAAGGGATACATGGGTGTTTACGAGTCGGGCCAGTTTCGAGGAGACGACAACGTGAGCAGGTACCTGCTGGCCTTTGTGGCTGCGCGGCTTCTGCGTGACGTGGAGTCGGGGCGGACCACGCTCACCGATGACGACATGAGAGTCGTGCGCGAGCTGTCGGTCAACCTTCGAGAGCAGTTGGCAGTGGTCACCGGCCGCCTCAGCGAGCTAGAGAAGGCGGCCGCCGATGCAGCGAGCGACGCTGCTATCGCCAGGGAGGATGTCGCGCGCGGGGCGGCGGGTGCGAAGGCGCTTCAGGATGAGCTAGCCGCCAAGGCCGCGGCAATAGACGAGCAGCTCAAAAAGATCAAAGATGACGGTGCGGCCCGCGCCAGCGCAAACGATCAGAAGCTGACCGCGCTGTGGGCCGACTCCAAGCAACAGATGGCGGCGGGGGACGAAGCGGTCCGCCAGGAAGTCGCCCAGCAGCTGGCTGTGGTGTCGGCGAAGGCCGACTCGGCGCAGGCCTCCGCACTGGCGGCAGTGGAGGGCGAGGCCAAGTCGCGCCGGGATCTCGAATCCAGGATGACCCTTTCGATAGATGGCCTGAGACTCGCGGATGAGGCGCAGAAGGCCCAGATAGGGCAGCTCTCCCTGAAGCTCGATGAGGCAGTGGCTGCTATCGCGGCTGCGCGGACCTGGGCTGAGGCAGCGATCGCATCCAACAGGGCGTGGGCCGAGAAGGCTATTGCAGACGAGGTCGCAGCCAGGCAGAGCGCGGTCGCGTCCCTGCAAATTGCGCAGAGCGAAACGGCCGAATCGTTGAGGAGGTCTCTCGATTCCGGGCTTGCAGGCGAGCGGGCTGCGCGTGAGAAGGACCTGGCCGATGTCCGTGCGGGTGTGGCGAGCTTGACTGCCATCCAGAGCGATATGGCTCAATCCTCCGCTCTGGCTCTTGGCGCCGCCATCCAGGCCGAGCAGCGCGACCGCGAGGCGGCGGTCGAGGGAGAGGCCAGGTCGCGCCTGGATCTGGAATCCAGGCTGAGCCTTTCAATAGACGGCCTCAGACTCGCGGATGAGGTGCAGACGGCGCAGATAGGGCAGCTCTCCCTGAAGCTCGATGAGGCAGTGGCTGCTATCGCGTCTGCACGGACCTGGGCTGAGGCAGCGATCGCATCCAACAGGGCGTGGGCCGAGAAGGCTATTGCAGACGAGATCGCAGCCAGGCAGAGCGCGGTCGCGTCCCTGCAGAGCGCACAGGGCGAAACGGCCGAATCGTTGAGGAAGTCTCTCGATTCCGGGCTCGCAGGCGAGCGGGCTGCGCGTGAAAAGGACTTGGCCGATCTCCGTGCGGATCTTGAGAGCTTGACTGCCATCCAGAGCGACATGACTCAATCCTCTGCTCTGGCTCTTGGCGCCGCTATCCAGGCCGAGCAGCGCGAGCGTACGGCGGCAGACGACCAGCTCAAGGCCGCCGACGACAAGCTCAGGCTATCACTAGACCAGCTGGGGGGACGTGTGACTGCCCTGGAAGAGGCGCTCACCCTCAGGATATCCGGTGACATTTCGCAGGTAAACGCGGCGATCGAGGCAGAGCGTGCGGCCAGGGAGAAGGATGTGGCCGGGCTTGCAGGGGCCGTCGACGGACTGACTTCCGCCCATGGCGAGCTGGCGGCGGCAACGGAAAATGCTCTGTCGCAGGCCGCCGACGCCTTGTCGGCGAAGGTAGATGCCGAGCGTTCCGCCAGGCAGGAAGAAGCTAGGAGGATGCTTGCGGACCTGGCCGACGCGCGTGGCGAGATAGCCGATCTTGACCGAAAGACCGCAGAGGCTGATGCGGCCATTATGGTGGGCCTTGAGACCGAGCGGGCTCGCATAGACGCTGTCGGGGCAGAGCTTCAGGCCTTGTCGCAGGCCGTTGCCGAGCTGGAGCAGTACTCCCGGACCATCGAGGGTAGCCTGAAGGATCTCGGCAAGAAGCAGGGATCCGACTACAACCAGCAGCGCCAGGCGCTGATGGATCTGCAGGTGGCTATGGATAAGTTGTCGAAGACCTTGAGCGACAAGATCGCAGCCAACGCCGCGGAAGACCTGCGCACCGGCGCCAAGGTCGTCGAAAACGCAATGGACATCCGAAAAGTCGTCGACGCCCTGAACGAAACCAGGCAGGCTCTGAACGCCAATGCCGCCTCGACCAAAGAAGCACACGCGGCCATCGCTGAGGTCAATACGGCCGTTGAAGGTCTGAACAAGCGTTTGGCCAGCATGGAGCTGATGCTCCAGGGAAGCGTAGACGAGCTCAGGAAGCGCTTTGCCGATGATCTCGTGGCCGAAAGATGGGAAGCCGAGGCTCGCGAGGTCAGACTGCAATCGATGATCGAGGAACTGCAGGCCCGCGTGGATCGGCTGGAGGGGCAGAAGGCAAGCCAACCCACGGGTACAATGAGCTCGGGCGCCGTGATCGGCGTTCTGGCTGTGGTGGCTGCAATCGTGGCAGCCATAGCCCTCAGCTCAGGAGGAAGCGGACAGTAACATCGCCGTTTAGTCCCGCACACTATGTCGCGCGGGCCGCGGTTCCCATTGGTGGACGCGGCGCCGCGCGACATCTTTTCCCGTAGGGCACAGATCCGCGGTTCCGCTCTGCAACCTCGAGCGGAGCCGCTACGCGAGTGCTCGTACTACTTCTTGACGCCCTTCACACTGACCGTGCCGGTCTTGGGATCGACCCTATGACAGTGCGTGCAGGATCCACCGTAGGTACCTATGAAGCTGTTGCCCTGTGCCAGGTGGCCTTGGTGCATGATCTTCCCCATGTCGGCGCGCTTAGCGTGGCATATGTAGCAGTTGTTGATGTCCTCTTTGACGGCCACATGCTTGGGCGCGCTCTTCTTGACCACGGCAGCCAAGCTGTTGTCAACCCCGCCGGACTTGTTGTGACAGTCGGTGCATCCATTGGGATTCACGTCAGCCGTAGCGCCGACACCGTTTTGCGGGTTGCCGGGCGCCGCGGCCAGGATCGCCACAGACGCTGCCGCGGCCACGATAGCGGCTACCAACAGAATCACCAGTGATCTCCTCATTCGAATACCCCCTTGACCCAGCTCAGGCTGAGTGCCTTGTGCCTCATGTCACGATTATAGCATCTGGACGCGCGGTGCAGTAGTGGCCCCCGCGGACATGTAACCAATCCTGTTCCAAAGTCATAATGTATAGCGCTTTGGGGTCGCAGCGCGGCGCGTATCGAGGTCTGCGCCGCAGGGAGGGGTGCATTGATGGATGAGGCGTCCAGCAGAGGGTTCATCGCTGATATCCTGGTCATCGCCGGCCTGATGGCCAGTATGTGGCTGTTGACAGAGGGTGAGGAGGAGCGGAATCGAGGAGGGCAGCCCAAGACCGAGGAGGCAGTCGAGCCGCCTGACCTGCGTCCCGGCAAGGGCGAATCGCAAGGCTAGCGCATAGTGTGTGGCAGAGCGGGGAGGTGGAGTGATGATGCGGTCTTCCGTCAAGTTCTCCGAGTCGGGCAGGCTGCGCCAGCAGAAGATCGTCATATTCGACAAGGCCGTAGACCGCGCCGACTGGGTTGGCATTCTCTCGGGCTGCAGGGGTTACGTGGTGAAAGAACTGCCTCTTGTTAATGGGCTTCTCGTTTTGGTTGATGAAGATGAGGCGGCCGATGTTCAGTCGTTGGCAAGCTCCAGATCGGGAGTGCTTAGGGTAGACGATGACATCGACATTAGCATGGTGTTTGAGGTCGGGCCGATGGCATGGGGGCCCAGGCTTGTAGAGAACACTCCGTGGGGCATAACCCGCATCAACCTTGCGGGAGTGGACCGGACAGGGCGGGGAGTTAAGGTCGGTGTGCTTGACACGGGCGTTGATTCAAGTCACCCCGACATCGGCCGAAACGTAAAGGGCGGAATGGACATGATCAGCGGCGCCGCGTCTGCCCGCGACGACAATGGCCATGGGACTCACGTGTCGGGCACTATTGCCGCCCTGAGAAACGGCGTCGGTGTGGTGGGGGTCGCGCCTGACGCGAGTGTGTACTCTGTGAAGGTACTCGACAGCCGAGGGTCGGGTAAGCTGTCTAACCTGGTTCAGGGGATGGAATGGTGCGTCGGTCAGCAGATCAAGGTAGTCAACCTCAGCCTTAGCGCAAGCAAGGAGAACCAGACGTTCAGAGACGTGGTGCTGGCCGCCAGGAGAGCGGGGATCACCATGGTGTGCGCGGCGGGAAACAGCGGTCCGTCGCCCAACTCCGTGGGATATCCGGCCAGGTACATCGAGACAATCGCTGTTGCGGCTGTAGACGACCGCGACTCTGTTCCCAACTTCTCCAGCAGAGGCAGGGAGATAGCAGTCAGTGCGCCGGGTGTGGATGTCCTGTCTACCTGGCCGGGTCGTAGGTACCGCAAGAGCTCGGGCACGTCCATGGCAGCCCCGCACGTTACGGGCGCCGTTGCGCTCATGCTGGAAGCTGATCCTGCGCTTACGCCGTCTGAGGTCAAGTCCATACTGCAGTCGACGTCCGTTCCGCTGGCAGGAGCAGGCCCCGACGAGCAGGGGGCAGGTGTGATAGACGTGGCGGCAGCGCTTGCAAGGGTATCGAAAAAGCGTACTGCAGCAGTTACGCGGGTGGGGGTGTCCACATGAGGTTGCCCACGGATTCCGAAAGCGTGTCTCTGGTCCGGGCTCTGCGCCCGTTCCTAAGCGAACGCGGACAATCGGCGGCTGACGACTTGCTGGGTTCTGTGAACCTCATATCGGTACTGGATTCGCTGGGGGATGTCGTCAGGAAAAGGAGGGGGATGGGGCTTCAGGACCGCCCGCTGGCGTTCCTGTCAGGCATGGCCAACCTGGATCTCGATCCAAAGATCGTGGCAAAGGCGGTGGAGAACATGATGGATGTGGAGAAAGGGTCGGCGGGTTCGCCGCCCGACAAACCCAAGGCCCCGCGCGAGCCCCAGGGCCCGCGGTCGGAGGAGATTACCAAGATGCTGCAGAGCGTGATGGCGAGGGCTTCGTCCGATCCGAGTTTCGCATCGCTGCTGGGCTCGCTGGCTGAAGAGGGGATGAGGTCCAACATGCTCCCCAAGCTCATCGAGACGCTTGGCGCTGAGATTCCTCCGCAGGACAGCGCGCCCGAGCGGCAGGGATAGGATCGGGGGTGCGGGGGTGAAAATCGACAGTCTGTTCTCATCGGGTACAGGGATAGGCAAGCTACTGCCGCTGTTCATCTTGCTTATCGTGTTTTTGTTCGTCGAATGGTGGTTCTAGCATGCCCATGCGGGCACGGGGGTGACATATGATGACTGAGAAAGGCGCAGAGACCAAGACGACCTGGTTCTTCTGGGGATTCCCGTGGTGGTGGTGGCTGGTTATCATCGGCATAGTGCTAGTGGTGATCTTTCTCCTGTTCAGGTAGTTCGCTAGTCCGTTCCTATGCTCCAGCATCGGACCGGATCCGGGCAGCTCGATCGTAGTCCGGGAGCCGCGCGCAAGCGCGGCTCTGCCCACTATCCAGCGCTGCATTTTCCCCTGGCCAGCATGGGTGATATAATACGCGTAGAGCGCTCAGGCTCAGATCGCGGTCGTTTAGGAGGCGGTCGGTGTATGAACCATTCTGCAGAGCCGGGCATTGTGATTATCGGCCTTGGTCCGGCGGGCCTCGCGGCCCTTGAGGGAGTAAGGGATCACGATGCGGACGTTCCTGTTACTATCGTTTCGGGCGAACCCCACTACGCGTACTTCCGCCCCAGGCTTTCACACCTCCTTGGATCAGAAATCGTGCCGCAGCAGATAGCAGTAAAGCCGCGAGCCTGGTATGATGAGCGTCGTGCCCAGGTGTTGCTTGGGCGCGCGGCGCGAGCCATCGACACTCGGCATCGAGTGGTTGTGCTGGACGACGGAGCACGCCTGCCCGCGCGCGCAGTCGTATTGGCATGCGGGAGCAGCCCGTTTGTCCCCCCGCTTCCCGGGCGCGATAGGGACGGCGTGTTTTCCCTGCGCACTGCGGCCGATGCTCAGGCCATCACTGAAGCGTGCAGGCACGCACGCACGATTTGCGTCGTGGGCGCCGGCCCGCTCGGGCTGGAGGCGGCGTGGGCCCTGGCCAAACTGGACCTGGAGGTACATTTGCTCGAACACGGCCCCAGGCTTCTTGCGAAGATGCTGGACGAGCCTGCATCCCGCATGTTGGCCGACATCGTGACGCGCGCAGGGATCGAGCTCCACCTCGCGGCCTCCAGCGAGTCGGTAACGCCTGAGGGCGTTCGGCTGGCAGACGGGCGCAACGTGCCGGGCCAGGTCGTGCTGTTCTCCACAGGCGTCCGCCCCAATCTGGAGCTTGCGAGATCGGCCGGAATCAGCGTTAACCGGGGGGTTGTGGTGGACGCGAACATGCGCACGTCGGAGCCGTGGGTATTCGCCGCCGGAGATGTCGCCGAGTTCGCAGGAGTGCCCGGCGGTACTTGGCCCGTTGCCATGGGGCAGGGCAAGGTGGCCGGAGCCAACGCAGCCAGGGCGGGCGTCGCCGACACGTTGACCGAGTATGGTGCTGTGCCGCCGTCGTACACTCTGATGGTGATGGGCACAAGGATATTCACCATCGGAGAGGTGCAAACTCAGGAGGACGTGGGATTGGCGACCGTCATCTCGGAAGACGAGGCACGCGGAATCCGCCGCAAGCTGGTCTTGCGAGGCGGAAAGCTCATGGGCGGGCTGCTTTTCGGGGATCTGGCCAAGTCTGACAAGATACGTGATGGGGTAGAGCGCGGCGTCGAGCTGCCAGTGGCTGAAGCGGGAGCGGCGCCTGATTACGCACAGGTCATGGAGATGCTCGTCGGAGCGCTCGCCGCGGGCGTGTAGACGCGACACTCGGGAGGCTTGGGGATGCAAGTAGAGCACAAGAAGGCCAGGGTCGTTGCGTTCGGCTGCCAGATGAACGAGCGCGATGCCGAGACTATCTCGGGTTTGCTGGAGCAGATGGGGTATGCGGGCCCGGACGCGAACGGTGGCGTCGGCGCAGACGCAGGCGAAAGCGCTGGCATCGACGCGGACGTTGTCATATTCGTAACGTGCTGTGTGCGGGAGAATGCGGAGAACCGCGCTATCGGCAACCTCGGCGACATGAAGAGGCTCAAAGCGCAGAAACCCGGCATGATCATAGGCATCTGCGGCTGCATGGTGCAGCAGGGGCATGTCAAGCACATGGTGGAGCAGCGGATGCCCTGGGTAGATCTGGTGTTTGGAACGCACAATATTCACCGCCTGCCGGAACTGATGGCCCGGGTGGAGGCGGGCGAACGTGTCATCGAGGTCTGGGACGAAGCCCACGAGATCGTTGAAGGACTGCCGGCATCGAGGGCGTTCCGCCATAAGTCCTTCGTGAACATCACATACGGGTGCAACAATTTCTGCACATACTGCATCGTGCCATACGTACGGGGAAGGGAGCGCAGCCGCCGTCCTGACGATATCCTGGCCGAGGTACGCGAGCTTGCCGCGTCAGGTTGTCGAGAGGTCACTCTTCTGGGCCAGAACGTGAACTCATACGGACGCGGCCTGCCGCCGGATCGCGACGGGCGCGTTTGGGGCTTCGCCGACCTGCTTCGCGCAGTGAATGCGGTAGACGGGATCGCCAGGATACGGTTCACAACATCGCACCCTCGCGACTTCAGCGATGAGATGATTGAGGCGGCTGCCTCATGCGACAAGGTGTGCGAGCATTTCCATCTCCCGCTTCAGGCCGGAAGCGACAGAGTGCTCAAAATGATGAACCGGGGCTATACGTCTGCGCGTTACCTAGATCTGGTCGATCGTATCAGGCAGGCTGTACCCGGGGCGTCCATCACCACGGATATCATGGTGGGATTTCCGGGCGAAACCGGGTCCGATTTCGAGGAAACCCTCGACATGGTGCGGAAGGCGCGGTTCGATGCCGCGTTCACTTTCATCTACTCGCCGAGGGAAGGCACTCCGGCTGCTTCCATGCCGGATCAGGCGCTGGAGGAAGTGAAGCGCGACCGGATATATCGCCTGATAGACCTGGTGAACGCGACTGCTGAAGGTGTGAACGAGTCCTTGCGCGGGCGAGTGGTCGAGGTGATGGTGGACGGGCCGAGCGAGCGCGACCCTTCCATATTTGCCGGCAGGACCAGGTCCAACAAGATGGTGCACTGGCGCCCCGACGACCGGGCGGGCGCGTCCGCACCCCCCGTCCCCGGCGACCTGGTG
>Ga0209718_1005446_pt1 | contig 10056 bp, 10 predicted proteins | sample AD_JPNAS1_MetaG_FD_184420 | JGI IMG/M metagenome (GOLD analysis project Ga0209718, IMG submission 184420) | Active sludge microbial communities of municipal wastewater-treating anaerobic digesters from Japan - AD_JPNAS1_MetaG (SPAdes) (version 2) | ecosystem: Engineered > Bioreactor > Anaerobic...
ATAATGAAAGACCAGCATATGCCTTAAATTACTTAACTCCAGCCCAATTTAAACAAAATTATCTACTTAATCAAAAGTAGTGACTATCAAGTTATTAAAGTGTCTACATTTAGTTGACTAGTGCAGCTTACTTTGCTATACTAATAATACCTGACTTTTGGACTTAAGCCAATTTTCTAGTGTAAAACTACTTTTTGAGGCGATATTTATACTTAAAGAGTTTATCAACATCATTATCTGTGAGATAGAAATTATCAATATTAAAGTCATATTTTTGGGTTAAAGTATTGATATTTTTTGTTGCTTTTGAAAGGTTAGTATTCTTATCTTTTCCTTTTAAGATTTTAAGGTTTCTAATTAAATTAATGATGTCATAAATATTAAATGTATCTTTAAATATCTTTGTTTCTAGTAATCTTAGTAACGTAACACCATAATAACAAATTAAGAAGTGACCATATATTTTTTCCTTGTTTTGAAGATATACTGGTCTAGCATCTAACTCACTTTTTAAAACGCGGAATGTATCTTCAATCTTCCATAAATTATGATAAACACGATATACTTCACGCTTTGACATTTTAAGCTCACTTGTGACTAGTAAGTTATAACCTGCGAGTTCGAGGTCTTTTTTAATCTTGTCTTCATTAATAATAATGTCCGCTTTATTACCATCACTATCCACGAATTTAACGTATTTTGAAGAGTCACCATATTTTTCTTTCTTCGCTTGTGAGTGAGAAAGATTGATAGCTTTATCAATTTGTTTATTAATTTCAATTCTCTTCTTTTCCGCAAGAGAAGGATTAAAAGTTACGACTCTTTTTTGTTTTAATAATACTCTTTCTTTTTTACCGTCTTCAGTATTTATCCAAATTGGAAAGTTATCGACACATGCTTTTATGCGATAAAGAAGATTTCCACTATTGTCTTTGACGTCTTCATAGTCATATGGAGAAAGAACCCATTTACGTTCTTTTTCATCAAGCTGCATGACGGACTGAGAATAAATATAACCGTTCCCATCTTTTAATGTTTGATGGATGTTTTCACCACTATTTAAGCCTTTATCTGCGACATGAACTGTTTTTCCACTGAGGTTATGGGTTCTTTTTATTTCATCAATTAATTTTTTAAGCATTGGTTTTTCACTTTTATTCCCGGCATACATCTTCATGCCTAAAGGAATTCCTTCACCATCTAAAAGAAGTGCTTGACCAATAATCGGATCATGACGATTTTCTTTGGAGGGCCCTTTTTGTTTATCGTCTTTTTCTAAATCAATTTCAAAATAATAATTCGTACAATCAAAATATGTATATTTCGTATCACGACTAAATGTTTTATTAATCCGGTAATTAAGGATTTCAATAAACTGTGAATATCTTGAACCCACAAAGTCTAACCCACTATAGATTTGGTCTAACGATAAATCATATTTTTCATAGAGGTACGGGAAAATATCAGTATATGTTTTTAGTTTGCTGCATGGTTCAACGATTCGTGAATAAGTAAGAGCTTCGACGAATGCCGCCATATTAAAATTATAATCATGCACTCTATTCATTAATTCCATTTCGTCACTTAGCTTTAAGGTATTCACTAATGCTTTAACTAAGAAATAACCAATATTCCGTGTTGGATCTTCCGCAATTTTTAGAATGCTTTCTTCAGCCTTTTGTTGCTCTAACTTTTTATTCATTTTCACTATCTTTGCTTTATAGAATGCAATAGGGTCAGGCATTTCTTCACTGATTAAAGCGTCTAAATAACCTAATTTTTGATAAACGCGATTACTACTTTTCTTTGTAACATTGTTGTAAGTAGTTTCTGAAATTTGAAGATAAATTCTATCCCCTTGCTTAGTTTGTTTTAAGAAGTACGCCATACATTTAAGTTCTCTCTTTATAGTAAGTTTATTCAGTAATATTTTATACTACCTACCATTATATCATATTACACTTTATTACACTAGACAAATGATAACAAAAATAAATTTTGTCAAGACCCCATTATAAAAAAGTATCTTACACAGTAAGATAACTCTTTAATTATTATTTTTATCCCCTAAACTTTTCTAGTGTATAACCCTAAAGACGGGAATTTAAACAAAATTATCTACTTAATCAAAAGTAGTGACTATCAAGTTATTAAAGTGTCTACATTTAGTTGACTAGTGCAGCTTACTTTGCTATACTAATAATAGTTTATTATTAAAATACTTAATAAGGGAGAAAAGTGCGATGGCAATAATGGACATTGTTAAATTTAGTCCTTCGACACAAGATTGGCTTGTTTTTAAGTCACCGGGAACAGAATTTAATAAAAATTCAAAATTAATTGTTGGTCCTGGACAAACAGCAGTTTGTGTTTATAACGGGAAAATTGTTGGGGAATTTGAAAACGGTACGCACCGGTTAGATTCGGCAAATTTACCATTTATTCGTGAAACAGCGAAAGCAATTTATGGTGGCGTAGCGCCTTACCAAATGGAAGTTTACTTTTTTAATAAAACAGTTAAACTTGACTTTTTATGGGGACTTGCTAATGGCATTCAAATTCAAGATCCGAAGTTTAATGTGATTATTGTCATCAATGCCCGCGGGCAAATGGGATTAAGACTCGTTAATAAACAATTTTTCTTAACGCAGTTATATGGATCATTTAATACCCACTTAGTGCCCTATACAAAAGTTCAAGATTACTTCCGCGGCACAATTAATACAAAAATTAAACCAGTCATTATGTCGTATATTAAAAATCATCAAGTTAGTGCGTTAGAATTACCGACAATTTATGAAAATGTTGCCGAAGAAGCAATTAGCAAACTACAGCCAGAATTTAAAACGTTTGGTTTTGAATTAATTAATCTTTCGGTTGAGTCACTTGAGCCCCGCCGTGAAGATTTAGAAAAAGTTAATGAATTACTTCATAAACGCGCTGAATTCGATATCGTTGGTGACGAACGTTATCGCACCGCCAGGACGTTTGATGTACTTGAAGGTGCTGCGCATAATGAAGGAAGTGGAGCCGCCGGTATTGGTATGGGACTAGGCGTTGGCCTTGGCGCTGGTCAAGCAGCGTCGCAAATGTTTGGCAGTGTCGCTGATACGGGAGCGAACAAGGAAGTCATAAAAATTGTTTGCCCAAGCTGTTCACATCATGTTAACGAAGGAACGAAGTTTTGTCCTGAGTGTGGCCATCGTTTCGTCCATAACTGCCCAAAATGTAACTCAAAAGTGCAACCAGGTAGTAAATTTTGTCCAGAATGCGGCGAAAAACTTTAGAAAGGTAACAATCAACAATGAAAAACAAAAAGCTCTTAATCATCAATATGCTCATTGCCTTATTATTTCTTGTCATTAGCATACTTTTTATCGCCTTCTTAGAAATTAATAAACCACTAGGGCTGATTTTATTTATTTTAATGCTCGTCATTAGTTTTGCCGGCTTAGGCTGGTTTAGTTATTACGCAAGCGCCAAAAAACTTGTCCCGGAAACGTTTGTCATGCTTAGTGTACCGACGTATGTTTTCCAGTTTATCCCGATTATTATGTTTTTCCTTTGTAGTGACTATTTCACAAATGGTGTGCTTGTAATGGTGCCAGTTTTATTTATGCTTATTAGTGTGATTATTTACGTTGCGATTACGTTTTCCTTAATTTATTACAATCAAAAAGCCGTCGAAAGTGATGAAATGACGGAAGCAAAAAGTCATAAAATTGAAGACGAAGCATCTTACTATAATGAAGATGGTTCGTTTAAAGGTTTATAATAGAAAGGAACGTTAATTATGATGAATTGTAACTCATGTGGTGGTAGTTTAACATCAAGCGAACAAACGTGTAAATATTGTGGCGCTCCTAATCCTTCTTACGTTGGCTCCTACAGCGCAAAGCGGCGGATATGTCGTAGTACAACAGCGCCAAGCTATACGCCACCGCGCACAGAATCACGCTCAACTCCAGCGGCTAAAAAATCGGTTAATTGGTTTATGTTTGTCCTTTTATTAATTTTCTTTTGGCCAGCGGCAATTGTTTATTTAATTATTCGCATTAAATAAAACGGCGTTATTTAACGTTTATAAAGATCGGGTTGATATTTCAGCCCTTTTTTTAGCGCAAGATGACGTTCAAAAACGTTTAAATAAACGGGAAAGCTAGTTTTTTGCCGCTTAATTTAATCAAAAAAATTCCGAATGTAAATGGTTTCATAAAAACCTTGACAATGTCAAGGTTTATTGAACGATAAAATGACGTTTTTCTAAGCATACGTGCGAAGTGTTGTTATTTTATTATGAAAACTAAAATTATGTTGAATTGAATAATACGAATTAAAAAATGAGTAACGATAATATTCAAAGAGAAAAAGAATTATTTGTTAGTTTTCAGTACCTTCGATTAATGTATGATTTGGACTACATAACAGAGCAAATGAAAAAAAGCCAATACTGAAATGCTGATTCAAGGGGAGGTGTAATCCAAAAATATACAACGAATCCCATAAAAAACATTGCAAGAGATGTAAGTGCGCCAAAACAAAACAAAGATCGTGAACTGGTGCTTGAAAGAATTAATGTGTTTAGAGAGAAAAACAAAAATAACAACTTCAATTTATTTTATGACAACAAGATTGAAGAAGTGGTTAAAGAAGTGTTTAAATTTGATAAATATAATTCTCAATTCTATTTATTTAGTATCCAACTCGCTATTGATAATGAGTATGAATACATTTATTGAGAAGGAAGTAGTGAAAAAATCTCCCTTATTCTCTATAAAAGCAAGAACACTTTAAATGAAATGTATGATAAATTTAAAAAACATTATTTAGTGTTAGCTAAAAAACCATTATCAACTACACAAAAAGGCATATTGCTTGGTGCAGGTGCTGTGTTAGCATTTGCAGCTTTTGCACTTCCTGTGGCGGCAGTTGGTGGAATTAGTGCTTCGGCAGCGACAACAACAGGAGCTCTTGCACTTATCGGTGATATGCAAATTGGAGTAGGAATGGCTGGACTTCTTACGTTTCTAGTAGGGGGCGGATTGATGGGTACGACATATAAACTATTAGACTCTTATAATAAACGAGAAGTTATGAGAGAATTCAGAAAACTAGATTACAAAGAAGTCGCACAATTGTTCTCAGTGGTTTTATTACGAATTGATCACGCACAAAAAAACAATGTCAAATTTAGTGTTCAAAGAATATGTTAGTGAATATATGCAAACTGTAGAAGATTTCAAGAGCGATACGAACTATGTTTTGTTTATTGAAAGAATGAACGTTGAATTAAATAAAGAAAAAATAAACACGTTCCATAAATTTGATAAAGAACTAATGAAAGTCATAGCAGTTTAAATAACAAATCATTAAAAACAGTGAAACAGTATATATTTTGTTAAAATCTCGTTGAAAAAGGGAGTGATAATATGCTCAAAACCAAAACTGTTATGCACTACGAGTGCCAGTCAGGTTTGAACTCAAACGGCACTTTTCATGAAAAAAAAGGGGCTCCATTTTCCTTGGTTTACCCAAACTCGGCAAAAACTAACCAAAACTATGTTTTTAGAGCAAAAAAACCAGTCCCTTTAAACACCGTAATGACTCCAAGCGTATATTGTGTTAGTAAGGCGTAAAAAACGGCTAAAACACTGCAAAAACCGTCTAAAATGGCGGTTTTTCTTTAATTTTGATGATTTGATATTTAAAATAATCGACACTTTTTGTAATAATTACACCTTATTTCTTTATAAATTTTGTTTCCGTTACAGTGGTTTGAACTCAAAAACCAATTTCCCGTTACAGTGGTTCGAACCGAATTGCCATATTTAAAAAACAATCATATAATCAACTAAAATTAGTTATGAGATTACACAGAATATATACTTTTTTAACATAGGAATGCAATTTGATTATGGTTTTGTCACATGTGCAGAAGGGTAATTTGGAGTGAAAGTGCCAAACAAACCGCACCGTGTTATAATTAATCTATATTTAGGTTTGTAAAATTGTTAAAATAATTAAGAAAATGAAAAAAGAAAATAAGATTAAAAACAAATCTGGACAAAAAGCGTACTTATTAATTAAGGAGATGATTAATAGTCTTCAGCATGACCTTAATGCTGAAATAATTTTATCGGATAAATACAGCATTGGATATCCAGAACAAGAAAAACAATTTAAAATGGATTTCAAACTTTCGTTTCCTAATATTAATAATGAAACATGGCTTTTAAAGTCAACTAACTCTATTAGGGAAAGGATATATGGTACCGAGTTTTTTGCGCATCATATTAGAAAAATAGATAAGAATGTTTCTAAAATATATGTTGTCGTTCCAGATTCAATTAGTGAAAAGGAACTAAGAAACAAAGATAACTACTCAAAAAAAATTACTGGTGGTAAATATACATCATCTATTACTGATGTGATAACTGTAGGAGAACTTCGTAAATTAATTGTTGAATATTGTTTTCAAGATTTATCACAAGGAATAAGATCGAATATTTTGGGGGCTGATGCGGAACAAGAAGTGCTTCGCTCGTTAAACTGCCGTGACAACTTAGAACTTTGGAATGATTACGAAACAAATAAACATGATTTAAAAAGTTCGAATTTTGATATTTTTAAGGAAATACTAACAAAGTCTAATCTAAGAATGGGCATTGATGTTTTAGATGTTGTACGTGCAACAGACAATATACCATTACTAGTTAATGGTGGTAAACCAAAAACAGATGTTGCAGTAATGATTAAATCCAGTAAATTTAATATTCAAAGGACTATTAGTATTAAAAACACATCATCTAAAAAAGTCACAGTACATGAGGGTGATGTATCGGATTTAATTGCTGCACTTAACATCAGTAATGATTCTAGGTTGGCAATCGCATTGTCAAAGTTTCAAGAATGTGGTAGTGAACTTAGACTCGGTGAACTTTATCCTGATATGGTTGAAGTTTTACACTCTGAACTTAAAAACTATAATGTAGAACTAACTTTGTTTTTCCTCTTTGGTACAAACAGTCCTTTAGTAGTCCACCCGATTCAAGTAGCGGATATGATACTTTATGTTGACAAATTATATGCCGAGAACCAAGAATCGTATGTTATTAATTACGTATCAATGTTTGGTGATAGAGGGCAATTTGGAACTCCTTTTTCGTGGACATACCCAAGTAAAAGAAGAGGTCAAAGAATCCAGATAAAAGGATTTACTAACAACTAACGTTATTTTAATATATTATTATTTAGTTTTTTCGGCATCCCGAATAGTTTTTTTGATTAAATCGCCAACTTCTTTCATCATTGGAACCGCTACAGAGTTTCCAAATTGACGATACATTTGTGTTCGAGAAACCGGAACAATGAAATCATCAGGGAATCCCATTAATCGTTTAACTTCTAATTCACTAAATAGGCGGATACCAGTTTCACCATCGCGAACAAAAGTTCCTGTTAATCTTTGGATTTTATGGTAGCTTGCTACTAATGTGTTGACTTGGATTTCACTATCAAAATCAACTAGTTGCGGTCTATTATCATCTGTTTTAAAAAGGTAGTTTTTTTGTAGATGTTTTGAAATAGAATAACCTTTTGGATTCTTCTCTAAAATATCCTTGATTTTCACTTTTTTATGTTTATTACCTTTTGGAAATTCAAAACTCTCGATTTTCAAGTCAGGTCTAAATCCAACGATAACAACTCGTTCTCGCCGTTGTGGTAAACCAAAGTTTTGTGCATCCATCACTTCATAAAAAACTGAATAACCCAAATCATGTAAATTTTTCATGATTACTTTAAAAGTGTTTCCGCGGTCATTCGTTAGAAGCCCTTTGACGTTTTCAAGTAAAAAGGCTTTTGGACGCTTTTCTTTTAAAATTCTTAATATATCGAAAAACAAAGTACCTTGTGTTTCATGTGCAAAACCTTGCCTTTGCCCAATGTGACTAAAAGGTTGACATGGGAAACCTGCAAGTAGGATATCGTGATCAGGAATTTCGGTCTCATGAATTTTCGTAATATCGCCGTGGGGAATTTCACCATAATTCTTTTCATATGTGAGTGCTGCGTATTTATCCCACTCGGAACTAAAAACACATTTTGTTGAATTATCTTCAAAACCCTTTCGAATACCACCAATACCAGCGAAGAGATCAATAAATGTCAGTTCATTTTTCTTAGTTGTTCGTTTTGCTTTTGATTTGTTGTTATTAATCATATTATCTCTCTCAGTTTGTTCTAGTCCGATTTTAATAAGTTCAACACATTTTTGGCTAAAACTAGTAGCGTTGTTAATGTCTGTTTCTAATATCATAGAACTAAGTTCTTCAGTGATATAGATGTTCTTGGATATTCTTCGTTCAGATTCGTCCAGCTTTTTTCTTCCTGAACCTTTTCTTCTGCCACCACGCATAAGGATACTCCTATCTATTTTGTTCTGTCAATATAATAGCATACTAAATTGATTAATCAACCTGGAAAATCAATTAAAACTCCCATAATCATCTAAATTTTGCTGGTTGTTTTCTTTCAGATTATCATTCTACATCAGCACGATTTTAATAAAAACCCAAAAAAACGATTATTTTTAGTTTTTTAAGATAAAAACAGTGTAAAAAAGTTCAAAACCAAAACAATAACTCAATGCGCATGCCAGTCGGGTTCGAACTCAAAAGCGAGTTTTTTATAAAAAAACAGGGGCTCCATTTTCCTCCATTTTCCTTGGTTTACCCAAACTCGGCAAAAACTAACCAAAACTCCATCTTCCTTGTTTTTCTGTGAAGTTCCACGAAAAGTACTCCATTTTCCTCGGTTTACCCAAACCCGGCAAAAACTAACCAAAACTATGTTTTTGGAGCAAAAAAGACCAGTCCCTTTAAACAACGTAATGACTCCAAACAAATATTACTTTAGCGATGGTTTTATTAAGCCAATAAAGAGATTATAGAAATTTAAAAGCCTTAGAAGAATATACTTTTCTGAGGCTTTTTTCACGCAAAAATCATTAATCATAATACGAGTGCGAACCACAAACTATTTTTAATCGTGATACGAGTACGAACCGATTGATTTTTGTAAACTTGACAGGTGTCCGAACCAAAATGGATAAAAATATGTAATGCATCATTATTATGGTCAAATGTTTTTATAAAAATTTATAAAGATTAACGGTATTGTAGTCATGAATATACAAAACATCATGACGACAAAAAGGACAATGATAACCTTCGCTTTTTTGTTCAACTTCATAGAGCCAGCCATCCTCTGTTTTAATTGGTTCGTTTAGACGATTAATAAACTGTGAAGGATCTAATCCTAAACGTAAAAGAAAGACATTATAATCCATATTAAAAACTCCTTTATTCTATACCATCTCAGTATATATAAAAGGAGTAAAAGTGACTAAAGCTGTTAAATCAAGCGTGGAATTTTAAAAAAGTGTCCACGTTATATTTAATAGAGCCTGATACAATTATCAAGGCTTTTTTTGTGCTTAAAACGCTAATAACAGGCCATTTAATACTGATTTTTATGATTTTCGGTAAGAGTTGATGGTTTTCAGGGCAAAAAATTGGGGGGAATATATACTATTGCAAACCTACTAGTTGAACGATTAGGGGGTGGGGTTGCACGATTGAACGATTACAAGGAGAGGGGTTGCATTTAGAGTTTAAGTCCCATCGGTTGTACCATCTAACTAGCATAGGTCTGATACACTAATCAGGCCTTTTTTTGTGCTTAAATTTAGCGAAAACATCGTAAAAACACCAATTATTAGTCGATTTTCATATTTTTTAGCACAGTCGTGTCAATTTAGGGAAGCTGAAACTAAAAAGCAATTTTCAGTAGCAACATAAGTTTCTACACGATATGAGTGAGGGGCGCTAAAAATCTACACGATTAACTTTCTAAATTAGAACTTGTATGTATTTGACTTCAATTTGTAGAGTTGTAAATGATGTGAGACCTAATTCTTCAAAAAAAGAAGGGTGATTTGTTAATATCATTTAGGCAATCATTCCTTTCTTAATTAATTTGTCTCTTTTTTGTAAA
>Ga0209718_1005447_pt1 | contig 10054 bp, 6 predicted proteins | sample AD_JPNAS1_MetaG_FD_184420 | JGI IMG/M metagenome (GOLD analysis project Ga0209718, IMG submission 184420) | Active sludge microbial communities of municipal wastewater-treating anaerobic digesters from Japan - AD_JPNAS1_MetaG (SPAdes) (version 2) | ecosystem: Engineered > Bioreactor > Anaerobic >...
TTCAGCCAGTTGAGCGCGCCTTCCGCAAGCTCCCACTTGCCCGGGATAAACATGAAGAAGTTCGACCACACAGTGCTGTCGGTGAACGCAACCACCCGTCCGCGCCCGCTCTGCAGGGCTACCTGCTGTAGCAGCAGGCCGTAGTCTTTGTCGAAGTCGGGCGCGTCTGTACGGAAGAAATTCTCCTGGCTGTAATCAAGGTAAAGGCTCTTGATTCCATAGCCCGTGACCGCGCCGGCGGAAAGCAGCGGCGCCTCAAGCGAGCAGGACGTAGCAAACATGAACCTCCCCAGGCGGCGAACTGTGGGGTGGGGAAACACGCTTCTATCCGCATAGATGGAGAGCCCGTCGGTGAGCAAGTCGTAGGTGCCGTCGTGGTTGAAATGCAGGCCGAACCGCTCCGCGAGGGGGTTCAGATAAGTGCTTGTGCCGAAGACGTTCGTGTGGTCCCCCACCAGAAGCAGCCCGCCTCCCTGCCTGACGAATCCGCATACAGCATCGATCTCGTCCCGACTGTATGCGCTTGTCGGGGTCTTCAGAACCAGAACATCGCAAGACGCCAGAAGCTCGCGAGTTAACGGGGAGTGGAGGTTTCGCGACACCGTATAGTAGTCTTCCATGTAGGAGGCGAGGGAGTAGTAGTTGTAGCCTGAATCCTCACCGTACCACTCAGTGGTGTAGGGCTGAGTGGTCTTTTCCCAGCTCGAGTGGTATTCGTCAAACATGATCCGCCCGGGCTTGAGCACCCCCGGATCGTGAAACCCGATCGCGAACACCAGGGCAAAACAGGATGCCGCCAGCAGAAGACGCGACGCCGTCGAGGGTCGTCCGGAGCCGCGCTCTGCAGGCTCTCTGGGGACTGTGTCGTCACCCAGAGTGGCTACCCGGGAAGGCCCGAGACCATACCCTGCGAGCGCCGGAATAGGCACAAGCGCGAGCGGAAGGAATGTGCCCAGAACCCACTCGGGCCGCCAGAAGATGCCGATGTTTCGTGCAGTAGTGAAGACCATCAGGAGGAGGAGGTACCTTGCCCCGAAGTAGATCACAAGGGCCAGTAGGAGGCGCAAGACCTGCCAGAGCGATCTTCGGGCGGGCCGCCCGGCCGTCAGGATCCTCGTGAGTCCGCCCAGGTAGACCAGGGCGAACATGAGAAGGTTGATCTTCTCCATAGTAGTCGCGACAGTGAACTGATAGCCCGGGGTCTGGACAAGGATGCCCCCGCCGCCCAGGGCAGCCTTGAGCGGAAAGACGGACAAGGCCAGCTTGACCAGGGGCTCTAGGATGCTCAGATGATGGTACCTGGATTCCAAAGCCACGTGCACGGGTAGCCACGCTGCCTGGGCCGTCAGGACCAGCCCTGCAAAGGCTAGTCCGTTGCCTATGTCCCCCAACCGTTTCGGCGCGGCAGTCAGCCCAAGCCCGACGGCGAGGACGATGAGCCCTACGCTCTCAGGGAATGGAACCACAGCGGCGAGAACCGCAAGGGGCACGGCGCACAGCAAATATGGACGAAACCCCGGCCGTGGGCATTGCCTCTCGCGGCTGGTAACCCGGGAGGCGACGGAGGCGGCGATGCCCAGGACAAGCAGGCTCCATCCAAGCCATGGAACCGGATTATAATACGGAAGAAGGAAGATCCAGGCGAGCGACAGACCTACGATCCCTGCCCAGCTCAGCACCTTCGATTTTCACCCCTTACGTGGCTACTGGCGTCGCGATCCTGTGGACTCAGGGTCTGGACCTTAATGTCCGGCAGACGAGAAAGCGTGAGCTCGAAGGAACTGAATATTCCCGATTTTGTACCCAGAGATGGTCTCTATGTTGGGGTTGAGCAGAAACATCGAGTCCCCGATGACGGTGACTGTGCCGCGGCCGAGCACGCGTGTGACGGCAACCGGTTTGTCCCACTTGGTCAGGCAGTATGAAGCGGTCGGGTCTTCCACTGTAAGCGGCCATGCTTTGGGCATCTCCACTATTCCCGAGCCGGTGTCGATAGCTAGCCTTCCGAAGGGGACGGGTTCGATTGACATCCCCAAACGATCCAGCAGGCCCTCGACTCCTCGCTTTTCCTCCCAGCCGGCTGATACTACAAGGCGTCCGCCATCCATCACGAACCTTTCGATTTCCGATATCTCAGACGCGGAGTAAGGTATCTGTGGTCCGATCAGGAAAAGCGTCTCGGCCCGGGATAGAGTATCCGGATCGAAAACATTCATCTGGACGGGGAGGAGCTGATTGCGCAGGATGTTGTGGTGAAGGCCCGCCAAGCCCTGTGCTCCCCACACGTCGCCGCTTGAAAACGAAGGGAAATGGGAACTGTCGATTACAGCGCTTCCTCCGCCAAAACGAGTGTTCGGGGCGGGGTGGATCCAGCCCGGCATCTCAAGGAGAAGCACGCACACAACTAAACCGCCTACAGCTGCCGTCATGGCAGACGCAAGTACGCCCGCGCGCCTCAGGCCGAAGCGACCGCCGATGGCTCCTGCGATCAGCCCGGCGGCTATGAGCGCTGCCGGCATCCAGGCGGCGCTGAGCTTCTGAGCATGCGCAAGCCAGCTGAACACCTGATCGATGAAGCGCGAGTCCATTGCCAGAGAGGGGTTCTGGAAGGAAGACGTGTCTCCGAACACCAGGACCTTGCCCGAGCCGAACCGGCCGGCGGCAACCAGGGGTATGTCCCCGAGCCTTTCGCCGGGGCTGTATTTCAGGTCGCCCAGGTATCCCTGGCCGGAACTGCTCATGTCGGGATCGTCTACGAAGCCTATCTTCGCCGCGATAAGGGTACTTGCCGGCGGCCTGACCTGCAGGGAGGCTCCTGTGCCGATCTGCGTTTGGGCCTCATCAGTGATCCTACTGGTCACAGGGTGCCTGCGGAACTCCAGATTGGGCTGCCCCCACCCTGAGTCGAAAAGGCTTCTCGCTGAGTCGAAATTGAGCGTGATGCCCGCCGGGCCCATGACGAAGTCGAGCGGGTGCGAGCCGTCAGGGTAGAGGGTGTGGTCGGCAAGGACCAGGAGAGATCCCCCGTTCCGAACGAATGTCGAAACCGCCTCGCGGGCTTCGTCTGACAGCTTGTTTACTATGTTGATCACGACAACAGTCTGCACGCGTTCAACGTCGTCCCGGCACAGAGCTCCCCAGGAGACTTCGTAGCCGGTTCCCTCCAGGTAGACAGCGAGCCATCCAAAGGAGGGCGCGAACTTGTCGGAAAAATCCAAGGGGGATGTCGGCCGGAAGCTGGCGCCCTGCTCCGACAGGAACATGACTGACCTGCGGGCCTGGCCCGATTCGACGACGCCTGTCGCAATTGAGGCAATGAGACACGCCGCAGCGACGCCGATCAGCGCTCCCGAGAGCTTCGGTCGAGTGGGAGCGACGGGTTCGCGGCTGGCTGCCAGGGCATATGCGGCGATCATGGTCGCAAACATCAGTGCCAGGCAGGAGGTGAGCGCGAAGAACCATAGTCCCGCGAGCCGGGTTAAGCGCGCAAAGGCGGCCAGGAGCAACAGGTATCCCGCGAGCCCGCCTCCGAGGGCAGTGCCCAGGTTCAGGGCCGCACGGCGGCTGAGCCGCGGGCGCACAGCGAATATGGCCAGGCAGCCAAGGATGTATGCAAAGACGAAATGCAGCCCGAGATAGGTGGGGCCGCCGGAGAACGGCTGTGATGAGACTGACGTTACTAGTGATGACAAGACTCGCGATGCCGGCTCCGCCCATACGTGCCGAATGCCGAGGACGTCTGTGGCCAGTGCATACAGCCCTGTCAGCGATGCGATGGCGGCGCACACGGCGTCGAGGTGGGGATCGGCGCTGAGTGTATCGTCAGGGGCGAACAGCGGGATCCATGTGGCCGCTGCAAGCGCGAGCCATCTCCATGGATAGCCCAGCCAGACCGTGGCGAGCGCGGCCGCAGCGGCGGCGAGCGCCCATAAGTTGCGGGGCCCCTTGTGCGCCCAGGGGAACGAAAGCCAGATCACGGCCGTGAAGAGCGCCGACCATACGACTGCCACAGGAAGAGCGAACATCGTGGGCCCATCTAGCAGGACCGCAGCCAGAATGAAGACCAGAGCCGGCCTGAGGTTGGTCCGGCTCATACTGTCTCCGGTCCGCTCAATCGAGCTCACAGATGCGCCCTCCAGCGCGAGAACCGTGTGCTGCTAATAATATTCGCGCTTGTGCCAATTTTAACCCGGCGCCCGCATGAAGTAAAGAGGGCTATAGCAGGATATCAGGCGGCGCATGATGGCGCCGGGCCGGCTGGCCACGCGCGGGTGGCTCAGTTCTCCTCAAGTAGCCTTTCAGTCAGGAATTCGCGCATCGCCTCGAAGGTCTCGATTATGCTCTCCGCCGTGCCCGGCATGTGGCCGTCCATGGGCAGGTAGACCACCCGGGGTGGATTACCCGCCTCTGTCAGCTCCTTGATAGCCCGTATGTTCTGGCTGGGATATACTGCGTCGTCATTGCCGGAGTAGACAATCAGAATAGGGGTCTTGAGCGCATCGACATAGCTTGACGGCGACAACGCCCTGGCGAGTTCGGTATACGGCTCCGGCGCGGAGCATTTGTGATAGTCCGGGACGGGCGCGCCGCCTGTCAATTCGACGCCCAGGTCGGTCCAGTCCCACACGCCCATCAGGGAGATGACTGCCTTATAGGTATCCGGATGGACTGCCGCCTGGTAGAAGGATATGAACCCGCCGTAGGAGTGCCCCATGATGCCGATGCATTCGGGGTCTGCGATTCCGTTCTCTATCGCCCACTGCACGCTTTCGAAAACGTCTTGCTGTGCCAGGAGCATGTTACGGCTTGCGGAGTCGGTGTACTCATTCCCATATCCACTAGAGAATCTGAAGTCAACCGAGAGCACCGCTATCCCCATGTTCGAGACGAGCAGCGCGTGCTCATTTGGGGCCCACGTGAACCTGGCCTGGGGCCCGCCGTGGACGTTGATCATCAGAGGTAGGTTGCGCGGGCTCTTTCCGCGGGGCACTGTGAGGTACGCGAAGACTGTAGCTCCGTCGCTGGCCCTGAACGACACCGGGTAGGTGTGCCCGACATCATCTGTGGGTATGTCGGACGACAGAAGAGGTGTCGACGTCCTGGTCTTTACATTGTACAGCTGGTAGCTGCCGTAATCCCTGTCGTCTCTGTGCATAAGCACAACATAGTCGAACTCCGGGCTGATGGCCACCGGGAAGTGGTTCTCACCCAGGTCCTCAAGGACGTTATCAGCGATTGCCGCAACATCCGCGTCCAGGCAGACAAGACGCAGCTTGTCGTCGATGTACACGGCGGTCAGCGGAGCGCCGGTCTTGGGATCCTTCAGGCCGAAGGAGGGAATTCCCGCTAGCAGGGCGAGCATGTCTACGGCTACATCGGCGTGGTCATTGCGGTAGACCAATTCCCTCGACATAGTCTCCGGATCGATCTCGTAGATGGCGACGTAGTTGTCGTAGAAGTTGGTCTTCACCAGCATTCTCTTGTTGTCGGCGGTGAACCCGATGACCTCGAAATCGCGGGTCAATGCCAGGTCGAAATCCACGATACGCTTCCATGGATCGTTCGGGCCCTCACGATAGAGGACGTACTTGTCGGTAATGTAGTTTCGGCGGCTGGCGAGCTCAATAGTGACGGCACGCAGCACGCCGGCTTTGTCGTAGATGTTCGTGGCGTTCTCGTCGCCGTCGGCAGGGTACTCCTCCCTTGAGGGTTTGTCGGGCGGAACTTGGTCAGACGCAGTCCCGTCCGACACGTGTATCGCCTTCCACTCCCCTCCAACCGCGAACCACAGGACTTGTCCGTCTTCGGAGAAAGAGAAAAGCGGATACGAATAGGTTGAGTTCGATATGTAGTAGTTGATCATGTCCAGCGGCTGGGCAGGCTTCTCGGCCTCAAGCCTGGCGTACCAAGTATTGCGCGCGTTCACGATCAACTGACAGGCAACATCGGCTGTGAGCTGGACGTTCTGGCGCAGAGTATCGTCATCAGCAGGGATAATGCCGGATTCCTTCGCCAACTGCGCCAGATCCGCGCCCCTCGGGATATCGACGTAGGTCATCCGCAGAAGAGGGTAGAGAATGTCGTCTCGATAGAGAGGTCCGCTGGGTTCGGACTTGATGAAGCCCTGCTTGCGTGCCACGTAGAGGGGATCCTGCCCGTGCTCGAACGTGAGGTACGGAACTGCCGCCTCCAGGAACGTGTCCATGTCCACCGACGAGCCGGGGGCCTGCTTTCCGAGGTCGGTGGTTTCTAGGGTGACCCTTGCAGGAACGTAGCTCTGGGCCGCTCTAGTGGTCACTGAAGGGAAGAAGACAATGGCGGCGATCAGGGCGATGACTATTGATGCGCTGGGGACGTGGTTCTTCCTTTTCGTTTCGTTTTTCATCGTAACACTCCTTTTCTGTGCAGGTGGGTCAGACACCAGCCGGGTACAACTAGACAGACAGGCAGAGTGTCTAGGTTGTGCGCTTGCCTATTCTCGGCTAGCCATTTTACCGTGCTCACAATTCGCATTTCGAGAAATGCTGAAGTAGTTCCGTGCAGGCGGTGGAAGTCCTGCTCATTCTGTGCAGGTGAAAAACTAAGCGCGGCTGGGTGGGTGTCGCATCGTACCAACCCATCGGACGTCAGCAGACAGATCTCTGCGACTATCCTTGGATACGGGTCCTTCGCGGTCCATCTATGGGCGGTCACGAGCCCGCAGCGAGAGGCTTGTCTATCATGAGCATCGGTGCGATGATGGAGATTCGAGGAGGAATGTTCCCGAGTATGGAGAACATATGTTCTTGGGCGGCCGGTGAGAGGATGAACGGAGTGATCGGCACTTGCCAAGCCTCAGTACCGGGAATGACGGATTGTGCCAGAAGCCGTCGAAGGGTTTCGATTCAAGGTGTAGAATGAACTAGCGTAGCGTAGATTCCTCCTGAGCAGTCGGTATTGCCAGGCAGGTGCAGTAATCAACAAGCACATATGACAATTCCATCACCCCTACAATACCCTTTCGATCTGTCGTGAATCCTGTCTCGTTGCCTTCGCAAGCTGTCTCTAGTCCGAGGGCAACTGCAGAGCATGGGCCCATGTGGCCTCTGCAATCGCCCTTGTGGGGTGGAGGGGTGCGGCGGGCAACGCGCAAACTGACTAGCTCTGGTATGCGTTGAAGCGGAGGCAATTCTGCGGGAGGCTTGATCGATGGCTTATTCGACGCTTCAGTACTTTGGGTTCTCAGGTCATGAGACTTTTCCGCTGCGGTACGGTTGGCTCAAGAAGGGCATAGATGCCGTAAGGCACGATGGCAGGGCATTCTCGGGGCCTGACGCCATCGTAGCGCTGGGCGTAGGAAAGAATATGGTGCGAGCGATAAGCCATTGGTGTGAGGTATCAGGTATGATCCACCGGGTGGAAGACGACAGGGGAAGAGCAAAGAGGTTCAGAGCGACCCCGTTGGCTGAACTGGTGTTTGGCTCCAGTGGATACGACCCATACATGGAAGATCAGTCAACCTTGTGGTTAGTCCACTGGCAGATAGCCTCGAATTACCCGATGGCAACTACGTGGTACTACGTATTCAGTCACCTCAACCAACCCGAGTTCACGAAGGATGATGTAATAAGGCTACTGACGAGAGCAATGGAGACTCCTGGGCGTAAGGCGCCTAGAGTCTCTGAGAACACGATAGGGCGCGATGTGGATTGCTTCATAAGGACATACGTTGCTAGAACCGGCCAACCTGGACTAAGCATGGAGGATTCACTTGAGTGCCCCCTTTCAGAACTCGACCTCATAGCGCAGGGAGACGACCCTCGGTTCTACCGCATCAATGAGTCATATCGTACCGGCCTTCCTAATGAGCTGTTTGCCTACATGGTGGCGGACTATCGCGACCAGCACTTCACTGGGAGGACTAGTCTGACCCTTGAGCAGCTGTCCTACCAACCGGGGTCTCCAGGCAGGATACTTCGACTCAGCCCGCGGTCTATGGTTGAAAGGCTTGAGCAAATCCGCGATTGCTCAGATGGGGCGATTGCCTACAGCGATTCAGCAGGAATCCGCCAGGTGTTCATAGACAAGAATGCCGACGAACTTGGTTTCCTACGCGAATACTATCGGCGAGGCTGCAAACGATGACAGTAATGCGCGATTTCGTTGATGTCGACCGGAAATATGCTAGATCGGCACATATCGAAAGTGATCTTGAAGAATGGCTGGGAGGGCGAAATGGCTATGTTCTGACGCCGCTGGCCTGTGTGTCGCTTGAGCGAATACTGGGCGGGCTGAAGAACGGTGGCCAGCGAGCGTGGTCGATCGTCGGCCCGTACGGTAGCGGCAAATCATCGTTTGCTCTGGCGTTGGCTCAGTTGTTCTTGGCAGATAGTGCGGATCTCCAAGCTGAACTTGCTACACGGGCACCTGAGGTGTTCGGCCTGCTCAACAGTGCCAAGAGCGAACACGGTAGATTCGTGCCCATCTTCGTTAGTTGTTCCCGCGGCCCGATTGGCCCAGCCCTCAAACGAGGGATTTCCGCTGCCCTAGACACTTCTGGGCTCGACGCTGGCATCACTGAGCCGATCGTAAGTTCATTGGATAAGTGTGGCGCCGACGACTCAGAAGCGATATGCAATGCCGTGCAATCCATTTCCAGGTTCCTCGGTGTGGGTGGCGTGATTGTGGTCATCGATGAATTTGGCAAGGCACTGGAATACATGGCGGACAACCGGGCCGATGGCGACGTGTTCGTCATGCAGATGATGGCGGAAATGGCGGCACGCGCGCCAAAGCCAATTATCGTGTGTACCGTTCTTCATCAGGCTCTGGACCGCTACTTCGGTTACCTCAGCGATGTGCAGCGAGACGAGCTCGCCAAGATACAGGGCAGGTATGAGGAGATAGCGTTCCATCAACCCATGGAGCAGATGGTCCGACTATTGGCCCAATCCATATCACTCAAGGACTGTGCGGGGCACCGGCAGGCCATTCTTGATGGCTTCGGGGAGCTAGCGCTGGAGGCTCTGGATCTAGGCCTAGTTCCGTTGGGGATGAACGCTGACGAGTTCGTCCGAGTGCTCACCTCGCTCGGCCCTATCCATCCGCTTACCGCTATGGTCATGCCCAATGTATTCAGCACGCTTGCCCAGGGTGAACGTTCGCTTTTTGCGTTTCTGTGTTCTGACGAACCATATGGATTTCAGGAGTTCCTGGGCAGGATGTACGAACCCGGCAGCCCCATGCCCACGTATTCACTCTCTGATCTGTACGACTATACGGTGTCTGCATACGGGAGCTCACTGTACGAATCACGGCACGGACGAAACTGGGCGGCATCGGATTCTGCATTGGCTCGAACCGGTGAGCTTGATTCTGCGGAAGCATGTGTCATCAAGACGATTGGGATGATCAGCACGATGGGACCGATCGCAGGCAAGGGCCCTTCCCTCGATATCATCGGGTTCGCCTTGGGTGACATCCACCTAGCTGAAGAAGCAATAGCGACCTTGGAGAAGCGTTCGCTCATTGTCTATCGGTCTTTTAGCGACTCGTACGCCCTCTGGGATGGAAGCGACATTGACATCGAGTGCAGGCTTACTGATGCGGCAGAGGCTGTGCGGGATGTACGCGCGATAGATGTGGTGCTAAACGAGCTCAGGCCTCCACGCCCCATGGTTGCTCATAGGCATTCATACCAGAGGGGCGTACTGCGACTGTTCCACACGAGTTATTGTTCGGCCGCTGGGCTGCCAGAGTATGTTAGTTCCCCGCTACCGGAAGAGACAGATGGGCGCCTGGTGTACACAGTATGCTCGGACGCGGCCGAAGCTGAGTACCTTCTTGAGAGTCCAGACTGCGTTCCAGGGGCGGACGACCCTCTCTTGATCATTACGCCGGTGATCATGACTTCGAGGGCGCTGGCTGCTGCTCTGCAATTGAAGAGATTGCAGTGGGTGAAGGAGAATACTCCTGCTTTAGCTTTCGATGTTGTTGCATCCCGCGAATGGAGGATTCGGTTTAGCGAAGCAGAATCGGCTCTAGCGAGCGAGATTGCTGGAATCACTGCTCCGAG
>Ga0209718_1005460_pt1 | contig 10041 bp, 14 predicted proteins | sample AD_JPNAS1_MetaG_FD_184420 | JGI IMG/M metagenome (GOLD analysis project Ga0209718, IMG submission 184420) | Active sludge microbial communities of municipal wastewater-treating anaerobic digesters from Japan - AD_JPNAS1_MetaG (SPAdes) (version 2) | ecosystem: Engineered > Bioreactor > Anaerobic...
ACGAAAAAAAAACCCCGATACCACGACCCACGGCCTTTACCTTCCAAACCCCGTGATGCGGGTGGCAAACGCCCTGGTCCGCCATTGTCCGCAAATCTCCATCCCGCATCTGGTACAGGTGATCGACCGGGTCCACCCCGACATCATTTACAGTATGGATTTTCAGTCGGGCGGCTACCTGACGCTTGCTGCAAAACAACAGATGTCAACATTCCCGGTCTGGGTGGCGGCCAACCTCGGCAGCGACATCTACCATTTCCAGCAATATCCCGACCACCGGGAACGAATCAAACGGGTGCTCGCAGCATGCGACTATTATGCCTGCGAATGCCACCGCGACGTCCTGCTTGCCAACAATCTCGGCCTCAAGGGGGATTCGCTACCCGTCACGCCAATCGCCGGCGGGTTGCGGTTCGACACCCTTCCGGCAACGGTTCCCCCGTCGCAACGCCGGTGTATCGCCGTCAACTACCCACGACTAAAGTCGTGGGCCTCCTCGCCCAATGATCGTGAGTGTGACGGACGGGATCAGCACGTCGATGCTGGAAGCGATGGCAATGGGAGCGTTCCCGATCCAATCGAACACCGCTTGCGCGGACGAATGGTTTACCGACGGCGTGGGTGGGTTTCTCGTCGACCCGAATGATGTCGATACCATTGCAGCACGGTTGTCACACGCATTGTGTGACGACAATCTCGTCGATACGGCAGCACGAATCAATCGGACAACTCTCCACAAGATTGATTATGACCGGGTTGCAAATAATCTTCATGAAACTTTCTAGTCTATATTACGGTAGGAGTTGATTATGGCACACATTCTTGTTTTCGGTGCGACCGGGATGCTCGGCCACACGTTATGCCGCGTTCTTTCGCAGAACCATAGTGTTGTTGGAACAGTGCGGGGACACGCAAAAGAGTATCGGTCCCCCCTCCTGAACGTCCCTCTCTACAGCTATGTCGACGTCAATGACATGCGAACCGTGTATGACGCCATTAAAACCACCAGTCCGGACGTCGTCATCAACGCGATCGGGATCGTGAAACAGGTGCCGGACGCAGCAAACCGGGAACGAAGCATTCTGGTCAACAGTCTACTGCCTCATAAACTGGCATCGATCTGTAAGATTCACGGCGCGCACCTGATCCAGATCAGCACCGATTGCGTCTTTGACGGTGTCCAGGGGGGATACCGGGAGACCGATCCGACGACCGCTACCGACCTGTACGGGCGGACGAAAGCCCTCGGTGAAGTCATCAATGATAGGGATTTGACATTGCGGACCTCGATAATCGGCCATGAACTGTATCCCCCCTACCACGGTCTGCTCGAATGGATGCTGCAACAGACGTGGGCCATGGTGCCGGGGTATACGAAAGCAATTTTCAGTGGTGTGACGACCCTTGAACTGGCACGGACCATCGATACCCTCATCCAGAATCATCCGGATCTGACCGGCCTCTACCACGTCGCCGCCCCGCCCATCACCAAACACGATCTGTTAACGATGATCAATGCAACGTTCGATCTGGGCGCAACGATCGTGCCGGACACATCGGTGGTGGTCGACCGCAGCCTCAACGATGACCTGTTCCGGGCGACGACGAACATTCCGAAACCGTCGTGGCAACGGATGGTTGACGAACTATATGATGAACGTTCACTGTATGCGGAGAGATGTTGATGCTGCCGTTCGAGGATGCAACCATCTTGATCACCGGGGGAACGGGGTCAGTCGGCAAAGTGCTGGTCCGGCGGATTCTGACGGGCGAGATGGGAGTGCCTCGCAAAATCATCGTCTTTTCACGAGACGAGGGGAAACACCATGCGATGCGGAACTATTTCAGAAATCTACCGTCGGCGACAGACGATCTTGCCTACACCGATTCTGTGAACCGATTGACATTTAAAGTCGGTGATGTACGCGATTACGCGAGTGTTACTGCAGCGCTGCGCAATGTCGATATTGTCATCAACGCTGCCGCCCTGAAACAGGTGCCGTCGTGCGAGTACGCGCCGTATGAGGCGGTCAAAACAAACGTCGACGGGGTGCAGAACATCGTCCGGTCAATCACCGAAGTGAACCGGGATGTCGAGACCGTCATCGGGATCTCGACCGACAAAGCCTGTAAACCGATCAACGTGATGGGGATGACGAAAGCCCTGCAGGAACGAATCCTGACCGAGGCAAACATCGAGTGTCCGACCACCCGGTTCGCCTGCGTGCGGTATGGCAACGTCATCGCGTCCCGCGGATCGGTCATCCCCCTGTTCCGGGACCAGATTCTGGCCGGCGGCCCGGTCACCGTCACGACGCCCGACATGACCCGGTTCCTGATCAGCCTGGACGACGCGGTTGACACCATCTTCGCGGCCATCCGATCGGCTGATCCCGGCTGTCTGGTGATCCCGCAGATCCCGGCCGCCCGGATCGTCGACGTCGCACAGGCGATGATCGGCGATCGGAAGATCCCGACTATATTCACCGGGATTCGGCCGGGCGAGAAGATCCATGAGGTCCTGGTCTCCGAAGAGGAGGGGTATCGGACCACGGTGGCCGGCAACTATTATATAATCCATCCGGATCTGCCGGAACTCTGGACCAGACAGGGAACGACAATCAACCGTAAATATGCGTCCAACCATTACGTGCTGTCTCGCCATGATGTGGCTGCACTGCTTGCGAAGTTCAATCTCTTGTCGGAGACACCGGCGATGGTGGGTGGGGAGATGCTAGCATGAAAATCATAACGATTGTCGGCACCCGGCCGGAGATTATTCGGCTGACCCCGACGATCCAGCGACTCGACCGGTGTTGCGACCACATTCTGGTGCATACCGGCCAGAACTTCGACCCGAACCTGAACGATATCTTTTTCAGGGAACTCGGTCTTCGGGACCCGGACATCTCGCTGGACGTGCGGGAGACGGTGCCGGGGCGGCAGATCGGCGAGATTCTGGCACGGAGCGAGGCGGTCATGCGGGCAGAACGGCCTGACCGTCTCCTGCTGCTCGGCGATACCAACAGCGCGCTTACGGCGATCATGGCGAAACGGTTGCAGATCCCGGTCTTCCACATGGAGGCGGGGAACCGGTGTTACGACGACCGGGTGCCGGAAGAGGTGAACCGACGGGTAATTGATCACAGTTCCGACATCTTGATGCCGTATACGACCCGGAGTGCCGAGAACCTCGTCCGGGAAGGGATCGGGCGGGACCGCATTTATGTGATCGGGAATCCGATCTACGAGGTGATCCGGCAGTATTGGAACATGACGTGCCGTTTCGATCTGCTCGCCGAGATGAATCTGGACCGTCACCGGTATCTCCTGGCGACGATGCACCGGGCGGAGAACGTCGACGACCCGGTCCGGCTCCGGGCGATCATCGAGGCATTCACGGCGCTCGCCGAAACCTACGAGATGCCGGTCGTCTACCCGATGCACCCGCGGACCCGGTCCCGGATCGCCGAGTTCGATATCCCCATTGATCCCGCCAGCATCCGGGTCACGCCGCCGTTATCCCTGTTCCCGTTCATGACGCTCGAACGCAACGCGTTCTGCGTGGTGACCGATAGTGGCACGGTGCAGGAAGAATGTTGTCTGTTCCAGACGCCGAACGTGACGGTGCGGGACGTTACGGAACGGCCGGAAACGATCGAGTGCGGTAGCAACATTCTGGCGGGCGTCGGTCGGGACGACATCCTGCGGTGCGTCGACGTCGCGGTCTCGAACCGCCGGTGGCAGCCGCCGGCCGAATATGTGAAGGAAAACGTGAGCGAGACGGTAACCCGGATCGTCACCGGCTACCACCGGGGGATGATGCCGTGAAATGCGCCATCCTCTCCCCCTCCCTTCCGCCGCAGCCGGACGCTCAGGCGATGGTGCTCGGCACCCTGCTGTCGGCCTGGGACCCTGCCGATTACTGTCTGATCACGCAGAAAGACTGGATTCGAGAACGGCAGGGACAGACGGTTCACCAACCGTTGCCGGCACAAACCTTTTACCTGCGCCCCAGCCGGCAGATCGAACGGTGTCTGGAATGGAAGGCGACATGGTTGAACGGGTTCAATCCCTACCAAGCGTGGTTGCTGTCGAGCCGGGTGGATCAACTGGAACGCATCATCGACCGTGAACGGTGCGACCGGCTGGTCGCCTGTACCGGGGATGTCTGGAGCATTCCGGAAGCCATGATCGTTGCGGAACGCCAGAACATTCCGTTCTTCATCTACGTCTTCGACTACTACGCGCAGCAGTGGGCGCAAACGCGGTATGCAACGGTGGCGCAGCAGATGGAAGCGACCGCGTTTCCCAACGCCGCCGGCATCTTCGTCACCAACGACAGGATGGCCGAGATCTATCGTCCGTTGAACCCGAACGTCACGGTCCTCCATAACCCGACCGCCATCGACCGTCCCCCGCATGTCCCGGAACCGGTCGGCCACGACGTCACGATTACGTATACCGGCCACATCTACGAAGCACACTACGACGCGTTCCAGCGGCTTGTCGCGGCCGTTACCCGGCTGAACCGGCGGTGGCGCGACCATACTATCACAATCGTGCTCGCCACCCCGCAGAACGCGGTCCGGCTCCGCCAGAACGGCATTTACGGCGATTGTGTCGAGGTCCGGGGCTACCTGTCGCACGATCAGGCGTTGACGCTGCAGTCGTGTAGCGACATATTGATATTACCGCTGGCGTTTTCATCCCCTTACCCGGACCTGATCGATACCTCGATGCCGGGAAAGACCGGGGAATATCTGGCGTCCGGCGTCCCGATCCTGGTCCATGCACCGGCAACGTCGGCGGTCACCCGGTATGTGCAGGAGAATGTGTGTGGAATGGTTGTCGACACCCCGAACACCGATGCTCTGGGTGACGCAATCCGGCACCTGATCGACGATGTTCCGGACCGGTGTCGCTACAGTGCCAATGCACGGGCGTGCGCCCGCCGGGACTTTGACGTTACGACGATCCGGAAGACGTTTCGATCGGTGATCGAACATCTCTGACCATGTTTTTTGTATCTGCCATGCAGGGTGTCGGTTCGAACCGTCCACCGGAAACCGGCAGGGGGGTGCACGTTCCAGTCGAGACGGGTGGGACACCCGATTCCAATGATTTGAACAATCCGTTAGTAAAACAGACGCCAAATTGATCGCGGTTTGCCGTTGCCAGTGGAACCGGGATAGCATGCTGGTCGGAACAACCATCCGGCGACAGTCGCCCATACCCTTTTCTGTCCGCGATGACAATGTGTATGTCATATGAACATACAGCGCCTGATCGATTACATCAGTGTCGCGTTCACCGCCGGCTACTCGATCCTGCTGATCGCCGTCTTCTACCTCGCCTACTTCGATCCGACTTCGACGGTCACGATCTGCGTCGATAACTACGGGGAAGCGTCGATCGAGTTCGTCCTGGTCTCGCTTTCCGTACCATTCGTCATCTACCAGATCATCGGCGACACGCGCCGGATACGGGACGCGTACGCCGACTACCGGACCCGCCACATCACGATCAGCCGGATTGTGCAGTTGTTCGGCGACCTGAACAATCGAACATACCTGCTCGGTATTGTCACGATCGGGATCGGTGGCATCTTGTTCGTGGTGACATGGTTCGAGAACCTGTATTGCGTTGCGGCGTTCGTCGGGATCGGGCTGCTGCAGATCAAACTCAAGATCGAGGAGACCAATCATGCGTGAACTGCAGAAACTTGTTGTGGTGACGGGAACACACCGGGGGTTCTGGAGACGTCGGGTGTTCACCGGCGTGACGGCGCCGACCGATGCGGTGGCGTGGGCACAGGATAAGGAACAGGTCACGATCATGGTGACGATCGGCTGAAAAAATTAGATCGTTTTGATCTCGCGGAACGACACCAGCCAGTATCCGAGGGCACAGTCTTCGACGACATCGGAGATGGGAACGGTGCTGGCACTGCCACGAATGTTAGTGTTGCTGAACGTCTGCATTCCGTGGTTGGCGGTCATTACGACGATACACTGATCGTTGTCAAGGGGATCGTCCGCACCGGGTAGATAGTCGGCCAACACATCGTCCACGGTCATCTCCCCATATGCAAAATCGACGAAATCACTCTTATGTATCCACATTATTGGCACTCCTACGTATTTGGTATCACACATACCCTCGTTGAACGAACGGTGCGTTCTCGTTCGCTCGTCCAATGGGTGATTGATCTATTCGCCACATTTCTATATAAACGTTGCCGAACCGTCGAATCGTGGCGGTAGCCGCAATTTTCAACGATCCAACACCATTGGATCATTCCAATGCTTTTGGAAACGTCCAGTGGGGTTGGAATGGTTCGCCGGTATCGGTCAACGCAATCTTGTTAACCGGCCCGGTTGCCACCATATTGTTGGCGTCAACAACATGGTATGACAGAATGGTTCACTGAAACCAATTACAAAAAAAGAACGGGCCGGGCAAGAATCGAACTCGCGACAACCGGATTAAAAGTCCGGGACTCTGCCTGACTGAGCTACCGGCCCAATACCGTAGTATCTATGCGTCGTGCTGCTATCTATATCTTTTGGCGATGCCGCACGCGTTCGATACACTGTTCCAGCGATGCCAGACGGTGTTCCTGGTTCTGACGTTCAACGTTCGCCCGGTTTCTCGCATCCTGCTCGATCCGCACTTTCTCCAGCTCATACTGCTCGATATACGCGATGAACGCCGCGAGTTCTTCTTCCGGGCAGGGGTCGGCGGTCGGGTTGATCGTCAGACACTGATACGTTTCCTCGTCGTCCCACATATAACGCCACACGCGGTAAGAGACGACCTTCAGGTTCAGCAACGGGAACCGTTTTTGCAGGGTTCGAAGGGCGCGTCTTCAATGGCTGCCTGCTGCTGCCGCGACACCGTCTCGGACCGTCGTTTGGCCGTCCACTGTTCCACCGTCATACTGGCTTTCTGTGTATTGCAGTGCCGGCAGCATAACACCAAATTGGTAATATCGTTCGTCCCCCCGCGGGCGAGCGGCACGACGTGGTCGACTGAGACCTGATGATCGGCGCTGACCAGATCCATCTCACACCCGCAATACGAACATACAAATCCGTTCATCAGTGATGTATAGAAGAGGGCAAACACGTCGTGGTAGGTTGCCGGGTCGATGGAGGGGTTGCGCGAATAACAGCTGTTGCAGAACGCCAGCACTTTCCGGTACAACCGGGGATGGTTGAACATAATGTACATGACAGGATAGAACGTCTCAAACTTCGAGACATACCAATGAAATTCCGAAAACTCTGTAGATTCACCCGTTCGATGACCTCCTGTGTAGTTATTCGTGAATGACAATTTGTAATTTCTATTGAAATTATAAATAGGTGCCGCCGCAAAGTTTATATCCCCACCTGCGAATGACTGTGTACAACTTTTGTCAGCAGAATATCCTGGAGTGATGTCAAAGATGATGGAGTATGCAACGGATCAGGAGATCCTCGACGAGTGCGCTGAGATCGGCGCGTGGGGGCTGTGCACCAGTATCGATCTGCGACGATGCGACCCGAAGATCATCCGGGATCGGGACCGTCTGCACCAGTTTATCATCGAGGTCTGCGACCTCATCGAGATGAAACGGTTCGGCGAACCCCAGATCATTCATTTCGGGCCGACCGACCGGGTAGCGGGGTATTCGCTGACACAGCTCATCGAGACATCGTGTATCACGGCGCATTTCGCCAACGAGACCGATAACACTTACATCGACATCTTCAGCTGCAAGATGTACCAACCCATGGTCGCCGCGAGATTCTGTAAACAGTTCTTCGGGGCAGAGGATATGGAGTATACGGTCATCATTCGACCGTAACCTATTTTTCGTCACACGGTGTCCGGATCGCCCGGAGCCACATTAGAACCCGTTCTTTTTTGCGAACCAGATATACGATGATGGCTGCGGTTAACGTAAAGGTAATAACGCCCATAGCAAACGTTTCACCGTTCAGATAGTAAATGTGTCGGCCGGTCCCCCCGCCACGCCAGACACCGGTCGATGTGGAACAGGTCTACCACCAGGGTGTCGAGACAGTCATACAGAGAGTCGAGATCCGTCCACCGGTTCTCGATGACATACCGATAACAAATTGCCGGCAACACAAACCGGTCCCGGTCCCGGTCGATCCGGTCCTGCGGCACAGCCCGGAGCGCGGAAGGGCGGCGCATCCGGATACCGATAACGGTATATCGGCCGTTCTCATCCCGAACGAGGTTCTCGTACCCGTCTTCCGTGACCACGTAGGTGGTCCGGGGCTTGATGTCGTCGGATCGGCAACAGTACCGGTATCCGCCGAACTCAGTATACGCAATTTTGTCCGGGATCGCGTCAAACTCAGCAGGAGTCAAGAATATATGACTGTCTTCCCCCGGCGACCGGGGCGGCCGGTCGGTACAGGACCGGAGCATGGGGATACCATACTCTTGTTCCAGATACGCGGCCGCTTCCGTCTTCCCCACACCGCTCTCGCCGACGAGACAGAGGACGATCGGCACCGCCGCGGCATACGCGGTAATATAGTCGTAGATCTGCGGCCAGCATATGGTCCGGTTGGCGAACAGGCTTTTGTCGTCAATATAGAGGTCGGCTCCGACTTTCCGGCAATCGTTCTGATACAGCATAATTCGGTCCGGCAAATTGCCGTTGACCGCGTGGTATTGGATACCGTGATCGTCGAGGAACCGGCGCATCCGGTCTTCATCGCACCCGGCCCGACACGAATTGATAATAATCCGATGTCCGTCGGCGACGAGCCGGTTGATATATTCTTTAGCATGCCGTTTCAGGTGACCGATGGCCGGATACCGTTCGCCGACGATCGTGCCGTCGAAATCAATCGCAAGAACGAGGGATCGCATACCTAGATATTGGAAATGACAGAATATAAGACATCCTGTCTGACATTACAGCCGGTGATCGGCGATCATCTGGTCAAGGAACGCTTCGAACACATCGTCTTCGACGTAGAACGGATCGATCATCGATTGCAGTGTCGCGTCCCGCCCGCTTTCCAGGTTGACCGTTACCCGTTTCGTCTGCGGCATTTTCCAGAACAGCATGTAGGTCAGCTGGCCGAACCGCATATCTTTGTCGAGTTCCCAGACCCGTCTCAGTTTATCTAAGATTCTGTCGATCCTCACAGGGTCGCGCATTCTATCGCCTCCTCCGTTTGATGGGGGTGACCTTGCCCCCGGTGTTCGATCCGCAGGTATAACTGTAGCCGACGGCGTTCCGAATCCCACTTTCCAACCCGTTGCGAATGATCCGGCCCCCGGCGGTGCCGGTATGCCACATGGTTTTCCCGTTCAGTGCTGTACGTCTCCTCATTACAAATCCTCCATTTTCGGTAGATGGGTGTCCAGGACCAGGACGGGGACGACGATCGCGATCCCCATCCAGATCCACCAGTTCACGATCATTGGGCGAGGAGGCCCACGACTTTAGTCGTGGGAGGAATCGCCCTTCCAAATAACGATACTTTTATTATCGATGCCAACCCATATAAAGGTAATGCGTAACAAAACGTATCGATCGGTTTCCAACTACCTGCGGCTCAGCCACCGGCAATTCTACCTGATCGATCGTCTCGCATGGTATTCGAAAAATTTGTACAATGTTGCTCTGTACAACATCCGGCAACATTACTGTGAGTGGCAGGAAAATGCAACCTATCTGACCGGTGTTCGGCCGGACATTGTGAGCAAGGTCGATATCCTGATCGGATCGTTCCTTCCGTATACGCGATCGAAAGATTTCCCGTATAAGGATATCTCGAACTATGCCAGGACGCGGCCGAACGAGAACTATTCGGTGCTCCACAGCGATGCCGCTCAACAAACGATCAAAAGTGTTGAAGAAGCATACCATTCGTTCTTCGAACTCATTAAGATGTATCATCGCGGCGAACTGTCGGATTGCCCCCATCCGCCTCAGTATCTGGACAAGGATGGACGGTATCAACTGGCGTTCCCGGCCGCGCACCTGCGGATGAAGAACGGGTA
>Ga0209718_1005470_pt1 | contig 10028 bp, 9 predicted proteins | sample AD_JPNAS1_MetaG_FD_184420 | JGI IMG/M metagenome (GOLD analysis project Ga0209718, IMG submission 184420) | Active sludge microbial communities of municipal wastewater-treating anaerobic digesters from Japan - AD_JPNAS1_MetaG (SPAdes) (version 2) | ecosystem: Engineered > Bioreactor > Anaerobic >...
AGGATCAATCTCAGAAATGTTCATCCTTATCAACTGGCTTATATGTTTTGATTTCTCGTCCATAAATGCAAATATACGAAAAATGTAGATTCCCTTTGTTTCTTTCAATAGAATGCACTATAACGGTTGAGTGTAGCAGCAGTAAGGGATTGCGGGCGACTTGCCTGTCCACCACCACAGAAGTTTGAGCGGGGCGGAATGCTTCATTTACCACTGAAACCCTTATTGCTGCTACACTTTGTTACCAACTGGCCTTCTTTCTTGTCAAGCGAGATACCTTTTTGTTTATCAACTATTTCTATCATTCCTTTTTTGTCTGTCGGGTTGTGTGTTGGCAAAGTTCTATTTTTTAGGTGGGATATTTCTTGTTTTTCCCCAGGTGGGCAAAGCAAGCTCTTTTGCAAACTTTGGCTTGCGGATTGGCTTTGAGCGATTTGCAAATGTGCTTGCTTTACGCCCGGGTTCATATCAGTTAAACTTTCCTGTAATTTGTGAAATGTCAAATTTGCCGTCAATGTTTTGAATTTCGATTTTTCCGTTCAGAATATCGAAGAAAAAATCGCGAATATGGTCGAAAGTCAAAGTGGCGGGCTTTCCATCTTTTCCAATACCCATGTCGAAAGTTTTCAATAGTTGTGAGCCGAGCGAGGCGGCTGTCAGCAGGAAATGATTTTGAAACTTATCGGTATCCAACAAGTCGGCTGCCAACACTTTACCGATTACAGTGTAACTGCGCAACGTTTTCTGAATTTCCTCATTGGCGAGCGTAGTTTTAACCTCGTCGGTAGCAATATTCATCTCGATTTTGCCCGAATTTTGCGCCTGCGGAAATCCTTTGTAAAGTGCGCCCAAATCAGCCAAACTCAAATTGTAAAGTTTGGCATCGGCGGTAGCAATCATCGGCTCAATTGAAAACGCACTCGGCAAAAGCAAGGAAATACTGCCTTCTACCCGCACCGATGGCGTGTTGAACGTACCGACAACACTGTTTTTGAGGTCAATTTGCTGTGTGGCAAACACACCGCCAACCACTACACTGTTTTCCAACACGACCTCATCGGCATAAATACTGCCCGCCACAAAAGCGTTGTAAAGCGTTACACTCTTGGCGTTTATATCGGAATGGAAAACGAGTTTAACGTTTGCCGCCCGCGACACAATGCTGTTTGCAGAGCCAACGCTCTTTTTGAATGCAATATTGCCTTTTGCCTCGCTGTTGACATAAAGTTCCAATTGCGTGAAAACAGCACCTTGAATTTCGAGGTCGCCATTTTGGATTTCTAACTTGTGGGCATAAACCGGTCCTTCAACTACCGCATTGCCCTGCACTGTAATAGTGCGATTGAGTTCCGCAGCCTTTTCGGGCAAAATAGAGCCGCGCACCAGGTTGTCTTTCAATTGTATGTTGCTTTCGTTAAAACGAAGTTCTTTTAACTCTTTCATTGTTATATTATTTTTATGATTAAACTGATTTTATTGAACTGAAATTTAGCATTTTAACAATATTTTCCCGCACACGATTTGTGTGTGTATCGCCTGTGGAATAACGATTGCTGACTTCTGCGTTGAAATAACGCCCGATTTTTTCGGAATTGTCTTTGGAAACGTTGCCCCAAGTTTTTGCCTGAAAATCGGATATAATTTCATTTTCCTGCATTTTGGGCAAAAAATCGGATTGATACAGATTTTTACCAATTTGGCTTTTCTCGTTTTGCGTTTCGATAAAGCAGACGGGCGAATACTGCACGGCTTCTATACTTTCGTTCAAAACTGTTTGTTTGATTGTGTCGTTCAAATGTTTTTGTTTTAAGAGGAAAGTATTTGCTTTGCCGATAGTGTCCAATGCGCGTTTTTTTGTGATTGAAGCAGAAATTTTTGCCTGCAAATCGCCGCTTTCTGCACCAAAAACAGCAACAGTACTTGACAAACCACCTGCAATAGTGCGTCCTGCGTGGCTGTCGCTCTGATTTTTGAAAACAAACGCGGGCTTGTCCAATTCGTAAATACGGTTGGAAAGTTCGTTGTCTAAGTCCTCAAAAATTTTCAGGTAACGGCTCGAAATACGCTGATAGTCACCTTGCATCTGCGTTTGTTTTTCCACGCAACGTTTTGCCATTGAGTGCAGGTGTGCCAAATGGGAATCTAAACGGCTCGAAAGTTCTGCAATCTGCTGGCTGATTTCAGAGCGAATTGTTTTGAAAAAACCTTCTACAATGGTACTACCCACTTTCTTTGCGTTGCTGTCGATAGATACAATTTGTGCCGTTTCGGTAGCAACAACTGCGCCTGTGAGAACATTTACAGAATTGTTGCAATGCGCTACGCTATTGTCGAAAGGTGTGGTTTCTACATCAATATTTACCTGTACATCTTCGTAAGCCGTTCCGCTATATGGAACGGAACCACTATAAGGTTTTCCATCAACAGTACCGGAATAACTAACTCTACCTGAATATGGTACGGCTATTCTTTTGTTAAAGCTTCGTCTATAACTCATAACTATTCATTTTTAATGGTTTGATAATTATTAGTCATAAACAGCTTGTTAGCCATATCTTTTACCCGCTGCGAACTGCCAGAATTAGAAAGATATTTGCTGAACTCGCTTTTTACCTCCTTGTCGATTTCTTTTGACGGTTGCCACTCAATATTTTCAATATTGGAATTAACCGTATTTTTAATGGTCAATTGGGTTTGTTTGCTTAACTGAACGTTATTTAATTGAATATCAATGTTTTTGTTGTCAAATTTATCAAAATTACATTCGCTAATCACAATAGGGACAGATAGAGAGGTATTTTCGACAGTTGAACGTTCATCAAGCAAAATTTTGTCTGTCAGTTTCTTTTGCTCCGACATATCGGCGAGAAAGTTTGACATTGAGTTAATTACTTTCAAACCGCGAAATTTCACATTCGAGGCAATGATTTTTTGACTTGCCGCTAAGGATTCTAACTGCGAAACAGGGACGGTTGCCGTCAGGTATTTTGTACGGTTCGACACTTTTTCCACTTCCTTAACTGCAAAATTAATAGTTGGTTTATCCAACTCGAAAATTCGCTGTTTCAGGTTTTGATTCAGTCCGTTGAAAAGTTTCAGATAACGAGAGGAAATCATATTATAGTCGCGTTCCATTCTGCCGCGTATTGCCAAAAGTTGCTTTTTTTGTGCGTTTAGCTGCATTAAATGCGAATCGACATCGCTTTGCAGTTTGGCTATTTTCTGCGAAATTTGAGAACGAATCAATGTGTAAAAGCCCTTGTTCACATTGTCGCAAACATGGTCGGCGGCTTTCTTTTCTGCCAAAACTACGGCAGTTTGCATTGCTACAACCGCAGTTGTAGTCCCCTTGATATGATTGGACACTGAATGAATTTCCTGTGCCATCGGGTTGGTATCTACTACGCAATCTATATGTGCCATAATCTTAAATTTTTATTTCGTTATCATTATCAAATTCGCCCTGATTTTCAAGAATATCGTCGATTGCCTGCTCGCGATCGAATTCGTCTGCATCGTATTCCAAACCGAGTTCGTCAAGAATTTGCTGTAAAGACTCATCGTCCAAGTCGTTCAACTCACCTTCGGAATATTGATATTCTTCGGTTTCGTCATCCTCTTCTTGTTCTTCGTCTTCAGAAACTTCTTCCTCTTCTTCCTCTTCTTCGTTGTCGTCTTCAGAAAGTTCATCCTCTTGAATTTCGGAATCGTCCTCTGTAAGTTCTTCTTCGGAAATTACTGCCTGTTCTACAACAATTTCCTCGTCTGCTTGCTCGCCCTCCGCCTCTTCGTTCAGGAGATTCCGACCTTCGTCGGAATAACCGTCGAATGGAGTTTCTTCTTCGCGTTCTTTCAGGTTTTCCAACGCATTTTTGGCAATAATCGGCAAATTGAGTGCGAGATGCTCAAAAGTAATGTCTTCTACATTGGGTGAAGGCGGCAATTCCGAAGATTTTGCAAACAGCGGATTAACCAAAGCCAAAGGCTTACGGCGGTCGTTGAGGTCACGTACTTCATCGGCGGCAACTGCCACTTCATTGGAATACCCATCGCGAAGTTTTGCATCGTAATATTCGATATGTCCAAATTTATCGGCTTTCTGGTCAATATCTTCTTTGAGACGTTCCATATAATCTTCAAAATCCGATTGAGTCCGCTTAAATTCGTTTGACTGCATTTCGAATGCAATTAATGTTTCGGCAGCATTATCAACCACATCAACAACGGTGCTGTCAAGGTTACCCTCCGACTGTACCATAGTATCTTCGGTGCGTTGCAACGAAACCAAGGTATTATAGGCAGCCACATATTCCTGCAAACTTTTTCCCATATCTCGAATAATATCAGCGGCTTCGGCACGGTTGCGACCATAAAAATCTTCGCAGTTTTCGTGCCAACGATTCAGATACTCAATTTTTTGGTCTTTGATATGATTGTAAATTTTAAGGCGTTCAATGCGGTTTTCAGCCATAAGATTTTGAACAACAGGTGTAACGATTTCCTCGTAAATCTGGTGTACGCCAAAAGGCAAATTGGTTGTGCTGCCATCTTCCGCCGTCCACATTCCCGAAACGAGATTATATTTTACCCGCGAACTCTGTTTGAGTTGGAAAGGCTCGTATCCCTGCACCGATTCGGTATAATCGAACTTCTCGTTGCGGATACGTTCGATTTCTTCGTGCTCCAAAAGCGGAGAATAGTGATTGTAAGGCGATTTGAGAATTTGATACAAAACTTTGTTCGATTCAAAAATTATTTTATCGGTAGAAGCTACCTTCAAGGCAGAAATTGCTTGTACAGAATTTGCCATTGTGATCATTAGCCCCTTCAAAACGTCCTCAAACTGTTGTGTTTTGTTCGACAATGAATCTTTTAACCTATTAAGTTCCTGAAATTTATTTACACTACCCGCATATTTTTCCTTGTTGAAAACAGGAATAACCGGTGCGTTTTCAGGAATTTCCGTAGTCGCAAATTCATTTAGAAATTGTAGATATTCGCATTTATCGGCAACTAATGGTAACGATACCGAAGTGGTATCCAAGTCGTCCATACAGTAAGAAATGGTTCGCAGAGAACGTTCCAATTTGCCGAAATAATCGTGCTGGTTAATTTCCTGAATAGAAGTAGAATACTCATCTGTCTCAATGGATTCCGTGTCTTGCGAAGTTTCCACAATCGGAGCTTCCGACGACAAATTTTCAAGATCAGCGATTGTTTCAATGAGCAAATCGTTTTGCCGCGAAAGTTGCAATGTAATTTCCGACTCATCAACCTTGCCTGTGTAATCGACAATGAAACTTTTGTCTTCGTACTTGATTTGATCGGCAATGGGAACATAAGCCACGCCCAACTTGCTCACTTTGTAGTCACGGAAAATCTCGCTATGCTGTTTTTTAAATTCGGCAATGCGCATGTCTTTGTCCGCAATCTGTTTTCCCAACCCGCTTTTTTTTATGAAATACACAAAGAACAGAATGATTGTGAGAAACCAAACCCACAACTTGGAAATTTCTGCCTGCAACGCCGTTTTTTCTTCTTCGAGAACGGCAATTTGCTTTTCAATTCGTTCCTCTTCGGCAACGATTTTTTCAGCCGCCTGGCTGTAATAGTTGAACAATATCTTCGCCTGGTCTTGATAGACATTGTTCGATTCTGGAAAAATTTTACCTGTCATGATTTTTATGATTTTAGATTTAGTTTGAATAAATACTCTTTCTGCTTTGATAAATTCTTTCTGCTTTTTTAAGATTGCTACCGATTGCCTCCTCGTTCATCGAATAATTGGAAATTGCAAACGCAATATCGTTGATAACACGAATAAATTGCTGTTCCAAGCCATGTGCCTCTGCATTTTCGGTTGGTGAAATAAACCGCAAGCTGTCTTCAAGCGTATTTATTTTACGAATAAAATATTCGGGCAAGTTCGGCAAACCGTTCATTTTGTCTTTCAAATCGCGTATTGCCGTTTTCATTTCATTAATACCGTTACGGTTAAATGTTTCCTGCTGATACACTTCCTGAACTTTGTCGCCCGAATGAAGTGAAGCAACAAGCCCCAAAATCAAGAAGAAAAGCAAAACGCAATGAATAATTATTTGCAGGGCAAACGACCATTCACAAGCAAGATTTCCAACAAGCATTACGGCAATAGCCGCAATAGCGTAAAGCCATGTAAAAAGCCAACGCACGCCAAGCGAGCCAACTTTTTTACCCTGTTTGTCGTTCAAATTAATCCACGGAACAAGAATGTCGAGAAAAAGCAGTCCGTAAATGACAGACGAAACCACGATATTTAGCACGAGAATATCGGTTGCCAAACTGCCGCGAAACAGTAGAAACGCAGCAATAATAATTGCCTCTCCGCCAAGCAGCGCAATAAATGATAATATTTTCTTTGTATCCATAATTCGTAATTTTTAATTCGTAATTATCTCTTATTTCCACATTTTGGGCAAAATTTCACACTCGGAGGTAATGTTGTTCCGCAACGGCTACAACTGTCGCCGGAAGAAACCTGTTTTCCGCAGTTTCCGCAGAAAGTTGCCCCAGCCACCATTGGAGCGTTGCAATGCGGACAGTTTCCGCCACCCGATTGTAACGGTGTTCCGCAACTTACGCAACGTTTGGCGTTTTTATCATTGTCCGTTCCGCATTTGGGGCAAGGGTTGTATTCATCGCCACAATGAGGACAAAAACGGGTTGTACTGGGGAACTTTTTGGCGCAGTTGGAACAATACACCATTTTAACCTGTTGTTGCGGCTCTTGATTAAAATTGCCGCCTTGCTGATTATTCCCGCCAAAATTAGGCTGATTGAATTGCGGGTTCATCATTCCACTACCAACAGCGCCGCCGCCCATTCCTCCCATCATATTCATTGCCATCAAGCCGCCTATCAGTCCGCCGTTGCCGTTGCCGAAACCATCTACGGCATTGTTGGCGGTATTGAACATCTGTTCCTGCTGCCAAGTGTGCCCTGTAATTGACATCGACGCTTGCGTTGCAATGGCTTCCGCTACCTTTCTGCCTTCTTCTGTGGATTTATCAATATCAATCGTTGTAATATTAAATTGCAACAATTCCAAACCCAAGTTGTCCCAAAATGGATTTAGAACACCTTTTAAATATTCAGATAATTCGTCTAAATAAGCAGATAAATACTTAAAACCGACATGGTGTTTAATCACATATTGCGCAATTTGCGACTTGGTTTTTGTTGAAAATTCACCGAAAAACTGATTTGTCAAATCGTCCTGCGTAAATTCTGTTTTTGTTCCGACAGATTTTATCAGGAATTTTTCCGCATCATTCACTTTCAACCCGTAGCGACCGCCTGCGACAAGCGGCAGTTGCGTGTTGTAATCCGGGTCGTGAATCGGCATTTTGCTTACCGCCCAATCAATGCTGAACGTTTGAATTTTGTTTACAAACCACACCTCCGCCGTAAACGGATTTTTCCCACCGAAAGGGATTCCGAACAGCGATCGCAAAATCGGCAAGTTTTCGGTGTTTAAGGTGTGTTTCCCCGGACCGAATTTACCTACAACCTGCCCTTTTGAGAACAATACCGCTTCTTGTGATTCCTGCACAACGAGTTGCGTGTAGGTACTCAAATTAGTTTCGGGGAAACGCCAAGCGTAAATGGTTTTAGTCCCCTGCGGCGACCATCTGACTAAATCAATTATTGCCATAACTTTCTGATTTTAAAGTTTTTATTTGTAAATTTATTCTTTTCGTGCAAAGGGAAAAATGGCTCTTTGACTTTTGCGAAACGTTGACTTGTGTGTTGGGCAAAAGGTAATGTGCCATTTTTGTGGTGGATTCTAAAAACAAAAAATGCAGGTCGGCAAAAAATAAAACTTTATCGGGTCGGCTGGTGTGGTCGGCAGTCATTCCGATTGGTCTTTCTTTTCTGTATTCGTATGTCGTCTTGTCAATTTTCATGTCGCTGTCTTTTTTCCTTAGGCTTGTTGGTAACGGGTAGCGGTATGAAAAGTTGCCGATTGCGGGCGATTTCCTATCAAAGTACAAGAAAAATTGAAGCGGGCTACAACCCTTGAATAACCTACTGTCCCGGCAATTTTTTATACCGCATGTTACCTGCTGGTGTTTGTGTTTTTTTCAACTGGACAACTAAACAAATTGACTAACTATTTTATTGCCCACACTATAAATCTTTGATTTTACTTTGAATATTCGTCTTTTCCCTTAAGCCTTCGTATTTTTTACTGACATACTGGATTATCAGAGAAATCTTGTAATTTTCTCCATATAAAGCAACGGTAATCCCTGTTGTTTCGCCAAGCCAACCAGCACTATACGATAAATGCCCCAAACTAACGGCAAATCCATAATCATCTGGGTCATCTTTGTATAAAGAATTACGCCATTCAGGCGCATTATAGTCAGGTTTTCCATATTTTTCTGTCATTAGATTTACTAACTCTCGAAAATCTTTGATAAAATCGTTTTTATTAGAGTGAGTAGGATTAAACAGATATTTTGCCATAGTTAATTTATCATTGGTAAAGATATAGGCAACATCGCAACTTATACCGGCGACAAAATCAGAAAACAAATAAAGGTTATCAATGGTGGATAAATCCGTTTTGCCTTCTTTTTGCATTACTATCTTTTTTGAATCACCCCATTTTGCAACTCTAAAATCTGCACCTTTATTCTCAATACCTTTTACAGACAGAGAATATAAATGAGAGTCTGAGAAAATCATATACCGTACTTCTATAAGATAATTATCTTTGTACCAAGTTCTATCCAGACTATTCACATACTTACTGTCTAATTCATCTTTACGTTTGTCAGGTTCTCCGAACAGTGGAATTAAAAGATTATCCATTTCATTGGAAAATTTGATAGCATCTTCTAATGCATTCTCGCTTTTCTCAACTTTTCCAAAACTAAATGATAACGACTCTAATTTCAATGAAGCAGAATCTACAAAAACAGAAGCAGTACATTCCTTATCGCCCAAAACTATACCGGCAACTTCAAAATCGGTCTTTGTTTTGTTATAATCACTATAATAATGGTTCCGAGGTGTTACTTGCGACGAATATTTTGTTACAAAATCATTTTCAGTAGAATTCCAATCTACAGAATTGATAAATTGCAAAAAATCTGTTTGCGCAGATAATGACATTGATAAACACATCATCGAGATGATAAAATACTTTCTCATAATTATCAAATTATTTTGATTTTTCAACATCAAATTGCAATATTTCAGCCATAGCATCTTTTGCCATAGTCCAATAAGACAGTTCATCTACACTCAACAAATCCAATCCTTTGTGTAAATAGGCAATAGCATTTTTCATGTCCCCTGTATTTTTATAACACAAACCAATTTTCACATATGCAATATTTCTTTGCTTTTTGCATTCATTTGCTTTGCTTTCAAAAGGGATAAATGGCTTCAAAGTTGAATACGAAGTATTTTTCCTATCGTCATAACTTGCAGAATAATAGGGTTCAACGCATTGTGATAACAAGTTTGCTAACCAATTCACATTTTTAGCATAAACTTCATAAGCAAGTGCGGCTTCTTTCCAAGATTGAGATTCGTACAAAACATCTGCTTTTGTTTTCATTTCGTCAACGGTTGCAATAGTTGGAACTCCGTATTTTTCAATCTGTTCCATTTGTTTTGAAATGTCAAGTGGGTCAATACTTTCCGACTTATTTGTGTCTTGTGCTTTCAACTGCAAGCATCCAAACGCCAAAATAACACTTGATAAGAAAATTATTTTCTTCATTTTTCAATCCCTTATTTGTGTCGGGCGCAACTTTTAGTTTTTCCCGCTCTAATGGCTTCGCGAGTGTCTTGCCTTCGCTACTTGTAAATGCTGTCAGTATGCACTGTCGTTACACTTGCAGGTAACGTTTTGCGGGTTGGTAGCGTTTTATGTTACCTTCACAAAGCAAAGATAGGTAATAATTGTTAAAAAGTCAAATAAAAAATATAGAAATTTTAAAAAAAATGCTACCAACCCGCTGTTATGTGTG
>Ga0209718_1005471_pt1 | contig 10027 bp, 6 predicted proteins | sample AD_JPNAS1_MetaG_FD_184420 | JGI IMG/M metagenome (GOLD analysis project Ga0209718, IMG submission 184420) | Active sludge microbial communities of municipal wastewater-treating anaerobic digesters from Japan - AD_JPNAS1_MetaG (SPAdes) (version 2) | ecosystem: Engineered > Bioreactor > Anaerobic >...
AAGCGGTATCGCTGTACGACGGCGACTTTGAGGCGTTGAAGAATCGGATTGAAGAGTGGCCTTCCTTTTATGAAGGGACATTTCTATCGGCCGACCATACTGTTGCTTCCGTCCTCATTCAAACAACCTTGGACTACGATTCAAAACAGCTTCTTCATGACCTCAGGGAAGTCGTCGCTCCTTACCAAGGGGTTGTTGAAACCTCGATCTTAGGTCTCCCCGTAGTCACTGAGGCGATTAGTGAGAGTTTACTCAGTGACTTGGGGATTTTAGTCCCGATCGTGGCAACCCTGATCATCCTCATCCTGTACTACTTCCTTCGCTCCTTCAAAGCGACGCTGCTTTCGCTCGTTCCCCTCATCTTCTCCTCCTCCGTCGCACTCGGAATCATGGCAATAGCCAACATCACCTTCACGATGGCGACGATGCTCGTTCCCGTCCTGCTCCTCATCGTGGGCAGCGCCTATACAATCCACATCTTCAGCCACTTTTTCCAAAATCAGGATTCCGGAACGATCGAAGAGGTGCTCCGAGTCGTCGTGAAGCGAAACACCTACCCGATCATCGCCGCTGCGGCTACAACCGCCTTCGGCTTTTTGGCCCAGCTCTCCTCTCCCTTGGGACCCTTTAGAATCTTCGGACTTCTCAGCTTCATCGGTGTCGTCATCTGCGCCTTCAGTTCCCTTGTCCTTCTGCCTGCTCTTATTCGGGTTGTCTACAAACAACCGAACGGAAAAGAGCGGAAGAAGCAACAAAACAAGGATATGCGGTTGATGACTGCAGCGATGGTGGTGGCAAACCATCACGGCAAAGTGCTTCTGTGGGTCTCCATGATCATTCTGGTGATCTTTCTTCCGCTCTCCTACTACTTCGTGGAGAGCGGAACGAACATGCTCGACTTCTTCCGCCCCTCTTCATCCCTGGTCAAAGACTCCAAGCGTTTTAATGAACGAATGCAGGGAAGCTTCTCGATGACCGTGACGATCGAGCCGGGCGAGGACGTCTCGATTCTCGATCCCTCCACCCTCAAAACGATTGAAGCGGCGATCCGGCGTCTTGAAGCTGAACCGGTGGTGGGAGGAGTGCAATCGATCATTCCGTTCGTGAAGCGGATGAACCAGCTTCTCGGTCCCGGTGAGGATGAAATCGTTCACACCGTTGATGAAGAAGAGGTGGTCTTTGACTTCTTCGCCTTCGATGAGGATTACTTCCTCGGTTTCGAGGAAGAGCCGGTTGAAGCACAAGAGGTGGTTGCAAGCGCCGGAGGGCAAGGCGAATATGAGATTCCCGACAATCCGGCGCGCTATGGCCTTGCCGATGAATCGGAGCTGGCGAACCTCATCGCCCAATACCTGCTGCTCTACTCGGGCAACCTCGATATGTTCATCAATGACCCCTTGGAGCCCGATGTCACCGCATTGACGCTGGTGCTGAAGAGTTCGGACACCAACCGGCTTCGAACCATAACAAACCTCATTTCCACCCTCTTTCCCGAGGATTGGAAGGTCGAAGTCGGCGGCGGTGAAGCGGTGGCCCTCGCTCTGGCGGATTTGGTCACCCGAAGCCAGATCGTCAGTCTGTTCAGCTCCCTGATCGCCGTGTGGTTCTTGGTGTGGTTCACCCTCAAATCCCCGAAACTCGCTACCCTTGCCCTGATCCCCTGCCTCTTCGCCCTCTTGGCGGTCTTCGTTTCGATGCTTGCCTTCTCGATCAAGCTGGATATCGTCACCAGCTTGCTTGCGGCGCTGTGCATCGGAATCGGAGTCGACTATGCGATCCACCTCCTCAGTGCGATCGTCCGCAACGATATGCCAATGGATCGGATCATGCAGACGACCGGCAAGGCGATTCTTGCCAATGCCGCATCCGTCGCCCTTGGTTTCATCGGCCTGTTGTTCAGCCGCTTCATGCCGATTGCAAATTTAGGAGTGCTGTTTTGCATCGCAATGGCGACAGCTGCAGCCAGCGCGCTGCTGTTGCTTCCTGCGATAGCCGTTCATTATCCCAAGCTCATGTTCACAAGGAGGACCAAATCATGAAACGTGTGTTTATCATGTTGCTTCTTATTCTTATTCCCGCCTTGATCATCGCTGCTCCGTCCGCCGCCCTGATCATGGACAAGGTCATTGAAACCCAGAAGGCCGACACCGCGGCGATGGACCTGAAGCTGACTCTCATCGAGGCCAACGGCACCGAGCGGGAGCGGCGGATCCAGACCCTCAGCCAGACGGTCGATGACAAGACCTCGATCATCACCGTCTTCCTCTCTCCCGAAAGCGTTAAAAACACCCGCTTTCTCTCCGTTGAAGGAAACGACGCTACCGAACAGTGGATCTATCTTCCGGCGCTCAAGCGGGTACGGAAGATCAGCGCCACGGAAGAGGGAGGATCGTTCATGGGCAGCGATTTCTCCTACTCCGACATGGCATCGACAACGTATGATGCCGATGAGGCGACCCACCGCCTGATCGAAGAAACTGCAACAACGTATGTCGTCGAGTCGATTCCCAAGACCGTCAAGAGCTATGGAAAGAATATTGCGACCGTGGACAAGGAGACGTTCCTTCCCCTGAAGGTCGAGTTCTATGCGCCGGATGAAAAAACCTTGCTGAAAACCCTCACGACGCTGGAGACCGGCACGGTCGGAACCCGCCCGATCACCAAGATGGTCGAAATGAAGACGATCGTGACGGGGCATGCAACCCGCCTCGAGATGGTTCAGGTCCGCTATGATGTCCCCATTCCGGCCGCGTATTTCACAGTTCGTTTCTTAGAAACAGGGAGGCTGTAATCCGATGAAGAAACTACTTGTACTGATCTTGCTTATCGCTTTTGTTTCCCCGCTCTTCGCATTTGACTTCTTTGCGACCTTGGATGATGAAGAAGGGCAAGTCGGCACCGAACCGGCAAAGCCGAAAGAACTCACGTCCCTCTTTGTCGAGGGGTTCGGCACCTACTACCCTCTGGATGAGGATGAGCCGTTCGACTACGGCATCTCGCTGGGGGTGACGTTTGAAGAGAACCGGGACAAGATCCGGACCGAGGTCGATTTCTCCTTCAGTCCGATCCTTCGCGACCCCCTTGATGTCCGCACCTTGGCGGTCACCTTCTTCTTCGGCCCGACAAACCTCAAGGTGGGAATGTTCACCCACCCATGGGGGACGAGCACGACCCTCCATGCCGTGGACATCCTCAACTCCCAGAATCTCACCCATGGGATTCTGGACAATCCCGAAGCGATGAAGAAAAGCGAGTTCATGATCGTCTACAACGCCTACTTCAAGCGCTCATCCCTCGATCTCATCATCAAGCCCTTCTACCGGCCGATCGACATGGAAGCATCCGACCGCTATGCACCGATGGATACCGACAATCTCATGGGTACCTCCTTCAGCTATGGAGGGATGGAGATTCCAATCGACTCGGACAATATCCGGGTCGGAATCTACCAACACCCCACATTCTGGAAAGCCCTCGGAGGCGGAGGCCGCTATCGCTTCGGCATCGGTGATCTGGATCTCGGCTTCATGTACTTCTCCAGCTTCTACCCGCAGATGGGCTTCGACATCGGTGCGAAGCTGAAGATGAAACCCCACCCCTTGGATCCTAACCCCCAAAATCCTACTCAGTATATCCCCGATAAAGTAGAAGTCACATCCATCGACTTCGACTTCACCCGCTACCACCTTGCCGGCACGGAAGGATCGCTCCTCGTCGGTCCGGTCACGATCGCCTGGGAAGGCGGCCTGTTCCTCAGCGAAGATGTCAAAGGTGAAAAGCCCGAAAAGTACAACACAAAAATAGCTGCGGTTGTGGAGCTTTCCTATACGGAGCCCAAGACCTCCTTCTTCGCTTCGGCGGCGTACCAGGGCCAGTATCTCTTCGGTGATGTAACACCGACGGTTAATCAGACGCTTGATGTCATCATCCCCGTCGATTATATCGCCTCCTTCCTGAGCGACAAGCCCTACTCCAGCAGCGTGGCGGTCGCTTTCGAGATGCCGTTCATGCGCGAACGGCTCAAGGTCCGGATGGCGGCGACGTATGGAATCGAGAACCAAGGTCTCGTCGCGTTGGGATCGCTCAGCTATGAAATCAATGATTCCTTCAGCGTATATGCCCGAGGTGCTTACTACAATGGCTTTGGTGACAAGAAGAGTCTCTTCAAGAACTGGGAGAACAACAGCTCGGTGACGATTGGAATGAACGCTTGGTTCTAACGGTTTTTTCATGGTAGGATGACCGAACGGAGGGCATATGCTCATTCTTTCGGACATCCTGCTTTTTTTGACCGCGGCTCTGGTCTTTTCCGTCACCTGCCTCGTCATCCTTCTGCGAGTCCGCGTCGCCGATGCCCTGACCACGGACTTTTTACGGGTTCTCGTTCCCCTGAGCCTCCAGATGCTGTTAAGCCTCCTCGCTACTTATCTTGAACGATCCCTTTCTCCTCGCCAGCTGGCGAGCTTTTCCTATACGATGTACGCCCTCGGAGCCACGATCATCTCGATTCTTCTTACCACGGCGATGCTCTTTGCATTCACCCGCTTCTTCATCGGCCGGCTGCCGGCCAGCGAAAAGCAGAAACGGTTGGGGAACATCATCCTGCGCCTGCTCATCATCCTCTTCTTTCTGATCTCCATCTGGGCGATTCTCGGGAAGAGCAGGGGCGATTGGATCAAGGCGCTGGATGAAACGATGAAGTATCATTTTTTCAGCGCCTCCACCTTTCTGGTCATCCATGCGGTCGTGGCGCTCTTCTTCATAAAGCAGGCTTCGACCTGGGAGGAGGAGTGGCTGCTGAAAGGGGTCGCGATGACCTTCCTGCCATTGGTCGTCCTCTTTCCCTTGGATATCCTCTTCTTCCTCCACCTCAGCTTCAAGGTGGTCTACCTCAGCTTCGCGATCCTCTCGGTCCATCTCTACTTCTTCATCAGCAGAAGGTACTTCCTCACCTACGAGCAACCGGCTCTTCCCAAAGTGAACCTGACCGAACGGTTTGGCATCACCGAACGGGAGCAGGAGATCCTCCGCCTCCTGGCGGATGGCTTATCCAATCAGGAGATCGCCAAGCAGCTCTTCATCTCGGTCAATACGGTGAAGACCCATATCAAAAACATCTATGCGAAGCTGGAGGTGAACAACCGCCTGCAGCTGTTCAATCTGATGAAGGACCGCGACTCGAACGCTTCTTCCTGATCACCGTCGCCGTGGCGAAGCCCAAAAAGACGAGGCCCGAGAGCACGACGACGACCGCACCGACCGGCAGATCCAACGACCACCCCACGACCAGTCCCCCTGCGGAGAAGAGAAGCGAGTACAGCGTGGAGAACAGCATCATCGATGCGAGGTTGCGCGCCGTGTACCCGGCGGTTCCCGCAGGAAGGGTCAGCATCGCGATCACCATCACGATTCCTACAAATGTTTGAAGAAGAACCACGGCGACGGCGGTAACGGACAGGATGATCAGAAACACCGTCTGGGTGGGAATCCCCCGGACAGCGGCGAACTCCTCGTCGAAGCTCGTCGCTTCGATCTGCGGATAGAAGCGCCAGGCGAGGAAGAGGACGATCACATCCAAGATCGCCAGCAGAATCAGATCGCGGCCGGAGATGAGGAGGATGTTTCCAAAGAGGTAGCTGGAAGGGTCGGTATAGCCGGGGGTCTTGGCCATGAAGAGCACGCCGATGCTCATCCCGATCGCCCAGATCGCCTGAATCACCGTATCCTCCCGCTGTTTGCTCTTCAGCGAGACCGCTCCAATCAGAAGCGCTGAAAGAAGGGCGAAGATGATCGCCCCGACCATCGGTGAAAGGTTGGGGGCGATCCCGGTCGCCGAGAGGTACAAGGCGATCCCGATCCCCCCGAGCACGGCGTGGCTGATCGCTCCGGCAAGGCCGGCGATCCGTTTCACCGTTACGACGCTACCGAGGATGCCGAACAGGATCGAGCTGAGGATGCCGGCGAAGAGGGCGTTGCGAATGAACGGGACGTCAGGTGAAAACAGAATCTCAAAAAAACCGTTCATGATGGCAGCTCCCTCGGGTAGGCGCAGAAGTCGGCCGGGATTTCGACATCGTGGCGGACTCGCTTCTGATCCTCCCCTTCGACGCTCTCCAAGGCGTGCTGGACGACCGTCCGGCCGCCGGTGCCGCCCTCGGGCTTGGTATCGATGCAGAAGACCCGATCGGTCAGATCGGAAACGAAGCGGGTGTCGTGGGTGACGATGAGGATCGTCGTGTTTCCCTTGAGGCGCTCCAAGGTGGAGTACAGCCGCCCTTCGCTCTCCTTGTCCATGTTGGCGGTCGGCTCGTCGAGAATCAGCATTCTGGGGCTGGAGGCCAGCGCTCGGGCGACAAGAACCCGCCGCCGCTGCCCTCCGGAAAGCTGGCTGTAGGGGCGGTCGACGAGATCCTCCAGTTCGACCTGCTTCAACGCTTGGATCGCTTCGCTTCGGATCTCCTGCTTCTTCAACCTCCGGGTGGAATCGACAAGCCCCATCATCACCACTTCGATGACGCTGATCGGAAAGGACGGATCGTAGGTGGCGTGCTGCGGGACGTACCCGATTTCAGGCCGCATCGTCTTCACGCTGCCGCCCATGAGGGTGATGGTTCCCTCCTGCGCCTCTTCAAGGCCGAGGATCAGTTTCAGCAGGGTCGTCTTGCCGCTTCCGTTGGGGCCGACCAGGGCGATGAACTCCCCTTGATGAAAGTGGAACGTGACATCCTCCAGAATCTGCAATGAGGGATAGGCGAACGAGACCCCTTTAAATTGAAGAGCGACCGGCGCTTCGATCATCACTTCCTTCCTCCCGACTCCAACAAAGCATCGCCGATTGTTCTGATATTGGCAAGCCAGTCATAGGCCAGGGGATCCAAGGGGACGACGGCACTTCCCACCGCGTCGGCGACCGCCTGAGCGCTGGCGACGGGGAACTGCTTCTGGACGAAGATCGCTTTGGGATGTTCCCGCTTTGCCAGCTCAACCAACGAAGCAAGGTCTTTGGCCGTGGGTTCCTTCCCTCCGGTCTCGACGGCGACCTGGATCAGGCCAAGGTCATCCAACAGATATCCGAAGGCCGGGTGGTAGACGAACACCGGTTGACCGGAAAGCGGTGCCAGATCCTCTTTCAATTCGGCGAACAGCTCATCGATCCGATCGACCAGCACCCGATGACGCTCTTCGAAGGCCGTTCCGTTCTCCGGAAGGAGATCGGTCAGGGCAGCGAGGGCATGTCCGAGAAACACCTTCACCTGATCATGTCCGAGCCACGTATGCCGGTCGATGTTCAAGGAATCGTGGTCATGATGATGACCCTCTTCAAGCTGTCTGAAGACCATCCCGTCCGTCCCGTCGATGAGAACCAGGTCGGGGTACATGCTTTGGATCTTCGGTTTGAGAGCCAGTTCGAACTCGGTTCCGCTGAGAATCCAGACCCGGGCCTTGGAGAGCCGGGCCATCTGGGATGGGGAGGGTTCATAGGAGTGCGGGCTCTGCCCCTCCCCCACCAAGGTGAGCACATCCACATCCGAGCCACCCAGTTCTTCAACAAAAAACGCATGCGGCAGGATGCTCACAACGACAACCGGTTTCTCGGAAACGCGTTCCTTCTTTCCACCCGCAAAGAGCAAAGCGGGCAACAACACTATCAATAGAATAACGATTCGTTTAGACATGATTTCCCCCTCGCACCAAGATACTCAAGAGGAGCATTGATGGGCAAGAGTTAGAGGAAGACAACAGAGATAAGTAAACATGGATATGATTGCTGATCTTTGTTAAGATGAACCTTTCCTATCTGCCCCTGTATATGGCCATGTGTTGGGGATGATTGCTGATCTTTGTTAAGATGAACCATACACATATACCCTACACCCCCGAAGCCGGTTGGGGATGATTGCTGATCTTTGTTAAGATGAACCTGGAGACATTCGCCCCTTCAAGGATCGCCTGTTGGGGATGATTGCTGATCTTTGTTAAGATGAACCGGGTGGCGGTTCGCCTAGTGCCTCTCCGAGGTTGGGGATGATTGCTGATCTTTGTTAAGATGAACCACAAACTAACTTCTTCTTCCCAGTCGCCGGGTTGGGGATGATTGCTGATCTTTGTTAAGATGAACCGACTGTTATCTGATATGCCGAACCCTAAAAGTTGGGGATGATTGCTGATCTTTGTTAAGATGAACCCAGCTTTTCAACAGCAACGGCTCGTCTATCGTTGGGGATGATTGCTGATCTTTGTTAAGATGAACCTGCGGAAACCCCGGCGGTGCATTTTATTATCGTTGGGGATGATTGCTGATCTTTGTTAAGATGAACCAATCGAGCGCTTCCTCGCTGAGCATTTCGGGTTGGGGATGATTGCTGATCTTTGTTAAGATGAACCGTCGATGTTTTTTGATCTTTATAATTGTTGGTTGGGGATGATTGCTGATCTTTGTTAAGATGAACCACAGGTGACATATCTTTGAACTCCCACTGTGTTGGGGATGATTGCTGATCTTTGTTAAGATGAACCGTTAATCAGATAGCTTGCGTACCAATCGTAGTTGGGGATGATTGCTGATCTTTGTTAAGATGAACCCAAGTTGTTAGTTCTTGACCACGCAACGAGGTTGGGGATGATTGCTGATCTTTGTTAAGATGAACCAAGCTTTGACTTAACCAAAGAAAAGGATACGTTGGGGATGATTGCTGATCTTTGTTAAGATGAACCGTTAATTATATAGTACCGTACAAGCCCAGAGTTGGGGATGATTGCTGATCTTTGTTAAGATGAACCTCTTCCCAATCAATCTCGTCAGTAAAGATGGTTGGGGATGATTGCTGATCTTTGTTAAGATGAACCAACGCCGGATGAGATTATATCGCTCGGTGGGTTGGGGATGATTGCTGATCTTTGTTAAGATGAACCGATCTAGATCAGTGATCAGACCTTGATCATGTTGGGGATGATTGCTGATCTTTGTTAAGATGAACCACAATGGGTATATAAAGATATGTCACCTGTGTTGGGGATGATTGCTGATCTTTGTTAAGATGAACCTTTTTCGGGCGCATTTGCCGAGGCGTCGAGGTTGGGGATGATTGCTGATCTTTGTTAAGATGAACCCCCTGGTCACAAGAGTCCGGAGATCGGCCGGTTGGGGATGATTGCTGATCTTTGTTAAGATGAACCACTCGTCAACTGCTCCTGCCCATGCTCTCTGTTGGGGATGATTGCTGATCTTTGTTAAGATGAACCTTGGTCGTTCGATGCTTGGACAAAGGTTCTGTTGGGGATGATTGCTGATCTTTGTTAAGATGAACCTTAGCTCGCCTTGAAGAAGGTGAACAAAGCGTTGGGGATGATTGCTGATCTTTGTTAAGATGAACCGCCAGCTCGGGCAGGTACAAGCCACTATCCGTTGGGGATGATTGCTGATCTTTGTTAAGATGAACCGTGTCACGCTTCCCTTTCTACCCGAAGTCTGTTGGGGATGATTGCTGATCTTTGTTAAGATGAACCGGTATTCCCCTACTTTTGCTATGTGTTTTTGTTGGGGATGATTGCTGATCTTTGTTAAGATGAACCGCCCTCGTCGATCGCCGCCTGCGCTCCTTCGTTGGGGATGATTGCTGATCTTTGTTAAGATGAACCGATTAAAAAGTTTGGTGGTTGGATTGTTGCGTTGGGGATGATTGCTGATCTTTGTTAAGATGAACCGATTACCATTGCCGAGCCTGGGTTGAAGGTGTTGGGGATGATTGCTGATCTTTGTTAAGATGAACCTTATTCTCTTTAGCTCCATAACTGCTTTGTGTTGGGGATGATTGCTGATCTTTGTTAAGATGAACCTGAGAAATCCTTGAGTACTGTAGCTTGACGGTTGGGGATGATTGCTGATCTTTGTTAAGATGAACCGGATTGCCCGTCTCGGTGGCGATTTGCTGGGTTGGGGATGATTGCTGATCTTTGTTAAGATGAACCTCACTTCTACCCAACGTAAATCCATCGAAGGTTGGGGATGATTGCTGATCTTTGTTAA
>Ga0209718_1005473_pt1 | contig 10019 bp, 8 predicted proteins | sample AD_JPNAS1_MetaG_FD_184420 | JGI IMG/M metagenome (GOLD analysis project Ga0209718, IMG submission 184420) | Active sludge microbial communities of municipal wastewater-treating anaerobic digesters from Japan - AD_JPNAS1_MetaG (SPAdes) (version 2) | ecosystem: Engineered > Bioreactor > Anaerobic >...
CCATGGTCGATGGCGACTGTCCCAGCCCGTGCGTCCTAGCTGGGGTTTTCGTAGTTGCGGGTTTTGCGTGTCGGGACGGGCGGCGGACGTCGCCGCCGACCTGTGCCCTGTGGGCCAGGATTTTCGTGGGGCCTGGGTAAACCGACGCAGGATGGCCGAAAAAGGCGTCCCGTAGGGTACAGGATCGATCATCGACGATCTCCCGCCCCCCATGGTCGATGGCGACTGTCCCAGCCCGTGCGTCCTAGCTGGGGTGTTCGTAGTTGCGGGTTTTGCGTGTAGGGACGGGCGGCGGACGTCGCCGCCGACCTGTGCCCTGTGGGCCAGGATTTTCGTGGGGCCTGGGTAAACTGACGCAGGATGGCCGAAAAAGGTGTCCCGTAGGGTACAGGATCCTGTCGCCGGTGCTCTCAGGCCCGCGGGGTCGACGCAGGAAAGCCACGGGAAGGCCAAGGAAGGGCCGAAGGAAAGCCACGGGAAGGCCAAGGAAGGGCCGAAGGAAAGCCACGGGAAGGCCAAGGAAGGGCCGAAGGAAGGCCACGGGAAGGCCAAGGAAGGGCCGAAGGAAGGCCACGGGATAGCCGAAGGAAGGCCACGGGATAGCCGAAGGAAGGCCACGGGATAGCCGAAGGAAGGCCACGGGAAGGCGGAAGGAGGAGTAATGGAAGATTTGGTGAACTCAACAAGAGACCGATGGGTCATGACGCGAAATGGGTGAGGCAGTATGGACGTCTATGTGGCGCGGCAACCCATATATGATGCGGGCCTTAATGTATCAGCTTATGAGCTGCTATTCCGTTCCAGCCTGGACGACGTGTTTTCGTGCAGCGATTCGGACTACGCGTCTCTGGCGCTTCTGGTCAACTCATTCATCGCCATAGGCATAGACCGCTTGAGCAGCGGGAAGCCGGTGCACGTCAACTTCACCCAGCGACTTTTGCAGGACGGGGTTCCATCGCTGTTTCCCCCTGAGGTTGTGGTTGTGGAAGTGCTCGAGACCACCATGCCCGATCCTGCGGTGCTCAATGCGCTCGCGCGCCTCAAGGAGCAGGGTTTCACTATCGCTCTCGACGACTACGTTGGGCAGCAGCATCTGGAGCCGTTCCTGAAGCTCGTCGACATCGTCAAGGTCGATTTCTCGCTGGCATCGAGCGCCCACCGAGCCATGATTCCCCGATCCGGGGTCAAGCAGGATGCTGTCTTTCTGGCTGAGAAAGTCGCGACGAGGGACGAGTTCCAGGCGGCCGTGAGGCATGGATACCGCCTCTTTCAGGGCAACTTCCTCAGTCACCCGGAGATCAAGAGGGGATCCGATATTCCTCCGGACGCTCTTGCCAGCCTTCACCTGCTTCGCCGAGCGCACGATCCGTCGCCTGACTTCGATGAGCTTGCATCGATCATCTCGCGCGATGTATCTTTGTCGTACAGGCTGCTGCGCGTGGTTAACTCGGCCGCGTTCGGGCTCCGCCACCAGGTGACGTCGATCAAGCACGCTCTGGTGATCATGGGGCTCAACGAGGTTCGCCGCTGGATCGCGGTACTCGCCGTGACCGGGCTCAGCGGGGAGAAGTCCGGGGCTCTGGCTGAGGCGGCGATTCTGCGGGCGCGAATGGCCGAGCTTTTGGCGCCATCCATGGGTCTGGCCAAGCGAGCGTCTGAGCTTTTCCTCACCGGACTGCTTTCTCTGATGGATGTTCTGCTTGACCGCCCCATGAGTGAGGTTGTGGACTTGCTTCCACTCACAGAAGACACGCGCGCGGCGCTGCTCGGCGAGGCTGGTACGTTCTTGCCCGTACTGCAGTTGGTTGCGGCTTACGAGAGCGCGCAATGGGAGGAAGTTGAAGCGATGGCGTCGACTCTCGGGCTTCGCACGGCGTTTCTACCGGAGGCCTACACTGACTCGCTGGCCTGGGCGGATGAGCTTGTCAGGATCGAACAGTGCCGAGCAGGCTAAGCGGTGGGCCCGGTAGCTGGATGTGCTCCAGAGCATGCCGGGCCGTCCCACTCTCAAGCCGGATTTCATGTCCACTCTCAGCCCGGTTCTAGGGCCCGTCCGCAAGCCCATTCTTAGGCCGAGTCCGGCAGACCAACGGCGCGCCGCTAGTACATGCCTTTCTTGACCTCGCTCATGCTGATGAAGATGTTCTTCTTCTGTGTGTAGTGAGCCAGCATCATCTTGTGCGTCTCTCTGCCGATACCCGACTTCTTGTACCCGCCGAACGGGGCATGGGCGGGCAGGTTGTTGTAGTCGTTGATCCACATGCGCCCGGTCTCCACAGCTCGGGCAACACGCAGCGCGCGGTTTATGTCACGGGTCCATACAGCGCCGCCGAGTCCGTATTCGTTGTCGTTGGCCATTCTGACGACTTCGTCTTCGTCGCGGAATCTGATGAAGCACACCACGGGCCCGAAGATCTCCTCACGTGCCACCCTCATGTCGTTGGTGACGTCCGCAAGGATGGTGGGTTTCATGAAAGCCCCCTTGGCCAGCTCACCCTGGGCGATTCGCTCGCCGCCGCAGGCTACGCGGGCGCCTTCCTTCCTGCCGATATCGATGTACGACAGTATCTTCTTAAGCTGAGTCTCATTCACCTGAGAGCCCATGACTGTGTCCTTTTCCCACGGCAGGCCCACTTTCACCTTGTTGAACGCGGCTACGCACTCGGAAAGAAACTTGTCGTATATGTCTTCATGGACAAATACTCGTGACCCGGCGCAGCATACCTGCCCTTGGTTGAACAGAATGCCCACTTGCACGCCTTCGATGGCCTTGTCCCAGGGGCAGTCGGGGAAGTAGATGTTGGCCGACTTGCCGCCCAGCTCGAGCGTTGCCAGGATGAGCTTATCGGCTGCAGCCCGTGCGATGTCGTAGCCGACCTCAGTGGAACCGGTGAACGCGAGTTTGCGGAAGCCCTGGTGCTTGAGCATGTACTCGCCGGTGGTTGGGCCACGGCCGGTGACGACGTTGACCACTCCGGGCGGGACTACACCCCTCAGTAGTTTGGCGAACTCGAGGGTAGAGAGAGGGGTAGTCGACGAAGGCTTGATCACTACGGTGCACCCTGCCGCAAGGGCCGGGGCGATCTTCCAGGCAGCCATGAGGAACGGGAAGTTCCACGGGACTATCTGGCCTACGACCCCAATCGGTTCGCTTAGGATGATGCTCATGTGGTCCTTGTCGATCATCACAGCGCTGCCTTCGTCAGCGCGAATGACGCCGGCGAAGTAGCGGAAATGGTCGGAGGCCAGGGGTACGTCTACCGACATGGTCTCCCGGATGGGTTTGCCGTTGTCGATGGTCTCTACCATGGCCAGTCGCTCAGCGTTTGCGTCGATGAGATCGGCGATCTTCAGCAGAATCGTAGACCGCTCCGCAGGGCTCGTGTTTTTCCAGCTGTCAAAGGCCTTCCACGCCGACCCAACAGCGAGGTCCACATCTTCCTTGCCCGCATCTGCGCACGTGGCAAGCAACTCTCCGTTGGCAGGGCAATACGTGTCGAACGTCTTGCCTTCCTTACTGTCTACCCACTCACCGTTGATGAACAGCTTGTAGTACCTGTCCACAGGCTTTTGCATGGCTAGATCCTCCCTCCGTATTCGTGGTTTCCGAATCGATGCACGGAATCGACCCGATCCGACCACATACATATGGAAGCAAACAGTGTGCCATCGAGAGAGGGCCATCGAACCCCGGTGTGTGATGCGCAGGTAGACCGGGGCGCGCCGACGCCCGCGGCCGAATGGGCATAGATGATGCTCAGCGCGGATATGTACTGTCTGTGTTGCTATAGTGTTGCCATAGCGGTACGGTAAAGGTACACAAATGGTACACTACCGCTGCAGTCTGGCCGGTAGCCGTCTAGGCAGGCAGGGCCTTCACGGGCAGTGTAGAATCGGTAGTAGCAGGAAGGAAAATGACGAATCGGCGGTGAGAGGCAGATGGCTTCCGAGATTGCGCAGCAACCACGTATTGCCGAGGCGTGGCGGCACTTTGTCGACACGGGGGAGGTAGACTCGTCTGCCCTTCGTCCGGAGATAGCGGCATCATGGAGACGATCAAGCGAAGCCATGGTCGATCCAAAGGACGCTCTGGGCCGACTCCTACCTGGTCAGCGGGGTATTGACGATCTGCGGGATGATCACTGTGAGCTAATTGAGGTAGCCCGCCCGTTCATGTCCAGCCTGCACAGGCTGGTCGTCGGGTCGGGTTTCATCGTAATCCTGGCCGACGAGCGAGGACGAGTGATGGAGATAATCGGCGACGAGGATGCCCTCGACCGAGCCGGTCTGGTCAATCTCGTGCCGGGATCGAGCTGGTCCGAGCATCACGTGGGGACCAATGGAATCGGCACTGTCCTGGCATCCATGGCGCCGATTCAGGTTTCCGGCTACGAGCACTACTGCGAACGCTTTCACACCTGGACATGCTCTGCGGCGCCCATACTCGACGAACGCGGGCAGGCAATCGCAGCTCTGCAGATGTCGGGCCCGTCCGCTCGCACTCACGCTCACACGCTCGGGATGGTAGTAGCAGCAGCCGAAGCCATTTGTGCTCAGATGCGCATAAACGCGAAGATGCGCGAACTCACGGTGCTCAACGACAACCTCAACAAGATGTTCCTGATTACCTCGGACGGAATACTACTCCTGGACGATCGCGGCATAATCCGACGCGCCAACCCGGTGGCCGAAGGAATCCTGGGAGCACCGGTGTCCGGCGCTGATGCCGACTCTGGTGCCCACGCCCTCGGGCTGTACGCCGTGCCTGTGTATGAACTCGTGAGTAAGCCGCATTACTTCACGAAGATGCTCGGAATGGGCAAGGCCTTCGACGATGTGGAGATGGCGCTCAAGACACCCAGCGGACCAGTGCATTGTCTGGTAGCAGCCAAGCCGGTCTACGATGATCACGGAAACGTGAACGGAGGCGTGGTGTCGCTGAATCCGTCCAAGCGGATAACCAAGCTTATCAGCAGGTATAGCGGATCGTATGCAACATTCAGGTTTGACGACATACTAGGGCGCGACGAGAAACTTCGCCGAGCGGTGGAGCTCGCATCTATCGCAGCGCAGAGCGATAGTAGTGTGTTGATATGCGGCGAAAGCGGCACCGGAAAAGAGATGATCGCCCAGGCGATACATAACCATGGCAAACGCGCGCACGGGCCCTTTGTCCCGGTCAACTGCGGCGCAATCCCCCGCGAACTCGTTGGAAGCGAGCTGTTCGGCTATGAAGAAGGGGCCTTCACAGGGGCCGCCCGGGGCGGGCGCCCGGGCAAATTCGAGTTGGCTGCAGGCGGCACGTTGTTCCTCGATGAGATCGGGGACATGCCCCTTGAGCAGCAAGTGGCTTTGCACCGAGTCTTGCAGGACAGGCGCGTGATCCGAATAGGCGGAAGCACTGTTACGGAGGTAGACGTGAGGGTAATCAGCGCCACCAACAAGGATCTGCTGCGGGCCGTGGCCAAAGGCAGTTTTCGACAGGATCTCTACTATAGGCTCAACGTAATACAGATCCAGCTGCCGCCGCTGCGCGAGAGGCCGGACGACATACCGCTGCTGTTCGACTTCTTCATGGCCAAGACAGGTAGAAGGCTGGGCTCAGAGGTTCGTAGCGTCGATCAGCGCGTTGTGGAGTGTTTGATGAACTACGACTGGCCCGGCAATGTGCGTGAGCTGCAGAATGTGGTTGAGCGTATGGTCAGCATTGCGACCGACGGCAGGATCGGGTTGCAGCATGTTCCGGAGGAGCTTTCATGCCCTTCGCGCGAAGACACGCAACCGGCAGCATTCGCCAACATCGAGGATGAGAGATGTCGCATGCGACGGATGCTTGAGCGGCGCGAACAGGAGCAGCTGTTGACCCTCATGCAGAAACACGGAGGCAATATCAGCCGGGTTGCCCGTGAACTCGGCATTTCGCGCAACACGGTTTACCGGAGAATCCGCAAGGCCTCCACGAGAGAGAACAATGGGCAATTCCTGGATTGTGGTCCGGGGGACTCTATGCGATAATATACTTTGTTGCGTGCGCGCAAGCCCTACTGAAGGGAAGTGAGCCCTGTGAGTTTTGACCTACCGCAGCATGCAGGAGTCGCCCTGGTTGGACTAAAGACAGGCCTGATCATGCCCACTGACGACATTGTGGAGATTACCCTCGACACGGTCAAAGACACGATCCAGGACAACGACATAGTCTGCGTGACAGAGGCGGTTGTGGCCCGTTCGCAGAATCGCTATGTGACTGTGGACGAGCTCGTGCAGGACCTGCGGTCCAAGCTCTCCGTCAGCGAAGAGGGAACCTTGGCGGTGATAAGCCCCATTGTGAGCCGAAACCGGTTCGTGCTGGTGCTATCGGCCATAGCCCGCGCCGTCAGGCGCGGGAAGGTCATCGTCCAGCTGAGCGTGCCGTACGACGAGGTTGGCAACCAGGTGATGGACGAGGACTTCGCCAATAGCCGCTTCCGTCTCAAGAGAACCCTTGGAAGCCTGCTTGAGGTGAGAGGCAACACGCCTCAGATGAACGTGTTGATAAGGGAGATACTTGCAGCTCTGAAGTTCCAGGAGCTAGGATATACGGTGACTGCCATACGCAAAATCACGGGCAAGGGCATAGCCGACATCACCCTCCACGATTCCGAGGGTCGTCACCTTGTTGCCGAAGTGACTTTCGAAGACATGCCGGGCACTGCGGAGAAGGTTCTTCGCATAGCCAAGGACAGCGACGCAGACGGCGCGCTTGTAGCTCATGTGGATCTGCAGACCCGCGAGATCTCCATTGTGGACGCGGCGGGTCTGCTTGAAGGCGCAGCGAAACCGCACGTATACCCATACAGCGATAGGCTTGCCCTGTACGATGCACGCGACGTGATCACACTTGGCGAGATCGGCGAGAGGCTTTTCCCCCATCCCATAACCGGAATCGACTACGCACGCATGTACGCCAAGGCCATTCAGGCAGAGGGCGCCCGGTGCGAGATCCTCTATACAAACAACCCGTTGGCTGTGTTCAACTACGGCCACATCGACGGGATAATCATCGGCGCAGTGCACGAGCGCGAATCGTTGAAGAACCTATTCCTGTCGTTCGGCACCAAGACGCCTATGCTGACTGTGCAGGACGTTGGGCCTGGTCCTTGGGGGGTAATCGGGTCAAACGTGTCGGACCTCGACGCAGGCATACTCAAGCTCTTACCCGACAATGCCGACGATGTGTGCGACACCATCCGGGACCGAGTAAGGGAGGCGACCGGCAAGGATATCGAGGTGCTGATTTTCGGGGACGGCGCTTACAAGGACCCCGACACGGGCATCTACGAGCTTGCCGACCCGTACCCGTCCATTGGGTGCAGCATTGGCCTGCGAAAAGCGTCACTGCGGCAGGGGACGAAGCTCAAGCTGCTTGTCGAGACCATGTTCAGGCAAGGACGCTCGCGCGAAGAGATTGCCGAGGAGCTTGCTTCCCGGGCGCCGTCCCGTGACAGCTTGGGTACCACTCCGCGCAGGATCACCGGGATTCTGGCCACCATGGCCGATCTGGCGGCGGGCTCTGCCGATGCGGGAACACCGATAGTGCTGATACGGAACTTTCCTTACAGAAGCTGAGCGGCAGGGCGGAGAAGTAGAACGCAGAGTGTGAGGACGTAGAACACAGAATGTGAAGCGTAGGCCCCGCCACGGCGGGGCCCTTACTGTCGGATGCTGGACATGAATGCGCTAGCTATGGAGGCGCTGGCAATGGGTACTCCCCCGGCGCCTACTCGATGTGACGGCCGCCTGTTCGGGCGAAGACGACGATGCCTTTGTCGAGTATCTCTGTCTGTACCCAGCCAGACGGAGCTTCATAATCGCGTGGCGAGAGAGGATGCGGTTCTAGGCGCGAGTCCAGACGCGCCGCAATCACAGTATCGAAGAGGAGGCGCCTGTCGTCCCAGGCGTTCTCGCCAAACGCCGGCGACACTACTGCGATGTCGATGTCGCTTTCGTCGATTGCGGTTCCGTGGGCGTACGACCCGAACAGTATGACACGGTCCACGGGGATCCTGATCTCGAGCTCGCGGATGAACCTGTCTATCGCGTCAGTCACCTCAGGAGGGAATCCAGACATGACAGGGCCTCCTTTGTTCTGTCGTACAAGTCCTTGAACCTTACCGGCGGGTTGGCGTCCAGCAATGCGGTTCTGTCGGTGGGATAGCGTCCCTCCACTTGGAACACCGAAAGGTCCGCGATCGTATCCACCTGTTCGGCGGTGAAGTCGTCTTCCACACCAGCTATCTCGGCGAGACGCCACAGTGCGTGTATTCGCGGGGGTGTTCGATGCGTTCGCTGGGCCACCAGAGCCTTCAGCATCTTTTCCGCCGCAAGGTGACAGAAGAAGCCGCTCTCCACGTATCGGTGGTTGTCCAGCAGAACCTCAGCAGCTTCAAGCGCCTCGTACGCCTCATTCCGCCAGTAGCGCGCGTCCTCGTCTCTTCCCAAGCTTCCCGCCCTCCGTTCGGCACGCCCGGCTCAGGCACTGTAGCATGCATGGAGTGCCGATGCGTTCATGCGATCTGGCCCATGTACATACTACCATCCGCCAGCTCGGGCATCCAGCCCAGGCCGGCGGAGGTTCTGGCATCCTCGGCGACGGCGATGGTGCGGCCATGCGGGCGCGGGTGGCGAAGCTGGAGGGCGCGCACGCAGGGGGTGCATTTGAAAAGAGGACTGGATTCGTATAGTATTGAACCGTCTGGGAGGCATATGGTAGTGGGAGGTGTCGTTGTTGCCTTATTGCCCGGAATGCGGAGCGGAGTTCCGCGTGGGCGCCAAGTATTGTAACGAATGTGGCGCCCAGCTAGAGAAGGTCAATACATCGGGCCGGCCGTCGCGGGCGAAGGCTGAGCCGCAGGCGCAGCAGTTGGAGCATGTTCTATGGGAGGGGAAACCCTACCTGAAGGAGATCGCGACCAACACCAAATATGTTCTGACTACTGAGCGCCTCATCATTCAGACGGGACTGCTCGGACGAAGGGAAGAGCAAATCGATCTTGGCAGGGTGAAGGATATCCGCCTTACACAGGGGCTTTCGGACCGGATGGTCGGCATTGGGCAGATCGAGGTCATCTCCACTGACCCATCGACGCCCTCATTTCGCTTGATGGGCGTCAAGGATCCCCGCAAAGTGCGCGACTTAATCTGGAGCGCCGTCAACCAGCGGCGCAGCGCAATGGGGATCCGCCCACGCGAACTGCTATGACCGGCACTCTGCTCAGCGCGACTCCAGTAGCCTTCCTCGTTGCCATGATAGTGGCCAGGGTTGATGGTAAAATCTAGGTGTCGATTTTGTGAACACATTTTTGCCGACGTGTCGACAAAACGGACAATGGGTGGTGCATAATTGAGCGTATAGACGTATAGGGCGATTGAGACTGAAGAAGCCTAACAGGTAAATCCATTTGGCCTAGCGTAAGCTGGCATAGACTAGCACCAACCCCCATTGGCCAGCCATATTGCCCCATTGCTCGCCGTTGCAGCTACCAGATAACCCCATCATCCGCTTTTATGCGACTATACGTCGCTTTATGCATCATCTATTGTCCGGGATTCGCGACACATTCGGGAAAACCCGTCCATGATATGAACGCATCGCAAAAGGCCAGGCAGATAGGCATTTTGCGGCAAGCGCGCAGCGTATGGGGCATATACATTCCCCACTATCGAATCCTAAGCACTCATTCCCACATCGGGTCGCTCCTATCAGCCCACCACCTGGTGATGCTGGTGCTCCTTCCTCTGGGCGGATGGTTTGCTGATCAGGTGGGCGAGCGCGCTGAGGTTGTGCTGAGGAATGACGCGTTCGTCGCCAGCCTGGTCGCGGCGCTGCTGCTCTGGGTGAGACTGAGCCCAGCGTGCGACCGACGTCTAGCGTGCGACGGCGGCGAACTCTTCGCGCGTGATGCCCATGATGATGACGTCCCAGTAGCGTCCGTTGTAGAACCGCTGCTCCCTGATGCGGCCTTCCTCTTTGAACCCGCACC
>Ga0209718_1005478_pt1 | contig 10012 bp, 9 predicted proteins | sample AD_JPNAS1_MetaG_FD_184420 | JGI IMG/M metagenome (GOLD analysis project Ga0209718, IMG submission 184420) | Active sludge microbial communities of municipal wastewater-treating anaerobic digesters from Japan - AD_JPNAS1_MetaG (SPAdes) (version 2) | ecosystem: Engineered > Bioreactor > Anaerobic >...
AGGTTGTACCCTCCAAGGCTGCGTCCTCCAAGGTTACGTCCTCCAAGGTTGTCTCCTCCAAGATTGTCCCCTCCAAGGTTATGTCCTCCAAAGTCGTCCCCTCCAAGGTCGCCCTCTCCGGGGCCGTCCTCTTCGGGGCCGGCTTCTTCGGCGTCGATGCATTCCAGGTTCTGCCGGCGATCATCTGAGCGCCAATACCAGCCCTAGAACGATCACGGCATACGCGATCAGCAGGTAATCGAGAGGTTTCGGCGAAGGCCACTCGCGCGCCGACTCGATTCGCTGCGAGTATCCACGGACCACCATGACCCGGTACATCCGCTCCGTCATGTCCGCCGAATGCAGGATTACCACGCCTAGAACCTGGCCGTACGTGCGCAGTTGCTCCATAAGGCCGCGGCCGGCGCCGCCGCGCAAGCGCACTGCGCGCAGCAGATCCTGTAGTTCGTTAATGAGTACGAAGAACGATCGGTACGCCATAAAGAGCGCGTCGGACACTATAGCCGGCGTAATCCGGGAGATAGCAGCAAAGATATCGACAAAGGGCGTCGTGGTGATCAACGTAGCGGCGACCAGGCCGGCCGAAAAGGCCTTGATCACCACCGTCAGGGCGAAGAGGGGGCCAGAGCGAATCCAGCCCAGGGCGAACAGGCCCGCGAAAAACACCGGGTAGAGCGCCATTGCTGCCGCATGACGCAGTTGGCTGCGGGATGCCGACGCGAAAAGGACCACGGCTGCTGCCGCTGCCCCGGCGACTGAGGGCGTCCGGGCAGCTATCGACGCCGCGAGCAGCGCAGCCGATGCGGCTATCTTCGCCCAGGGGAGCGCATCATGCAGCGGCGTGCGGCCATTGGCCGCCAGTTCGTCGATGAACTGCACGTCCATGCGCCTAAGCCCTCCTGTCGGGGCTTGGGCCCAGCATGTCAGGCCTAGATTTCGCGATAAACTCCGCTATCGATCCCACTACCAGGGCCTCGATGGCCCATCCCACTGCTCCGGCGGAATACACAATCGCGGCGAAAGCCTTTAGCGAGCGGTAATCGCTGCCGGCGGCATGCTCGTGATCGGCGGATTCCTCCAGTTCCGTGTGTTCATGGTCATCGGCAGGCTCGACGTGTTCGGCAGACTCAGCATGACTATGCCGGTGCAACGCGAATCCCGGGTTGATTGCCGTTCCCGCCACGATTCCGAGCATCGCTGTAGTCGATATCAGAAGGGCTATCACTGTGGAGACGGCCGCCGCGACAAAGGGCCGCTTGAACGCCCGTCGGAGCGATTTCCATAAACGCCAGCCAAGGCAGACTTCGAGCCCTGAGACAAGCGTGTTCAGCCCCACTACAGTGATGCCGCCGTGCGCGGTTAGCGCCAGGATCAAATTGACGACCAGCGCTGCGATGAACCCTTCCGCAGGCCCGGCGATCATGCCGGTTAGCACGGTGAGATTCAAGTGGTATCCGAGCACCGGTATGGGAAGGCCCATTGCCAGCAGCATGAGCGCGGACAGAGTCGCGATTCGCGGAACTACCCTGGCGCGATCTCGCTTCCTGAGAGCGAACAGCGCGACACACACGAACAGTGCCGTCAGACCTATCCCCGCCAGGATCCAGGGAAGGGGAATTAGCCCATCCGGGATATGAAGATGCGACATGAATCAGCTGTCCTCCTTTGCGCGCTCGCGACACTCGCGGCACCGGCCGATCAACTCCAGCCAGTGCCCCTCAATGCAGAAACCGCTGAGTCTCTCCAATTCGCTCTCTATGGACCTGATCAAGCAGTCTCCGAATTCGACTACCTGACCGCATCCGGTGCATACCAAATGGTGATGATGACCCGATGGATCCGGGCGCCGTTCGTACCGGTCGAAACCGTCGTTGAACTTGATCTTGTCGAGGATTCCCACACTCGTGAACAGCTCCAGGCACCGATACACAGTCACTAGGCCGATGCTTGGCTCGCGGTCGCGGATCGCGTCATGAGCCTGCTGGGCAGTGAGATGCCGAGCACCGTCAGAGTAGAAAAGCTCGAGCACCGCTCTGCGCTGCGGCGTCAGCTTGAACCCGCGTTCGCGAAGCTTCCGGAGAGCGTCATCGAAGCAGTCAGCTCGCACATGAGCCCCTCCCAGCAGCAAATGAAAATCACTTTCAATTACTATGGCCATTATAGCTCCTGCAGATGCTTTGGCGCAACACTGGGGAAGCGTCAACTGGGGCAGCGTCAATTGGGGTAGCGTCAATTGGGGTAGCGTCGTTCGGCGATAGGTTCCGGGGTAGGCCCACGAATGGACCCAGCGACAGATCCAGGGGTGTGCCGAGGCACAGAAATACAGCTGCTGTGTAAGCGTCAAATAGCACCCACACTGCAATCAGGGCCCTGAGGAGCGTAGATTCGGTTAACGGGCTGCTATCTGCGATAGTCGCCATGAGTTGACCGCGGATGTGCGTGCGCGGGCCGCGGCGCTCCACATTGCGCCAGCGGCCCGCGAGCTTCATCGTCGGCGTAGCCTACCATCTGCGTTTCCCCAGGTCTGAGCAGGAATTGAGCAGAAGCGAAAAACAACCCCCACGCGGAAGCGCTGTGGGGGGCTTGGTCGTGCTTGTGTTAGCGACCCGTTCTGCAGGCGTTCGGCAGCGATGGAGAAAACGGTAGCAGCTCGTCGATGGCAGCCGGGTCCTTGACATCGATGTTCGGCATCCTCTCGAACAAGTAGCAGAGGTAGGCGAACGGGTTCAGTTTGTTCTGCTTGGCCGTTTCCACGATGCTGTAAATCATTGCGCTGGCCCTCGCTCCTTGCGGGGTGTTGTTGAATAGCCAATTCTTGCGGCCGATGACAAATGGTTTGATCGCCCGCTCGGCCCGGTTGTTGCTGATCTCGAGGCGACCGTCCAGCATGAACGACTCAAGGTTATCCCATTGGCTAAGGCTGTATGCGACTGCCTGGCCCAAGGCGCTTTTGGGCAGTGCCTTAGGCTCCTGGTCATGAAGCCATGCCAAGAAAGCGTCCAGCACCGGTCGGCTACGCTTCAGGCGGGCTTGATAACGCTCGTCCGGGGAAGCATCCTGCAGATCGCTCTCAATGGCAAACAGGCGGTTGCAGAACTCCAGCCCTTCCTTTGCAGCTACCGGCGCGCCGCGGTTCTGGGTCGGTAGCGCCTTCAGCGCTTCATCCCATTTACGTCGTTCATGAGCCCAGCAACCCACCAACCTTACGCCGGGTATTCCGTGGTAGCCAGAGTAGCCGTCTACATGGAGATAACCCGTAAATCCAGAAAGGAAGTCCTTCGGATGGCAGCCGGCCCTTGTTTCCTGGTAGTCGTACAGCACGATGGGCGAATCGTATCTGCCAGCAAGGTAAACCCACATGTACGACTTCGACTCGGGATCTCGGCCAGGTTCATGAAGAACCTGCACCGTGGTCTCGTCGGCATGCAGGACGTCGTGCCCTTTGAGCAGGTCATGCATCCTTTCATACATTGGCTCTAGCCAGTGTTCGGAGCTGTAGACCATCCAGTTGGCCATCGTCTGCCGAGATAGCTTAACCCCTATTCGCTCCAACTGCTGCTCTAAGCGGTACAGCGGCATACCGTTCCCGTACTTCTGATCCATGATGTAGGCCACGGCCGAGGGAGAGGCCAGGCTATTCTTGATAACAGGGTCGGGCATGGGCGCCGTCACGATGGGCGTCCTCTCCTCATTCCGCTGGCAATTACGGCAAGCGTACACTTGGCGCTCATGCCTTACGAGCTTGACCTGAGCGGGGATGACTTTGAGTTCCTCCCTCGTTTCGACTCGCATCTCATGAATGGGACCCCCGCACTGAGGACACACCTGCTCTTCTTCGGAAAGCCGGTATTCCACCGTCTCTACAGGCAGGTTCGCGAGCATGGCCTCTCGGCGACCCTTCTGCTTGCGCCGCTCGTAGGTGATCTTCTCCACAGTGGGCTCGGGCAGAAGGGGATCAGCTATTACCTCGGCTTCATTGAAAAGCCGCGGCTGATCAGGGTCGGATCGCTCGCTGGAAGCTCCGAACCGGCGCTGCTGACTCAGGCGGAACTGCTCCTCATACCAATTGACCCTGGCAGTCAGTTCAGCAATCAGCTGCCTTAACTGCTCGTTCTCCTTCCGGAGCTCAGCTATTTCATTGGTTAGGGCGGCAAATGCATCATCCATGCTAGATATATTCGACGCCCTCTGCGCTGTACCTGCCGCCTCAACGCAATCCCCGCAAAAATACTTTCGCGCCTCGGGCTTCACACCACTGCCCTAGCGTTTACCGTCGGGTGGGCCTTCTGCTCCAACGACAACCCATCAAGCAGCCAACGCAGCTCGCGCCTGGTAACCGCCATTGCACCGTCACCGGGGTTGGATGGCCATCTGAACCGCCCCTTCTCAAGACGGCGATAGTACAGCCAGAATCCGTTATGATCCCACTCCAGTATCTTGATCTTATCCCGCTCGCGATTGCAGAAGACAAACAGACACGGCGAGAAAGGATCAAGATCGAAACCTTCCTTTACGAGCGCGGCTAATCCATCGATCGATTTGCGCAAGTCGGTGCTGCCGCAAGCCAGGTACACCCGCCGAGCATCCGACTCGCTCAGCATTGCCCGATCGCCCTCACTACTTCTGTGAGCGCCTCCGGATCAAAACCCGGTTTAACAACAATGGTCGCGTTGCCGACCCTAACCTCAAAGGCGCAATCTGAAACAGGCGTTTCACCCGTCTGCAGCTGCACCCACCGAGTCTGCGACGCTTGCTGCGCCTCTTCCTCCCTGAACCGCGCAACCCAGTAGTACATCCGATTGATATCGATGCCGTGCTCCCTTGACCACCTTCTGACGGAAAGCCCGCTGTCCAGACATTCTTCGACTATGGGTCTCCATCTCGCGCGAGGTAGTGTATCGGGCATAAGCAAATCCCCCCAAGAATCAGTGTTCTCAAGGGGGATTATCGCATGTTCGCTGGCTTCACTCCATGTGGGTGCTATTTGACGCTTACCGACAAACACGCAACAAACACGCAACAAACACGCAATAAACACGCAATAAACACGCGCGCGCGATCTGGAAACACGCGCGCGTGTTTATTTTGTTGCGTGCTGAAGATAATCTCCATAAAACTTTGTGCATGTTGAGAAGGAAAACTCCAAGCAATGTAGAATAGCTCCTCTTGAAACGCCGGATCTGTGGAGTAATACTTCATAGCGATGCCGAAGAACCAGGCTATTGAGTACTTGGCGGAGGTGAACCGGATGGCCCAGGTCGAGGAGGGAAACGGGATTGTCGAGGCGGGGTTGCCTGTTTCGAGCTGCTCTGCGCGCTTGAGAAGGATGTTCGATTCACTCAGGCCGGCGGAGAAAAAGGTCGCGTCCTATGTTCTTGATAATGGCGGCCAGGTCATATACCAGTCCATCACGGAATTGGCTAGTGCTACTGGCACTTCGGATGCGACGATAATCCGTCTTGCCAACGCCTTGGGGTACAGCGGGTATCAGGAACTGAAGATCGCTTTGGCCAGAGAGCTGGTATCGCCGGATAAGAACATCCACGATGACATTGAGCCTGGCGACACCTTGCCGGTGGCGGTCAGAAAGGCGTTTCGCGCCAACGTGCAGGCTGTGAGCGACACGCTGGATGTACTGGACCTGGATTCGCTGAAAGACGCCGTCGACGCAGTGATTGCCGCCAAACAGGTCTACCTCTACGGTGTTGGGACATCGGCTCTCGCGGCTCAGGACGCATACTACAAGCTGCTCAGGGTCGGAATCCACGCCAACTTCTATGCCGACATGCATATGCAGGCGATGTCCACCGCCCTGATTGGCTCGAGCGATGTCGTCATCGGGTTTTCCCATTCTGGGAGCACGAAGGACGTTGTGGATATCATCGATCTGGCGAAGGCGCGGGGCGCTCGTGTTATATGCATCACCAACCGTGTTCGTTCTCCCCTGGCTAGACTGGCCGACATCATGTTGCGCACCGCCTCTGAAGAGACGCCGTTCGGGTCGGGCGGAATGCCGTCCATGATGGCTCAGCTGTCGGTGGTAGATGCGCTGTTCGTGGGGGTTTCTTTGGCCATATACGATCAGGCCATCGAGTTCATCGAGCGCACGGGCGAGACTGTCAAGGACAGAAAGTACTGACGGAAGAGCTTCAGACGGCAGGCAAGGGCGGTGAGCGCGACATGTTCAACGTGGGCTCGGGTCTTGGCCGAATACAGCTTCCACCGTCGACCCCCCTCGCGGGTTACCAGGCCCGGAAGGAGGCATCGCGCGGCGTGCACGACCCGCTGTGTGCCCGGGCTCTGGCGATCGAATACGGCGGACGCTGCATCACTGTTCTTTCGATTGACATCCTCTACTCCGATGCTCTCCTCACGCGCATGATCCGCCGGGCGGCGGCAGGTTCGGCGCCGGCAGGCGCGGCGCTAGACCCCGCATCGATCATGGTCTGCTGTTCCCACACTCACTCCGGCCCTTCGCGCATCTTCCCGGAATCGGGCTCGTTCGATCCTGCGATCACAGATGCGATAACAGGCGCGGCCGCCGACGCGACCGCGCGGGCATGGGCTGAGCTTCTGCCGTGCCGGCTATACCTGGGCGCAGGGCTAGTGGACGGCGTAGCCAGCCGACGGAGCGATCTAGCAGGGCGTGGGGCAACGGGCCCGATCAGGCAGCGCCTTGCTGTTGCCGAGTTTCGCTCTGTTGCTCAGGGCCCCTCGGGAGCGCCCCGGGCTGCCATGCGCCTGGTCAGCCTGGCCTGCCATCCTACTGTGCTCGGCCCTGATAACCTGGTAGTTTCGAGAGACTGGCCGGGGTTTGCGGTGGATGAGTGCGAGCACGAGATGCGCGCATCGGGGACGGAGCGGGCATTCGCTGTCTTCATAAATGGAGCTGCAGCCGATGTGAGCACGCGGTACACACGGCGGGCGCAGACCTTTGATGAGGCCGCGCGGCTGGGACGGCTAGCGGCATCGGGCGCTGCGCGGGTTGCCGCGGCTGGCCGGTTGTCGCGCACATCGGGCGTTTGCCTGGCGAGCGAGCAGATCACGCTTCGCCGCAGGCCGCTAGTCGGCCAGGAGCAGGCTTTGTCGGCCATAGCGGCGGCCGAGGCCGAGGCTGAGCGACTCGCCAGGTGCGGAGCGGATGAGATCGCGGTTAAGGAATCCCGCGATCGTGCAGCTGCATGGCGGATAGTGCTCAAGCGCGCACAGAACCAGTCCGGCCCGCAGGGCACGCCCGGCGCGGGGCCGGGAGCGGCGCCGGGCGGTGTAGTTGACGCCGAGATAAACCTTGCGCGCGTAGGCGATCTGATGCTGCTTTTCTGCCCGGGGGAGGTTGCCCATGAGACTGGTGAAAGCCTTGTCAGAGCGGTGGCGCAAGGACAGGGCGAGTCGCCGACCGAGGCAATTGCCACTGCCGGTTCAGTCGCCCCGACGACGCCAACTGCCCCGACGACCCCAATTGCCCCAATCGTCCCAACCGTCCCGGCCATTGGGACCGTACCGGCCGGCTCGAACGCTGAGGTCGCCGCAGGCAACATCTGGGTAGTCGGGTACTCCAACGGCCATCTGGGATACTTGGCGCCGGAGAGTGCGGCTCCGGACGCTTACGAGCGAGTGATGTCGAGTGTTGCGTCGGAATCGATACACGAGATTGCGCAGGCAGCCATGAGACTTTCGAGCAAAGGGATGTGCATGGACTTATGCTAGCTCAGAACTACCTCCACCGCGTGCAGCGGATTCTTGATGACATTGGAGATACCCAGCTAGAGGCCATAGGCCGAGCTGCGGACATTGTGACTGCGGCGATACGCGGCGGCGGCAAACTGTATCTGTTCGGCACCGGCCACTCCCACATTATCGCCGAGGAAGCTTTCTATCGCGCCGGCGGGCTTGTTCCGGTGAACGCCTTACTAGAACCCGCGCTTATGCTGCACGAAGGGCCCTTCAAGTCCACAGCCATGGAGCGGCTGGAAGGGTACGCGCAGATCATCCTGGACCACTCGGGAATCGGCCCGGGCGATGCCCTGATGATCATATCGAATTCGGGGCGAAATGCTGTGCCTGTGGAGATGGCCCTGATCGCCAAGGCTCGGAGGATTCCCGTGATCGTCCTGACGTCCCTTGCGCATTCCCGGAGTGTTCCATCGCGTCACTCCAGCATGAAGCACCTGTTCGAGGTGGCCGACGTCGTGATCGACAACTGTGGTGTGCCCGGCGACGCAGTGCTGCAGGCCGACGGCTCAGCCGTTCAGATATGCCCGACCTCAACGGTTGCAGGGGCCGCCATAATCAACATGCTTGTGGCTGAGGTAGTGGAGCGGCTGTGCGCCTTGGGCATTGAGCCGCCGGTGTTTGTGAGCGCCAACATCGAGGGCGGGGATGAGTTTGACCGGCAATGGGCCCATGTAGTAGGCCGGACATCAGCAGGCGACACACACGTTCAGTGTGAGGCAGGTGAGTAGCTTGGCGCCGATCTGTGAGCGATTCGTGGTGATCCCGAGCGGCGACGGGTGTGCGCGTTCGCTCGCCTGTCGCACTATGGTGCGGTTCCTCGAGGAGGAGCTGGGCGCTGATGTAGCGCTCGGGCGGGAAGCAGTGGACCAGGCCGGGCTGGTGCAGCTCACAGTGGATCCCTGCGCGGACGTGGTCGTGGGCTCTGGCACGAATGCGCGCCCGGGTGCGGGATGCGCGGCCAGCCAGGCCGGCCAGGCTGGCAGGGCCGTCGAGGCAGGGCCGGAGGCATTTCGGATCACAGGCTGCGACACCTCGGGCAGTGGGGCGGGCCTGCCGAATATACACATCCTGGCCAGGTCGGAGGCGGGGCTGCTCTACGGCGTGGAGGAGGTCATGGCCCACTACCGCCTGCGCCGAACGTTTCCCATTGTCGACAGGGTTTACTCCCCTACCTGCGCTGTCCGCGGCATGAAGGGGCTTCACTGGAACCCCGATGACTATCTATCTATGCTGGATTTCCTGCCTGCCTGCAAGTTCAACTTCTTGATGCTCTGCTATGGAATGGCGCCTGAGCATTGTCGCAGGTTCCGCGATCCATACTCCGACGAGCACCTGGAGGCGATCGCGCGGATAGTGCAGGGTGCGCAGGAACGATTCGCAACTGTGTGCGTCGCTATCAACCCGTCGCTCAGAGCGGTCCCTCAAGCGAGGTACTCCGGAGATGACGACCTGAAGCTTGTGGTGGACAAGTTCAGAGCATCTTATGACCTGGGCGTGCGATGTTTCGCGCTGGCGCTCGACGATATCTCTCTGGAGCTTCAAAGGCCCGAAGACCGGGTCGCATACCGAAGCCTCGGCGAAGCGCACGTCGACTTCACACGCAGGTTGCACGACGCCCTGCTGTCGATGGATTCACACAACCGACTCATTCTGTGCCCGACCACGTACTTCACGCGTCACGCCCATGCATATCCCGACTATACTCGCGCAATCGCCGAAGGGATTCCGGACGATGTGGAGCTCTTCTGGACAGGTCCTGACTGGAACTCGGTATCGATCACTTACGAAGACGCCTGTGAGTATGCCGGGCTAGTCGGCCGTAAGCCATTCTTGTGGCTCAACTACCCCGTAAACGATTATCTCAGGCCGGAACCGTGGCGCCTCGTGCTGGCGCCTACGGCCATGAGGTGCAACCGCCTGCCGAGTATGGTCACCGGGGTCATTACGAATCCCATGCGGCAGGTGGAGGCGTCCAAACTGGCGCTCTGGAGCATCGCGCGGTACGTTTGGGATCCGGGCAGCTACGATCCTGGCGTTGCACTGGAGGAAGCGTGCGCAGTGGTTTCGGCTGAATACGGATGCCCAGCGGACACCCTGCTTGCCGTGGCGCGTGCGTACATAGGCGCCTATAACCCTCTGACTGATCTGGCCGGCCTGGCTTCAGGTATGACCGATAGCGCGCTCTATGAGATGGAAGGGCGACTGACGCAGGCCGCCTACTCGGTGCGTCAGCTGCTTCCCGGCCTTCGGGCGCAACTGGGAGCGGGACGGCTCTACA
>Ga0209718_1005481_pt1 | contig 10008 bp, 7 predicted proteins | sample AD_JPNAS1_MetaG_FD_184420 | JGI IMG/M metagenome (GOLD analysis project Ga0209718, IMG submission 184420) | Active sludge microbial communities of municipal wastewater-treating anaerobic digesters from Japan - AD_JPNAS1_MetaG (SPAdes) (version 2) | ecosystem: Engineered > Bioreactor > Anaerobic >...
CTCGGTTGTTGCGATGCGGGTGTTCAGCTGCAGGTATCCGTGCTCCTTATCGTAAGCATTCGCCAAAAATCCGAAACTGTCGGAATAAAGATCCGCCGGAGGCGGATTACATGCGCCGGATTTGATGGAGTCGGCACTGCAAACCGTCCCGTCGGTCGCGGTGATATTATAATCGCCTAGCACCCAAAGCCGGCCGTTTGTCACAACGGAAAGCCCGGAGGCGGGCAATTTGGCTCCATTCCTGAGACGGACAAGCACAGGGGCCGCCTTTCCGGTTTTCCAACTGTCAGGCGCAACTGTCTGGACATAGATCACGGGGCGATTGGCCTGATCTGAAAAATCAATCCTGTAAATATCGCTAACGGCTTGAAGAAAGGCAGGGATATCGATATCGATCACCCGATAAGCCCCGCCGAGCCTGTAATCATAAAGATTTTTGAACGAGACTCCCGCAAAAGCCGCCGATCCCAGGTTGTAGGTCTCCCATGATTCCGTTTCCGGATGGAATACCTTCAGCGCGTAGCCATTCCCGGCGCAGGCCGCATCGGCGCCTCCGTAGCCGTCGACGCAATTGAACCGGATGTTCGCGTAGGTTTCAAATTTGTATTTCCTGATGGTTTCGTCTTCGTCATCCGCGCCGGTGAGCGGTTCGATCAAAATATGGGGGTCTTTCTGCCCCGCTCCGATAGGTAACGCGCGGGATGTGACGCCGTGGGACGCATTATCGGCCACCATGGCGGCCTGAAGCGAGGAGTTTGGGGGGAATCCAGTCCAGAGAGGGTTCGTCGCAGGCGGATCGGATAACGGATTCTCGGGAGTCCAGCCTTCTCGAATCTTCCTGGCTTTCCCTGGATCTCCCTTTTCGATACCGCTCGAAACGCTGACGTTGTTCCCGGAGCTCTTATTGGAATAATAGGCGTAAGGCGCATACCACTGTCCGTACCACCCCTGGGCGCTTGACAGGTACTGGCCTGGAACAGGCGGCAGGAACGTCTGATCTGAACCGTTCCTCCGTATCTTCACGGTGACGTTTTGATAAGTTTTCGGGGCGCCAGAGGGCTGAGGATGAGTGCCGTTCAGGAACTTGTAGACGTACGGTGGTGTGTAGCCGAGCAGCTTTTTTAGTTGAGGGTTCGCTTTGATCTCGACGCCGTTTGTTCCCTCAACATAAAGGGGGTTCGGACGAAGGTCGGTCCGGTAAACGTCCGGGACCGCATACTGGTAGTATTTGTTCTTCAGAAGATAGTTTTCTGCCAACGCGGTTTTGAAGAAGTAATAGATGTTCCCCGCGCTGCGGAGGGCGTACTGCTCGGGATGGTTCTGGTCAGTGGGCACCTGGATCGTAAGAGTTTTTCCCTTATCGGTCATCAGGTAGATATTCCCGTTCGAGAAGATCGGGCCTTCGAGAATCCAGTCGGGACCGGAACAGATCTCAAGGTCTTTGTTGGAAAAAACACTGTAGTCAAACAGCGCTCCTGTCGTGACCTCGATAGTCTGGGAAAATGCGGAGACCGATCGGGAGGGATCGCTGGACAGTTTGACGCGGATTTCGTAGCGGCGGCGGTAGGGGTCCGTCAGGGTTTTCGGGTCCGCCGTGACGGACACGCTATCCAGATCGAGGAACCTGAAAAAAAGTTCATCGCGCCAGAGGGATTTGAAAGTATCGGAGAACCATTTCGGAAGAAAGTCCTGAAAAGATTCCCCGGGGGCGGAGGTCACGGTACCAAGATCGTCGAGGACAGCGTTGTCCCCGTCCCGGACGGGAGGGAATCCGTTGGCGCGGGTGTACTTGTAGAACATGTGCAGGCTTTTATCAAACACGGCCTCTGCGGCCCAGAAAAGCCTCATGCGGTTGATGCTTCTTTGCGTATTGATCTGGGTCTGACTCAGCGAAAGAAAACTTCCGGACAAAATCACGACCATCGCGATCACGAGAGCCAGAGTCATGATCAGCACGAAACCCCTCTTCCCTTTTTTCATAAAGCCCCCTCTTTATTTAACCCAAGGTGGGAATCAGCAAAAGGCATCAGTTTGTCGGGATCGTTAAGGGATTCAAGCCTCATTTGCGGTGTCCCTCGCAGCCGGATCGCCGGACATCAGAACGACCCGGGCGGCTTCGCCGAGATCGTCGACAATGTGATCGGGTATGAGATCTTTCGTGATCTTTTTTTCGGATTCCGCCCCGTAACCGGTCCGTACCAGGATTGTTTTGACCTTGAAGTTCTTGCCGGCCTCGATGTCGCCGGTCTTGTCGCCGATGAAAAAGGTCCTGCCGCGGTCGAAAGTCACGCCCTCGACGGCCTTTTCGAGAAGGCCCGTTTTGGGTTTCCGGCAGGCGCAGTTCGCGTGCCTGGAGTGGACGCAGTAGTGCGCGCCCTTGATGCGGACACCGTGTTTCGCGAGCTCCGCGACCATGTTCTCGTGGACATCCTGGAGCTGTTCGGCGGTGAAGATGCCGTCCCCCACGCCGGCCTGGTTCGAGATGATGTAGATGTCGAAGCCGGCGTCGGTCAGCGATTTCATGGCCTTGATCGCGCTGGGTTCGAACTTGAACTCGTGCCAGTACTCGACGTATTTCCAGATGTCGACATTGATGACCCCGTCGCGGTCGATGAATACGATCTTTTTCATAAGAACGTCCTGACGTTGCATGAGGCTACGGGCTGTCGCAGGAAGCAGCACGTGCCCTTCCCGAACGAATAACGTTCCCTGCCCGGCAACCGCGCGTAACCTGTTGTGTAACTGTTTTGACAACCCCGGGTAACTTCCTGTTAATTATAAAACTTCCGGACCGCCCGCGCGATCATGCCGACCTCGTCCCCGGTCATGCCGGGATAGAACGGCAACGTGAGCACTTCTTCTTTGAGAGCCTCGGTGACAGGCAACGGGACTTTCCGGGGCCGGTGTCGCGCCATGACGGGCTGGCTGTGGACCGGAATCTCGTAGTGCACCATCGACGGAATCCCTTCTTCCGCGAGGTGCGCCTTCAGCGCGTCGCGTTTCCCGTCCGGCACGCGGACAACATAGATGTGGTAGACATGGAGCGCGCCGGGGACCTCCGCCGGCAGAATGAGCGGCGTGCCCTTCAGGGCTTTCTCGAATCGGGCCGCGAGTTTGCGCCGTTCGTCGTTCAGGACATCGAGGCGGCCGAGCTTGATCGAGAGGAACGCGGCCTGGACGCTGTCAAGGCGGCTTGTCCAGCCGACCTCGTCGTGGACCATGGCGTTTGTGAGACCCTTGCCGAGGTTGCGGTACTGGAGTGTCTTGCGGAAGAGCGGTTCGTCCGCGGTCGTGACGATGCCGCCGTCGCCGATGCCGCCGAGGTTTTTCGTCGGGTAGAAGCTGAACGCGGCCGCGTCGCCGAGCGAGCCGGCCTTCTTCCCCTTCCACGCGGCACCGTGGGCCTGGCAGGCGTCTTCGATGACGCGGATGCCCTTCTCCGCGGCGATCGCCCCGAGGGCATCCATGTCGGCACATTGGCCGAAGAGGTGTACCGGGATCATGGCGGTCGTTTTTGGGGAGAGCGCCCGCGTGACGGAAACGGGATCGAGCGTGAAGGAGACCGGATCGACGTCCGCGAAGACAGGCACGGCGCCGAGGTGGAGCGGCGCGAGCGCGGTTGCGGTGAACGTGAAGGACGGCACGATGACCTCGTCACCCGTTTTCACGCCGGCGGCCTTCAGTGCGAGGATGAGCGCGTCGGTGCCGGAGGCGACACCGGCCGCGTACGGGACGCCGATATAGGCCGCGTACTGCGTCTCGAATTCCCTGAGCGCCGGGCCGAGGATGTACGCGCCGCTCGAGTAGACCTTCTCGATCGCCTCCAGGACGGCGCCGCGAAGCGGATCGTGCTGGCGTTTGATGTCGAAGTACGGGAGCTTCATGGCCGGGGCCTTATTTTGCCGCGTCATTTTTCGCCTTCATTTCGCGGTATTTTATGAACGTGATGATCTGGTAGGCGGAGTGCATGAACGACATGAAGAAGCCGGTGTAGCCGTTCACGATGCCGTCCTTCTGGAAATAGTATTTGAGGAAGCGGCTCGCGGCCTTGCGCAGTACGCGCCACGGGCCGACCTTGCGGCCGTCCTTCACCCACTTTTCGGCCTCGAGGCCGGTCTCGCGGTTGAACTTCGCGAGCCACGCCTCCCAGCTCGGGCTTGAGTAGTGGATGATGTCGCCTTTCAGGTCGCCGCAGGTTCCCTGGTAGATCATTTTCGGGTGGACGCGCGCCTCCTCGTACTGAAACTGCCCCTTCTTGAAAAGACGCGTTTTCGGGGCCGGGTAGTAGCCGCCGCCCCTGATCCAGTCGGCGCCGATGAAGGTCTTGACGGGCATGCAGTAGCAGGTGTGCTTGTCGTCGGGACGCTTCGCGACCTCGGCGATCTCGCGCGCAAGTTCGGGCGTGATGCGTTCGTCGGCGTCGAGCGAGAACACCCACGGTTGCGTCGCGAGGCTGTAGGCGTAGTTGCGGTGGCGGCCTTCAATGTCCATCGCGCGCTGGAAGACCTTCGCGCCGGCCTGCTTCGCGAGCTCGACCGTGCGATCGGTTGACAGGTCATCGAGGACGATGATCTCGCTGGCGAAGGCCGCGCTCTTCAGGCAGTCGGGGAGGCGTTTCTCCTCATTTTTGGCGATGATAACGACGGAGACGGCTGATTTTTCCATGGGGCCCTTTCTGGTTCTTTTTTAATCTGAATTCAGACGGTTCTTAGTCCGGTGCCGCCGGTCTTCGGTTTCCGCATGCAGCGGCGCTAATAGGCATTCTTGAACGCGAACAGCGTCATAACGATGATCTCGATGTCGAGAAGTAACGACCAGTTCTCCATGTAGTAAAGGTCGTATTTGACGCGGTCATGGATCGACGTGTTGCCGCGCAGGCCGTGTACCTGCGCCCATCCCGTGAGCCCGGACTTGACCTTGTGTCGCGCCATATATCGCGGGATGCTTTCGCGGAACTGGTTTACGAAATGCGGGCGCTCCGGCCGGGGGCCTACCAGACTCATATCCCCTTTCAGGATGTTCCAGAGTTGCGGGACCTCGTCGAGGTTTGTGCGGCGGAGGAACTCGCCGAGCGCCGTGCGCCGCTCGTCGTCCTTTTTCGCCCACACCGGCCCCGTTTCCTTCTCGGCGTCGGGCTTCATCGTGCGGAACTTGAGGAGGCCAAAGTTCCGTCCGTCGCGTCCCGTGCGTTCCTGCCGGTAGAAGACCGGTCCCCCGTCCGAGCATTTGATGAGAGCGGCGATCACAGCGCCGAACGGGAGGAAGACGAGCCCCGCCGCGGTCGCGAGGAACATATCGAATGAGCGTTTGATGAAACGGTTCCACGGATCGTCGAGCGGGAGCGGTCGGAATCCGAGCAGCGGGATACTGCTGATGTACTCGACGCCGACGTTCTGCGCGATGAGGCCGTGGGTGTCCGCGCCCATCTTGAACTCGATCAGCCGGTCCTCGCAGGCGACGACGATCCCGGTGATGGTTTCGCGGGAGAAGCTCGGGTCGAGGAGGATGACGAGCCCCGGATGGAGCTTTTCGATGAATTCCTCCCATTGCGAGGTCAGTCCGACGATCGGCGCGCCCTCGACGTGCTTGCCGAGATTCGCCGGGTCATGTGTCAGCACACCGATGATCTTCTGCCCGTAGTGGGGATTGTTCTTCGCCCACAGCGCCAGGTGATGCGTGTGCTGTCCCGTCCCGATGATGAGGACCTCGATCAGGTTCTTCTGCTGAAGACGGCGCAGATAGATCCACTGGATGAGAATGTAGCGGCCGGCGCCGATGAAAACGCAGGAAAAAAACCACAGGATCAGGAGTCCGAGCCGCGTGTAGGTGTATTCCCGGAAGAAGAACGTCGCCGCCATCAGGATCACGATCGCGTATGTCACGGCTTTCACGACGAGGAAAATCTCCTCGATCCGTCGGATATGCCGCGTCGGTTCATAGAGCCGTGCCTCGCGGAACAGCCAGAGATAGACCGGGATGATCACAAAGAGGAGCTGGGCATACGTGGCGATGGCCGGGATGCCGCGGTCTGTCGGCAGGATCCACGCGAAGCGGACGAAATAGGCCACAAAAAAGCTCAACGTGATCATGACCGCGTCCAGCACGACCGTCCCCACGATCCTGCGCCGGGAATTGATATATTTCATGAATGCCTTTATGTTTGTTGGAACAGTCCGGCGCGGGTCGGAAGCCAGCGTGATCGAAAATTCGCCCTGTTCTGAACCATGAAACGGACGAAACATCTCTTGCGGAACCCGGAAGATTTCCCGTCCGGTATTCAGCCGTTTCCGGGATAACGAATCATCCCGATTCCGGAACACGGAACCTGCGGCCCGCTCAGGTTTTCGCCAGATGCGCGCGAACGGTTTCGCGTATTTTATCCAAAAAACACGTTCTGCCAAAGCTTTCTATGCGCTCGCGGACGCGGGCCGGGTCGCAGGGTTCCGTTTCGAACCTCCGGACAGCGTCGACTACCGCCTCGGGCGTCTGGTGTTCAAAGAAGACGCCGCTTTTCACCGTTTCGAGCGATCCCCCTTTGGCGTACGCGATTACCGGCGTCCCGCAGGCCTGCGCCTCCACCGGGACGATCCCGAAATCCTCCTCCGCCGTGAAAACCAGTGCCTTCGCGCCCGAATAGAGCGTCCGCAGTTCCTCGTCCCCGACGGCCCCGAGAAAATGGATATGCTCGCTCTTCCGGAGCTCCTGATAGCGCGCCGCGAGCGGTCCCGAACCGACGATGAGCAGTTTTTTGCCGAGCGTGTTGAAGGCCTCGATCGCGAGGTCGAGCCGCTTGTACGGCACGAAATGCGACACCGCGAGGTAATAGTCCCGCCCCTCTCCCGACACCGGGTGTTGGCACCGGGTTTCGACACACGGTGTCGCATCGGATGAAGCAGCCGTGGGACGGTAGAAATCGATATCCGCCGGCGGGTTCACGACGACCGCATCGCGCTGATAAAATTTCCGGATGCGCTCCCGGACGTATTCCGAATTCGCGATAAAAAGGTCCACCTCCGCGTTGCTTGCGAGGTCCCACTTGCGGAGAAATCCGAGGCAGAAGGCGATCAGCCACCGGACAGGTAAAAGGTAGCGTTTGAAATACGTGTCGCCGAATCCCCAGAGGTAGCGCGCCGGTGTGTGGCAGTAACAGATGTGGCAAGCGCCCGCGGGTTTGCGGATCCCCTTCGCGACGCAGTGCGAGCTCGACAGGACCAGGTCCGCCTCCTCGATCTTGAGAGACCGGATCGCGAGCGGCATCAGCGGCAGCAGCCAGCGGTAATAACGCCGCACGCCCGGCAGGTAATGCAGGAATGAATTCTTGATCGTGAGCCGCCGGAGGTTCGAACTCAGTTTCTTTTTGTCGGAAAACAGCGTGTAAAGCGTAGCATCCGGAAAGATTTCCGCGAACGCGTCGAGGACCTTCTCCCCTCCCCGCATATGGATTGTCCAGTCGTGGACAAGGGCCACTTTCATGAGCGGAGCACCTTTTCATAAACCGCCGCGGTCCGGCGCGCGGTCTCGGCCCAGTCGAAGCGCCGGACGCGCTCGAACCCTTTCGCGCGCAGCGCCTCGCGCGTCTTCGCGTCTGATTCGACCCGGATCAGGGTCTCCGACATTTCTCGGGGGTCCTTCGGATCAACAAGGATCGCGGCATCCCCAGCCACTTCCGCGAGCGAGGCCGCGCGCGTCGTAATCACGGGCGTCCCGCATTTCATCGCCTCGAGCACCGTGAGTCCGAACCCCTCGTAGAGCGACGGATGCACGAGCGCGACCGCCCGGTTGTAAAGGACAAGCAGTTCGTCGAATTCGACCCCGGGAAGATGGATCACGTCCTTGTCCGTCGCGAGGTTCCGCAGCCCTTCCCAGCCCTTCGGATATTTTTTGTCCTTCCGGCCGACGAGGACGAGTGACGAGCGGAGCCGGCCCGAGGCCTTGAGCGAGCGGACGATCCCGGCGAGCCAATGGACGTTCTTGTGGGGTTTCAGGAGACCGACATAGAGGAAAAAATCCTCCGGCAGGCGGTATTTCTCGCGGAGGGCGGCGAAGCGGGTTATGAGTTCCTCCGGCGGGATCCTTACGTGGTCCCGGCCGACGCCTTCGTAGGTGACCGTGATCTTTTCCGCGGGTGCCCGGAAATGTTCGATGAGATCGCGCTTCGTGTTCCCGGAGACTGCGAGGATGTGGTCGGACGAGGTGACCGCGCGGCGGAGCATGAAACCCGCGTATGCCATCTGCGCGGGATTCAGGAACTGCTTGCGAAAGATCCAGTGAATAATGTCGTGGATCGTGACGACGAGTTTCGTCCGGCCCTTCATGACCGGCACGTTGTAATGCGGCGCGTGCCAGACCTTGCAGCGGGACAGATGCTTTGGGTACGCGAGCTGTTCCCGGATCGAATAGATCGGCGCGGTGAAGTCTTTCAATCCCGAATTCTTTGCCCCCTCCGGGGACCCGGAATGACGGGTATTGCGGTTTTTGCCGATTCCGGGCCCCGGGCTCCCGAACAGAACCGGACGGAAATCTCCCGCGATTTGTGCGGAATCAAATCCTTCGAGAAGGCCCCTGAGGTATGTGCCGATCCCCGTGTGGCGGATCATGCGGACGTCAAGGCCGATGGAGATGTGATTCATCCCGGAATCAGATGTGTTTGAATTTCTGCAGGACGCGTTCGGCGGCGTCGAAGACCTGCTCCACCGAGATCAGGTCCATGCACGGGTGGCCTTCGACCGGACAGACGGTCAGCTCGCACGGCGCGCACGGGACCTCATGCTGGACGATATGAAGGCGTTCGGTCCAGGGATACCAGATGCGGATGTCGTTTGTGCCGCTCGCGAGGAGGACAATCTCGAGCCCCTGCGCCGCGGCGATATGCGCGGGCCCGGAGTCCCCGCCGATATACATGTCGCAGACGTCGAAGAGGATCGGCAGGTCCGCCAGCGCCGTTCTCCCGCGCAGGTCGATCAGATGCGCCGTGTCGATCTTCAGGTCGGGTAAAAGTTCCTTTTCGGTCTCGGTCCCGATCAGGATGATCTGCGCAAGGTCCTGCTGGTCGATCTGGTAGAAGAGCGCGCGCCAGTCTTCGATATCCCAGCGTTTTGCGGGGGTTCCCGCGCCCATGTGGACCGCGATCCTCGGCAGGTTTGTCGACGGCGGCGCCTGATCCACCTCTTTCCAGAATGTGGCCGAGCGCTCCCTCGGATATTCAAAGGGCAGGAGCTTGTTGTCCTGCGGTACGTGGAACGACCGGAGGAGGCTCAGGTTCACGAGGACCTGGTGGATCGTCCGGTCATACGGCGCATTTTCGGTCAGGAGGAACCCGCCCCCCGTCACGCCAAACCCGTAGCGGTGCGGAATCTGGCAACAGGTCATAAGCAGGATGTTCCGGACATCGCCGCGGAAATCAAAGGCCATGTCGTAGCCGATCTTCGAAAGGAACGTGACGAGGCGCCAGAATTCTTTCCACATCCCGCCGACGGTCGCGCCGCGGCTGAACCAGGCGCCCTTCGCGACGATCACCTGGTGAATCTCCCTGGAGTGCTCAAAGAGCGGCGCCGCCTCCGCGGATGTCAGGAGATCGATCTCCGCGTGCGGGAACTTCTTGTGGAGTGTCCGGATCGCGGGCCGCGTCATCACGACATCTCCGATATGATCCAAACGTATCACGAGAATCTTCCGGATATCTTTCACGAGCGGTTTCGGCGCGAACTTTCGCAGGATGAAGAACACCACGCCGCCGAGAACGTCGAATGCCCTTGCTAGCCACCGCTTCCACCAGAGTTTGAAGTGATAGGTGTTTTTCATAATGAAAGTATTCTTACATCCTTCGACCTGCATTCGGTAACTGTTTTTTGTAACCTGCCTTTCAGCAATCTTTCGCGCCTTTTGTAACCTTGTTTCGCAACCCCGCTCAAAACAGCGTATAAATGAACGGCGACACGGCGGAACCTTGTGCGAACACGATCAGCGTCCCCAGCAGCAGGAGGACCAGTACGATCGGCGTGAGCCACC
>Ga0209718_1005492_pt1 | contig 9989 bp, 7 predicted proteins | sample AD_JPNAS1_MetaG_FD_184420 | JGI IMG/M metagenome (GOLD analysis project Ga0209718, IMG submission 184420) | Active sludge microbial communities of municipal wastewater-treating anaerobic digesters from Japan - AD_JPNAS1_MetaG (SPAdes) (version 2) | ecosystem: Engineered > Bioreactor > Anaerobic >...
AGATCCTTGCCCTGGGCGGACGCGCCCACGAGCAGGATCGCCGGATCGTTATCCTTCACGGCCTTGGCCACGGCGGCCGCGTGGGCGTCCGTCGTGTAGGGCTCGAACGCGGCGTTGTCCGCCACGAACACCTTGTCCACACCGTATTTTCCGAGCTCGGCGGCCATCGCCTCGACACCGGACCCCACCACGACGGCGGCCACTTCGTCGCCCGTCTGGTCGGCCAGCTTCCGGGCGGTGCTGGCCAGCTCGAAGCTGACCTTCCTCAAGGCGCCGTCTCTATGTTCCGCAACAATCCATACACCTTTTGCCATTTCGCTATTCCTCCATGAATGGTTGATAAAATTAAATGACCTTCGCCTCTTCCCGGAGCAGCTTGGCCACTTCGGCGGCCTTTCCCTCGGGCGTATCGTCGGCGCAGATAATCTTTCCAGGAGGCCTGGCCGGAGGCGGGATGAATTTGCCGACCTTGGCCTTGGCGTCCGCGGAGACGCCCAGGGCCGCGGCGTCCTTCACGTCGACCGGCTTCTTCTTCGCCTTCATGATCCCCGGCAGGGAGGCATAGCGGGGTTCGTTAAGACCCTTGGTGGCCGTGATGACGGCCGGCAGGGCGCTTTCGATCACAAGCTGGGCGCCCTCGATGGGCCGGACCACCTTGACCTTCTGGCCGTCCACGTCCACCTTCGTGACCACGGTGACCTGGGGGATGCCCAGCAGTTCGGCAAGCACGCTCCCGACCTGACCGGAGTCGTCGTCGATGGCGCGCTGCCCGCACAGGATGACGTCATAGGGGACGCCCTTGATGGCCGCCGCCAGGGCGGACGCGGTCGTGTAGGCGTCTGCATTTTCTAGGGCGGGATCGCTGATGTGGATCCCCTTGTCGGCGCCCATCGCCAGGGCCGTGCGGATCGTTTCCATCGCGCGGGCGGGGCCCACGCACACGATCGTCACGTCGCCGCCGAATTTTTCCTTCATCTTGAGGGCTTCCTCCACGCCGAATTCGTCGTAGGGGTTCATGACCCACTTGATGCCGCCCTCATCGATCCCCGATCCGTCCGGCTTGACCTTGATCTGGGCTTCCGTATCCGGAACCTGTTTTACGCATGCAACAATATTCACGTCTTCCTCCTTCCCGAATGCCGCCGGCGGCCCCGCCGGAAAGCGGTCCGTCGCTGCATCCAGCACTTGATGTTAGTCTAAGGCGCCGGGCGCTGGGGGTTCACCCCGCGCCCGACGCCCTTCACCTTATATCCTTCGCCTTTGGCTCCGGGCCCTTCGCACGCGGCCCTCGGAACCGTCGGCCCTTTGCCTACAGTCTGTTCTTCACCAGGTCGTCGACCACGGACGGATCGGCCAGGGTGCTCGTGTCGCCCAGGTCGCCGATCTCGTTCGCCGCCACCTTCTTCAGGATGCGCCGCATGATCTTGCCGCTCCGGGTCTTGGGCAGACCCTCGGCCCACTGGATCTTCTCCGGGGTCGCGATGGGTCCGATCAGCTCCCGGACATAGGCCACGAGTTCCTTCCGCAGCTCTTCGGAGGGCGTGACGCCCGTGTTGACCGTCACGTAGGCGTAGATCGACTGGCCCTTGATCTCGTGCGGATACCCGACGACGGCCGATTCCGCGACCTTCTCGTGGGAGTTCAGGGCCGCCTCGACCTCGGCGGTGCCCATCCGGTGACCGGAGACGTTGATGACGTCGTCGATGCGGCCGGTGATCCGGTAGTAGCCGTCGGCATCCCGGAGGGCGCCGTCGCCGGAGAAGTAGAAGCCGGGATAGGGCTCGAAGTAGGTCTCTTCGTATTTCTTGTGGTCGCCGTAGATCGTCCGGGTGAAGCCCGGCCAGGCGCGCTGCATGCAGAGGGCGCCGCGCGCGACGGTGTCCTTGAGCTCCTCGCCCGTGACGTCATCCACCAGGGCCGGCAGAACGCCCATGATCGGCAGGGTCGCCATGGCCGGCTTGATGTCGATCGCGCCGGGGAGCGGGAGGATCATGAGGCCGCCCGTCTCGGTCTGCCACCAGGTGTCGACGATCGGGCACTGCCCGCCGCCGATCTTGGTGAAGTACCAGTTCCACGCCTCGGGGTTCAGCGGCTCGCCGACGGAGGCCAGGATGCGGAGCGAGGACAGGTCGACCCCCTCCAGCCACTTGTCGCCTTCCTTCGCGATGGCGCGGATGGCGGTGGGGGCGGTGTAGAAGATGTTGACCTTGTATTTCTCGACGATCTGCCAGAAGCGGCTGTAGGTGGGGTAGTTCGGAACGCCCTCGAACATGATCGAGGTGGCGCCGTTGCACAGCGGCCCGTAGAGGACGAAGCTGTGGCCGGTGACCCAGCCGATGTCGGCGGTGCACCAGTAGATGTCGTCGTCATGGCAGTCGAAGGCCAACTTGTGCGTGTAGGCCGCGAAGAGCAGGTAGCCCGCCGTGGTATGGAGGGCGCCCTTGGGCTGGCCGGTGGAGCCGGAGGTGTAGAGGATGAAGAGGGTGTCTTCCGCATCCATCCATTCGGGCTCGCACTTGTCGTCGACCTTGGCCATTTCCTCATGCCACCACAGGTCGCGACCTTCCACCCAGTCGATCTTGCCGATCTTGTCGCCGACGCGCTTCACGACGATGCACTTCTCGACCGAGGGGCATTCCTTCAGGGCCACATCGCCGTCCTTCTTCTGGGGAACGGCCTTGGAACCGCGGAAGGTCCCGTCGCACACGATGAGGATGCGGGCCTGAGAATCCTGGATCCGGACGGCCAGGGCGTCGGAGCTGAACCCGCCGAACACGACGGTGTGGATGGCGCCGATGCGCGCGCAGGCGAGCATCGCGATCCCGGCCTCGGGAACCATCGGCATGTAGATGCAGACGCGGTCGCCCTTCTTGATCCCGTTCTTCTTCAGGACGTTGGCGAACTTGCAGACCTCGGTGTACATCTCCTTATAGGTGATGGCGCGCTCTTCGCTGGGGTCGTTGCCCACCCACTGGATCGCGACCTTGTCGCCCCGCTTCTCGAGCTGCCGGTCGAGGCAGTTGTAGGAGACGTTCAGCTTCGCGCCCTCGAAATACTTCACGTAAATGGGGCCCTTGCGGATGTCGAAGTTGAAGTCCTCGACCTTGTCCCACTTCTTGAAGAAGGTCAGGTACTCGTCGGCCATCTTGGCCCACCAGGCCGCGGGATCCGCCATGAACTCGGCGTACAGCTTGTCATACTCGGCCCGACCCTTCACGTAGGCGATCTTCTTCACCCTCTCCGGTACCGGATAAAGGTCCTTCAATACGGTTTCTTCTCCCATCTTTTTCCAACCTCCCTTTCAATTTCTTTTCATTGGATTTTATATGCTGCTTTAAACCTCAAAGTCCCGTGCGGAGCGTCGCCGGCCCTGCCCCGGCGGTTGGAACGAACCGGCGAATCCGGTTCGTCTTCGTTCCGCGTTCCCACTGCGATTGAATTGCGGGAAGCGGAGCGACAAGGCGATCTCAGGGAAGGGATTCCTTTTGGAAATACGCCCTTTTTTTCAAAGGTCTTCAGGGACCGGCCGTGGATGGGGGCGCAAGACTGAAGGCCCCGGCAAACGCTTGTGAATTGCGGTCACTATCTGACCATAGGTCACGCCGTTTCGCGGCCTTGCACTATCTCAATCCTCCCCTGATGTCAAGAAATATTTTGACCGCCGTGTCAACGCGCGGACGTCCGAAAAACGGGGCTTTCGAGGGCGGCGGGAAGGCCCGATATGCGCGTCGCCCCACCGGCCGCGTCGCACCTTTTCCCGGACGGTGGGGCGGCCCCGCCCCGCCTGCCCCGATCGCGGCAAAAAACATCGGGGGGGCCCCCGCCCCGCGTCACGAGGTCGAGGCATAAAACACCGGGCGGCCCCTCTCCACGTTACCGAACCCGGGCAAAAAAATCGCCGTCGGGCGGCTGTGGCCTTTTTGACACACTCCGGGTGGCCCGGTCGCTCCGGAATCCGGATTACCCCGCGGGCGGTTGTTTCAGCCGGGGGAATTTTCCGCCCGGGCCGATCCCGCCCGGCAATCCTCCCCGGCCCGACCGGCGCCGGCCCCCGTGCGGTCGCGGGCGCAGCGACCGGGAAGGCCCCGCCTCGATAAATCAAGGGTTTAGGGACATTGTGCCGCGGCGGGGGCGGTCCGTTCCCGCCGCGGCGCTCCCCCGCCCGCGGCGGCCCGAGAGGCCGCCCCCGCCCGTCCCGGCACGGCGGCGCGTCATCCATTCCCCCGAAAACGCCGGTTTGGCACCGGTATTGCTTGAAGGAAGAAAAAGCCCCCGTGCGCCCCGTCATTGTGGGGTCGCCGCATCGAGGCCGGGATTTTAGGCCTTGACAGGCGGGGGGGCGGGTGTTAACCGTCGGAAACCTTTTTTGAAGGCATAAAAAACTTGAAGAAAAAGGGGGTGAGGCCCGGCACGGAACGCAGCGAAAATTCTGAGTGATTTTGTTGTGGTACAGGATCCTTCCATATGCCCGTATGGGGGATCGATGTTATGAACCATCAAACAGGAGGAAAACAAATGAAGAAGTTTTGGATCGTTTTACTGTCCATGGGACTTCTCGCCGCCTTCAGCATCCCGGCTTTCGCCATCGATGTGAAGTTTAGCGGCGAGTACCGTGTCCGCGGCTGGTACGACAACAACCCGTCCGCACTTGAAAACAAGGCCGCCTCCAATGCAGCAGTGGCTGCAGCGGGGTTTTATGCAGGTGCTGCAAAGAATGCCGGAGCTGAGAGAAGCGCATCCTTCTACGATCAGCGCCTGCGCATCCAGACCGATTTCGTGGTCGCCGAGGGCCTGACCCTGACGACCCGTTTCGACGCCCTGGAGAAGAAATGGGGCGGCATCGTGACACCGGCTATTGGCGGTGCAGGAGCCGTTGGAAAAGACAGCTCAGGGAGAAGTTCTTCTGCTCTTGGTGGCGACCGGTATGACGAGAACATCGAATTCGAGCGCGCCTATGTGACCTTCAAGAGCCCGATCGGCCTCTGGATCGTCGGTTACCAGCAGTTCCTGGCCTTCGGCCCGGATGTGGCCAACAGCAGCTCGAGCGTTCCCGGGATCAAGTACGTTCTCCCCATCGGCGACTTGGCGCTCATCGCCGCGATCGAGAAACGCGGCGAGTCGGACAACGGGATCAATATCGGCTCTTGGAGCGACGCCGACCAGGATGTCTACGATCTCGGCTTCGTATACAAGCTGGGGAAGATCGGCGATCTCGGTCTGATGATTCAGCACGCTCAGGCTCGACAGGGTCGGCCTGTGGCTGCATTTGGCCTCGATCTGGGAAGCAAACAGACGTTCACGGCCTTTGATCCCTATGTCCGTCTGAACCTGGGGCCGGTCTTCATCGAGGCCGAGGGGATGTATCTCGACGGCAAACTCGATTGGGATAACGACGCAAACGCAGCGTTAGTGCCACCGGCTTTGGGAGGCCCTCTGAAGGATGCGGACCTTGAAGAAATCGCCGCCTTCGTGCACGCCCGCGTGGATCTCGCCCCCGTGTACTTCGGTGTTTACGCCGGCTACGCCTCCGGCGACGACCGCAACACGAACGATATCGAAGGTGGCCTGGCTGTAGCGCTGAAGGCCGGGAGCGACTTCAAGCCCTGCCTGATGCTCTTCAATGACGACTACGCGACGCAGTTCGCCGGCACCACCGGTGTGGCCTCGCTTGGCAGCTACATGAACAACATCCAGTTCGGCCAGCTCTATGTCGGTGTGAAACCCACGCCGAAACTGGACGTCAAGGCGAGCTACTCCTACGCGAAAGCGAATGAGCGTGCAATTGACAACCAGAAAAAGGACTACGGCTCCGAAATCGACCTGACCGCAAGCTACAAGATCTACGACAACCTCGAGTACATGGTGGGCGGCGCCTACTTCATGACGGGCGACTGGTTCAAGCGCGGCCAAGCAGCGATTGAAATCGAAGACGACTACATGCTCATGCACAAGCTGACCCTGAAGTTCTAGGGAAGCATGGGGTTGCAACGAAGAATAGACACCTAACCTAACCGCCGCCTGCCCAAGGCGGCCACAGACGAACGCCCCGGCGGCCATCCGGCCCCGGGGCGTTTTTTTGCCTGCACGGGCATGACCCATCCCCGTTCGGGTCATGCCCTTCTATCCGCGTCATCCTCTCCACCCTTCTTCCAGATGGCGGCGATGGTGAACTCTAGTCGGACATCTCCGCTATTTCCCGCAATCTCCTGACGAGCAGAGGCAGGCGTGCCTGGCTCGCCCGGTCGGGGGAAAGATGGCCGGGGAGCGCGTCGAGAAAGGCGTCGTTGGCCAGCAACTCCCTGAAGGTTTGCGAAAGGAAGCCCTTCAACTCGTCCGCCGATGCTCTGATTTCTGAAACGATTTCCGGCCGGCCGTCCAGGACCGTGACGAGGTCCTCCATGTCGTGGCTGGCCATGTAATCGTCGTTCCCACGGCCCTTGAAGGCCTCGATCTTGGTCGCCAGGAAATAGGGAGGGGTGACCAGCCGTATGGTCAGGTCGCCCTTCAGGAGCACCGGCACGGCCTCTTTGATGGCGGGCAGGTACCAGCGGTTAGAGAACCCCAGGATCTCTTCCCGCGTCGGCATGACATCGACCTTGATCCGATCCACCAGCCAGCGGCAGACCGGCGCATTCTCGGTCGTGTCCTGTTGGAAGCCCCTTTGCCTCAGTTCCTCCTCAAGCCGGTAATAGTCCAGCCGCGAGGCGACCTCCACGATCACATCCACGTCCTGGGTGGCCCGGACTTCCGGCATGGCGGGATCGGTGACGAACAATCCCGTGGCGCACCCCCCCACAAAGACGACCTTGTCGCGCAGCTCTCCGAGATGCCTGGCCACGGCAGCGATCATGGCGATATTGATGTCTCTCGTATTGATCATTCTGATCCCAGCCGTGCCTTGAGTTCCTTGACGGCGATCTCCCTCTCGCGGGCCCTCCCGTCGCGGATGGCGTCCACGATCGCCAGCAGTTCATAGAGCTTTGCGTCTTTTGCAGCCGCCTTGGGGACGGTCTTGTACAGGGGCGAGAACTCATAGCCGCGGGTGTTGCCCTCCGGATCCGGCCAGACCGGGGGCGGTTCGTTCGGCTGGGTAATGATGTCCTTGAGCGGCGGCGCCGCATATCCCGTGGCCACGCCCCGGGTCAAGCCGCCATGGTCCGGTGGGAAAGCATACTTGACGCCGTGAATGAGGAACTCCTCCAGGGATTTCTTCAGGGGCCGCACGCTGTCAGACGACATCAGGCGGGCAGCCATAGCCCGTTTGATGCCGGCGTGGACCTCGGAGGCGCTCATGAACAGATCGCCAGCCACGGAGGCGTAGGACCACTGGTTTTCGCCCATGGCGACGAGCTTCAAAAGGATATAGATGTCCTGGGGTTTGAGAATCATGGGCCTTTTATATTCGCAATTCGCGAATAGCGCAAGGACTATTTGAGGGCTGAACAAGGCCAGGAAGCGACTGGATGGCCCCGTTCCCTGTTTTTCTTGGAATCCATAAGGATCGATTCAATGGGTTTCGCTTCCAACACCTCGTTCCTGACGGTCACGCTTTCCGTGCTGATCTTGGGCGGCAGGGTCGCGAGATACACGAAAATCAAAGGGAGAGCCGTCGATTGGGAAAAAGAGCGTTTAATTTATTCCGTAGACGAACGCCCCGGCGGCCATCCGGCCCCCGGGGCGTTTTTTTGCATGCAAGCATTCCTTTTAGGATTCCGCGTCACTCCGCGCCGTTCGAGGCCTCCTTCTCCAGGTAGGCGAAGTCGATCTGGTCGTGCCGGTAGGGGAGCGACTCCCGGATGGGGTCGGGCAGCGCGCCCCACTTCGCCTCGAAGGCCTCGAGGTACGCCCGGCGGCCCTTCAGGAAATCGGCGACCTTTCGCTTCAGGCGCTCCGGGTCGGGGAATCGGGCGTGGGCGCTCATCAGGTCCATGTTGGCGCGGTCGCTCTTGATCGGGAAGTGGTAGCCCAGGTGGTCCGGGTCGGAGCCGAAGCGGAGCTGGACCCGCAAGATGTCGCTGTAGACGGCGAGCGACTGGCGGAGCGTGACCTTCTGCTCCGGGTCGCCCAGGGCGCCCGTGTTGGCGAGGTAGCACCGGATGCGGTTGCGCTTCAGGATGTCGTAGAAGAGCAGTGCGTGCTCCATGCGGTCGCCCACGACGAAGGGGTCGAGGAAGAAGACCCGCTTGAAGGTCCCCGCCTCCTCGGGGTTCCCGCCCGTGCTCTCGATGGACTCCCCGTAGATGAACTGCATCGTCGCCTGCTCCGGGGTGAGGCGCGAGATGACGTTGGCCAAGGGGTTGCGGGTGAGCATGACGATCGTGTCCACCTTGTCGGCCCGGAGGCTCTTGCTCGCGAGGTCGAGATAGGCCCGGCGGATGATGGCGCGGCCGTTCCCCGTCTTCCGGATGTCCTTGAAGTCGGGCATGTAGGGATAGCGGGAGATGGCCACGTTCTCCAGGAAGGTCTCCTGCGCCAGGGCCGCCCGCAGGATCTCCGGCTGGCTCTCGTCGAGCCCCTCCGTCTTGATGTAGAGGCCGCCGGACTCGAAGGCGGTATAGCTGCCGTCGAGCCCGAGCGTCCCCCCGTCATCGCCGATCATCTCGGACGTCTCGCGGGGGAGCTTGGCCAGCTTGCGGCACAGGGTCGTGGTCTTGCCCGTCGCAGTCAGGCCGGACACGCCGGTGACCCGCTCCTGCAGCTCGGGCCGCTCCGTCTCCAGGTCGTAGATCCACAGGTGGTCCTTCCGCGCCCCCAGGTGAAGGAAGAGCCCCTGCCGGTCGATGGCCTTGGTGCGCCAGCCCTCGAACTGGAAGACCCCCTTCTTGCCCTCCCCCAGGTAGATCGTGTTGCGGCAGATCTTGACCTGCTCGCCCCGCCGGTCCCCCATCCAGAGGCGCACGGCGATGTCCTTGTCCTTGAGCTTCTTGAACTTGTTGTACTCGAAGGCGTCGTCGGTGAAGAAGAGGATCGTGTAGGTCGGGTCCTCGACGACGCGGGCGGCCGGGTTGTCCTCGAAGAGGAGCTTCAGCCCATAGGCGATCTGGGCGTAGGGCTCGGGGATCAGGAAGCGGGCTGTGACGCCGTCGCCGCCGTCGCCGATGATCGTGTCGAGGGCGATGATCCGCTCGGGCTTCAGGTGCCGGACGGCCGCCTCCGCCAGGGCCTCCTCCTCCGGGCCGAAGGGGTGGTCGACGCTGTTCTTCGTGTGGGGGGCCGAGCGGGACATGGGCTCCGAATCGGCCGCGACCGACCCCAGCTGCGTCTGGATGACGCCGTCCTGGCGCAGGGCGATCGCCTTGAGCTCCTGCAGGGACTTCCCCTGGATCAGGCGGCCGTCGTCCTTCGCCTCACGGTAGACCGTCTCCGCCGCTTTTTTGAAGTAATTTTCCATGGTCTTCCTTCTTCTTTATTGCTGCCCCGAAAAAATCCCTCCGCCACCCTGAGTTTGTCCAATCTCACCCTGAGCTTGTCGAAGGGTGAATGTTACGGATGGACCCTCCGTCCGGATTCGACAAGTTCTGCCTGACGGAAGGGTGGATTTCGATTTTCTGCTACCTCCAATGCCCCGCCCCGTCCGCCACGGTCACGGGAAGGACTCTCCCACCTGCGCAGGAAGGTACTCCCGGTAATAGCGGTAGAAGGCCGCGATGACGAGCGAGTGCGTGATCCGCCCGTCCCGGATCATCGCGGGGATCTCCGCGAGCGGCCGAAAGAGCACCTCGATGTCCTCCTTCTCGTCCAGTTCCTGCGCGCCGGCCAGCGTGACGCCGAGGGCGAGGAAGGTGTAGCAGCGGTTGTTCTGGATGGCCGGGTTGGGGTGGACGTGGCCGAGGTCGATCAACGTCCGGGCCGTGCAGCCCGTCTCCTCGCGGAGCTCGCGGCGGGCGGCCGCCTCCGGCGTGTCCCCCGGTTCGATCAGCCCGCCCGGGATCTCCAGCGTCACCTCGCGCAGGCCGTGGCGGTACTGGCGGATCAGGACGACCTCGCCC
>Ga0209718_1005498_pt1 | contig 9981 bp, 19 predicted proteins | sample AD_JPNAS1_MetaG_FD_184420 | JGI IMG/M metagenome (GOLD analysis project Ga0209718, IMG submission 184420) | Active sludge microbial communities of municipal wastewater-treating anaerobic digesters from Japan - AD_JPNAS1_MetaG (SPAdes) (version 2) | ecosystem: Engineered > Bioreactor > Anaerobic >...
CGGTAAAAACCCCCAAAACACCCCAAAACAAAGGGGTAGTTTTAAAATAATTTTTCCCCTTTGTAGGCCCCCCGGACTACTAAGGATACAGGGACACCCCCCGAGAGCGTGGTTGATTCCGTTTAATAACGTTTTATATAATAAGGATGTCCCCGGGAGGGACGGCGACGAACCGGCCGAGAACGGTTCGGGATATTTGAAAAAATAATCGGTGGCGGAGACGGTGCCGGGAACCGGAGGACGGCGGCACGCGGAGGAAACCGGAAACGAAGAGAGCCGGGAACGCCCACCGATCAATAGCCCCCTAAAAATCCTAAAAGTACCGGCGTTCCAATTCCGCACCCCTCCGGATCGATCGAAGCCAATCGAGAGATCGGGAGAACGGCCGAAGAGGACATTAAAAGGGCAAACGTCGAGGAGACGGACCTTCGATCATCGAGACGCGGCGAACGGATAAACGGACAAACCGGAAACGGTAGTCCGGAAGGTTGCCCGGCCGGGAGGTGAAAAAGAAAACGGGGATGGCATCCACGGTGAACGATAAATCGCCGAGGACATCCGGGAATGGCAGACCGGATGTAAGGCGGCTCGGGAGGTTTCCAAGCCCTCCCGGATTCGGTCGACGTCCGGCCAAGGGGTCAACCGAAAAGGAGAAACGCCGATGACAATTTTAATGACGGTTTCTACGGCCGGTTTGAAAGACGCCCTCCGCGAAAGGCGCGCGAGAGTGGAAAAAGCGAAAGTGAACGTGGGCGAGGCGATTCTTTCCGGCAATCGGAAATCCTACCGCGAAGCGAGGGCCGAATGGAACTCATTCGCAGAAGAGGTGATCGCTATCGAAGACGAGTTGCTCCGGAGGTCGTGGTGTCACGCGAGGACGGCCGAACGGAGGGCGTGGAAGAACCTGTAAAGGAAAAGACGATGAAATTCAAAATCTTTTTCACCGAGTTTTTCGGAGCGGACAATCGGTTCGGCCTTAAAACGTGCCGTGACCGGTTCGGCGAACCGATGTTCATCCTCGAAGATCACGCGCAATTGGATCGGTGCGGATTGCCGAAGCCGCTCCGGTTTAAAAAATCGCGCGCCGAAGCCGTTGCCGGATTAGCGTGGGAAACCGGCGATACTTGTACCGCGTGCGGCCACGATGGGATGACGATGACGGCCGACGATTACCAAGACCTCGCGGGATTCGTTCGCGGAACGCTCGCGTGTCCCGAGTGCGGTGCGTTCGACGAAATGGCCTTAGCCCAAACCGATCGGCAGGAATAAGAAAGGAAAAAAAGATGAGAAATTTATTCGGCAACCGGCAAGTGGCGTGGTTCCCGGTAAAGCATCCGCTCGGAACGAAGGTGATTGGAATTCGGTGCGGTGACCCGGACGAAGGACGCGTTGGCGAGTTGGTCCGCGCGTTCAAGTCGATCAACGGCGAATGGGAAAACCCGGTCTACGTGATCCGCTATCGGGATGGCAGGGAGAGAAAATTCGGCCAAGTCATCTTCCCTAATCAGCGCAATCGGTTCGATCGAATCTAAAAGGAGAAATAATATGAAATCCACGAATCTCGTTAAAACGATCCTCCACGCGATCAACGCGAAGACGCCGGTGCTGATTCTCGGCGCGCCGGGCATCGGCAAGTCGGCCATCGTCGCCTACGTGGCCGCGAAGGTCCGCGAGACGATTCCCGACTTCGGCCTCGTCGACGTTCGGACCGCCCTTTACCAACCGGTCGACATTAAAGGGTTGCCGACCGTCGAAGGCGATTCGGCCCGGTGGACGAAACCGGATTTTTTCCGTTCGATTAAACCGGGTTCTTCCGGAATCCTTTTCCTCGATGAGATCACGGCCGCGCGGCCGGAAGTCCAAGCGGCCCTCTACGAATTAGTTTATGATCGGCGAATCGGCGAGTACGCGCTCCCGGATGGATGGGCTATCGTGGCGGCCGGCAATCGGACCTCCGATCGGGCCGTGGCGTACACGCTCTCGACCGCCCTCGCTTCCCGGTTCGTTCAAGTCGACCTCGATGTCGACGTTGACGAATGGATCGAGTGGGCGTTAGGCGCGGGAATCGACGAACGGGTGATTGGGTTCCTGAAACTCCGCCCGGCCTTGCTTCACAATTTCGATCCCCAAACGAAGGCGCGCGCGTTCGCTTGCCCGAGGACGTGGGAATACGTGAGCCGGTCGCTCGCGGCCGGACTCGAGCCGTCGATCGAATTCGATTATGTCGCCGGATTGATCGGCGAAGGCGCGGCTACCGAATTCATCGGCGTCCTTCGGTTGATGGATTCGATGCCCGATCCGGACGAGGCGTTGGCCCGGCCCGCAACGGTTATGATTCCGGAGAAACCGGCCGTGATGTACGCGTTCGCCGTCTGCCTCGCGCGGAAGGCGCGGAAAGAAAACGCGGATGCGTTTTTTTCGATCGCCAATCTCTTTCCCGGCGATTACGCCGTGCTGATGATCCAAACGGCGATCAAATTCAATCCCACGATCCAAAAAACCGGAGCGTTCATCCGGTGGGCCGCGAAGAATAAAAACGTCCTGATCTAATTTAAAGGAGAATCCCTATGAGCAACCTTCACGAAAAGTGCATGATCGTCCATTTGACCATTTCGAAGTGGACCGCGCGGAAGTACGACCAAAAGGCGACGGAAACCGTGGCATCCCAATTCAAGACTAAAACCGATGCCGGGCGGTTCAATAAAATCCTCGTCGACCACGAGGCGTTGAAGCGCATCGATCGGTTCGCCCTCGAGGCCCGGAACCGGCACAACGCGATGTCGTTGCCGTGGAACGACGGAGGCTACCGAATCCTTCCCGCGGAATTGTATATGGAATACACGCGGCGCATCCAAGAGGCGAAGGTCAAATTCGAGGCCGAAGTCGACTCGTTCCTCAGCCAATACGAGGCGTTGAAGAAGGAGGCCCGGGTGAAGTTGAACGGATTGTTCAACGAGGATGATTATCCCTCGTTGTCCGCCCTGCGCGGGAAGTTTGGCATCGAGGTCGAGGTTATGCCGATGCCGAAGGCGGAAGACTTCCGCGTCGACCTGAACAAAATGGAAGTCGAAGCGATCCGGACCGATATCGAGGCCCGGACGAACAAACGGATCAACGATGCGATGAAAGACGCGTTCGGCCAACTCTACGAGGCGGCCGCGCGAATCGCCGAACGGTGCAAGGATGCCGACGCGATTTTCCGTGACTCGTTGATCGAAAACCTCCGTGAACTCCTCGCCGTCCTCCCCTGCCTCAACATCACGAATGACCCGGCGTTGGCGAAGGCGATCGAGGAGGCCCGGCCGTTGGCCGAGGTCGAACCCCAAACCCTCCGCGATGAACCGGACACGAGAGCGGAGACGGCGAAGCGCGCCGACAAACTCGCGCGGAAATTAAAGGGCTTCATCGCCTAAAGGAAGGACGCCGATGACCACCGTTGAGATGTTGACGAAAGCCCGGACCGCGATGCTTCGGAACGAACCGTTCTTCGGCGTTCTCGCCCTCCGGCTCGAGATCGTCGAGGATCCCTCGTGCGATACGATGTGGACGGACGGCCGGACGCTCGGATGCAATCCGGATTTCCTTTCCCGGTTGACGTTCGAAGAGACGGTGGGCGTGATCGCCCACGAGGTTCTCCATTCGGCGATGGGACATACCTATCGCCGCGGAACGCGTGACCGGCATACGTGGAACGAGGCGACCGATTACACGATCAACGGAACGCTCCGGGAGGCCGGTTTCAAACTCCCGGCCGGAGGATATTACAACGGAACGTTCGCGCGGATGACGCCGGAGGACGTCTACGAGATCATCAAAAAGGACGAGGGCAAGAAGAAGCCAAATCCCGGCGACACGTCCGGGAGCGGATCGGAAGGAAAGGGCGAAGGCGATGCCGGGGAAAAGGGCGGCGGCAACGATGACCGGCCGGGTGACCCCGGGCGGAGCGGCGAAGTGCGCGACGTTCCGAGTAAGGACGGAGGCGAAGGCGGCGAGGCGGATCGGCGAGAGGCCGAAATCGATTGGAAAGTCGCCGTCAGCCAAGCAGCTTCGATGGCGGCCGCGATGGGCGACGGGATGAGCGAGGCGATCGAACGGGCCGTGAAGGAAATCCTCCGGCCGTCGATCGATTGGGCTTCCGCCCTCCACCGGTTCGTCCACGAGCAGACCGCGAAGACCGAGACGTGGAACCCTCCGGATCGGCGGTTCATTTGGCAGGGCGTCTACGTTCCCGGCCTCGGAGGACGCGAGGCCGGTCATATCGTTGTCGGTTTCGACACGTCCGGATCGATCGGCGGAGCGATTGTCGAAAAATTCGCGGCCGAGATTGCGGCCGTCCGGGACGAGGTAGGCGCGGAGGTGACGGTCATCTACGCGGACAACGCCGTTCGCCGAGTCGAGCATTTCGATAAAGGCGAAGAGATCGTCCTTCACCCGGCCGGAGGCGGCGGCACGGATTTTGGTCCGGTGTTCGAATACGTCGACCGCGAGAACATCCAACCGGCGTGCCTGATTTATCTCACCGACCTCGCCGGAACGTTCCCGCGCGAGGAGCCGCCTTATCCGGTGCTTTGGGCCGTGATGGGCGGCATCGAAAAGGTGCCGTTTGGCGAGGTGCTAAGGATCAAATAAAAACGGGGGAGGGGGACGAGGGCCGCCAAACGTCGGCGGCCTTCGCCCCTCCTCCGAAAGGAGAAAAACGATGAGCGAAAACAAAACGTATTTGCGGTTGACGAAGGAAATCATCATCGACCGGATCAACGATGGGATCCACCGGGCGAAGGAATCGTTGATATGGTACCGCTCGAAAATCCAATCCCTTCCGGAAACCGATGTTATCGGCCGGGCGATGTACCGCGAACGGGCCGACAACGAGGCGATCAAACTCGCCCTCCTCGAAGACCTCCTGCGGGATTGAAAGGAGAACCGCCATGCCAAATATGTCCTATTGCCGGTTTCGAAAAACCTTCGGCGATCTTCGGGATTGCCGCGACTCGCTCCGGGAACCGATCGACAACCGTGAGGAACGTGAGGCGCGCATCGACCTCGTGATGTTGTGCAAGGAAATCCTCGACCGCCTCGGGTTTGATGTCACGGTCGAAGGGACGGATGACGAGGCCACCGAGGAAACGGTCAAAGCGGCCTTCGCCTATCCGGATGACGACGAGGATGATCGGCCTATGGAGGAGCGGCCGTGACGATCCGATTGACCTACGCCGTTCGCTACGACACGTTCGCCCTTTATTCGATCGAACCGGGATTGAAGGAAAAGGGCGTGGCGATGGGCCTTCCGGCGCGCGGATGGAAATGGCGGAAGGGAAAGGCGTGGAGGGCCGGGTTGTGGCTCCACACGTCGATCCTCGAGGCCGACCGCGTAGCCGCGGAGTTGGGGATCAAAAAAGAAACGCTCGAATAATCGAAATAAAAAAAAGGAGAAGCCCGATGAGCAACACGTTGAGTGGGATGGTCGAGGACACGAGACGGAGGATCGGCGAGGCGTTTGCGGAATTGCGCCGGGCCGGATACGTTTGCCGGTCCGCGTTTATGTGCTGTGGCACGTGCGCCGCGTATGCCATCGCCCAAACGCCGAAGTACAAAAAGAACAAAAAGGCCGTTTTTTACCATCGCCAAGACGCGGCGGACTTCCAAAAAACGAACTACGTCTATTTGGGATGGGAGGGGGACGGCGAAGAGATCGTAGCCGCGTTGCGGCGCGCCGGCCTCCGGGCCGAATGGAATGGAGATGACGAGCGGCGCATCCTCGTCACCGGTCCGGAACCGGAGGTGGAGCGCGACACCCTCGATGAGGAAAACGACGCGGAGAAAATCGCCCGGGAGACGCCGCCAACGGTCGAGCCGAAGGCGGCGGCGGAGGGGCCGGTTGAAATCGGAAAGAAGCCGGACGTCGACCTTTCGAATTGCGACGGCAACGCCTTCGCGATCCTCGGCCGGTGTTCGAAAGTGGCGCGCCGGGCCGGAAAGCCCCAATCGTGGGTTGACCAATTTATGAACGAGGCCAAATCCGGCGACTACGACCACCTGCTCCAAACCGCGTTCCGATATTTCGAGGTATCGTAAAATGACCGATATTGAGAAGCGATTCCAACGGGATGCGATGGCGGCCCGGGCCGCGGTCCGATCGGAGCGGACGGCCGAGCGGTGCGCGGCCGATCCGAAAGGGAACGGGCCGACCGTGGGCGGGATGAGGAAGTGCCGGTTGTGCGGCCTCCGCCGTGATATGGCGTTGGAGGACTTGGCCCTGTTTTGCGCGGTGTGCCGCGCGGGAGGCGGCCGGTGAAAATCAAAATCGAATATTCGATGAGCGACGATGGCGGCTCGATCGTCTACGGGTTCCTCGTCGGCCTCACCCACGCGCCGGTCATTTTCGATCATCCCAAAACCGTCGACCTCCTCCACCTCGGCTCCGATCGGAGGATTGTCCTCATTCCGGAATTGATCGCGATGTACCAACGCCTCCGCTACGTGGCCGGGGGCTACGAGGTTTTGTCCGAAGGGGAACCGGGATGGTCCGCCCAATTGGAGCAATACGTTTTCGAGGCCACGAAGAAGGCTTTAGATGGCCGGATAAGGGGCCAAATCGGCCCTACGTTAGGCGATCTCCCCGGGACCGGGCCGGAATACCGGCCGGGCGAGGATCGGCCCGGAGACGCGAACGTCACGCGATTCCCGGTAGGGAGAGCGAGGGACGGAGAGGGAGGTGGATCATGAGGCCGTTTTGGATCACCCTCGGGCAAATCCACGCCCACGTCATCGGAGCGAAGACAATAGATCACAATACCGTGATCGAGATCGAGGCCGAGGATACGGCCGAGGCGACGCGGAAAGCCTACGAGTTATTCGGCTCCCGCTTCGCGAACGTCTATATCACGAAGCCGGATATGAAATATTATCCCGGGGGAATTTTTATTTTCAAAGGAGGTTGCCGATGAGCGGAATCATTTTGTCGAAGGAATACGGTGCTAATCCGTCCGTTTTCCAATGTCTCGTGTGCGGGAAGGGTGTCGGCGTGGCCCTTTTCGGAACGGCGTGGAAAGGGCCGGACGGCCGAACGAAGGAAGCCCCGAGGACGTGCGGCCCGATCGATCCGGAGCCGTGTGCGGAGTGTCGGAAAAAATACCTCGAGGACGGAGACGGCGTTCTTCTCGTCGAGGCGATGATGGTCGAACGGCCCCACCATGATACTTCCCGGAGATGGAAGGGAGAAAAAGAACACTTCCCTCAACTTACCGGCGGATGCGCCGTGATAAAACGCGCGGCTTTCGAGGCGGTGTTTAATGGCGTGGCCGTTCCGTCCGGCCGGATCGCATATGCCGAACCGGGAGTCCTCGAGAGAATCTTCCCGAAACAGGGAACCGAAGGAAAGGAGGCGAAGTCGTGATTCACCCTAAAATTGCGGGAATGATGCGTGACGCCCAAATCGCTCTAAAAGGCGGATCGACGGAAGACAACTTTGGCGTTTTTCTGCTCGGCCTTTCGTATGGCCTCGGGGCAGGAGCGGCGACGGCTTCCGCGATATCAGACCTCTTCTCCGGCCGGAAATCCGACGAGACGACGAAGCCCGAATTTTTCGTCTTTCTCGACCAAATAGAAGCGAAAGGCGGATTTTTCGTAAGCGAAAAGGAATTCACCGCCGCCGCTCGGCGGATGGTTTCCGCTTACGAGTCGGCCCTCCGAGGCGTGGGCGAGTTGGTTGCGAACGAAGGGCCGAAGGTCGAGGCCGAGGCGCGGGAATTCCGGAGGCGGATCGAAGCCGCGGGAAAGGCCGAACCGGAGGCGCGCCGTGGGTGAAGGAATGAAAGAAAAAATCGAAAGCCTCATCCAACTCGCGTCCTTCGCCTCTCCTTTTTCTTCGTTTAATGACGAATTCGGCGCGTACCTCGCCGGCTACCGGGCCGGAGTGATGAACGCCGTGGCCCGAGTCTCGATGGGCGAAATGGAACTAATGGAATTCGTGGCGCGGTCCTTTGAAAATGGACCGCCGGATATTCCGCCGTGGGCGTGCGATATTTTTTCCGATATGCTCCGCACGTCTTATGAGTGGTCGAGAAAAGAAATCAGCCTCGATGAAAAAACGATTCCGGAGGGGATCGAATTGGGCCGACGCGGGAGGGCGTCGATCCTTCGAGGCGAGAAACATTCCCCGAAGAAAGTGTCGTAATGGACGTCACGGTTCGGAAAAAACGCGGAGGCGGAGCGACCGTCCGGATCGAAGTCGGGATAAAAGAGGCGATCATCCTCCGGGATGCGGTCGAGGTGTACGCCCAATCCCACGGCGACAGCGAGGGCGGCGAGGAAATCGCCGTGTGGGAAGAGGACATCACCGAAGCGATCCACCGCGCACTCGATCGAGTCGGAGCCGAAGGATGACGACGCTTACGAAGCCGGTCTACCGGCGCATCGAATTCGAGCGCGGGAAATTTCTCCTCAACGTGGGCCTCCATCCGAATGGAATGATCTCGTTCCGGGAATACGGCTCCCGGCGCACCTACCAATATCCGATCGAGCGCGTTTATTTCCTCGCGGTCGAAGCCGCGCGGCTCGAGCGAAAAAAAGCGCGTGCCGCGGTGAGGGACTTGAAAAGGAGGAAGTGAAAAGATAAAATATAAACAAACGAAATGAAACGTAAAGGAGCGACGAATGGCGAGAACAACGAAAGAACCGAAGGGCCACTATCTCGCGTTTAAAGCGACGGATGAAATGGTCGACGCGTTGACGGGAATCGCGCGCGCTACTTCGATGTCCGTGAGCCACGTGATCCGGGTGATGATCTCTGATGCGTTGAAACGCCGGGTGGTCGGCCCAAAGATCGAAAAACGATGACGCGCGGAAAGGCGCGAAAGGAGGCGGGATGAAGTGGGGATAAAATCGAGTCGGAGGATTCCGGGGAGCCGATCGGATCGACTCCCCGACCGCGGCAAATTCGGAGAAGCACCGAAAGGATACGCCGTGGGAACCGCGATTGTCAAGCAACCGATTAAGGAGTGAACATGGCGGAAGAAAAAAAGAACGAATCGACGATGGGTTCTTTCCCGATCCGGCCGGACGGCGAGATGGCCGTGGCGGAGCGCGAACCGTTGGAAATGATTTCCGTGAGCGACAACCTCGACGCCCTCGACCGCGCCGTTCAAACAACGGCCAAAATGGTCGAAACCTATAAGGCGATCCGCGGCATCTGCCTCCGGCTCACGAACGAATCCGATTGGTCCTATCAGGGCGACGGCCTTTACCTCGCCGAAACCGGCGCGCAAAAACTCGGCATCGCGTGGGGCGTCGATATGACGCCGGAAAAGATCGAGCGCGAGGACTTCGACGATGCTTCCGGCCGGTACTACGTCTACACCGTTTTCGGCACCGCGTTCTCCCGGCGTCTCGGCCGGCTCGTGCGCGAGATCGGTACCTGCTCTTCGCGGGACGATTTCTTCGGGAAGGTCACGCTCCGCGCGGAAGACGGCACCTATTCGAAGGAATGGAAGGCCCTCGATAAGGTCGACGTGACCGACGTAAAGAAAAAGGCGATGACGAATTTTATGGGCCGATCGATCAAACGGCTCCTCGGCCTCGGCAACGTCACCGAAGAGGAACTCGTCATGGCGAAACTCGATCCCAAAAAGATCGAGAAGGTCGATTACAAAAAGGGCCGGAAGACGGACGAAGCGAACGCCTCCCCGGAGTTGAAAAAGGTCCGCGGAGAGATCGATTCGATCGCTACGTTCCTTTCAGCCGGAGACGCGGAGGCGAAGGCCGGCTACATCCGCTCGGCCTCGTATTTCAAAAGCGGCGAGAAGGAAATGTTCCAAACCGAAGCGGCCGCGTTCACGTCCGAACGGTGGGCCGCGACCACGCTCGGCCGGATTCGCGGAGTGTTGAAGGAACAATATCCGGACGAGTACCAACGCCGCTATCCGAACAACGGCCATTCCGAATCGGCGAAACCGGCCGCGGCCGGGCCGAAGGCCGGAACGG
>Ga0209718_1005501_pt1 | contig 9979 bp, 7 predicted proteins | sample AD_JPNAS1_MetaG_FD_184420 | JGI IMG/M metagenome (GOLD analysis project Ga0209718, IMG submission 184420) | Active sludge microbial communities of municipal wastewater-treating anaerobic digesters from Japan - AD_JPNAS1_MetaG (SPAdes) (version 2) | ecosystem: Engineered > Bioreactor > Anaerobic >...
AGCGAAGTTAAGTACATCGGCATGAATAATCTATCTGAATAATTTTCTTGACACACATGTCCATTACTCGTATTTTCCCAACGCCAATGGGATTCTTTCGACAAGGAAGGGGGGACAAAATGAACAATACCTTCTGTGCAATTCTTTTCCTGTGAAACGTATCAAGAGGGCTTGTAGGGTCCTCTAGAGACCACATCCCTGCCCCCTCCATTACGCAGATCCGATAGGCGTCAAGCCTGCTCTGCCGTGGATGGAGCGGCAGAACAGGAAGGGCGCCGTGTTTGGTTGCTGCGATCTAAACTGCACTCCCCGTCGTTTCTTTAATAGACGCATCGCTAACGGATCGCGTTGCCACCGTTCAGGAGCGGCGCAAAACGTTCCTCCCATATCTGGAAGTGTAGTCATAACGCCGTCAACCGTTCTAAAAATCCTTTCAATTCAGCTATTCCGAAACTCCGGCAGCGGCTTCCCCGGACATGAATCCGGCAGCGAGCGCATTCCCCGCGGCTTGCCGCGGGGTAGCGAGCGACGGATGTTCAAGATCTCTTCCTTGGGGATCGAAGATCCTCCGGGGCTTGCTCCGGAGAGCTTCAATGTCACAAGGTTTCAACAGGTACCTCCTCGATGCTTGACAGCGACGGGATAATGGTTTAAACGTACGCGCGTCGTATGTTATTTTTGACATATCATAAAATATAAAAATGAGTGAAGGTTTTTAGGTCAATCCGGTCCACCTGTTCCTGGGCATATACATGTTCGACGATTTCAAGGCCATGCCGGTGCACGGGAAGATCCCATACGGGGAGGCCGAACAGGCTTCGTCATTGTGGGTCAAACACGAATTGAAGGACTTCATGTAATTCAGCTTATGGAGGGAATCATGGAATTGGTAAATCTCACGATCGACAACAGAACGGTATCCGTAAAGCCCGGCACGACGATCCATCAAGCCGCAAAGAGCATCGGCATCAATGTGCCGACCCTTTGTGCCTCGGTGGAGATGAACCACACACCGGGGGCGTGTCGGGTATGCCTGGTCGAAGTCAAGGGACAGCGCAACCTGATCGCTTCCTGTGTTTTTCCCGTTGCAGAAGGCATGGTTGTCCACACGACCACAGAGCGGGTTCGCAGTGCGAGGAAAATGGTGGTCGAACTTCTTCTGGCCAATCATCCGGCCGAGTGCAACCACTGTATCCGGAACGGCAACTGCGAGCTCCAGAAGGTGGCTGAGCAGGTCGGCGTGAAAAATGTTCGCTTCGATTACACGGAATTCCCGAAAGAAGGGATGATCGACCGTTCAAGCCCCTCCATTGTCCGGGACAATCGCAAATGCATCAACTGCCAGCGCTGCGTCGCCGTATGCGAGTCGATCCAGACGGTCAGCGTGCTCACACCCGCCTATCGCGGGGATGACGTGCGGGTGACACCCGCCTTCAATCTCCCCCTTCTGGAGACGAACTGCATCGCTTGCGGCCAATGCGTCATGGCGTGTCCGGTGGGTGCCCTCTATGAGAGGGACGACGTGGACTCCGTCTGGAAAGCCCTTCAGGATCCGACCAAACACGTCGTCGTTCAGGAGGCGCCTGCCATACGTGCCGCCCTCGGCGAGGAATTCGGCATGCCTCCCGGTTCCCTGGTAACGGGCAAGATGATCGCCGCGTTGCGACGGCTGGGTTTCGACAAGGTATTCGACACCAATTTCACCGCCGACCTCACGATTATCGAAGAAGGGAACGAGCTCCTGAAGAGGGTCAAGGAGGGCGGCGTCCTGCCCATGATCACCTCCTGCAGCCCCGGATGGATCAAGTTCTGCGAACATTTCTATCCCGACCAACTCGATCATCTGTCCACCTGCAAATCCCCGCAACAGATGTTCGGTGCGCTCGCCAAGACCTATTATGCCGGTGTCGCGGGGATCGATCCGAAGGACATCGTCGTCGTATCCATCATGCCTTGCACGGCAAAGAAATTCGAGGCCCAGAGGCCCGAGATGAAAGGCAGCGGCTACCGCGACGTTGATTTCGTCCTGACCACGCGCGAGCTCTCCCGGATGATCAAGGAAGCAGGCATCGATTTCCTGAATTTGCCTGACGGGGAATATGACGCCCCGATGGGCGAGTATACGGGGGCCGGAACGATCTTCGGGGCGACGGGTGGTGTCATGGAAGCCGCCCTGCGGACGGTCTACGCCGTTGTCACGGGGGAGAATCTCCCCAGCCTCGACATTACGCCCGTTCGAGGTCTGGAAGGGGTAAAAGAAGCGGCGGTAAAAGTCGGAGCCCTGGGCGACGTCAAGGTTGCGGTTGCGCACGGTCTCGGGAATGCCCGGAAGCTCATGGACCGGGTCCGCGAAGGGAAGGCCGACTATGCCTTCATCGAGATCATGTGCTGTCCGGGAGGGTGCGTCGCCGGAGGCGGGGAACCCATCCCCACCAACGATGAAATCCGGATGCTCCGTGCCGGTGCGCTGTACCGCGACGACGGTTCGGTCCAGAAAATCCGCCAGTCCCACGAAAACCCGTCGATTACAAGGATCTATGAGACTTTTTTGAAGGAACCCCTTGGACACAAGTCTCATCGGCTGCTTCATACGCATTACGTAAAGCGCGGATCCGATTTGCCGCATCGGGACGCGTTGGACGGAAGTGCGGCACATCGAGATTAGGATGCAGCGGAAGAAAACTTGACGAAAGGACTCCGGCTGGCCTCGAGGGAGACGGGCAGAAGCGGCAAGCGGGGTTTGATCCCTTATGGGTCAACCCTCGTTTGTCCGGGAGTTCACCAATAATATTTTTCAATAATCGAGATTTGAATGGAACGCATCGAAAAAGACTTCCTTGGAGAACTATCCCTGGCCTCCCACGTCTACTGGGGGATACACACCGAAAGGGCAATCCGCAATTTCCCGATTAGCGGCCATCGAGTTCATCCATCCCTCATAAAGGCAATGGCCTTGGTGAAGAAGGCATGCTGTCTGGCGAATGCGGAATTGGGATATCTGCAGGAACAAAAAGTCTCGGCTATTATCAGTGCCTCCGAAGAGATCTCGGAAGGCAAGCTGCTGGAATATTTCCCCGTGGATGCCCTCCAGGGAGGTGCTGGGACATCCACGAACATGAATGTCAATGAGGTAATCGCCAATCGGGCCATAGAGATTCTTCAGGGCAAGAATGGAGATTATTCCATCGTCCATCCACTCGATGACGTTAATCTGCACCAGTCAACAAATGATGTATATCCCACCGCGGTTAAGATTGCCGGCATAAACGGTTTGCGCGGGCTCAGCCAGTCCATATCCCACCTCCAGGGCGTTTTTCAGAACAAGGAAAGAGAGTTCGGTCACATCGTAAAGCTCGGTCGAACGGAGATGCAGGAGGCGGTTCCTTTAACGCTGGGAATCGAGATTTCGGCATTCGCCGAAGCCTTGTCGCGGGATCGGTGGCGGACCTACAAATGCGAAGAAAGACTTCGCGCCGTCAACCTAGGCGGCACGGCCTTGGGGACGGGTATTACCGCTCCCCGAGACTACATATTCCTGGTGATTGAAAAGCTTCGGGACGTCACCGGCCTCGGCCTGTCCCGGGGAGAAAACATGGCGGGGGAGACAGCGAATGCAGATCCGTTTGTCGAAGTGTCCGGAATCCTCAAGGCCCATGCGGCGAACCTGATCAAGATCTCGAATGATCTCAGATTGCTGAACTTTATCGGCGAGATAAACGTTCCGCCCCTGCAGGCCGGGTCCTCCATCATGCCGGGTAAGGTCAACCCCGTCTTGCTGGAGGCAGCGATTCAGACAGGCATCAAGGTCATGGGAAACGATGTCATCATATCGGACGTCGCAAGCAGAGGAACATGGCAGATCAATGAATTCCTGCCCCTGCTGGCCCACGCCTTTTTGGAATCCCTTGATCTGCTGACCAACATCAACCGTCTTCTGGCCGAACACATCGGCAAGATCGAGGCGAACGAAGCAACATGCAGGATGTATTTTGACCAAAGCCCCATGATTGTGACCGCCCTCCTTCCCGCAATCGGATACGAGAAGGCGGCAAGCATCATCCAGGAATTCAAAAAAGAAAGCGGGAAAACAGTGCGAACGTTCCTGGAAGAAAAACTCGGTAAAGATTTCGTGGACAACGTTTTTTCCGCCGATCGTTTAACGGCATTGGGTTTCAAGGACTATGGAGACGACACCCAAGGGAAATAGATTGCATGTAGCGCTTTTTGGCAGGGCGAACGTCGGAAAGTCGAGCCTCCTCAATTTCCTTGTGGGGCAGGACATTGCCATTACATCCCCCATCGCGGGGACAACAACGGACATTGTGGAGAAGGCGGCGGAGCTCCTCCCGCTTGGTCCCGTCCTCTTTCTCGATACGGCGGGTCTTGACGATACGTCCGCACTTTCCGACGCAAGGCTGAGCAAGACAAGGAAGATCTATCGCCGCGCCGATGTGATTCTGCTTGTTGCGGAACCGGAGACCTGGACGGATTATGAAGAGACCGTCCTGGCCAATGCCCGGGAAGGCGGCATACCCGTCCTGATCGTCATCAACAAAGTCGATCTGAAAAAACCAGGGGCCGATTTTATCGAAGGGCTCAGAAAGAAATCCGGACCCGTCCTGGCGATTTCCTGTCTTGACCGGGAAAATCGGGATTTCTATCTGGAAACCCTGAAGCGTCGTCTCTTGGAGATAGCCCCGGAAGATTTTGTTCAACCGCCCACCCTGATAGGTGACCTTCTGCCAGCAGGGGGAATCGCCGTTCTTGTTGTACCCATCGACCTTCAGGCGCCGAAGGGAAGGTTGATTCTCCCTCAGGTTCAGACGATCCGGGACGCTCTGGACAATGACGCCGCTACGCTGATTGTGAAGGAAAGGGAACTTTCTTCACTACTATCGGCCCTGAACAGGTCCCCGGATATCGCGGTCTGCGATTCCCAGGCAATCTTGAAGGTGGCGGCCGATATACCCAGAGAAGTTCCCTGCACGACCTTTTCAATCCTTTTTGCACGGCAGAAAGGCGATCTGGTGGCGGCTGCGGAAGGTGTCACCCGAATTGAGAATCTGAGACCTGGCAACCGGGTGTTAATCGCAGAGGCCTGTTCCCATCATCCCCTGCAGGACGATATCGGGAGGGTCAAAATTCCCCGGTGGCTGCGTCAATACGTGGGCGGCGAAATCGAAACCACGGTTGTCTCAGGAAGAGATTTTTCAGAAAATCTGACGGAATTTCATCTTATTATCCATTGCGGAGCCTGCATGCTGACACGGAGAGAAATGCTCAACCGGATTCAGCAAGTCAAGGCGGCGGGCGTTCCCATGACAAACTACGGTTTGGCCATTTCTTTCCTGCAGGGCGTGGCAAGGAGAACGCTTGCGCCTTTTCCCGCTGCGCTCATGGCCTTTGACCGCCGGATGCAGGACCTGAAACGTGTGTCCAAAAATGAAAGGAGTAACTCCAACTTGAAAGGAAGGGGAGGATCGTAAAGAGAGTTTCATGGGAATGTTCCCCGTTGCGGCCGCTTACGGGCAGGAGATCCGGTCCATAAGAATAAGCGCGGCAGGCATCGTTGTAATCTACAGCGAAAATCAGACCCTATGGGTTTTAAGTACGGTAGTGCGATTACCGGATGGATTCGTCCTACCTGAAGGAGAGCAACATGAATGATTTTATTGACGATACAGTAATTGAAAAAATCTTGGACGATTCTAGAAATCCCGATAGCACACAGGTGAAGGATATCATCGACAAGGCCAAGGCCTTGAAAGGTCTGACACCCCACGAGGCGGCCATTCTTCTTCAGACGAAAGACAGAGACCTGATTGAAGGTGTGCGGACTGCAGCTCGACAGATCAAGGAAGCAATCTACGGAAACCGCTTGGTTCTGTTTGCACCTTTGTACATTGCCAACGGTTGCTCCAACAATTGTCTTTACTGCGGATTCAGAAGAGACAACAAGGAATTGAAACGTGTGGCGCTGACCATGGAACAGGTCGCCGATGAGGTGAGGGTTCTCGAAAAAGAGGGACACAAACGTTTATTGATGCTTAGCGGCGAGCATCCGACCGCCTCCAGCCTCGATTATTTCATTGAAGCCATAGAGACGGCCTATGCAACAAGAACAGACGGCGGCGGTGAAATACGCCGGATCAATGCAGAAATCGCGCCGCTATCCATTGAAGGCTTCAAACGTTTAAAGGCGGCGAAGATAGGTACGTACGTTCTCTTCCAGGAAACTTATCATCATGACACGTATAGGAAAATGCATCCCACCGGACCGAAATCAGATTATTCCTGGCGCGTTACCGCCATGGACAGAGCTCAGCAGGCTGGCATAGATGATGTCGGTATAGGCGCCTTGTTTGGTTTGTACGACTATCGGTTTGAAGTCCTCGGATTGTTGCTTCATGCCCTCCATCTGGATTCGAAATTCGGTGTCGGCCCTCATACCATCTCCGTACCTCGTTTGGAGCCAGCCCTGAATGCACCGGCAGCCATCAAGCCGCCAAAGCCGGTATCGGATGATGAATTCAAAACGCTTGTGGCTGTTATCCGTCTTGCCGTCCCGTACACCGGTATCATTCTGACAACACGGGAGACACCAGAGATAAGGCGTGAGGTCTTTGAACTAGGGGTATCACAGATCAGTGCCGGTTCCAGAACCGACCCCGGCGGATATCGTGGGGACTCGAGCGATGGTTTTCGCGCGGCTCAATTTAACCTGGGAGATACCAGGGGACTGGACGAGGTCATTCAGGATGTCGCGTTGAGCGGACACATCCCCAGTTTCTGCACGGCATGTTACCGGCTTGGACGTACCGGCGGGGACTTCATGGATCTGGCAAAGCCGGGGCTCATTCAGAAGTATTGTCGCACCAACGCCATTTTGACTTTTAAAGAATACCTCGAAGATTATGCGACACCAAGGACCAAAGAAGCTGGAGATGCCCTCATAGAAGAACTCGTTACCGAAACGGACGATTCAAGAACCAAAAAAACCTTGATAAGCCGGTTGAAAAAAATCGAAAACGGGGCAAGGGATCTCTACGTATAAACTGAATCTCATGCGGATGTCGTCAGCAAGAAGGTTTGTGTCAAAGTATATGTAACGGCAACTTATAAGGAAGGTTTCAGTGTCAATGCTGACGAAGCAAGAGATTGTCGATTTGTTAACGGACAAGGACGAAACGGTTGTTAAGAATCTTTTCGATCGTGCAGACCGAATCAGAAGGGAATTCGTAGGCGACGCCATCCACCTGCGGGGCTTGATCGAGTTTTCGAATTATTGCCGGCGGGATTGCCTCTATTGCGGCCTGCGCAAAAGCAATAAAGAGGTGGTCCGCTACCGCATGACAATCGAGGAGATATTTGCGGCAGCCGTGAAGGCTGGGAATCTGGATTTTCGGACCATAGTTCTTCAATCGGGAGAAGACCGCTACTACGCCGTGGAAGATCTTTGCCGGCTCGTTCAAAGAATCAAATCAAGCCTTGGCATTGCGGTTACTCTCAGTATCGGGGAGCGCGCATATGAAGATTACAAGAAGTTGAAGGACGCCGGTGCGGACCGCTATCTTCTACGATTTGAAACATCCGACCCTCTCCTTTTCGGAAAATTGAAGCCTGACTCCGTATACGAGAAACGTTTCCGATGCATCCAATGGTTAACGGAACTCGGATACCAAGTGGGTTCGGGGAGTATGATCGGACTTCCGGGCCAGTCCGTGGAGAGTCTCGCGGATGATATTCTCAAATTTAAGGAACTTGAACTGGATATGGTCGGCATCGGCCCCTATATAGCCCACCCCGGAACTCCGCTTTGTGGAAGTGCGGACGGAACGATCGACATGGTGTTGCGAGTAACGGCTCTTACAAGAATCATCACAAAGAATACCCATATGCCAGCGACAACGGCCACGGGAACCATCGATCTTGGAGGGCGGCAGAAAGCCCTGCGGTGCGGGTGCAATGTCCTGATGCCGAACTTAACACCATCAACATACCGGAAACATTATTTCATTTACCCTGGCAAGATCTGCATCGGAGAAGATCCAACCACGTGTCGATTCTGCGTGGGGAATATGATCGCAGGCTTGGGGAGAACCGCATCCGCTGGACCGGGACATAGCCTGAAGGGACATTTCAGGCAATGAGGGTTCTTACGTTAATCCTTGGCGGCTTCCGTAGATCATAGAAATCCTTTAAAAAAATCTGTGATTTTGACAAGCGAAAACGACAGGGGCAAAAAATTCCAAATCTTATGTTATAAATGACATAAGAATCAGGCAGAGGAGGTTGAATGATGAAGGTTTCTACGACAGACAGGCAGGATGTCCCCAGTTTTCTTTCCGACAAACAGCTTTTTTGTACCCAATGCTTCATCGACGGACAATGGGTTGATGCAAACAAGGGGACCATGATGCCGGTGACCAATCCAGCCACCGGTGAAATACTCGGTGCCGTGCCCAAAATGGGCGCATCGGAAACAGCACATGCCATATCGGCCGCCTCGGCGGCGCTGCCGGTCTGGCGTGCGAAAACCGCAAAAGAGCGTGCCGTGGTTCTTCGCAAGTGGTTTGATCTGATGGTGGCGTCCCAGGAGGATCTCGCGCGCCTGATGACGGCGGAACAGGGAAAACCTCTCGCCGAAGCCCGGGGTGAAGTTGCCTATGCGGCTTCCTTCTTGGAGTGGTTCGCCGAGGAGGGAAAACGCGTTTACGGAGACGTCATACCGGGGCACCAGGCGGACAAGAGAATTCTGGTCATCAAGGAACCGGTAGGAGTCTGCGCTGCGATCACACCCTGGAATTTTCCTTCGGCGATGATTACCCGCAAGGCGGCTCCTGCCCTCGCCGCTGGTTGCACGATTGTGCTGAAGCCGGCCTCCGCGACCCCGTTTTCTGCCTTGGCGCTGGCCAAATTGGCCGAACGCGCCGGTGTTCCGAAGGGGGTATTCAACGTTGTAACCGGTGGCTCCGAGGCCATCGGCAGGGAACTGGCTGAGAATCCGCTGGTCCGGAAGTTGACGTTCACCGGCTCCACGGAAGTAGGCAAGTCACTGATGCGCCAGTGCGCCGGCACGGTGAAAAAGATATCTCTGGAACTCGGCGGTCATGCCCCTTTTATCGTGTTCGCAGACGCAGACCCCGATGCAGCCATTGAAGGCGCCTTACAATCCAAGTACCGCAACGCCGGCCAGACTTGCGTCTGTGCCAATCGAATTCTAATCCAGGAATCGATCTATTCGCTTTTTACAGAGAGGTTCGTCGAGCGCGTCCGAATGCTTCGCTTGGGAAACGGCATGGACGCGGGAGTGACCGTAGGACCCATGATCGATGAGGCATCCATCGTGAAGGTTGAAGACCAGATTTCGGATGCCGTGAAGAAGGGGGCACGAATCCTTACGGGCGGGAAACGTCATCCTTTCGGCGACCTGTTCTTCGAACCGACGGTGCTGGGCAATGTTGGTTCCGACATGAAGATCACGCGGGAAGAAACCTTCGGCCCCGTGGCGCCGCTTTATTCTTTTCGAACCGACGAAGAGGCTGTCGCAATGGCCAACGATACCCCCTTTGGTCTCGCCGCGTACCTATACTCGCGGGATATCCAGCGGATATGGCGGATGGCCGAGGCGCTGGAATACGGGATCCTCGGTATCAATACGGGTATCATCTCCGCCGAAAGCGCTCCCTTCGGTGGCATGAAGGAGTCTGGTATTGGCCGCGAGGGCGGAAAGTACGGGATTGAAGAGTTCCTGGAGATCAAGTACCTCTGTCTGGGAGAGATTTAATGAAGAATGACCGTGCAGGGCGCGTGATATCACTCAGATTGTTCGGGAGCCGGAACATGAAGGAGGCCCGGAAGCAGGTTCACGAACAGGCAAGAAGAGACGGCGATTGAGCGGGCGTCTGCACACCGGGAGGCCGGACGTCGTTCCGGCCTCCTTTTTTTCATTTCTGCGCCGAGGCTGTTTCAGGGCGCA
>Ga0209718_1005510_pt1 | contig 9974 bp, 9 predicted proteins | sample AD_JPNAS1_MetaG_FD_184420 | JGI IMG/M metagenome (GOLD analysis project Ga0209718, IMG submission 184420) | Active sludge microbial communities of municipal wastewater-treating anaerobic digesters from Japan - AD_JPNAS1_MetaG (SPAdes) (version 2) | ecosystem: Engineered > Bioreactor > Anaerobic >...
CCGCTTTCCGTGCGCGGCGCTCCCACCGGACAGATCGAGTTCGAATCCGCCGACTCCAACATCGCCTGGGTGGACGAAGACGGAAGGCTGAACCTCGGTTGGCAGGCGGGCGCGACGGTCGTCATGGCTTACGACTCGGAGAATCGGGACAGCGTCCGCTACATCCAGGTGGAGGTCGTCGATTACGGACAAGGCGGAGGCGGAGGGTACGACGGGTATGGTTATGACTATCCCACATGACCTTCCATTGTCCTTCTGGGAAGTCGCTCCCTCTCTGATCCGAGAACCGTATCGGGAGACGGAACAAGCGGTCCCGGTGACGGTCATCGGATCGCCGGGCGGCGAGGTGCGGTTCGAGTCCGTCCATCCGGAAATCGCCAGGGTCGAGAACGGTGTGCTGCGCTTCGGCGCGACACCCGGGGCGACGGTCATCGTCGCCGAGGCGATCCGGGACGAGGTGGTGTCATCCCGCAGATATATCCAGGTCGACGTGGAGAAGCCCAAAGCCGCGGCGGTGCTCGACTGGAGACCGTCCGGATATGTGGAGCTTCTACCGGACGGAACCTGGCACTTTTACTATTTCTCCGGTTGGTATGACGAATCAGGCAGCAATATCCGAGTGACCGGAGAGCTTGCATCGGAGGTGACCCTGGACCGGGACTACCTCCTCCGCTTCGATGTCTGGGGCGAGATCGAGAGCGTGGACGGCCCCTACTTCGACCGGCTCGAGTTCTATGTCGACTGGTGGTCTATGCGGAGCTTCAATCCGACTTACGACATGAACGGCGCTCCACTGCAGCCGTACCCCGTGCCGCGAAGGACCGAGACCATCGACCTGTCTCAGTTCACGGGCGGCACGGTCACGCTGCGGTTTCTTTGGGACACGGGCGACGGTCTTTACCAGAAGTTCGACGGCTGGTTCGTGCAGAACATCGAACTCATACCTATCGGGAGTTGACGGAACATGGTTGTCGGAAACGGATACGGTTACGGCTATGGAGAGGAAGACGGCGGGCCGATCATCGAGCAGACGAGTTCATCGGAATCCCACTATGAACTTATGGCGCTGGCCCGTCTGCTTGCGGCCGGTCTCGGCGTGACGGACGGCGAGGGTGAGGAGCCCTACCTCCGACAGATCAGAGACGGCCTGGCCGAGATCAAAGGCATTCTGCAGCAGAGTTACGACGCCTCCGAAGCCCTTCGGGCGGAAGCTCAAACGGTACTGGAGGCGCACGCCGAGAGCGCGCAGCAATACATGCAGGTCGTGGATCAAGCGATGCCGCCGGACTTAGACCCCTTCGTCGCCATGCCGACGGGCACCGCCGTGAGAGATCTTCCGGACGGAGGACGCATCTTCACTCTCGCCGACGGCGTCATGGTTCGGGTGGGACCGGATGGAAGACTGACGGCCATCGGTATGGATGGCTCTGTGACCCCTCTCGAACCCGCGCGCGGCGGCGTGGTGAAGCTTCCCGACGGACGGGAGCTGATGTTCAAGCCCGAGGCGGTGCGTGTGACCCACGAAGCGGCCGGAATCGAAGGGCTTCCCCTGGACATCGATCCGATACAGACCGCGCAGGGGCGCTGCCGCGTGGAGCTGCCGGGCGGTTACCGGCTGGATGTATTCCAGCCAGAGCGCACGGCTATGATCGGCAACCCCGCCGGCACCTCGGTGGTGCTCGGCATTTCCCGGATCGAGGGCGTGGGTGAGGATGTCGAGGTTCGTCTGGTACCCGGCGGGGCCAAGGGCTTTACGGCCATGGAAAGCGGTCACAAGGGCGTCATCGAGGCCGACGGCACGATCCATGTCGCCATGGCGAACGGGTTTGACCTGGTCATTCATTTCCCGGACGACGATGACTCCAATGGAGACCCAGGTTCCGGTGACCCGCCCGCCTGCATCTGCGAGGAGCGTGACTGATGGCCTTGGATTTTCTCGGACGCGGGCTTAAGTTCCCCTTCCGCTTTCATCGGCGGTCCGGTGGCGCGCAGATCTCGGCGGCCACCTCCACCGAACACGAACACATCCACGAGAGCATCCTCCAGATTCTCGGCACCCGGCCGGGCGAACGCTTCATGCGCCCGGAATTCGGCTCGAAACTCAAGGACCTGGTGTTCGAACCGAACGACGAGGTGCTGAAGGGCCTGATCCGCCATTACGTGATCGACGCCGTGAAGCGCTGGGAGAAACGGATCGTCATCACCGGCGTCTCCTTCGACGATTCCCCCGCGAACAAAGATCGCAATCTTCTCCCGGTCCGCATCGCCTATCGCGTCATCCAGAGCCAGGTGGAGGGCAACCTGGTCTATCCCTTTTACCGCGAACCGCGCCAATCCGCTCCGCCCCGACAGTTCCGCTCCGTCGCCGGTAAGTAACAAGCGGGTCCTCGTCCGGCTCGTCCGGCGGGGCCACTTGTGACCCAACCGCAACGGACGAACGGAAATGGGCAGAGCGAGCATTGCTTACACGAACAAGGACTACGACTCCCTGCGCCGGGAACTGCTGGCGCGGGTGCCGCAGCTCACCGACCGCTGGACGGATTTCAACGCGTCCGATCTCGGCGTGGTGTTGCTGGAACTTTTCTGCGGCATCGGCGACATGCTGGCCTACTACCTCGACGCCCAGGCGGCGGAGGCCTTCCTGCCCACCGCTCGCCAGCGGCAGAACGTCATCAACCTCTGCAAACTCATCAGCTACCGGCTCGACGGGCCGGTTGCAGCCACCACCGCTTTGCGATTTTCCCTGGCCGCGCCGCTCGACGCGGATCTGGTGATCCCGGCAGGAACGACATGCAGGGCCCGTCTGGAAGAAAACGACATCGTGTTCGAGACGGCCGAAGACGCGACGATCCCTCGGAGCCGGACGAGCGTCGATGCGGGCGCGCGCCAGGGGAAACGCAAGACCGAGACCTTCAACGCCCACGGGGAAACGGGCGATCCGATCATCCTGGCCGGAAAGGAAATCGCCCACGGGTCGATCCGTGTGTGGGTGCAGGCCCAGGAATGGACTGAGGTATCCCAATTCCAGGAAAGCAACTCAGACTCGCGGAACTTCATGGCCGAGACCGATGCGCTGGATATCACCCGGATCGTCTTCGGCGACGGATTGCGAGGGGCGGTTCCCGACTCCGGCGCGGAAATCCGCGTCGAGTACCTCGAAACCCTCGGTGCCGAAGGCAATCTGGGTCCCCATCTCGTCACCGAGCTTCTCTCGCCCATCTACCTCGAGGGCGGTCTGGTTCCTCTCGCGGTAACCAACCCGGTCCCCGCGACCGGCGGAGCGGACCGCGAGACGCTGGAACACGCCCGCCGACAGGCCCCGGCCGAGGTGCGCTCGCTCTGGAAGGCGGTCACCAAGGAGGATTACCTCGCCCTGGCCGAAGGGTTTCCGGGCGTGGCCAAGGCCCAGGTCCTTGACGTCAACGACTGCAAGAACATCCGCTACTACCAGGTCAACCTGGCTGTGGCCCCGGACGGCGGGGGTCCACCGTCGGCGCTTCTCAAGCAGGACCTCGCCGAATACCTGGAATCGCGCAAGGTCATCACCGTCGAGATCAACCTCTTCGATCCCGTCTACCGGCCGGTATCGATTGACGCGGAGGTGTTCGCCTATGCCGGCGAGGACCTCGACCTGGTCCGGAGCCGCGTCGAACAGGCCTTGGCGGACTTTTTCGCCTTCGACCGCATGAGCTTCGGCGAACCGGTGCATTTCTCGGATCTGGTAGCGCTTCTGGACGGCGTGCGGGGCGTAAGCCACGTGCGCATGTACACGCCGACCCAGGACGTCGACATCCGCGCCGGTCAGATCGCGGCGCTCGGTCAGGTCAACCTCGACGTGCGGAGGGCGTCCTGATGTCCTCCTACTTCGAAAAGAAACTCATCGACCTACTTCCACCGATCTACCGCGAACGGGATGAGTCCGGCGATCTGGATGCCTTTCTCAAGGTCCCGGCCGCGAGCCTGGACGAACTCAAAGTACTGGCCGAGCGTTTCCCCGAGATCTTCGACGTCGGGCGTTGCGAGGAGAGGTTCCTGCCGTTTCTCGGAGAGATCGTCGGCCACCGCTTCGATCCCACCGTAAACGCGTCGGCCCAGCGGCGTCTCATACGCGAGGCCATAGAGATTTACCGGCGCAAGGGCACCATCCCCGCCATCGGCCGCTCGCTCGTTGACATCGGGTGGGAAGGGCGCATCGAGGAGACTTTCCACAAGGCGTTGCGCCTGAACCGCCGTTCGGTTGTCGGACGGGCCAAACTGCCGGGACTGATCTACAGCCTGGGCGTCTACCGCATCGACAGCGACAACCTCGTCCAGGGAGTCCGGGAGGCGCTGCCCTTCCATCATCCCGCCGGTACGCGGGTGTTTTTCCTGCAGTGGCTCTACACGCTCCTGTCCATGGAGTCGGATTTCGAGGCGGTCATCAAGAAGGTCGTCGAGCGCGTGTGCCTCGGGCATCTGCACGAAACGTTCGTGGTCAACCACAATGCCCTGAACACGGATTTCCACCTCACCCGCAAGAACAAGACCTGGGGTTGGTGGCGGATCACCGACGGCACCACGCTCATGCAGGACATTGAGCGCGCCGCGGTGTGCGTCTCCCGCTGGCATGGCCGCTCGCCCCGGTTCCGCCTGAACACCGGCAACCTGAACGCCGAGCGTCTGCCGAACCTCTGGGTCAGCGAACGGCGTGCGGCGTTTTGCTGCGAGATCGAAACCAAACCCGCGGTGGAACCGGGCGTCTCGTTCATCCGGCTGGCGGGCCAAGATTTGAACCGCTCCCGTCTGAACCGCTCCGCGCAGCCTTGCCGGATCAAGTTCCGCCAGAAAGACATGCTCTCGGAAGCCGTCCAGGATGCGCCCGACCTCGAGGGAGACCGCCGCACGCACCGGTACGGGAAGCGGTCGCGGCTCTCCCATTGGTTCCGCGTCGGGCATTCGAGGCTCGGAAGGGACGACAAGGTCTCCGGCGCTGCCGTGGGCCGTCACCTCTTCATCACCGCTTACGCCGACGCTCAGTGGTCGGAGGTATCCGGCGCATGGGACGTCGTCGACCGCTGGCGCGCCCGCCGGCCCGGCTTCTCCCTGAACGGCAGGAGACTCAACGGCACGGAACTGACCGACGCCTACGTCACCGAGGCCCGGGCGTCCTTCGAACTCGTGATCGACACCGGCGCCCCGCGCCGGCGGCGCATCGAGACCCTGCTGCTGAACCGCAGGCGGCTCAACCACACCGGCCTGCGGCTCTCGGTGGACCGGACCCGGCCCATGCGGCTGGGAATGATGCCCCTCAACGCGGCCGGGTTCCGGGCGTCCCGGCCCTGCCTGCGCTGGCGGATATTACCCACCGCAGCATGACGGCTCAGGCCCGGGCATGCTTGACCGACTTCTCATGTTTCTTGAGGGGAGGATCGGACTTTTTGATTTCGAGTTCGTACTCGGCAAAAAGCCCGCTGGCCTCTTGGCGGAGGCGTCGCTCGGCAATGTCAATGTAATTGGAGTCGATTTCGATTCCGATGCTATTGCGTCCTGTTTTCATGGCCGCGAGCATGGTCGTCCCAGTCCCGCAGAAAGGGTCCAGGACGGTATCCTCGACGAATGAGAACATGCGAACCAGCCGGTACGCCAACTCGAACGGGAAAGGAGCAGGATGTTTCCGGGTCGATTCTCCTGGGATGTTCCAGAACTGACGAAACCAAGCATCAAACTCTTCTTTCGACATGCGGCTCTTATCGCGCTGATATTGAGTAGGTTTTCGGTATCCCCCTGGCTTTCTTTGCATCAGAATGAACTCAATGTCGTTCTTAATGATCGCGTTAGGCTCATACGGTTTTCCAAGGAACTTGGACCCGTTTTCCACCTCGAAGGATGCGTTGGCTATCTTGTGCCAAATGATGGGATTGAGATTGTCGAAGCCGATTTTCCGGCACATGACGGCGATGTCGGCGTGCAATGGAACAACAACGTGCCTTCCGAACGCTCGTCGGGAAAGGCAGACGTCTCCGACCACACAAACCAAGCGGCCTCCCGGGACCAAGACACGAAAACATTCACGCCAAACCTTCTCCAATTCACCAAGGAAATCTTCGTAGTCCTTGACGTGTCCCAACTGGTCCGGGTGTTCGTTGTAACGCTTTAATGTCCAATAGGGAGGCGAAGTAACTACGAGATGAATGGATTCATCTGGAAGGAACGAGAGGTCACGTGCGTCACCCTGAACCAACTGGTGCCGAGTTCTTTTTTGTTCGTTATTACGGCTCATCGAGCCACCCCCAAACGAGCCAGAAGCATCCTTACGGCATTCTCTATCGAGTCCTTGGACTCGGAGGCGAATGAAATAGCGTCGATGTTATCCGACGAAAGCCTATTCTGGATATTGATGTGTTCGTCGATGAAAGGGTAGTAAATGACGGCGGCAAACTTTGCCTCCGGAAAAACCGATTTGAGTTTGGCGGCCTTGTTCACGATCTCATCACAACGCTTGTGAATATCCCTGCGCGCCTCGATTCGCTTGACGTCGATTCCTATCCGTACAGGTCCCTCGTGCGGCGTGGCCGCATCAAGCTCGAATTCCTCGCCGTTTGCCGTGAACTTGCGTTTCTTGAATTTTACCGAGCTGAATCGGTTTAAGGTTTCAATGATCCTCCGTTCCCATCGTCCTTTCCCTTTCCGGATTTCCTTGTCTATGAAGGCAACCCGATCAAGACTTGATAGAGCTGGGATCTCAATGTAGGGAGGAAGAAATGGCTTGATATACCCTGCTATGGCGGAAGCTTGCTGCTCAGTCAACCTCGGGTTGTATGTATCAACGTTCTTTATTTGCAGGTCGCGTTCTATGGCCCGCGCTGCGATGTTACAGACGGCGACCAGTGGCTTGAGAATTGACGGGTGGCGCATGATGGCTTTGGCCAAGTCGAGCACGCTTACGTTCGAGAATACGATAACCTCTACCTGACGGGTTTCTATGAAGTCGGCAAACGCATCTCGCAGCGCCTTTTCGATAGCTTCCTGGCGCACCTTCGCATCATCAGCCACCCACGACATGTAATCTGCATGAGAGCCGTATCCGTCAGGCATATCGACTCTCCCGCTTGGTATTTGCTGCTTTCACCGGCAGTTCCACGTCTTGCACATCCTTGGCTATCAGTCTTGAAACATATTCTTGAATGGTCACGTCTTCCAGGGCGCACATCACCCGCAGCTTCTGGTGCACCTCATCGGGCAGCGCCACGTGTATCTTGCGCTCTTTCGGCTTGGCGTTTTTCATTGGGCACACTCCATCATGAACCGTAGGTTAGTATAAACCGTAGGTATCTTCAAGTCAAGAACAAAAGCCGGCTCTTCTTCCGCCGACAGCTTCGCGCTGTCTCCGGTAAGTATCCGTTGGAACGCTTGTTCCATCGGGCTGTTTAGGCTCGCGCCAGCCCAGACCTGAAGGAGGAATACGCATGTCACTTGGACTCATCGTCAAGACCGGCCGCATTCTCACCGCCCGGCTGCTCATGGGCGATCCCATCGAGGGCATCACCCACTGCGCCATCGGTGACGGGGACGCCACGTTCACCGATCCCGTCAATCCGCCCGCGCCGGACATCGACCAAACAGCGCTCAAGAACGAGCGGGCCCGCAAAAAGCAATACAAGCGTACCTTTCTCAAGGAAGACCCGGAGGGGACGCTCATCGTCAACGGCATCCATTACATCGAAACCGGCGAGGAGACCCAGACCATCGGCGTCTTCTTCCGCTTCGAGGAGAACGAGGCCAACGGCATCACCATCCGGGAATACGGATTCTTCGGCGGCGACGTAGCCTACATCGCCGGACTCCAGTCCGATTATGCGGCGAACGGCGTTTACCACCCGGACACCAATCCGACCGGTGAGGTGCTCGATCCCGGCTATCTGTACGAAGTGAAGAACATCCCAGACTTCAACAAGACCTCGGACACGCGGGTGGAGCTGGTCGGGGTCATCAAGATTTAGGAGGAAGGACCATGTCCATCTCGCGCGATACGTTCGACCCGGCGAAAAACTACAAGCGGGTCCGCTACCACCAGGACCGGGACCTGCTCGACTCGGAACTGAACGAGCAGCAGGACATCATCAATAACGAGCGCAGGAAGCTCGCGGACATCCTCTTCAAGGAGGGGGCCATCGTCAGCGGCTTCGGTGTGACGGTCGCGGCCAACGTGCTCACCGTGGCCGAGGGGCTGGTCTACATCGACGGCTGCCTGGAGCGCGTGCCCGGAGCGGTGCTCACCTATGACCCGGCCAAGACGAGCGGCGCGGATTACGTCTATGTCGAGCTGCTCAAGTACAACTACGGCTACAACCAGGACGCCGTGCTCATCAACCCCGCCACCGGCGAACCCACCGCCGAGCGGGAGAAATGGGTTCTTTCTCTCAAGGATCACGACACGAGCGGCGAAGCCTTGCCCAACAACGTGACTCAGCGGAAGGTGGTCGCCCTCCACAAGTTCGACCGTGAGACCGGCGACGTGACCGCGACCGTCCGCGAGAAATCGAACCTCTATCTCCAGGACCTGCTCGGGACGCTGCCCGGAAGCCGCATCACCGTGGCGTCGATCACCGAGGACCAACTCGCCTTCGCCGCCGCCGAGGGGCTGAATTCGCTTCTCCAGAACCTGGCGGAGCGGACCTATGACCAGGCCGGCAGCTACCTGGTGAAAGGACTCGACAGCTTTATCGGCGACAACGACGGCGAGAACGTCGAGGTGATCACCAACGCGGGCCGCGCTTACATTCAGGGCTTCCGCCTGCAGAAGGACATGCCCACGACAACCCTGGTGCCCAAATCCACGGCGGTCAAGTCGGTCCGGGGCGAGCAGAAGACTTACGTGGTCGGCACCCGGCGCTATGCCCTCAACAACACGCCTCTCAAGGAAACCACTCAGGTCGAGGCCATCGTGGAGATCGTCTCCAACATCACCCGCGGCTCCGTCGGGGGCGGCGAGGACCTGCTTGTTCCCAACCCGGTGGTGGATATCATCGAGGTGAGCCAGGGTGCGACGGTCTTTCAGGAAGGAGCGGACTGGCAGCAGTCCGGCAACTACGTGGACTGGCTGGGTTCGGGCAACGAGCCCGCCATCGGCACGACTTACACCGTCCGCTGGACCTACACCAAACAGATGATCGAGGGGACGGACTACGTGGACGGAGGCTGGTTCGGACGTTCGGGCCATCCCGCGGCTGACGAGTATTTCTATCTGGTCACCGCGCAGAGCGCCGCCGGCGAAACCCCGTACGATCCCGCCAAGGCCGTGTCCCGCGACACCCCGGCCGGTGAAATCAACCGCCTCTCCTGGCTTCCGGTCAGCGGCGCGACCGGTTACCGCATCTATCGCGGCACGCAAAACGCGGCCCGCGCGGACTTTCAGCGGCTCAAGGACGTGGCCGCCGGGGTCACGTCGTACACGGACGACGGCGTGGATGTGATCGTCGGCGGCAACCCGCCCGCCTCCAACACGAGCGGCCTGACCATGTCCCCGGTGCAGGTCGAGCCCGGCAACCTTTCCATCATCAATTTCGGCCGCGCCAATATCGGCGACGAGCCGGTGGCAGGCTCCAACTGCAGCATCGACTACGACTACTACGTCGGACGCAGGGACATCATCTACGCCACCACCCGCGAGATCAAGCGGCTGGAAGGCGCTCCGGCGGACTGGCCGAAGCTGCCCATCGTCCCGGAAGGCACGCTCGGACTCTGCAGCGTCGATTGTCCGCCGAATTCGGTGGACCTGACGGTCCAGAACTTCGGCCTGACCCGCGTCACCATGGACCAGATCCACGAGATCATCAAGGACGTCGAGGACCTCAAATACAACGACGCCCAGTTCCAGATGAACAACGAGCTGCAGAACCGGGACGCCCAGACCAAGAAGGGCGTCTATTCCGACGACTTTTCGAACGACGCCCAGTCCGACATCTATCACAGCGAGTGGAGCGCCCGCATCGACC
>Ga0209718_1005524_pt1 | contig 9951 bp, 10 predicted proteins | sample AD_JPNAS1_MetaG_FD_184420 | JGI IMG/M metagenome (GOLD analysis project Ga0209718, IMG submission 184420) | Active sludge microbial communities of municipal wastewater-treating anaerobic digesters from Japan - AD_JPNAS1_MetaG (SPAdes) (version 2) | ecosystem: Engineered > Bioreactor > Anaerobic >...
TAAGCATTGTAAACGCGGAATTGGCCACATCGTACAGCACCCAGCTCCATTCGGTCTTGTTCATTTTATTCTTCATTATTAAATTCCCCCGTTTGTACCTGTTGATGCTATTTTACACTAACTGACGTTATTTTGCACGCAATTTTCATCAAATGAAGAATTTATTTTGTCAATACTCGTATAACCGCCATACCATATGTGTCCGCATTGATTGCATTTGGCAATTCTGATGACATGAACAGACCGGACATTTTTTTGAAACAAGAGATATTTTCTGATATTCATGAATATTCTGCTGTTAAATGCTCTACTGTAAGAGGTAATGTGCATGTGCCCGCATTTAGGACATACCGACATAACATCATCACAGTATTTATTCATAACCCGGTAATCTTTATTGATAATGTACTCATTATACCTTGTCAACAAAAACAAAATGCTGATTGCATAACCCGCCGCCGACAGTGCAAATGCAAAAGCTGAAGTTATGTAGGAGAACAGTATAAGCCAGTATATAACCGAACCTGTCACTAATGAGATAACATATATAACCGTACTTGTTTTCGCTTTATCCGTATTGTTCATATCATGTAACCGCCTTTCTCAGGATAAATACATAATAACAAGAGTTGTGTACTATAATACGGACTTATATCGTATTAATCGGACTTTGTATATTCTATTTAAATTTCATCAAAAAAGAGTAAATACATTTAAAGAGCAGATAAACTGCTCTTTTCTTTTAATAAATAAGATTGAATCAAATGAAACTATCGGCTATATCTTCTTACTGTGCTTCAAAAGCCAGTCTTCCGCCTGCTTACACCACAATCCCTTATTTGCATCACAAATTTTTGCCAGCTCGGGATATCCTTTTTCTTTAAATTCGCTGATAGCGGTAAGAGGCATACTTATTCCGGTATAGATAAGTTTCTTGCCTCCCGGTATTTTGGGAAGATTTAATGTTGTTTCCGCAGCGGAATCCAAGCCGCCGATATGTGTGACCATAGCTGCAGGATTGAGTTTTCCCTCTTCAAACATGGTTATGCATTCTTTCATATCTTCAGTATTTCCGCCGCTTGTCCCCACTACATGCGTAGAGTTGTAATGCACATTATAGAAGTTGAAAGATGCCGAAAAAGTTGTATCCGACGGTCCCGCGAAGAAATTCAGGCATCCGTCATAACCTAATATCTTATCCCCCTGTTCCACCACCGGTTTTACGGGAGCAAACACAAATACATCGTCATATCCTTTATTATCGGAAAGCTCCATAAGTGCTTTAACGGGATCTTCTGCTTTTCCTGTATTGAGATATATAAGTTTGACACCGCGTTCGGCGGCCCATTCGGGAGAAAATATCTCGGCCGCTCTTACCAGTCTGGCATCATCTATATCGGTAACAACCAGAAGCGAAGGTTTCTTTTTCTGATTAACTGCATAATCTATTGCACCCAAACCCATTGGTCCCGCGCCTGCCAGTATTGCCATTTTTCCGCCTTCTTTTATGCCCATTGTGTGCTCATAATTAATTCTGTTCGTGTGATACATTGCGGCAAATGCTCCGGCTATGCAGGAGTAAGGTTCCGCCAACGAACCTTGGTAATAGGAATCTCCGTTATATTCCAAGAGGCAGTCCATTTCCATAACCTCTTTGGCTACTATCATATTCTGTATCGTTCCGCCGGTGTATCTGAATGAATAACCCGGAGCCGCATATATGTTGGAAGGATGGTTAAGGCTGGTCTGCATTGTAAAAAGCTGTCCTTTTTTATACCTGCCTTTATATTTCTTGCCTACTTCCAGTATCTCTCCGCACATCTCATGCCCTATTATTACGGGGTTCTTTGCGATATCTTTCGGTACTCTTTTATGTCCGGCTCCCTGTATGGCGGCTTTGTATGATGACATACATATACTGTCGGTTATAACTCTTGCCAATATCTCATCATCTTTTATTTCAGGCAGTTCAAATTCGTCCAGACGGAGATCGTTCACACCGTATAATCTTAATCCTTTTGTCTTCATGCTATCTGTGGCTCCTTTCTTCCTGTTTAATAACCCTAAGCTTCAAGATTTTATCAAGATTCTCCAATGCTTCTCCGGTTCCTAAAACCACACAGGATATGGGATCGTCGGAAATGGTAACCTCCAGACCGGTCTTAATGGAAAGCAAGGTGTCCAGCCCGTATATAAGGCTGCCGCCGCCGGTCAATACTATACCTCTGTCACCTATATCCGCAGATAACTCCGGAGGTGTCTTTTCCAGTACATTCTTAACACCGTCAACAATTTGCTGAACTACCTCATCAAAAGCTTCCATAAGTTCCGATGAAGTTATTTCGATGGTTCTGGGCAATCCCAGGACCAGATTCCTGCCTCTGACCTGCATTGAGACCTCTTCTTTTCTGGGATATACGCAACCGATACGTATTTTCATTTCCTCGGCCATTCTCTCACCTATCTGAAGGCTGTATTTTCTTCTCATAAACCTGATAATGGCTTCATCAAATGTATCCCCCGCTATTCCGCAAAGAGAAATAACCGCAATATCCGTTGTTCCGCCGCCGACATCCACCACCATACTTCCGTATGCCTTGGTAATATCCAGTCCGGCTCCTATTGCGGCTGCAATGGGTTCTTCGATAATATACACTTCTTTTGCACCGACTTTGTCGGCCGCATCCATAACCGCTCTTCTTTCAACCTCGGTTATCCCGCTGGGTACACATATCATTATGCGCGGTTTGTAGAGCAGAAGTTTCTTTCCGCAAACCTTCTTAATAAAGTACTTGAGCATTTCTTCCGTGGCTTCATAATCGGATATGACACCGTCACGAAGCGGTCTTATTGCCTCAATATTGGCAGGGGTTCTGCCTATCATAAGACATGCATCCTCACCTACAGCCTTAACTTTTCCGTCTTCATCTCTTGATACAACGGAAGGCTCACGTAAAACCACACCTTTTCCTTTAACATATATAAGTACCGAAGAAGTACCGAGATCTATTCCAATATCCAGTCCCAAACTATTGCTCCTTACATATTATTTATTCTAATTATATACTATAAATCATATAATAAAAAACTATATTTATTTAATTTGCGGTAACTTCCGTCCATGCTTTGTTGTACATAACCGTAGCTTCAGCGTTATACTCAAAAAATTCACATTCGGACATCATCTCTTCCGTAGGGAATGCAACAAGATTATTCCGCCAGTCCTCATCCAGCAGTTCAATTGCGGTTTTTGAAGTAATGGAATAACCGGTCTCATTTGCATTCATGACCATTATATCATCTCTTAACATAAAGTTAATGAACTTTTCCGCTGCCGATACATTCTTTGCATTCTTTGGTATTACCATACTGTCCACCCATCTGTTACTTCCTTCCTTGGGAATAACAAATGCAAGGTCTTCATTTAATTCCATAGCGGCAACCGCTTCACCGGACCATACCACAGCCAATGCTCCTTCACCCTGTACCATTTTATCTTTTACTTCATCTACCAGATATCCCAATACCAGCGGCTTTTGTGCAATTAAAAGATCCCTTGCCTGATTTACCTGATTCTGGTCGGTAGTGTTCTGTGAGTAGCCCAATCTGATAAGGGCCACCATCATGGAGTCCCTTTGACTGTCCTGCATAAATATTTTTTGCGAATATTTTTCATTCCATAATATATCCCAACTGTCTACGGTATCGCTTACCATAGTTTTGTTGTACAATATTCCGACGGTTCCCCAAAGATAGGGAACGGAGTATTCGTTATCGGGGTCAAACGAAAGATTCTTGTGCACATCGGCTATATTGAAATAGTTGGGTACATTGTCCATATTAATTTTTTGGAGCATATCCTCGTCAATCATTCTTTGTATCATATAGTCGGACGGGAAGATAACATCATATGACACCCTACCCTTGGAAAGCTTCACATACATATCTTCATTCGTTACGAATGTATTGTAGTTAACCTTAATACCGGTTTCTTCCTCAAACATGTCTAAAACTTCCATGTCGATGTATTCGCCCCAGTTGTAGACATTCAATACTTCCCTATCCTTTGCACATCCTGTAAAGGATAATACCATTATCACAGATAACAGAATAACCAATGCTTTTTTCATTTTCCTTCATTTCTCCTATACTTTATAATTTGTTTTTCTCTATTCAACAACGTGTCTTTGTTCTTTGCTGCATGCTTTTTGGACGAAAGTTCACGTTTGTTTACAATAAGCAGCAATATCATTACCGTTACAAAGAGTAATGCCGAAACTGCATTTATCTTGGGATTAACCCCTTTTCTTGCCATGGAGAATACTATCATGGAAAGGTTCTCCACATGTCCCCCGGTTGTGAAATAGCTTATAACAAAGTCATCCACACTCAATGTAAAGGATAACAGAAATCCCGTAACTATTCCCGGCATGAGCTGAGGTATTATGGTTTTTCTCAGTGCATAAAACGGTTTGGCACCTAAATCCTGTGCAGCCTCATAAACCGACATATCCAACTGATACAGTTTGGGTAATACCGAGATTATTACATAAGGTGTGCAGAATGTGATATGTGCCAACAGCATAGACACAAACCCCAACTCAATACCGATAAATGCAAACAACATCATCAGAGAAACACCCGTTACAATATCGGGATTTAAGACGGGAATATATGTTATTGTTCTTACTGTTTCAAAGGTTTTTTTCTTCATTTTCATCATGCCCATGGCGGCAAAAGTGCCTAAAACGGTAGCTACCACCGAAGCTATAAGAGCTATAAGAAATGTGGTTTCCAAAGCGCTCAGTATCTTACTGTCGGTAAAAAGTTGCTGATACCATGTTAAAGAAAAACCCTGCCATACAGCGCGCGACTTGGACGCATTGAATGAGTATACTATCAGAACGATAATGGGAGCATAAAGAAACAGCAGTATCAGAAAAATATATAATTTCTTTAACAGTTTCTTCATAACAGACCTCCCGCTCCCACCGATTCATCCCCGTATTTATTAATAAATATCATGGATATGAATATAAGTACCATTAGAAGCAGTGATAATGCCGAACCCAATCCCCAGTCACCGGTAATGGTAAACTGCTGCTCGATTATATTACCTATAAGCGTAATCTTACCTCCGCTCAGCAATCGGGATATAACGAAAGTGGACAAAGCCGGCATAAAAGTCATTGTGATACCGGAAACAACTCCGGGCATACTTAACGGGAATATTATGCGTAGGAAAACCCTTGCACCGTTGGCTCCTAAATCTTTTGCCGCTTCTACTACACTCTTATCAATCTTCACTAAAACGGAATATATGGGCAGTATCATAAAAGGCAGAAAGTTATACACCATGCCCAATATCACGGCAAAATTGTTATACATGAGCTGAACCTGCCCCAAGCCTATAGATACCAGGAATCTGTTTATGAGACCTTCATTTTCCAACAGTGACAGCCAGGAGTATGTTCTCAACAGAAAATTCATCCACATGGGTAATACTATCAGTATAAGCATTGTGTTCTTTTGGGAAAAATCTTTACTTGCAAGTATCATAGCTGCAGGATATCCCATTACAAAGCATACCAAAGTAGCTATAAGTGACATATAAAAGGATCTTCCTATTACCTTCAGATACAAAGGCTGGAATATCGCCTTTACATGCTCCAATGTAAAGAGTGTCTTTCCGGAGGCATTATCTGTAAAGGCATAGAAAAATATTAAAAAAAGCGGAACGACGATAAAGATTGTCATCCAGATAAGATAAGGAAAAGCAAACCGCCTTTTACTCATACCTCCACCGCCGTTTCCTCAGACGGAATCTCCAACGGTTCATGTTTCATAACATGAATATTGTAAGGATCCACCGTAATACCCAATTCATCACCAACAGTTTGAGGTAATGTGGAATGAACTTTCCATTCGAAGGTCGGGCCTTCCACCCATATTTCATAGTGTACACCTTTGAAAGTGACCAATGTAACTATACCCTTGAGATCCGCTTTATCTGCGGGAACAAGTACCACATCTTCCGGTCTTACTACAACATCAACGGGTGTATTCTGTCCGAATCCCGTATCTACACAGTTAAAATCCACACCGTCTATGTTTACCAACTTATCTTTAACCATAATGCTGTTGTGTATTATATTACTCTCCCCTATGAAATACGCAACAAATGCGTTATTGGGCTCGTTATATATATCAACCGGAGTTCCTATCTGCAGTATTCTTCCGTTATTCATTACCACTACGGTATCCGACAAGGTCAATGCCTCTTCCTGGTCATGTGTTACATATACGAAGGTAATTCCGACATCTTTATGCATGGTCTTGAGTTCATCCTGCATATCTTTGCGCAATTTCAGATCCAAGGCTCCCAAAGGCTCATCTAACAGCAATACCCTGGGTTTGTTTATAAGGGCGCGTGCTATGGCCACTCTTTGTTGCTGACCGCCGCTTAAGGTGGAGACATCTCTGTCTTCATAACCTTCAAGATTTACTATTTCCAGATACTTTTTCACATCCTTCTGAATGATATCGGGACTGATTTTTCTAATTGTGGGACCGAATGCGACATTCTCGCCCACCGTAAGATGCGGAAATAATGCATATTTCTGAAAAACGGTGTTAAGCGGTCTTTTGTGTGCCGGGACATCATTTATCCTTACACCTTCAAAAAGCACATCGCCTTCATCAGGTTGTTCAAAACCCCCGATTATTCTCAATGTGGTGGTTTTACCGCACCCCGAAGGACCCAATAATGTTAAAAACTCACCTTCGTTTATGTACAGATTTATGCCGTCAATTGCGGTAAAATCTCCGAATCTTTTGTAAATGTTTTTAAGTTCGATAATCTTCTTTCCCATGTCTTCTCCAAAGTTATATTTAAAAGCTCGGCGGTGTGGACACCCACAAAACCACTGCTTTTTTATCGGAATTATTACGTATTAAATGTTTAGTATCGGCTTTGAAGTAAAAAGACTGTCCCCTTGTGACCGTATATTTCTTGTCATCAATCTCCAGTCTTATTTTACCTTCCAGTACATATCCGAACTCCTCACCTTCATGCGGGTCGTCCTGATAACTTACCCCGCCCGGTAACAATGTCATGATGATAGGCTCCATAGCGTTCTTCTGGCAGTCGGGTACTACCCACATAATCTGCCGCCCTTCGGTTTCATCTTTCTTTGTAACCATATCTTTTTTCTTAAATACAATCTGGCTTGCGTATGTACCGGAAAAGAACTGTGCAAGATTGGTGCCCAATCCTGTGAGCACATCCTGTAATGTAGCAATCGTCGGTGTAATAATATTCCTCTCCAGTTGCGATATATATCCCTTTGAGAGTTCACTTCTGTCTGCAAGCTCCTGTTGCGTAAGAGAGTTCAATAAACGAAGCTGCTTTATCTTACCGCCTATATCCATCACTACCCTTCCTTTCAACCATACTATACTTAACTTTATGTTAAGTAATACTAAACTCAACTGTTATTATATGACCTTTTCACCAAGTGTCAATAAGATAATGAAAATATTATTTTTAATCGGTATGCCGCATATTGATTTTGCACATACATTGCGCAAAGGATAGGAACTTTATCAGATATTTCATCATAGCCATATCCCTACCAATTCCTTTACAGGCTTTTTTACACGCAGTATTTCGGCATATTCCAACAAATTTGGAATGTATTTTCTCGGATCTGTAACATAACTCTGAATCGCTTTATTAAAAATCTCTTTGTCCATCCTGTTTCGATACCGTATGCAATCACAAATCAGTCGGTCTTTATCATAAATACGCACTTCATGTCCGTTAATATCTCCGTATGTCAATCCAAGTTCCAAAATTGAAGGCTCCACATAGTAGGGTTTTACAAACGGGTAGTCAATCTTAAAGCGTGACTTACCCGAGTGCTTACTTACGGCCAAGTGCCATTCGCCGGGAATTCTATCGCTGTATTCGTAATATCTGAGAGCGGAATACATGCAAAGTACTGCATCGGGAAAGAGGCGAATTATGGTAGAAATCTCACTGAGGTCATCATGGTCTATCCACTGATAATATCCGTAGCGTACTTTTTCTACAAGACCTTTATCCACAAGTTTTTGAAGCGGACGATAAAGGACTTTCTCTTCATTCAGCTGGCATGTCCTCATCATACCGCCGTATTTATCAAATATCTCTTTGTATTCTTCAACTTTTTTCATTTCCATCACCTGCACTACTTTTACCCAAACTAAGCAAACAAGCGGATAAAGTAATGCTGTTTTATTAATAATATCAAATAATGCGGAAAAATAAAAGTCACCCCTCACGGAATGACTTTAAAACTATATCTGCTTAATCTTATATATTAATTTGTAAACTTACAAAACAGCTTAGACTATATCACTGTTCTTCAAACTTCTTCCTTGAAGACCATAAACCTAAAGCGGGATTGGAAATGTAGAATATTTTTTCTCCGTCCACATAATTGAATCCGTCCTTAAGTTTCGCAGGGTCATATTTCTTTACCGTTTCATCATAATCGAGATACTTGAAATTGGCCTTTTCAATTTCTTCTTTTGTCATATGCCTTACCGCATAAGATATATTGAACTTTCCGTCACTGGACCCATGAATTATATGTGCGGCTACCGACAGATTATTCTTCAAATCGTCATTTTCATCGACTTTTTTCAGAATGTTCTCTCTTCCTATATATCCGTACTTCCTTATAAGTCTGTCATTTTCATCGTCTTCACCGAAACGTTTTACCTCGGGAGCAAGAATGATAAGTTCCCCGCCTTCGGCAATGGCCATTCTGGTACGGTATATTGCCTTGTTTCCCACCCAGGTGGTCTTAAATTCTCTTTCATCAAGATAAACCACTATTTTCTCAGGTTCTTCATCCAGAAATGTGAAGTTTTTCTCCAGACTGTCTTTCACGCCCGCTTCAAAAGCATCCCGACCGTTTCCCGCATACAGTGCATGAATATCGGCTGACGGTCCGTTCTGAGTTGTTACGGTCAGTATATAGAAAAGCGGAAAGGAAGATAAGTATTTCTCCTGAGCATAATCAAATACTTTTCTTACCGGGCTGTGGTCTCTTCCCATCATTCTCTCCATTCCGTAGAATGCTCCGAGCATGTGAGATTTGTTTATCATATTGTTGCCGCCTATTCCCACAACAATATTCTTGGTATAGTTTGCCATGCCCACCACTTCATGAGGTACCACCTGACCGACGGAAATAATGAGGTCGTATGTCTTGTCCAAAAACATTTTATTTACTTCCACATCCATCTTCTCATTTACCAGCCCTTCGGATACTTCATTTACGAATTCCTTCGGAACTTCCCCTATCTTCACGACATCGTTTTTCCAGTCATGAACGAAAAACCTGTCATGAGGAATGCCTTCAAACATATCGTTCAGTTCCTTTTCTGTCATGGGCATATGTGTTCCCAGGGCAGGCAATATGTCTACTGTACAGCTGTCTTTAAGCTTGGCATAAAGCATGGAAGTAATTTTCCCGGACATGGAATAGAACCTGGTAAAATCCGGCGGGACAATCAGTATTTTCTGCACTTTTTTACCCGCTGTGAATCTTGACAAGGTTTCATCTAAGTACTTACTAAGTTCACTATCCGAAATGGGTTTATTACCTGCTCTTTTTATTAAAGCTTTCATGTTATACCCCGCTGTATGCCGAAAATCCTCCGTCAACCGGAAGAACCACTCCGTTTACAAAGCCGGAAGACCGCTCATCCACAAGATAAAGCAATGCCCCTATAAGTTCTTCGGGTTTCCCGAATCTGTCCATGGGAGTTGCTGCAAGTATCTTTCTGGATCTTTCGGTGAACGAACCGTCTTTATTAAGCAGCAAAGCTTCATTTTGCTTGGTTATAAAGAAGCCGGGGGCTATGGCATTTACTCTGATACCCACTTTGGAAAAATGC
>Ga0209718_1005525_pt1 | contig 9951 bp, 4 predicted proteins | sample AD_JPNAS1_MetaG_FD_184420 | JGI IMG/M metagenome (GOLD analysis project Ga0209718, IMG submission 184420) | Active sludge microbial communities of municipal wastewater-treating anaerobic digesters from Japan - AD_JPNAS1_MetaG (SPAdes) (version 2) | ecosystem: Engineered > Bioreactor > Anaerobic >...
AGAAATAATCCAGTCATTTGATTCAGATGCGTCAGAAGGACAAATAGACACACCACATCTCTGCCCACCATGAGTAGAGAAGCATCCAGCTATAGAAGGATTAAAAGCCATAAAGCCAAAGGCTGTTTGCTCGCCAGTAAAATTACAATCACTAGAACCAAATGTAGTTTTGCCATCTCCATCATAGGATGTCCATGGAGTGAAGTTTGTACTCCAGTCAGCACATGCTTCGAAATCTAAACTAAAACCAGCTCCTTGCCACCAAGTAGTAGCCTGAGCTGTTAAACCACTAGAATAATTATTACCTGTAGCAATCGAAAATATTTTGTAATAATAAGTTGTGCCTGCATTTAATCCAGTGTGTGCAAAAGATGTATTTGAACCTTTATATATTACAGTACCGCCACCAGATAATGTTTGACCTGTTGTATAATTTGTACCATTTGTGGGTGTACCAAAAGTATTAGTCGTGTTATATACTAATAGTACAGGATTATTACTGGAGTTTAAACTCCAAGATAAATTAATTTGAGATTGAGATATAGCTGCAGCAGTGAAATTTTGAGGGTTATTCACACCAGAAGGATTATTAGGATCATAACCATCTAAAGTAGTTGGGTTAGTACCTAATGGGTCTAACCATGGTTGCAATTTTTTGTCATTGCTAGTACCATTAGCATCCCAATGTTTAGAAAATTTACCATAATAATCTGTAGCTGTAGATTGATTACTACAATCAGAATTTCCACCAGTAAGTGTTCCTATTACTCTTTTATTATTATCAAATAATGGAGATCCACTACTACCACCTTCTGTTACGCCCCAACCATTAGTAGTTTGTGCCCATTTTACTACCCAATGGGCACTACTCATACCTCCACTCCAACTACCAGTAGTTAAAGTCTGTGTATAAGTAGATATTTTTTTTGCATCTCCAGAAGGATGATGAATACCAACACCACTTGGACTAGCTGTAGTAGATTTACTCCAGCCATTGTAATATGGATTCCATGATAATGAAGGGGAAGAACTCAAAAGCAATAATTGAAAATCACTACCCCCAGAGATATCTCCACCAGCCTTGTATGTACATCCTGTGATTACATTATTGGGAGGTGTTCCTGTATTAGGGCAACCAGGACGTTCGTAATTAAAATAAAACTTCCATACATTTCTATCTGCAGCAGTCGCATCTCCACCACAATGATATGCTGTTAAAAAATATGGTGTTCCATCATTAGCTGTATTATTTATTAAAGTGCCACTACATAAATACCATGCAGAACCCTCTCTAAAACTAATGCGTGCTACACCTCGTTTTTGCACTTGCCAATTGTCTCCTTCAGGAGAACAATTTATATTTACTTGGCATGATTGTGCATCTCCTAAATCTTTATCTGCTTTTTCTTCGTAATAAATATATACTATCTCTGATAAATGCAATCGAGACAAAGCAAGGCTATTCTGTTGTTTTACAAAAATCAATGTAATCTCTTGTCCATTTATTGGAATTGTAGAATACATCCTTGATGTTTTATTTTCTGTTTCAGTAATCGGACCTATAACTCGGCCAGTCTCATTTGCTATATATATAGCATCTCCTGGTTGTAAATAGAAATCATCAAAGACGAAACCAACTTTTTTTGCATCTTCAGCATATATTTTATACCTATAAATATAATATCCTTCTTCTTGTATCGGAGTAATATCATTTAGTAAATTTAGATCTATAGGTAATGAAAAACCAATTCGTCTTGGTAATTTTTGTAATTCTCTGATAGAATCTTCTTGTTTTATCGTTTGCCAATTAAAATTAGATTTTAAAATAGAATAGCTAAAATCTACATCAGTAACACTACTTAGCCATGTTTGATTTTGAATCTTTTGTGATATGGGTACTATTCGCCCATCATTTTGGCTATTTTGACCATAAAGAAACAAAGAAAAACTAAATAAAATAATTAAAAATACTGTTCTTTTCATACACTTAAAAATTTTTTATTACAAAATTAAAAAAATATTTTAAAAAAATAAATAATATTTTTGTAAAAATAAAAAATTTTATTTAAAGAATATGTCTCAAATTTTACATGTAGTGCCTACTCCAATTGGTAATTTAGAAGATATTACTATTAGATCATTAAATTATTTTAAACAAGCTGATCTCGTAATTTGCGAAGATACTAGATCTGCAAATAGATTGTTTAGGATGTTGGATATTGATTTATTTGATAAAAAATTTCTAAGTTATCATAAAGACAACGAACATAAAATAGTTGATATGCTAATAAATGAAATAAGGACATATACTTTCCCAATTTTATTGAGTGAGGCTGGTATGCCAGCTATTAGTGATCCTGGATATTTATTAATAAGAAATTGCATTAAAGCTGGTTTAGAGATTGAAGTAATACCTGGTGCCTCTGCGGTATTAGTAGCTTTAGTGGGTAGTGGATTACCTTGTGACAAATTCCATTTTGAAGGATTTTTACCCACAAAATCTGGACGAAAACAGAGACTAGAATTTATAAAAAATTATCCTTTTACATCTGTGATTTATGAATCTCCATATAGAATAAATAAAACTCTACAAGAGATGTTAGAATTTTTCAGCCCAGATCATCCTATTGCTATTGGCAGAGAATTAACTAAAATGCATGAAGAATTTATCAGAGGGCAACTATCAGAAATCATTGAACAGACTAAAGATAAAAAATGGAAAGGTGAAATTGTTTTAGTTATCGCAGGGAAAAATATTAAAAATATTTAAAAAAATATTATTCTCTATATTCTCTTAAAAATATATTACAATATTTATTTAAATGCTATATTTATATTAATTTTATTTTTATTTTACATATATGATTTTGAATTCTCATAAATAAATACAATTTATTAAAAAATATTAAAATCACTTAAAATTTGAATCAATATAAGGATTATAAAGTATTAAATTATCATTAAAAATATTTTTTAATTTTATATAAAAAAATATCTTGTAATCAAAAAAATATATATATATTTGCAAAAAAAATTAACATGAAAAGAATTATTATTTTGTTAGAATTAGGTTTATTCTTAATTAGTATTAGTTTATTTTCACAGGTTTACTTGATAAATACTAATTATTGCATAGTCTCAAATAATTCATACCTTATTGTAAATGGCCATTTAAATAATCAAAGTAGTGGAAATCTTTATCTTACAGGTACTAATTCTAATGTTATAATACAAAATAACATAACTAATAACGGCACTATAAATAGTAGTGGTATAATAGATCTATATGGAGATTGGATAAATAACTCTGCATATACACATAATAATACGAGTTATGTGTATTTAAAAGGAGCAAATCAAAATTTAGGAGGTAGTACAACTACTACTTTTTATAATCTTTATTTGCAAGGTACAGGAGTTAAAACTTTAGGAAATAATCAAAATGTGGATGGTACACTAAACTTAAACGATAGGGAATTAGCAACTCAAAATTATACAATGACAGTAAATAATCCATTAGTTGCTTCAGTCCAAAGAACTACAGGGTTTGTTAGCAGTACTGTTGGAGGAGGACTAGCTAGAGCTACTAATAGTACAAGTACATATTTATACCCTGTAGGAGTTAGTGGTAAATATAGACCAGCAGACGTAACGCCTTCATCTACTTCAGCCTCTATATATAAAATTAGGATGGCTAATGTAGATGCTTCAAGTGAAGGATACAATAGAAATAATAAAGCAAGTGATATATGTGAAGTAAATCCATCATTTTTTCACATAGTGCAGCAGACTAGTGGTACAAGTAATAATGCAAACATAAAAGTATATTATGATAATACAATAGATGGTAGTTGGGATAAAGTTGGTAATTGGAATGGTAGTTTATGGAATAATTATACAGGGTCTAGTACTAGTAGTGGAAGTCCATTGTATTATGGTAGTGCAAATAATGTTAGTTTATCAAGTTCTACACCCATAGCATTAACTAAAAATGCACCTGTATTAACTGCTTCAGCATCTCCATCTTCTATATGCTCTGGTTCTAGTACAACTTTGAGTGCAAGTGGAGCTTCTACATATTCATGGACTGATGGTACAAATAATTACTCAGGAAGTAATATAAATGTTTCACCAATAACGACAACCACATATACCGTTACAGGAACAAGCGGCACATGTTTTGCTACGACTACTGTTACTGTAACTGTTAATCCAAATCCAACTATAACTGCTTCAGCCACTCCAGCATCAATATGTCCTGGAGATAATGTTACCCTGTCTGCAAGTGGAGCTTCTACATTCTCTTGGACTGATGGTACAAATAATTATACAGGAAGTAATATTACTGTTTCCCCTACTACAACAACAACTTATACTGTTACTGGGACAAGTGGTACTTGTTCTGCTACAGCAACTGTAACTGTTACAGTAAATTCATTTATCACTATAACTGCATCTGCATCTCCTTCTACTATTTGTTCTGGCAATAGCGCCACTTTGACTGCAAATGGAGGTAGTTCTTATTCTTGGACAGATGGTACAAATAACTATTCAGGGAATAATATAACTGTTTTACCAACATCAACTACAACATATACAGTTACTGGAAGTAGTGGATCATGTTCCAATACAGCTACAATTACTGTAACTGTAAATCCTACTCCAGTAATTACAATTACAGCTAGCCCATCTACAATTTGTTCTGGTAATAGTTCTATTTTGACAGCGAATGGAGCAAGTACATACAATTGGTCTAATGGATTAGGTACTGGTTCTAGTAAAACAGTTACTCCTTCATCGACAATTACATACACAGTAACTGGAACCAGTGGTACTTGTTCTGCCATAGCATCAGTAACTGTAATTGTTAATAATACACCAACAGTAACTGCAACAGCAAGTCCAACAGCAATATGCAATGGAGAAACTTCAGTATTAACAGCAAGTGGAGCAAATACTTATAGTTGGTCTGGTGGGTTAGGCGCAGGAGCAAGTAAAACCGTAACACCAAGCTCAACGACGACATATACAGTGACAGGAACAACAGCAGCAGGATGTTCAGGCACAGCGACAGTAAGTGTAACGGTAAATCCATTGCCAACAGTAACTGCATCAGCAAGTCCATCAGTAATATGTAATGGAGAAACTTCAGTATTAACAGCAAATGGAGCAAATACTTATAGTTGGTCTGGTGGATTAGGAACAGGAACAAGTAAAACAGTAACACCAAGCTCAACGACGACATATACAGTGACAGGAACAACAGCAGCAGGATGTTCAGGCACGGCGACAGTAAGTGTTACGGTAAATCCATTGCCAACGGTAACTGCCTCAGCAAGTCCATCAGCAATATGTAATGGAGAAACTTCAGTATTAACAGCAAATGGAGCAAATACTTATAGTTGGAATACAGGAGGCAATACAGCCAGCATAACAGTTACACCAAGTACAACTACGACATATACCGTTACTGGTTCAGATGGACAATGTACTGCTAGTGCATCGGTAGTAGTTACTGTTAATATTTCTGCTAATGCTACAATAAATCCAGTTGGTAATTTATGTGATAATCAATCTTTAATAATTTTGACAGCAGCTACACCTGGAGGTTTATGGAGTGGTGAAGGTATAACTATTCCTAGTACTGGGGCATTCAGCCCAGCTAATGTAGGTACTGGTACATATACAATTACTTATATGATTAGCGGACAATGTGGGGATACAGCTACTATCGATATTACTGTATATTCGTCACCTGAGGTCACAGCTTATGCTACGGATGAATCATGCTTTAATGGTAATGATGGTCAGGCATGGGTAGAGGTTACTAATGGTACTCCTCCTTATACATATTTATGGAATACTTACCATACTATTAGTAATTTAAATGATTTAGCTCCCGGAGTATATCACGTCACGGTAACAGATACTCATAATTGTAGTGATAGAGATACAGTAATTATAAACCCTGGTATAGGAGATTGCTATCAAACACATATTTACGTACCTAATATTTTCGCTCCAGATGGCAAAGGAAATGCAGAGAATGAATATTTGAGAGTTTATGGTAAAGGAATTAAAGATTTAGATTTTAAAATATTTGATAGATGGGGTAATGAGGTATTCCATACTACGGATATAAATCTTGGATGGGATGGTACATATAAAGGTGAGCCAGCTTTAACTGGTGACTATACTTATATTTTAAAAGTTTCTTATACTAAAAAACCAGATGATATTATAAAAGGACATATTTATTTAATTCGTTAAAACATTAAAAAATATATATATGAAAAAATTTTTATTTGTAATAATTTTAATAAGCATAGGTGTTCTATTGCAAGCACAAGATGTACATTTTTCGCAAATTTATGAAGCACCTTTATCCATTAATCCTTCATTTACTGGATATTTTGATGGAAATCATAGGATTGCTGGCAATTATAAAAGTCAATGGAATAATATTCAAAAGGGATTTAGTACTTTTGATTTATCCTATGAATATTCTTTTTATAATCCTGCAAAGCAATCTGGTTTTTTAGGATTAGGTGTATTTTTCTATAATGATTTAGCTGGACCATTACATCTATCTACTCAAAATTATACTCTAAATATTGCTTATCATGTTAAAGTAGGAGAAGGTAATTTCATTGGTGCAGGTATTTATGGTGGATATGTACAAAAAGCTTTTGATGAAGGAGATTTACAGTGGGGAAGTCAGTATGATGAAAATTATCCTGGGTTTAATCCAACATTGCCAAGTGGTGAAACTTTTGAAAAAACATCTTTTGGAGTTCCTGATTTTGGCTTTGGTTTACAATGGAATATGATTAAAGGTTCTAGAACGATCTCTTCTAATGATGGTTATAGAGTAAATGTAGGTGTAGGTTTATTTCATTTAAATCAACCTAAATATAAATTTTATAGTGGTTCAGAAGAACAATTAAAAATGAGAATTGCTATACATGCACAAGGACAAATTGGTATTGAAAATACAAATTTATCTATTATGCCTAGATTTTTGTATATGTTACAAGGTAAACAAGATGAAATTTTACCTGGACTTTTATTGAGATATACATTAAAAGAAGAATCGCATTATACTGGATTTGCTCGAGCAATTTATTTAACAGTAGGTGGATATTATAGAACTGGAGATGCTGCTATTGCACAATTAATGCTTGAAGTAGCTGATTTAGGTATGGGTTTTAGCTATGATATTAACGTATCAGATCTATCTGCTGTCACCAATAGTAATGGTGGTTTTGAAGTTTCTTTGAGATATATAATCAAGAATAAAGCAAATATTAGCTATCATTAAAATTAGAAAAATAATATAAAGATGGAATGTTAACTACTTCCATCTTTATATTTGTTATTCTGTATGGTAAAATTATTGAATTATGATAACAATATTAAAAAGTCTTAATATAAAACTTTAAAGTAATTTTATGTTATTTTGTATTAGAATAAGATTATATAAATTTTTATATAAACTCAATATTTACTTCTTTTAGTAATTTTTCTTCTAGTTGTCGAGCTATACGTCTAACAACAGTTCTTCTAATTTCTAAGTCTACAGGAAGATGAGGATCTTGATGAGCTTCATTAACTTTAGTTCCTACAAGGAAATATATTTCATCACTATCAATTAATAATTGTAGGAGTTTACCAGCAGGCCCACTGGGGATATTAAAAGGAGGATTTTGGTGAAATAATATATCTGAGACTTTACTTAGTGTCAGAATTCCCTCTGTAATGAAATTAGCTCCATCCATATAAGATATTGGTGGTAATTCAGGATCTTCAAATTCGAAAGTATCAATAATTTTTTTATTAAGTTCTCTACTAATAATATCGGCAGTGGTAGCTCCACAAATGACTTTATCACCTTTAAAATCATTAAAATACTGAGCCATTTTTTTATCATCTTTTTCCTCAAAAGGTGGTCCTGTAACCACTAAGACTTTACGAGGTTTTCTAAAATAAATAACTCCACAAGTCATATCATCTTTGGGTTGATAATCATCCAGTTTATTAGCCATATTTACAATTCGTTGAGCTAATTTTTGAGCAGAAATAATTGGTTCAGTTTCTAGAGTTTTAGAGATGAAACTAACCACCCTATCTCTTTCCCAGCCGAAAGGAAATTTATCACTACCCATACCTGCTTGAGTAATACCATCAGTAATTAAAATCAGTCTATCCTGTAATTGTGGGTAAAAAGTAGCATGCTTAATTTCTCTTTTATTATTTTCATTATTAACTTCACTCACTAAAAGGCAATCGTGAGTAATAGTGAGCTCATTATTATTGCGAAAAATAATAGTTTCTGGATTATCATGTTCTAGGATTTTGACAGTAGAATCTGGTAAAATATCACAAATAGTGAAGGTAGCATAGCTAATTTTTCTTTCACTGCAAACTGGTAAAGTATTTAAAATAATTTCTGCAATACGATATTCCTCTTTATGTTCATAAGTAAAATTAAGAGCCATCGTGGCAGTGAGGGCGGAGAGCACGTTAGCTTTTACACCATGTCCCATACCATCAGACAAGACAATGATATAGCGATTTTCTTCTTTAAATTTCTTATAAAGAAAAGTATCACCACAAATTAAAGATTCATGATGATTTCTAAAAGAAAAACCAATTTCTATAAAAATATTATCTTTAGTAATATCACTTTTCATAAATTTGGATAACTTTATTCAAAATACGTTCTACATCACTAGCACCTTCACCAAGTGAAAAAGCTATTTGCTGAACCATATCTAATTCTGTTTGAATAGCTTTTTTTATTTCATCTACTACTTCAGCCTTATTAACTTCAGGTAAGCTAATATCTTTAATAAGCATAATAGCTAATGATCGATACTTAATAGGATAAACACTTACATTAAACCATTTATCATTTATTAAAATATCTTTTTGGGTTTCTCCCTCTTGATGAGTGAGAGCATACTCTATCATATTCACTAATGAGATATCTAATAATTTTTCAATCTGAGAACCTCTGAGACCGGGGATTATTTCATTAATTTCAATAGCTTCTTCACCTAAAATTTTAACAAAAAATTCATTAGAATATTCAACTTTATTTTCTCCATTAACGACTAATATACCTGCAGGGATTTTATGTAAAAGTTCTTTAATATTTTCAATGATTAGAGCGTGCAGTTGTAGCTCTTCCTTAATTTTTTTATTTTTTTCTTCTTCATCAACGATTTTAGCATTCAATTTTTCTAATTGTAGATTTAATTTTTTAATTAATTTAATTTTATTAGCAATATTGTAGTAGATACACATTTCAGAATTAGCAATACCTTGAGCTATAGCAGATGCAAATTCTTCACAAGAATCGAATCCACAATTTTTACAAGATCTAAAACTAGGATTAATTTGTAGATAATTCAAGATGTCTTCTATTTGTTTTCGAGGTATTTGTGGAAGCTTAATTTCCATATTTTTAAATGTAACTGGCAAAGATTCATTTAAATAATGATTAATGTTTTCTTGCCAAGATTCATCATCTAGATCTTTTAAACGTTTTTGAGAATATTGTAAAACTTGATATTTTTTCATAATGTAATTGCCTGAAATAGTAATAGCAGGCCCCATTATACAACCATTACAATAATAAATATTAAAATGTTTTTTAATAATTTCAATATAATTTAAAAAGTCTGAAATAGCATCTTTGAAAAGATTTTCGCCGCTACTAGAAATCACATTAGCATTTAGTATATTTTGCTCTTGATTAGTAGCTATTAAAATACCATCCTCAATAGCAAAATAATTACCCCATTTACCTTCTACAAAATCAAAAGAAGAAAACTCTTGTTCAATTTCTGTAATTTCGAATCTTTCAAATAATTTTCTAAGCTCTTCGAAAGTCAAGACCTCATCACTTTTGTCAAACTCAGAAATATCCTTATAAGCAATACATGG
>Ga0209718_1005527_pt1 | contig 9950 bp, 7 predicted proteins | sample AD_JPNAS1_MetaG_FD_184420 | JGI IMG/M metagenome (GOLD analysis project Ga0209718, IMG submission 184420) | Active sludge microbial communities of municipal wastewater-treating anaerobic digesters from Japan - AD_JPNAS1_MetaG (SPAdes) (version 2) | ecosystem: Engineered > Bioreactor > Anaerobic >...
TGACTTAGGACTCAACAAGGATGAAAGCGATTTACAACTTCTTGCAATATCCACGATTGCAGATATTATGCCGCTAAAAAATGAAAACCGCCTCTTTGTAAAACAAGCCCTCAAAACTATAAATGAAGGAAGAATACGACCAGGTTTGCAAGAGCTTATGGCACGGCAAAATCTTCTCGGAAAAAAAATAACAAGCACCGATATCGCCTGGTCCATAACGCCTGCCCTAAACGCAACAGGAAGGCTTGGTAGTCCAGAAATATCCCTTGAGCTGCTCCTAGAAACAGAGCAAAAAAAACGAAATGAAATCTGCGAATCAATTATAGAAATAAACAATAAAAGAAAAGAGCTCGGAAATGAGGCTTGGGGCTATGCAGAAAATGCGATATTTAAAAGCCTTGACGACTACCACCAAAACATTGTTGTTATCTATGACGAGCGTATTCATCGTGGCGTTACCGGCATCATAGCCGCTCGAGTTTCACAACTTAGTAACAGGCCTGCTTTTATACTTACAAGCCTTGAAGATAGCATAATAGGCTCAGTCCGTTCAAACAAGAACCTTGAAGTTATGCCTATCCTAAACCAATGTAGCGATTTATTTACAAATTTTGGAGGACATGCCTTTGCCGCAGGTTTTGGCTTGGAAAAAGAAAAACTTCCTGAGCTACTTAATCGCTTAAAGACAATTTCAAGGAACTTAGAAATTTCTGATGTGGAAGAAAGTCTTGCTATCGATGCGCAATTACAGGAAAAACATTTGACACAAGAAATTCTAAAAACAATTGATTTATTTGAACCCTATGGAGAAGAAAACCCTCCCCTCCTTTTTGCCTCAGATAAATTAAAAATTCTCAATGCGGATATACTTGGAAAGGTTGAACCCTTTCACTTAAAACTAACTCTCGCTGTTGATAAAACAAAATGGCCTGCTCTTTTTTGGCGAGAATCAAAGCGACTTAAACGAGATTTTGACACAGGCGATAGAATCAATCTAGCATATACAATAAGTAGAAATACCTTTAACGGTATGGAATCTTTACAAATGATAGTTAGCGATATACAAAAACTCTAAACATGGATCTACAAAAATGACAATACAAAAAAAACTTTTTCTCTTTTTTATGCTTACTCTTTTTACAAGCAGCCCTTTTTTTTCCAATTCAAAAACATTTCGCTTTGGCTCAAATATAATTACAAGTATTTTTGACGAAAATCTATATCCGGGAGATCCCGTTTTTCTAAAGCTCCTTGTCGAAAGCCCTTTTATAAAAAATGAAATAAACGCTCGCGTTGAAATAATAGAAAATAAAACAGGAAAAAGAATTCGCTCCGCAAAGATGTACAATCTAGAAGAAGGAAACATAAATCCAACTACAAAAATACTCTTTGTCGGTCTACCACTTTCAACCTATCTAAGTCCAGGAAGCTACACAATGCAAATAGATTTTCAAAGCAATGCACTCAACGAAAGGCTTCTTATCCCGTTTAGCCTTAAAGAAAAAATATTTGTCCAAGAGACTATCCCGCTCGATCCTGTAAACACCGCTATTAAAACAGATGATTCGCCGCAAAGAATGGCACAGATAGACAACTTAAATGCAGTCCTCAACACAATAAATCTCGAAGCAAAAAAAACAATTGAAGCATTTATGCAACCAGTTCACTCTACCCGACGAACAAGTTTTTTTGGAGACAGAAGAACCTTTGCCTATTCCAATGGCAAATCAGAAACCAACTTGCATTTTGGAATAGATTTTGGAGTTCCAATCGGAACAGAAATATTTGCCTGTGCAAGCGGAAAAGTTTTAATGAGCGAAATGAGAAACTCCACTGGTTGGACGATAGTCATTGAACATTTCCCCGGTCTTTATAGCCTGTATTATCACTTAGATAAAATGCTTGTAAAAAAAGACGACTTTGTGCAAAAAGGTGATCTCATAGGGCTTTCTGGAAAAACAGGCTTAGCAACAGGTCCACATTTGCACTGGGAAATGCGTCTTCTCGCTGAGGCGGTAAATCCAGATTATTTTGTAGAACGATTTGATTTATTTAAATAAAGCTATTGTACATAGACTCGTCCATTTTCAAAGTACAAGGAATAGATACGCCCACGTTCAGCTCTTTCTAAAGAAAGGCTAAGATCTTCTAGAAAAAAAGGACGAAACGAGAAAAAAGTTTTTTTAAAAATATTCTTATCTAGTATAAATGCTTCCAAAGATCTCAGAGCTTTTTCGCTGGCTGTATTTTCATCTGTACTTCTCGGAGCTCTTGTATAGGTCTTTATTTGTACAAAGGGTCGTAAATCTGTTCCATGAGCTTGACGTTTTTTATTGACTTGTATGTTTTGAATTGTTGTAGGATAGACAAGCATTTTTTTATTATACTGCGCATACGTAAAATGGACTTTCAAATAATCTGCAGGCCAAGAACGCTCAAGAGAGGCAAGCTCATTTCCTTGTAGATCATAAAACCAAAAACGTGCATTGACGGAGCTATCTCCGTATGAGTTAATAACAAAACGCATCATTTCATATGGCTTCGGTAAATCAGGAAGCCTTTGAATATTTTTTATTATTAAAAGAAGATGCACGGTATTCACAGAAAAAATAAAAACGATGAGTATAAAAAAATAAAAAAGGATGCGCGTAAAAAAAGTTCTATTCATGGCCAATCAAACGTAAGAATTCTTTTTCATCGATAATCGGTATACCAAGCTCACCTGCTTTTTTATTTTTACTCGAACCGCTTTCAATATTGTTTGTGACTAAAAAAGAAAGGTCTTTTACGACAGAGCTTTTAACCGCACCACCATTTTTTTTAACCAAAGCTTCAGCCTCGCTCCGTTTCATCGTATACAGCTCACCAGTAAAACAAAAGGATTTTCCACTTAAGGCTGCCTCAGTTTCTTCACGTAAAACAAGGATTTTATTTGATATAAGAAACAACATCTCTTCCTTATGTTCAGCTAAACCTTCAACTAAATTGCGTGCTGAAATTTCTCCAAAACCATGAACTGATGCTATCTCATCAACTGAGGCTGAAAAAAAATCTTCGAGCTTTTTATAGCCTGCTTGTATGAGATTTTCAATTTGTGTTTCGCCAAAACCTTCTATGTCAAAACCTGCGATAAATGTTGAAAGCGAAAGTGTTTTTCTGTCTTGAATTGATTGGTAAACCTTCTTTGCGCCGAGGGATTCTTTTTCTTTTTCTAAACTTTCTTCATTAAGAAAAAAGGGACGTAGATCATCTTCTGTGAGACTATAAAAATCTTTTATAGAGCTAAGCTTTCCTGACAAAAATAATTTTTCTATGAGCCCTATACCAAGGTCGCGAATATCCAGACTTGCTACCCATTTTTCAAGTCTATGATGAATACGTTTCGGACAAGCTTTATTTGGGCAAAAAAGCCTTGTTCCCTCATCAAAAAGTTTTGTATTGCAAGCGCTACATTTTGTAGGGAAAATATTATTTTCTTCATCAAAGAGAGAGCCCAAGCTATTCTCGTTTTTTTCATACGAGTGCTTATATCCTTCTAAAACATATTCGATTTTGGGAATTATTTCACCGCGTTTTGTAACTACAACATGGCTACCGATTTTAATTCCCAGGTTTCGAATAGTGTTCGGATTTACAAGGCTTGCTCTTTGTACCGTCGTACCAGCCAAAAATACCGGTTCAAATTCCGCTATGGGGGTATAGGTTACCCCAGACTCACTCCAAATAATATTTTTTACAATGCTTATGGCTTCTTCCAAGGTAAACTTAAAAGCAATTTGCTTTTCTGGTCGCCGACGTTCTGCATCAGCAAGGTCTATTTCCAAGCCCTTAACAACAAGCCCGTCGATATCATAGTCTAAACCTTCCCGCTCTTCCATTACCTGTGCGCGAAAATCTATTACTTCATTTGCACCTTGACAAAGCTTAAAAGGCACAATTTCAAAACCTTGTTTTTCAATCCAAAGCACCTTTTCTTTTTCATTTGTATACAGCGCTTCTTGCCCTGAAAAAAAAGCATCGTAACAAAGTATATGTAAGTGCTCGCTTCCAGAGCCATCTTTTCTTTTCATCAAGCCATTTGCAGCGTTTCGACAATTTGCCTTATCAGGGTAGTATGTTTTATGAATTTCTTTTTTCATAATAACTTCAGCGCGAACGCCGCCACTTATATCAAGCCTATTTCCAGAAGCATCTTTTAAGGATTTTACAAGCCCCTGCATTTTTAAAACATTTTTCGTTATATCATCGCCTATTTCACCATCGCCGCGAGTTACCGCGCGGGTAAACAGGCCTTTTTCAAACTGTAATTCTAGACTTGCACCGTCCAGTTTGTACTCAACGAGAAAGTTTTTAAAAGACATTTTATCTGCCCAGGCTCGAAACTCTTCTGGATTTGCAGCCTTCTCTTGACTTCCCATAGGGATGAGATGCCGTACTTTTTGAAAAACGCCACCTGTTTTTGTTTTTTCAGCTTCACCAATATCGCTACCTATCTTTTGTAAAAGTGGATTATCTGGGTCCTTCTCTTTTAATAAATCCCAAAGTTGATCAAAGGCTTCATCAGAAATCTCCGCCTCACCTCCATAGTATGAAGCTTGATAGCCTTCTATAAGAGAAACTAATTCTTCTACTGAATACTCTTTTTTCATTATCTTCGCCTCAAGACTTTACAAAGACTAAATCAAAAATACGCCTATTTGCATTTTTCCCTTTTTTTTCAAAGCCTGTTTCTGGACGCCAGTCTTGTTTTGGAGCAAAACCCAACAAGGTGTTTTTTATGTCCTCATATTTATTTTTCAAGCCTTCAGTTGCGGTCAATTCTTCTAAAGCATGATAGGCATAATCTTCCCAATCAGTTGCCATATAAATACAAGCATCTTTTTTTAATTTTTTTGCCAAAAGGCTTGTATTTGGTCGAAGCATAAATCGCCTTTTGTGATGCTTTTTTTTAGGCCAGGGATCGGGAAAAAAAACATGAAAAGCAGAAATAGAATTGTCAGGAATCATATATTCCAAAACCTCGAGTGCATCATGCTCAAGAATACGTACGTTTTGTAGACTGTGCATTTCAATCTCGCTTAAAAGTTTTGCAACACCTGCCTTGTGAACTTCAATCCCCAAATAATTTGTAGTGGGGTTTTCTTGAGCAATGAGACTCGTAGCCTTTGCCATTCCAAAACCTATTTCAATCACAAGCTCTTGCTTTTTGCAAAAACAAGAATCAAAATCCAATAGTTTTTTTTCAAACGGGATCACCCATTTTTCTTTAAGATGCTCATAGTTTTCTTTTTGACTTTCCGTCATCCTACCAGAACGCAGAACAAAGGTTTTTATTTTTCGACTAAATGTATCCATATTCAATCCTATTCGTACTTTTTATTAAGGCTCATTGCATCATCTATAAAAATTTCAGGGCATAAAATAACTGCGCTATAATCTCCCGTCCTATAAAAATCTCTATAAGAAAACGTTTGTGGGTATTTTTTCTGAATAGCTTCTTTTGACTCTAGCTCTTCTGTAATTCTACCCACATACAAAGGGGTTTTTAAGATGTCGTACAAAACAATTTCATGCCGAGAAAACTCTTGTCCATATTCTTTATTTTCAATACCCCCTAAGCTTATGTCAGCTAAAGAAAGGCTTTTTAAGGAAACGGGTGTAGAGAGAGAAAAATCTTCACTCGCCATTCTATCGGCTAAATCAAAATAACGAAGCTCATAATTTCCATTTTTAAATACAAGACCTTCCGGCATCATAATTTTTGAAGAACCTAAAAAGACTTTGTTTGACAACTTATACTCTTCTGGATTTTCAATAATCCAGCGTAAATCGCCACCTTTTTCTATAAGCTCAAAATAATCCACACGACGCTCATCTGAGACAAGATTTAAAAATAAAACTAAATGTTGTGTCGGAGAGCTGTCTTGACTGTGAAATTCCCAGACAAGTGTTTTTTTTACTTCCGCGATACTCGGAAGAGAATCTGCACAAGAGAAAAAAAGGAGAGGGAGAAAAAAAACAAATAGTATTTTATGTATCGTTTTTTGCATACTAAAAATTTAATATTAAATTGATAACGGTTAAGTCACTCGAGGAATATTGGTTCACTAATGACTCAAACTTAACATTTACTTTTTTGCATGCTTCATCTAAATACGATAAATAATAAAGTCCCAGATCAGTTCCTTCCTGTCCTTCGGGAAGTTCACGATAAAAATCTATAAGTGATTTTTTATCGAGATTGGCGGATTTTTTTGTTTCAATATTTTCCTTTACTTCTTGAAATTCGTCATCTTTATTATACAAGGTTATTTGCAAACGCCCTTGCTTACCAATGGAAGTTGATCCGCCCCCCAGTTTCCAAGAAATAAAAACAAGCTCGTGTTTTCGTGTTAACTCTGCTATAATTTTTTGCCGCACCTCTGGGTCATAGATAAGCATTTCATTATCTTCCATACCACGATACATTATTTTCGCTTCTTTTTTCATATTTGCATTTTCACTACTTAAAGCAAGCTCCATGAGCATGAGAGAAGTGTATTCAGCAATCTTTGTTTTTTCCATATATTCATTCAAAACACTTCGAATACTGCTTAAAATTTCATCAAATCCTTCTTTTTTGAAAAAAGTTACTATAATGTACCAGTTAAATAAACCAAGTAGATTTAAAAATTTTTCGGCCATCAAAATATGAATATTTTTTTCTTCGATTGTCAAATCTTTATTGTTCATAACAGTAGCACAAACGGGTTCAAGTATCTTTTTTTGGGCTGCCGCTATTGTTTTTTCTTGTCCACTTAATCGACTTCGTAGTATAGAATCAGAAATTTGTGTTTTACCATCAAGTAATTGTGAAGGATTTGCCCGGTTATGACGGCGTATGCAATCTGTTTCCAACATAGATGATAAAATTTGTCTATCAAACTGCTTATATAAAACCGAAAAAACAACAAGTTTTGACAAATCCATGATTTCCTGCCTCGAAGAAACAAACTCCGGCATCGAAATTTCAATTTTTGAGATATAATCAACTAAAATCATCTGTTGCAAAGAAATCGGTGCAAAGGAATTAAACTTAATACCATATTCTTCAAGATTATCCGCTAACCTAAATCGCAACAATTTCTTTTTTTTACTTATAAAATGAGATGCACCCTCTTCAGTGAGAATCACCTTAATGGGAAGATCTAAAAGAGGTTTTTTCAATGCACACATACTATCTTTTCCCTCCACAAATGAAGAAAATCATACTTCTTAAGTATACACTGTTTTTGTTTTTTTGTAAAAGAGTATTTTGTTTTATTTCTAACATATACGCACACTTGACCTTTCATATAGCATAATTTATCATTTGAAAGCAATGAAAAAAGCCTTTTTGTTTAGTTTTATTTTATCCCTTTTTCTCCCCATGCTCTTTTCTCAAAATACAATATCCAAGGAACTTGAAAAAAAACTAGAGCTAGATAAGTATAGCCTAGAAAGAGAATTATTAAAAGGTTCTCTGTCCCTAGATTTTCCCTATAATATCATAATTTCAAGTAAAAACCAGCACATTTTTGCAAACAATAAGGATAAAATCTGCATTATTTTTTCTCAAAAAGACCTCTTGCAACATTACGATGCACTGCGACCTCTTTTTGATGCCCTTGATGAAGGTCCTTTTTATACTGAAATACTTTTAAGCGCAAATGATGAAAAACTGCATCCTTCTTTTGAAGCTTCTCTGCAGGGGATACAAACATATATAGAAAATAATGTAGAATACGAAAATCTTCACGCTATTCTGATAGATTTTCAGGAAAAAAAACTCAAAAAGGGCTTGCGTATAGATATTGGTACAAAAAATCACCTCGCACCTCTTCCTCTTGTGCGTTCCTTTATACATTCTCTCGAGAAAAACACAATTCCCTACACGATTGAAGGTGGTTTTTCTTCACTTGTTCGATTAGGTTTTACGAGTGAAAACCCTGTTCTAGCTTTTCTACAAAACAAAGAAATTCCAGCACTTGCACTAAACACTAACGAAAACAGTATCGCAGAAGCTGTTTTTCTTTTAACTGAACATATAAAAAATTATAATCCAAACAGTCTTGTAGAAGAAAGTAGTCAGTACAGTTTTTTTTATATCTTTGAACATTTTTTTTCAATCTCAGAAATACATCTTGTTGCACTCATTATTATTCTTGCGTTTTTAACACTGCTCATCATTGTATTTTTTCCCTTTTTGCTCGGAAAAAATCGTTTTTTACATAAGGAAGAGTTTTCAAAATCCTGGCCACTTTTGCCACTCTTAATCCTCCTCAATGCTTTTTTCTTTTATATCTCACAACCTTTTATGAGCTTATTATTTCCACATTTTGAATCACTTCCTCAATTCGCCTTCTTAATAAAAATCATTATTAGCTTGCTCTTTTTATTTTTTATTTCTTTTGCACAAATTATATTTAAATTTCCTCTCTCAACATTTATTTATGGATACCTTGGCTCATTTATTGCCTTTATAAATATTTTTGTTTTTACCTTTATCGATATTTCACTCTTTATACCCTTTAGTTTTGAGTTTCTCATTATACTCATTACAAGTTCTTTTAAAAAAAGAAAAAATCTTTTTTTAACAATTGCACTCATGGTTCTACCCTTTCTTCCCTATCTGCTTTTTACCGACGGCGCAATACTAAATAATATATTTCGTATAGCAAGTCGAACAAGCTTTATTGGAAACGTTTTGCTCGCTTTATTATTAATTCCCTTTCAAATAGTATGGATAAAAATACTTATTAGAATGAAGCACTTTGGAAAGCAAAAGGGTGTTACCTTCAAGCGAATTTTAATTGACGTACTGATGAACCTCGGTGCTATTTTTTCCATTGTTCTCTTTATCCAAATTTTAATTCACACTGATACTATACCGAGAACAAAACTTGAGAAGCCAAAAGAAATTTCTACGACGGATAAATCTTTTATCGAGCATGTATCTACTCATGCAATCAATTATGACACGGAAGATATTGAATGTATAATAGAATCGAGTCTCCCTGTTTTACGTTATGAAATTAAAATTCACTCTGCCTCCTTGTTACCTATTTATGAGGCAAATTATCCATACGATATTTTAACGGAACAAGAATGGGCACTTTTTCATTTAGATGATTATCCACCAAACCCCCTTTTGCTTCGTTTTTCTTCAGACGCCTCGCTCGATAAAAGGCTCTACATCACCGCTTACCTTCTCGATGGAAACGAAGTTGTAAAAACTGAAGAGGATTTTTTTTATCGAGGCATAGATGATAACAAATAAGGATCAATATATAAAAACCTTTTTACATATTGACCTCGATGCTTTTTATGCATCGGTTGAACAATTAGATTTTCCAGAGTATCGCGGAAAGCCTGTAATTGTGGGAAGTTTACCCGCAGATAAACGTGGAGTTGTTTCTACCTGTTCTTATGAGGCAAGACGCTACGGAGTTCATTCAGCTATGCCTATTTATAAAGCCTATCAACTTTGTCCCCAAGCTATTTTTCTGCGCGGAAGGATGCATCGATATCAAGAAAAGTCAAAAGAAGTGATGAGTCTTTTTCAAAACTTCACACCAAGCGTACAACAGATTTCTATCGATGAGGCCTTTCTCGATATAAGCGGTAGTGAAAAATTATTTGGCAAGCCTGCTGCTCTTGCACAAAAAATAAAAAATACCGTGTTTGAAAAAACAGGCTTATCTGTTTCCGTCGGGATAGCGCATACAAAATATCTTGCAAAGATTGCTTCTGGAATGTCAAAGCCCGATGGCTTATACGAAATAGCCTACGGAAAAGAAGAAGCTTTTATGCTGGAGCTGCCCTTAAAAAAAGTCTGGGGTATAGGAGAAAAATCTCTGCAACGTTTACAGGAGGCAGGTTTTTTCACAACTGTACAAGTGCATAGTGCAAGTATGCAATTGTTGCAATCC
>Ga0209718_1005539_pt1 | contig 9936 bp, 9 predicted proteins | sample AD_JPNAS1_MetaG_FD_184420 | JGI IMG/M metagenome (GOLD analysis project Ga0209718, IMG submission 184420) | Active sludge microbial communities of municipal wastewater-treating anaerobic digesters from Japan - AD_JPNAS1_MetaG (SPAdes) (version 2) | ecosystem: Engineered > Bioreactor > Anaerobic >...
TTCTTAGGGTATTTTAATCCAAGCCCGGCCCCCGGTTTCGGTTTTTCCCAGTTATTTTAACTAGCCCGCGGCTTTCGCTCTATAGCAGCTATAGCAGCTTAGCTGCTTCCCCTTCCCGGGGCCCTTACCAGGCTAGCCGGCTAGGGCGGGCTCCCGCGTTAGCCGGTTTTTCGCCGGTTATTATATTCGCCCCGGCGTCCCTGCCTGCTATCAGGCGGCGGTTGCCTGTATTGCTGGTAAGAGGGCGGCCCCCTTTTTGTCCAAAATCGGCGAATAATTATTCGGCACTTATCGGCACTTTGTCGAAAAGCAGATAACCGGCTTTACCTGCCTTGCTAGGCCGGCTTGCTGCTCCCGGGCTTCTTCGCTGCCTTGCTGCAAACGGGCCCCGGAAACCTTTGCAATCCTTTGCAATTTAGAAGCGGCCCCGCCTGCTTTGCCAGCTTTGCTGGCAGGCTTGCTGCCAACGGCCCCGAAAACCTTATGAAACCTTATGAAGCCTTATCAGGCCCGCCCCCTTTTTAGGGCGTTCAAAATTGCCTGCTTTCCCCTGCATTTTGCAGGCGGCCCCCGGCTCCGTATATTTCCGTATTTACGGTATTACTGATATTACTTATGTTACCGGGTAATACGATATTACCCGTATTTCCCCGTAATTTACGGCCCTTTCCCTGCCTATAATAGGCATAAATAGGCAGTTCCCCGGGGGCGTTTATAAGGGGCGGCGGCCTGGGATTATCGTAGGTATTACCCTAGCGGGCCGGCCTGGGCTTTCTAGCCCTTTTCCTGGGCGGATTTACAGGCTTGCTGTTAAATAAATCCCCCGTTAATTCCAGGCTCCCCATGTCCGGGAGCTCGAGCGGGGCTAGTTTAATATCTAGCGGGGGCAGCTCGAGAGTTTCCGGGCCGGCTATCTTAAGCCCGGCCAGGGGGTCCCCGTTTAGGTCTATCTTAAGGGGCTCCTCGAGATTAGGAAGGGTAATAGACAAGTCTACCAGGGGAAAGTCTAGGGGGAGCGTCCCCAGGCCGTCCGGGGGGCTCGAGGGCTTAGGGCGGCGTTTTGATTTATGCATTATCTTCCTTCCTGGGGCCCGTAGCTTAGGCGAAGGGGCCCTTTTCCCCCGGTAGTAGCTTACTACTACTATCGGCCTTAGAGTATAATTAGACATATAATTAGGAGAGTAGTAAGCCCGATTTCCAGGCGGCGGCCAGAAAGTCGGTCCCTAGTCGGGCGGATTTGGTCCCTAGTCGGGCGGGTCCCCGTCCCTAGTCGGGCGGACGTAGGTAGTAAGCCCCCCTAGATTAAAAGGCCGAAATGCTCCCTAACTTTATCGGCTATCTTCGGGCTTACCCGTTTCCGCCCGGCCTTTATAGCGGCTACCATTTGTTGAGACACTCCTACCGTATTCCCGAATTGTTTTTGAGTTAGCCCGGAGTTAGCCAGGGCCCGGTTAAACTCTTCCGCCGTCATCTCCGGGGGGGCAGCCAGGGCGGGGGCCCGGGAGCCTGCTAGTAGCGTTTCCCGCTTGGCCCGGATTTGTTTAATTTCTTTTTGTAGCCATTCCGGGGGCGTCAATTTCAAGAGGCATTTAAACGGCTCCCCGCATTTAGAGGGCAGGGGGTCCTCTTTCACCTTATAGCCGTAAGCGTCCTTATAGCCCAGGTTTTCCCATTTCCCTATATAGTTTTTCTCTACCATGTAATTTAATTCGCCCTCGAGGCCCTTTAGGGCGTCCGTCCGCCTATGGTCCCGGGGGTTTAGGTTACACCATTCCATTAAGCCCGAAACAGAAAAGCCCTGCTCTGTTTTTTGTATTCTCCAGAAAACGGCCAGGAGCGGAGCTAAGAAAATAGTTAGGGAGTGGTTATGATGATTTTCCGCCGCTATTTGCTTTAAGAGTTTTGTATACCTGGGGGAGCTCCGCTTGTCCGGGGGCTCGAAGGCTAGCTTATACCAGGGCTCCGTAGCCCGAATGATTAGCTTTTCCTTTATTACTTCGTTTTTAAAAAGCTCTTGTTTAAATCCGTCTATGCTAAAGAGCCGCAGCCCTTCTATTTTCGTCCGCTCCCCGGCCCTTTGATTAGCGGTAATGTATATGCTCGTAAAGAGCTTAATAATACTGCTAGCGTCCCGTTCCGCCTTAGCATAGGAGCCCGCCCCCCGCTTATATCCGAGCCGGGATAAATGCTCATGTATATCCCATTCGAAAGAGCCCCGCCTAAAGTTTTCCTCGAGGCCGATAAGCAGCCCGAGTAAATGCTTAAGCCCCTCTACCCCGAATGTCTTTTTAATGTAGACGGCCAGGGCGTTTTCCCTAAAGTAAACGTCCTCTTTAAAAAGGCTAAGTTCCCCGCTTACTTTCGGGCTATCGCTAACGAGGGCGGTAATGCGGGTTTTATCTTCCCCCCGCTTTTCCCCGGTATCAGGGTCTAGCCCGGCCCCCAGGATTTCCTCTTTTAGGTTTCCCGAAAATTTCGCTAGCTGCTTCTGGTCCTCGGGCGAGAGCTCGTTAAAGGGCGTTTCGAATAGCCGGCGGGGGATTTGGGCCGGGTTTCCCGAGAAGAGGGCTAGCAGGGTAAACATGAGCGGGTGAGAGGGCAGGGCGAAAGTTTGCGGCGGTTTAGGGGGCTCTATGAGTTTAGCTAAGAGCTCTGCAAAGGGCTCTATTAACGGCCAGGCAAGAAGGGCTCCCTCTTCTGAAAAAGTTAACTGCGTGGGGACGTCGTTTAAATTTCCTATCGCCCCGGACTCTGGGAGTAGTTTTATAAAATCGGCCCTTTTTTCTGGGCTAAGGGCGGTATAGTCCCTATAGACGGAGATTGCCCGGGAGAATATCGCAAGAAAAAAAGCGTCTATCGGCAACCGTGAAGGGGTTTTAATTTCGTCTATCTTTTTAAGAATACTATCTTTTCTTTTAAGAATATCCGCTATTTGAGCATAAATACCCGGGAAGGGTTCGGGGGTTTGCTTCTCTAGGGCTTTAACAAATGCGTCAATATCCTCTGGAGTTATAAGCCATATCGGAAGGACGTTCTTTCCGCTCATGTCAGACATGAATTTTAGGGCGGTATCTCCCGGGCTCTTAAGCGATAGATATAAGCCCCCGAGCTTGCCGGTTTCTTTTTCGTCCATCATTAGCCCCTTGTTTCTATGTCCGGTATGTATCCTTTACGGACATACACGGCGGCGGCCCCTGTTTCCCGGCCCGCTCCCTTGCCCGGGTCCCCGTCCCCCGCGTTTATTTGCGATAGGAGCCTCGAGCATAGCCGGCCTAAGCATGAGCTCGAGCCAGTCCGGGCCCATTCCCCGCGGTTTCGGCCTTAGTCGTTAAAAACATCGCTCTAGAATCGTTTATAAGCCCGTTTCTCGAAAGGGGGTAGGGGATTAGGCCCGGGTCCGGGCGGCCTTTGCCGGCGGCTCCGTAGCTTCACGGCGGGGCTCGTTAAAATAATCCCTAAAGCTCTCTTCCGTGATATACCATTTTTTCCCGATTTTCTGCCCCCGGAGCTTCCCCCGTTTTAGATAGCGGCGGACGGTTACGGGGTGAAGGTCGAATTTCTTGCAGAGCTCGGCTACTCCGAAAAGCGTAAGGCTCCCTAATTGAATAGGCATTTTATTTGCTCCCTATAGGTTTAATCTTTTTCCCTTTGAGATAGGCGGCTAGGGCCAGGTCTAGGAGCTCCGTTACTGTTAGCCGCTCCCAGTAAGCCAGGGCCCGGAGCTTCTCGAGGGCGTCCTTTCGAATGATGAAGGTAGCCCGCTTCCAGTTTTCCGGGGCCTTTGTCCCGGTCCCGCGGGGCCGTCCCCGCCGGCTCTTAGGGCCGGGCTTAAAAATTGAGTCCCGGTTATTTATGGTATTATCCATATTACCGATATTACCCCGTTTCACGGTTTCGGGGCCTATGATAAAGCCTCTAGTATTATGGCCCGGAGCCGGGCCCTCTCCCCTTGTGTCCCGGATAAAGGTTAAGGGGGGCTCGTTAAACGGGTCCGCCGCTAGCCTGGGCTTTTTTCTCATAGCTATTTACTCCTCTTTATGATTTCCCTACAGAGCTCCATATAATCTTCCGCCCCATGACTTCGCGGGGCGTAAGCGAAAATGTCCTTACCATAACTCGGGGCCTCTGCTAGTCTAATGTTCGTCCTAATAACCGTCTTAAATAGCAGCTCCCCGAAATGCTCCTTAAGCGTTTCCATGACTTCCCCGGTTAGGGCGGGCCGGCTATCGTATTGAGTTACGAAAATTCCCGCTATCGTTAGGTCCGGGTTTAGCCGCTGCTTTACCAGGTCTACAATTTTCCGAATAGCCCTAAGCCCCTGGAGAGAAAGAGCCCGGGCCTCGAGGGGGATATAGGCTTCCCGGACGGCGGTTAAAGCGTTAAGCGTGAGAAGGCCCAGGCTCGGGGGACAGTCTACCAGGACATAATCATAGGCCCGCCTCGAGCCGGCCAGGGCCCCCTTAAGGATATGCTCCCGGCCCGCCTCGTTAAATATCCGGGCTTCCGTTTCGGCCAGGTCCAGGGTAGCCGGGATAACGTCTAGCCCGCCCCGCTCTAAAATCGTTTCGTCCGCCGCGGCCCGGCCCTCGAGAATGTCCGAAATAGTCCCGCGAATGTCCGCCGGCTTAATGCCAAGATGATAGGTAAGGTTGGCCTGGGGGTCCATGTCTACCGCTAAAACTTTTTTCCCTAAGCGTGAGAGCCCGGCCCCTACATTAACGGCGGACGTAGTTTTTCCGCTCCCGCCCTTTTGATTTATGAAGGCTATCGTCTTAAGCATAGGGCTCCGCCTTACTGTCCTTAATCGTCCAAAGGGGGGCGTTAAGCATTAGAGTTACTTCGTTATTAACCGGGCCGTTCCGGTTTTTTAGGACGGTTACGGTTAGCTTAATATTTTCCGGGTCTATGCTAATGGGCTCCCGGGCCTGGGCGTTGTCTACGGCCTCATTAAGAAGCCCTAATATTAAATTCGCGTCCTGTTCTATGTCCCCGGACTCCCTTTGATTATCCATACGGACTTTATTTGTCCGCTCTTTATCCCGGCCTAATTGAGAGCCTAGAATTATCGGAATAGAAAGCCCTTTAGCGGCCTCTAAAATTCGCTCGGATATTTTTTGTAGGTCTATTTGCCGGCTCTGGTAATTCCCCTTAATTTTGATTTTCTGAATATAATCAATAAAGACGGCCCCTATATCATACCGGGCCCGGAGCCAGGCTAGGGTATCCGCTAGCCCGTCTACAAAGTAGGGCTCATCTATAACAAATAGCCGCCGGCTTTCCGTGAGCTCTTTATATTTATTCTGCCCCGCCTCGAGCCGGGGCCGGGTTATATTGTCGGCCTTTAAATAGGCTTCTATTTGAGTTAGGTTATCCGCCCCGCCCCCTTGCCGGTCTAGTATTTCCCCGCTTAGAATGTTTAGCAGCTTAAGCCCTATGCTCTTTCGGCTTTCCTCGTAACTGAAAAAGAAAAAGGCCCGGTCCGGGTAGGTCCCGGCCATATTTAGTAATAGGTTCATTAGGAGCGTCGTTTTTCCGTGAGAGGGCCGCCCCGCGATAATCGTTATAGCTTCCTGGGGGATACGGATAGGAATATCATCTAGGGCCTTATACCCCGTTTTAAGCCCCGGGCGGGCTTGCCTTACGTCCGCTAATAGCTCCCCTAGCAGATAGGGCTCTATAGCCTTTGTTACGGCCCCGGCCCGGAGCTCCGCCCCTTTCTTCTCGAGGGCCTCTTTAACGGCCTCTACGTTGCCGGCCTCTAGCAATTCGGAGCCCGCCTTAAAGAGCTCCCGGTATCCCTTCGCTAACTCTGCCCGGGCTCGTTTCTCTTGGAGCTCGTTAAGCCAGGCTCCCGCGGTTTCCTGGGATATGCCTAGCCCCTCGAGCGTCCCCGAATATTCCTTAAGCGTGATAGGGTCCGCCGAATCCGCTAAAGTTAAAAGCTCATGTTTAGCCCGGTCCCGCTCCGGGTCCGTTTCCGCGTTACGGTATTTATTCGCTAACCGCTCCGCTCTCCAAGTAAGCCCGCCCTTAGCGTTTCGATAAAGCTCTACAAGGGCCGGGCCGCCCTGGGCCTTAATATAATCGTCCGGGTCCATGTCCGCCGGGAGCTCGAGGACATAGGTATAAATTCCCGCCTCTGCTATACGGGCTAGGGCCCGCTCCGCCCCCTTTATTCCCGGCCCGTCCCCGTCTAGGCCCAGGATAAAGGCCCGGGGCTTATATCTAAGGACGGCCTCGAGCTGCTTATCTTGCAGAGAGCTCCCGCCCAGGGCTATCACGTTTTCAAGCCCGGCTATCTCCCGGACGGCCAGGGCGTCAAAGTAGCCCTCTACTATTAGCAGCTCCCCGGTTTCCTTAAAGGCTTTCGAGGGCTTGGCCCGGTCCATGTTAAAGGGCGTAGCCTTCGCTCCGGTAGCCTCTGTAAAGGGCTTATATTTATTCTCCGCGGTTTCCCCGGGCTTTAGCGGCCTCGTTAGCCGGCCCCATAAACTCCGAAGGTTTCCGAGCGGGTCCCGGTAGGGGATAACGGCCCCATAGTCCGCCCGAGCGTTTAGGAAGGGGAAAAGGTCCGGGGCGGCCTTCGCGTCTACCGTCTTTAGAAATTTCGCGGTTTCGGCCTGGCCCGGATAGTAGCCTAGCTCCATTCGTTTTATTTCGTCCTCTGAATAGCCCCGGCGGTCCCGGAGATATTCGAGGGTAGCCTTGCCCTTCTCGGAAAATAGGGCCTTCTGGAAAAACTCGAGGGCCCGCCCGAGAATGTCCGCCCGGGATTTCTCCCGCTCCCAGGCTTCCCGGTCCGCCGGCCCGCGGAGCTCGAGCCCGGCCTCTCCCGCTAGGACGTTAAGAGCCTCGAGAAAGGATAGCCCTTCCCGTTTCTGGAGATAGTCTAGCCAGTCCCCCTTCTCCCCGCAGCCATGACAATAGAAAACGGGCTTTTCCATAGAGAAAGAAAAGGACGGGTTTTTATCCGCGTGAAAGGGGCATAAGGCCGTCCCTTCTCCCCCGGATTGCTTAAGCCCGGCCAGGTCCCCGAATAGGGTTAGGGCATAGCCCCGGGCTAGGAGCCGCTCGTAGATTTCGCTTATATCCGCCTTACTCATGGGGCCGCCTTTCTACCCGGTTTAGATTTCCCATTAGTTAGCCCTGATATATGAGGGCTATAGTCAATATATCCTTTGTTTTCTAGCATATATGCCTAGTTTACATAACACTGGTTATGCGACACGGTTTGTAGACTTATCGGGGGCCTTTTTAGCCTTCTTAAGGTAGTATCTAAGCGTGTTTTCATGTATCCCGAGCTCCCGGGCATAGCCCCTTACTCCCTTCTCCCTTATGCCTTGCTCGAGGGCCTCTAGCTTGAATTTCCGAAGGGCGGAGCGGCTAGCCTTAGGCCGGGCCGGTATTCCGTATTTCTCCAGGTAATACTTAACCGTATGATGATGAACGCCTAGCTTCTCTGCTATCTCCCGAAGGCTTAGCTCCCGGGTTACATAGAGCCGCTTAATCGTTTTCCGGTCCGGTTTCATGGACGGGCTGGCCTTTTAACGAGGGCCGTATAATAAGCCTCGCAGCCCTTTTTACACTTTTGACAGATATAGAAAGCGTCCCCTAGTTTTCTCTTTAGCTCCCGGCTCCCGTTTGCCAGCTTATAGACGGGATGAAGGTTAACCGCCGCCCCGCAGCATAGGCTTTTAACTCCCGTAATTTTCATCTTGCCCCCTCATTTTCCATATTACCGATATTATCAATATTACCGATATTCCCCGATATGAGAGCCTCTATCTTCCGCTCCGGGGCCTGCTTAAGGCGGTCTATGTTATGGGCGTAAATGAGCGTGGTATTTATGTTAGCGTGGCGGGCTAGGGCCTGGGCCTCTTGGATAGTAGCCCCGGCTTGCAGGGCTAGGGTTATCGCCGTATGCCTAAGGCTATGGGCCGTAAGCCTTTCGCTATCTATCCCGATAGCCCGGAGCCTTTCCTTGATTATCCGGGAGAATGAGCGGGTAGTTAGCCGGCCCCCGCCGTTTCTATCGCTTTGAGAAGAGAATAACGGGGCGTCCTTTTTCGCCGGCCCCCGCTCCGCTAGATATTTATAGACGGCCTTAAGGGGCTCCCCTGTCAATAAAACAAAATCGTCCTTTTCGTCCCGGCCCTTCCCCTGTATCCATAGCAGAGCTTCCCCGCCTTGCTGCCTTAGGTCCCCGATATTAGCCCGGAGAGCCTCTATCGTCCTTAGGCCGGTATGAGCTAGAAGGGTTATAAGGGCATAGTCCCGGAGCCCGCAAAGGGCCGCCCGGTCTATGGACGTTAAGAGCTCCCTTACCTGGGGGAGCGTGAGCGGGTCCTTTCGAAAGCCCCGGGCCCGCTTAGCCCCTTTAATCCCCTTAGAGATATTCGGGGTCCCGCGGGTAGCCTCGAGCCAGTTAAAGAATTTACGGACGGAAACGAGATAGGACGAAATGCTATAGGACGATAGGCCGGCGGCGGCCAGGTCCATTTTATAGTCTAGAATAGTTTGACGGGTAGGGCTCGTTATATTTCGCTCCCGGAGCCAGGTTAGGAATTTCCGTAAGCCCTTCGCGTAGCTCTCCCGGGAGTTTTCCTTTACGTCCTGGGCCCGAATAAATCCCGCTATGAGCTCTTCGAAGGATTGCCCCCGGACGATTGCCCCGCTAGCCCTTACCGGTAAATGCTCCATAAAGTCCACTATGAGTATAATAGGCCGGTTACTCTGCTTTGTCAAATATTATTATTGCTCTATATCGTTATCATGGGGGCGGCGGTTTCCATGCTGGTAAATGTTGGTATTTCGGGGGCCGTTTGATTTCAGGTTTTTTCAGGTGGCCCGGGCCCCCCCGGAAGTCCGGGGCTATGCGTAGAAAGCCCTGTAGCCCGGCCAGGGCGGGCGTAGAGCGGGCATTTAGCGATAAGGGCAGGGGGGCCGCTAGGGGGGTAGGGGGGATTTCGTTATAGGGGTAGAGGGCCCCGGGAGTTCGCCCGTAGATTAGCGTATTCATGCGTATTTTACGCGGGCCCATGAGAAAAGGGCCGGGGTCCGCCGTCTATCCTTTCGAGGCCCGGAGAATACCCCAAAGGCCCGGCGGCTCTGCCCCCCTTCGGAGCCCTGGGCCCGGGCCTCTATGTCCGTAAACGGAGAATACCGGAAATAGAAAGGGCCCCTTTTTAGGGCGGTCAAAGTCCCCGCCGATTTATCACTATTTCCCACTACTTTAGAGGGCCCCCGGCTATTGCTTTTTACAATGGCCCGCCGGCCCCCACTGCTATCACAGTTGAGCAGTGAACGGCCCCGGCCCTTTTTGTCGGAAATATCCGAATAATTATTTTCTCATTTAGCAGCATTACTGCTAACGGCTAATCGGCTTATTGACGGGTATTTTACCCGATGGCGGACTATCCCCCTTTTCCGTTTCTCTTCCGTTTGTTTAACGGAGAGCCGGCCTTTTAGGGACTGCAATAATTCCCGCCGGCTTGCCTGCTTTCGCTCTGTTATTTGCAGGAAGGAGCCCGGGCCTCTTTTCCATTACTTTTCCGTATTTTATTGGCGGCGGCTTAGGCACTTATAGGCACTTTGCCTAAACGAGCCCCGGGCCTTATTCGGTTTTTTTCGGATATTTTATCCAGGCCAGGCCGCCCGGGATTATGCTTATTCGCCGTTATTTTAACCTTATGCGGGCCCGCCTGCTCCCGCCTGTAGGTTGCCAGCTTTACCAGCTTTGCTGGTCAGCTCCCGGGCCGGTTAGTCAGGCTAGCTGACTAAATCCGGGGCCCCGCGTTAGGCTTTTCTTAGGGTATTTTAATCCAAGCCCGGCCCCCGCATTTAGAGTTACTGTCGTTTTACAGGTCCCGCCTTTCCAGTTAACTAGGGCTATGGTTTTTCTCATGCCCTCCCCGTTAGGATTGCTTTAAGGGCCTC
>Ga0209718_1005540_pt1 | contig 9936 bp, 7 predicted proteins | sample AD_JPNAS1_MetaG_FD_184420 | JGI IMG/M metagenome (GOLD analysis project Ga0209718, IMG submission 184420) | Active sludge microbial communities of municipal wastewater-treating anaerobic digesters from Japan - AD_JPNAS1_MetaG (SPAdes) (version 2) | ecosystem: Engineered > Bioreactor > Anaerobic >...
TCGTACCTCAGCTTGAAGCGGACAAGGTACGCGCTCACATAGACTCTCACATAGACGCTCACATACATTGCGGCGCCGTCTTTTCATACACAGATGACGCCGGACCCCTTGACGCACTGCGTCAGGCCTTTCGCGCCCTTAGCCTCAGCCTCGGTCTCGGCTCCCGCGTAGCTGGCGCTGAGTTTCTACATATGCGCCTGCTCGACCGCGACATCATCGAGGAAGCCAGCGGACATGATGGATCCGGTTGTTCACTGCGATTTCGCGATCTCGGACCGATAGCGGCACGCATGCGCGCAGTGAAAGGCTCGGATGAGCTTGCCGCCCTCAAGCGAGCGGCTCAGATCGTGGATACCGGAATCGCCGCCGCCGCTTCTGCCATTGCCCCAGGCATCACAGAGCGGGAGGTCGCAGCGGCAGTTGAACGTGCCATGCTTGCTGCCGGCGCCGACAGGGTCCCGTTCAATGCCGTGTTGGCCGGGGCTAACTCGGCACTCCCGCACGGCCAGACCAGCGACTACGAGATGCGCGAGGGCGACATGGTGATATGCGATATCGGCGCCACATACCGCGGCTATAACGGCGATATCACCCGCACCTTCGCTGTTGGCAAGCCCACGCCGGAGATGGCCCGGATTTACGGGGTTGTCTACGAGGCCAATCGTGCCGCCTGCCAGGCAGCGCGACCCGGAGTCACCGGAGAACAGCTCGACTCGGTTGCCCGAGACGTCATAGCCCGCGCCGGGTTTGGCGAGTATTTCACCCACCGCACCGGGCACGGGCTGGGGCTCGAGATACACGAGGAGCCGTATATCGTACAGGGCGCCGAAGAACCTCTTGAGGCAGGCATGGTGTTCACCATCGAACCAGGAATATACATTCCCGGCGTAGGCGGAGTACGCATCGAAGATGATCTTGCGCTCACCGACGACGGTTGCCTCGTGCTCACTGCGTTTCCGCGGGAACTGGCCTAACCCGGCTCAGTCCACGTATCCCGAGAACACCGCCCACTCCAGCATCAGCGACAGCTGGGGCAGGCTGATCTGAGCTTTGATTGCCATCTCTATGAGCACCTTGTCCTCCCACTCAGTGCGCATGCCGGCCGTCAAGCTCGTCCCGGGGGTGGGGTACACCGATTGCATGACTGCCGTTACGCGCGCAGCGGTCACCTGGAGGCCAAACGACTTGAGTTGCTTGTCGTTGATGTCGTCCACCGATACCTTGTGGCCCTTGATCATCTTGACGTCTTCAACGGGCAGCCAGTACCGCTGACCGCTGGGGGCGTACACCCACACAGCCTTACCCTTGTGCTCCGCGGCGGCGAATGTGACCCCCTCCGGCAGGTTCATCACGACCAGCCCGCTTTCAGTCCTGAGTTGGGTTGGCCGCTTGGTGACAGCGGCATCTATCTTTCGCTCCTTGGGCGGTTTCGGCCCCTTGGCCTTGGCGGTTTTCTTGGCGTCCGCCGCCGCCGAACCCACAGCGCATACTAGCGCCAGCGTCAGCAGTGCTATGAACATATGTACCCATATCCGTCTTCTCCTCAAAGAGACTCACTCCCCGGCTGCAATGTTTGGATCATCTCTACTACAGACGGGCGATGCCCCGGCAGTGTTCCACGCGCCGCGTATACCGGCACATATACGCTCTATTTGTCCGCGGGCGCGCCAAGGTACCGCCAAAGTCGCTCGGGATAGTTGGTGATTATCCCATCTACACCCGCCTCGATCAGATGTGCGAAAACCCAGTCGTCATCGGCCGTCCATGCGAACACGTCAAGGCCGCCGCTCTTGAGTATCCTGACGAGCTCGGTCGAAACCGCTCCCACGTTCAGCCCAGCGAAACTCGCGCCAACCTCGCGCGCCTGCTCGGCTATGCGTCGACCTCTGCCCGCGGGATCCAGAATCCAAGTATCACGGTATAGCACTCCAGCCGGCGTGTCGGGCAAGAGCCCATGCACAATCCGGACTGATTCGGCATCGAAGGACTGCAGCATGACGCTTGCTTCCATGCCGGCCTCGCGAATGGCCTGCGCCGCCTTCTCCTCAATGCCCCGCGCCTTGAGCTCGATGAGAAACAGCGCTCTTCCCTTGAAGGCGGCGAGAACCTCGTCCAGAGTGGGTATGCGCTCGCCGGCAAACCCAGGGCCCTTCCACACTCCCGCATCCAACATCTTAAGCTGCGCAAGCGTGAGATCGGCGACCGCACCCTGCGGATTGCCCCTGGCCGTCCGAGCCGTCGAAGAGTCGTGGATCACAATGAGGTTGCCGTCCTTACTGCCGTGCACATCCAGCTCGATCATGTCGACGCCGAACTTGACGGCCTGTTCAAAGGCTGCCATGGTGTTTTCCGGAGCAACTCCCGATGCACCGCGGTGCGCGATCACCAACGGGTGGATCGGTCCCGCGCTCGGCGTGATCGCCCGACCAGCGTTCGCCGGAGCAGTCGCGCAAAGAGCGACGACCACCATAAGCACCGTAACCAGCTTGTAGCCTCCAAATGGGCAGCCGCACATCCCTACTCCCCCTTGCTCCGTAGTACATCCCTGCGGTCTCGAGGATGACCGAGCACGCGTGCAGCCTGTCTCCTCTGTGACCAAATTGTACCACGAGCGTCAGTCAGCAGCAACACGGGAAGCGCCGCGCACGGTGGGCCTGGCCCAGGGCCGATCGCTGGAGGCAGGAGTAACACGACCAGACCAGAATACGTAGCAGCAATCGCAACGCAAGGAGGTGTCCCCGGATCCCATGGCCGACTGCATTTCATTCGAAGAGCTGCAGGCCCAGATGTTTGACCTCTTCTATGCGCGCGACCTGGCCGGAGCATTCGCTGTAGCTGAATCAGCATCTCGGCTCTACCCTGACAGGTTGCCCAAGACCGCTTACTGGAAAGCGTGCATCCTCAGCTCGATGGATCGAGCCGAGGAGGCCGTGTCCGCCCTGGCACAGGGATTGGCCAGGGGCGCATGGTGGAGTCCGATCATGCTGAGCAGGGACCCGGACCTCGAGGCAGCTCGAACCTTGCCGCAGATGGCCGAGGTGCTGGCTGAAACCGACCGACGCTGGCGAGCCGCACAGGTCCACTCCAAGCCGCAGACATTCATCCTCGATCCGCGAGACAGAACCGCCGCTCCAACCGGACATGACGGCGCACTCCCGCCTCTGATGCTCGCTCTCCATTGGTACACCGGGACCGGCCCAGAGTTCATCGAACGCTTCCGCTCCGCAGCCGACGACCTGGGGTTTCTGCTCGCCTCGGCTCAGTCGTCGCAGATGTGCGCCAAGGATCAGTACTGCTGGGACGACCAGGCGGAGGGCGAAGCCGAAGTCTCTGGAGCCCTTGCCAGCCTGCGTGCCTCGCATCGCTTCGATGCCGACCGCGTGATACTTGCCGGCGCGTCGCAAGGCGGTAGACTGGCAATCGCCATGTCGCTGGCGCTCCCGCTCTGCGGGTTCATTGCCGTGGTCCCGGCGGTTCGGGGTGTCGAGGAATTCGCCGCGCACGTGGAGTCGGCGGCCGAGCGCGGTGTGAAAGGATACATAATCGCCGGCGAGAAGGACTATTTCCTCGCCGGAACAGAGAAGCTTCAGCGTTTTCTGGACAGCAACGGGGTCTCCTGCCGCATCGAGGTGGTGGAAGGAATGGCGCACACGTTCCCTAAGGATTTCCCGGAACGCCTGGCACGCGCCGCACGTTTCGTCACAGACTGAAGCCGGGGCGACGACATGGCGGCACAGAGTGGTCCACGCGACCTGCTCCGTGCCGCCGCTGTATCGCCCATACCTGGATTTCGGAGTCTACGTAGGCTGCCGGGGCCTACTTGGGCCGCACAGCCTACTTGCCCACTGACTCGTTGTACCGAACGATCGCCGCGTCGATGACTGACGCAGCCGACTTCAGCGCATCCAGCGATTTGGCCTTGCCCAGCAGAACCTGCTCGATGGAGTCCTCTATGGTCTGGCGAGCCTGTGAGAACACGCCGAGCAACGCCCCCTGAGTCGCGCGGTTGCGCGGGGTGTCGCGCAGTTGCTGAACAGCCGTGGCGAACTGCGGGTACTTCTTGTGGTGCTCCTTCAGCTCAGGCAGATCGTAGGCGAGCTTGGTCACGGGAAAGTAGCCGGTGTTCATGTGCCAGAACGCCTGCTGCTTCGGCTCGGATGCCCACTTGATGAATTCCCAGGCAGCAACCTCCTCTTCAGATGGATGGCCGCCCATAAGCCATAGCGTTCCTCCACCCGGAATCACCCCGCCCTTGGCGTTCTTAGGACGAGGCAAGTATCCGGTACCCACATCGAATTGGCCCGCAACACCGGTGAGGATGGTGTTGAGCACGGCGGTTGAATCCAGAGTCATTGCCACCTGACCCGCAATGAATGCCTTCTGCGTATTGGCCGTTCCCTTTCCCAGGTTCAGCGAAATGCCTTCCTTGACCATGCTGTACCACCAGTCCAGAATGGCCGCGCCGTCCGGCACTGCAAACGCCGACGCCGTGGCGATACTGTCTCGGCCGTTGCCGTTGTTGGCGTACAGCACGTTGGACGTAGCGCAGAACTGCTCGAAGAACCAGCCGTAGATGGCGATTGAGGCGCCGTACTGAACGACCTTTCCGGACTTATCGATGATCGTGAGCTTACGCGCGCACTCCGCAAACTCGTCGAACGTGCGAGGCGGCTTGTCGGGATCGAGCCCGGCCTTACGGAACATGTCCTTGTTTATGTAGAGGAGCGGCGTCGAGATGTTGAAGGGCATCGAGTAGAGCTGGTCATTGATCGTGTAGTACGCAAGGATTCCCGGCTCAAACGCGTCAACATTGACACTATCCCGGTCGATGTATTTCTGAACCGGAACAGTGGCCTTGGTGTCGATCATGAATTTCGTTCCGATGTCGTAGATCTGCACAATGTGAGGTCTCGTCTTCATAGGAGCATTGGTCAGAATCATCGTTCGGAGTTTGTTCATGGAATCGTCATAGGACCCCTGATAAATACCTTCTACTTCGATGTCGGAATGGGTCTTGTTGAACTCCTCCACCAACCCGCGAATGGCCTCAGCTATCTTGCCGCTGAGCGAATACCAGAACACTACCTTAACCTTCTTGGGCGCCGCCATCCCAGTTGCCAGTGGCGCCATTAAGAGGGCCGCGACCAGAACGAGCACCAGAGTCCTTCTAGACATTACGCTATCCCTCCGTAGTCTGTGATCTCAGGTGTGCGCAGTTCACACACTGAGTCTCGCGCCCTGAGCGCCGCGGTACTACGCCAGGTGAACCCGCCTGGCCCTTGCCCCCGTGAACTTGAGCGGTTCAGCATTCCCTCCCCACGTACCTAGGTAGCGATCGCCAATTGACGGCCGCTGCAGCTGACCGTGGCCTGCGGCCTACGAACCGCATCAGCCCTTTATGGCGCCTGCGGTAAGCCCTTGGACAAGCTGGCGGTAGCCGAGCATCAACACGATGGTAGTAGGAATGAAGGCCATGACAACCCCAGCCATGGTGCTGTTCCATGCCACCGATTCATCCCACTGAAGCATTGCCAAGCCTATCTGGATTGTGCGCCGAGCGTTGCTGTTGGTGATGAGCAATGGCCATAGGTACTGGTTGTACACGGTCAGGAATCTGCGCACTGCCAGCGTGCCCAGAGCCGGACGGGCAAGCGGGATGACAACCCGTCGGAAGAAGCCAAAGTCGCTACACCCGTCGATACTGGCGGCATCCTTCAGGTCGTACGGTATTGTCAAGAACCACTGGCGCAACAGGAATATTCCGAACGCGTCCGCGAGAAAAGGCACTATCAGGCCCTGGAAGGTGTCAACCCAACCGAGCTTGTTGATGAGCATGTAGTTCGGCACTAGGGTTACCTCCCAGGGGATCATCATCGTGGACAGGATGACAAAGAACAGAGTGTCTCGGCCCCGAAACCGCAGAAACGTGAAGGCGTACGCAGCCAGACTGGACGTGACCAACTGGCCCAAGGTTACTCCCACGGATACCAGGAAGCTGTTCCGGATGAACAGGAATACTGGCGCCCGCCGTAGCGCCTCCCTGTAGCTCTCCCAGTATGGGCGGGCCGTGAAGAACTTGGGCGGGTACACGAGAGTCTCCGGCGCAGTAAACAGGCTCGTCGCAACGGCATAGTATATCGGGAAGACCACAACCACCGCCGCCACCGCAAGCAGCACGTATCTCAGCGCAGTGTTGAGGCGCCTTCTCATCGCCCACGTGCCCATCATTGATAGAAGACACTCCTTTCGAACCTTCTAAACTGCAGGAGCGTCAGAACTAGCACGATCAGGAACAACACAATTGCCTGCGCGCTTGCCAGGCCGAAGTTGTAGTTGAAGAAGGCCTCGCGGTAGAGCGAGTAGACCACAACTCTAGTAGCTCCAGCCGGACCGCCTTCAGTGAGTATATTGATGGGACCGAAAGACTGCAGAGCTGCAATGGTCGACGTGATCGTGATGAACATCAGCACCGGAGAGAGCATCGGTAGCGTGATCTTCCAGAACATCGCCCATGGCCCGGCGCCGTCAAGCCTCGCACTCTCATGAATCTCCGGCGGTATACTCTGGATTCCGCTCAGAAGGTGCAGCGTATCATAGCCCAGTTGCCGCCATAGGGTCACGATGGCCACCGACATCAAAGCCCATTTGGGATCGGTCAGCCAGTTGATGCCGCTCCCGCCCACGCGTCGCAGCAAGAAGTTGAAAACACCGGCATTGGGGCTGTAGAGCATCTTGAACATCACCGAACTGCTGGCCACGGCGATTCCTATGGGCGACGAGAACAACAGCCTGAACACCCCGATTCCGCGCAAGCCCCAGCTCGCCATCACCGCCAAGACCAGCGAGAGAACGATCTCCGGGACGACTGTCATCAACGCGTATTCCAACGTAATGATCAGACTTCTACCAAAGCCCTGGCTGAAGATCTGCCGGTACTGGGCAATGCCCGCAAACTCGTAGGGCCGGCCCAGCAAGTCAGTCTTGAAGGTGCTGAGGACGATGCTCCGCACGAGCGGGTAAAAGATGAAGACCCCAAATAGCACGAGCACAGGAGACAAGTACGCAATCCCTTGCAGGAAGCGTAAGAACTCACGACGAGTTCTGCTGATCCGCAGTACCTGCCGCGGCACGGCCATACCACCTTTCCCGCGTCAACTTAATGGAACAGCGAAGACAGAAAAAGAGAGGCATACGGAGGCAGCAGGTATCTAGCGCACCTGCAAGTCCCCGAACGGCCCCTCTCCATATCTCCCGCCGACTCCCATATTGACCTATTGCGCTCTTGGTGGCATTATTCGCCGCATATGGCAATATGCCTTTACCCGATTTTCCGATAAACTTCTTGAATTATCGATGCAGATTGGCAAAGACATGGGCCTACTGTACAGAGGGATCCGGGAGGGAAGTGACGGAGGTGAGCAGAAGCGAATCCCGGCGGTACGAATCATGGTACGCCACGGCTTCTGCAGCTGAGATACCAGACCAACCAGACCTGTCCATTCCGTGGCACCCCGCGGGTTCCGAGTAGGACAGAGCCCTGTCAAGTATCTGGTTGCGCGACTCTCTGCGCGACATGGCATGTGGCGGCAATACTCCGCCAAAAGGACCGTACACAGCACACGAGCCGCAAAAGCGGGCTGAGCGGGGCTTTGCGCGACCATATGGAATACCGTATGGTGTTCTCGCCGTCCTAGTGGAATACCGTACGGTCCTGAACGGTCGGGCGAAAGCGGAGGGCGTTCTGGGGGACCGCAGAGCTCACGATGGCGGTTCCCGGCGGCCCACTGTCGACTCGCTGTGTCCTTATAGCGGTTCTGACTGCGCGTTCGCTAATGGCCAATCGCCTGGAGAGGGGGAACTCCATCGCCGGTTGCGTTCAAGGACTCTTGTGTGTTCAGAACCTTAAGGTTTTCAGTACGGTCTCGCCAAAAGCCGTACGGAAAACCGACAGGTGATGAGATGTGCTGGTAATAGCTATGCGGATCACCGATGCGGTCCACCCTTGCCAGACGAACTGCAGAAGTCCTGGTGCGCAAGGCTGGAACTGAGCGCCGGGACTGGCATGCCCTCCATCGCAGTCGAGCCACAACGTGAGTCGTTGCGGCGCCGTACTGCTGATTCTGATGGTATGATTGAGAAAGACACAGTAAACTCGGTGGTCTCTTTCATCCGCCAGGACTGCATATGGAGAGATGGTACATGGAGAAATGGCAGCAAGCTTCGGGTGTTCGCGCCTCGCGCTTCCCTCGGGAGATCGTGTTCGCAAGGCCTTCCTCAACTGTCGCAATATCTGTGACAGGCCGACAGTGCGCGCTGGACTGCGCTCACTGCGGTCGGCACTATCTGACCGGAATGACGTCTGCGTCGCATGCTCTGGAAGTAGTACGAGATCGGCGGCCTAAGAGTGTGCTGCTAAGCGGCGGGTGCGATGTGACAGGGAAAGTGCCGCTCGGCGACTGGCCGCGGCGCATGGCGGAGTCGGCGCCCGGAGTGCGCGTCAACTGCCATGCCGGGCTCGTGTCGGATGCAGAAGCAGAGGAGATAGCGCGGTGGGCTGATGTTGTGTCTTTCGACGTTACGACAGACCAGCGTGTGATAAGCGAGGTCTACGGGCTGCCCAGGTCGCCCGAGGACTACATCGCGTCATATGTATCACTGGCGAAGCGCGTGCCAACTGTGCCCCACGTATGCATCGGCCTCGCAGGACCCTCGGAATCGTCGCCTGCGCAGCCGGAGATCGGCGCGCTTGAAGCCGTTCTGAACACCGTAACCTCGGGCGCCGCTCCAGTGCCCCCGGCAATCGTGTTCATCGTATTCATGCCCACTCCGCGGACGCGAATGGCGGATGTGGCGGCCCCGGGCCCTGGGCTGGTGCGCGATATCATCGCCGAGGCCAGGCTCATGTTCCCCAACACCCTCCTCAACCTGGGTTGCATGAGGCCCGGCGGCGCATACCGCGGGGTTGTGGACGTAATGGCGATCGACGCAGGCGTGAACCTGATCGTGCAGCCTGCATCCGAGGCCCTGGAACATGCCCGCGCGCTAGGGTTGGCCATAGTGGAAACCGACGAGTGCTGCGCGTTTCTGGGCGGCGCCGGTGCCAGTGCGTGAAGCGCCAGCCGGGGATGCGTCGCCGGACGCATCGACTGCGGCGAATGACTCACCTTCCTGGTCTTTTGTCGGGATGTGTCGATATCATCGACGCGTTTTCCCCGACATGTCGAAAATCTGGAGGTGGGTAGAAAGAGGCCTCGTGCCTTAGCCTTTGTGGCGCCGCGTCATCTGCCGGTCCTTTCGGGCCGGTGCCATCGTAGCCAGGCCGGCATAGCACTTGTGCCTCTTCCCCCCTCAGAACCCGGCGTGCAGGTTTTCCGCACCGGGCTCCCCAAGATCTCGCTGAGCAGGCTAGACTGCTCTATGGACCACCTGGGGTTGGGGTAGTTGAAACCACGCTTTCTTCACGAGGGCGTCCCATGGAAGTCGGTGTCGCTGGCTCCGCCGCCACAAGGACCGTGCCCACTGCCTGCGTACTTCGCCTAGGACGTATCCCAGCTTGGGGGTGCAGTGGTATAGCCCGAAGTACTGGTAGAATCCGCGCAGCATCGAGCTCAAATACTTCTGCTGGCTGCGCGGGCTCCAGTGCCTGTGCGCCTTCAGCCATTGCTTAACCCTGTCTAGGAACTTGCGTATGGCCTTCCTGCGTGGTATGCGGATCACCGCGAACCTCCCTTTTCGGTCCTTGCCGCATACGTGGGTGAAGCCGAGGAAGTCGAAGGCCTCAGCCTCCTTCCCGGCAAATCGCCCGAACCGCACTAGCCGTGTCTTCTCCTCCGCAAGCTCCAGTCCATGTTTTGCCATGCGCTTCTTGAGCACTCGATGAAACCGCTCGGCATCCTCCTTGTACTGAAAGCAGACTACGTAGTCGTCGGCAAAGCG
>Ga0209718_1005551_pt1 | contig 9925 bp, 9 predicted proteins | sample AD_JPNAS1_MetaG_FD_184420 | JGI IMG/M metagenome (GOLD analysis project Ga0209718, IMG submission 184420) | Active sludge microbial communities of municipal wastewater-treating anaerobic digesters from Japan - AD_JPNAS1_MetaG (SPAdes) (version 2) | ecosystem: Engineered > Bioreactor > Anaerobic >...
CTGAAATAGCACCTGTTAGTGTTGCAAATACAATACATGCAATAAACAACCATGCTGGGAAAGCAGGTTGTAAAAACCCATACCCTACACTTTCAATTATCTTACCTCCTAAGAAACTTAAAGCTACTCCAAAAATCACTCCTAAAACTCCTGCAATAAATCCTAAAAATGAACTTTCAAACAAAAATATAGCAAAGATTTCAGAATCTTTAGCTCCTATTGACTTCATTACTCCTATTTCTTTAACCCTCTCCAAAACAGAAGTTATCATAGTATTTGCAGTATTAATAGCTGAAACAAAAACAGAAATCAAAGCAATCAAAACTATAAACCAAATAACAATATCCAAAGCAGTTGAATAAGATTCAATCATATCATCAAAAGATTGGACAAAAAAATCTTCTTTACCCTGATCTTGTCCTCTTTCTTTTCTTAAATTTTTTTCAATATCTTTGACAACTCTATCAATATTCTTCGTATCAACTTTAGCTATAATCCAATTATATGAAAGACTAGAATTAGAATATAATTCCTCCATAAAATCATTGGTTACATAAATCTGAGAATCATCTGGAGCATTTCCTACAGACGCATAAAAACCAATAACCTTAACCTTTCTTCCATTCAAAATAATATTATCATTTAATTCATAAGGTTTAGAGAATATTTTATTAGGTAAAAGATAATTATAACCTAAAACTACTCCTCTATCTCCTGGTTGCAATTCTCTACCAGTATAAACATTCAAAGTAAAAACATCACTCATCAAAGGTTTTTTGGGGTCATAACCTAATATAGAAACATATTTTTTAACTCCACTTTTTTCAATTTCAGCATTTTTAAGATAAACTCCAGTTGCAGAATAAACTCCAGAAGTAGATTCAACAACACGCACCTCATCTTCTGAAAATGCAAAAGCACCATCCATACCTCCACCAAAACCTTTTGGTTGAATTAAAACTTTATTTGCAGAAGAAGCACTTGACATTTCTTCAATATAATTAAACAACCCCATACCAAAACTAACAAAAATAAATATTGTTGTTATTCCTACAAGTATTGAAATTACTGTAAATGCACTTCTTGTCTTTCTTTGCTTTATATTTCTTAAAGAATAATTAATTAATTCTCTTGATATCATTTTATCCTCTCAATGCCTCAACTGGATTTTGTTTAGCTGCTCTCATAGCAGGAAGAATTCCTGCAATTGCTCCTATTAAAAAACTCCCCAATAAAGCAAAAAATATAAGATAAATGCTTATCTGGGGTTGAATTTCTGCCCCAATAAAATTATTTATTCCTATAATACCAAAATATCCAAGGACTACTCCAAAAATAACTCCTATTGCACCCCCAATTAATCCTAAAACACCAGACTCAATAAAGAATTGCATGAATATCTGACGATTTGTTGCACCAATAGCTTTCATTATTCCAATTTCTTTTCTTCTTTCAAGAACAGATGTAGTCATAGTATTGATTATTCCAATAGCTCCAACAAAAATAGAAATAGAAGCAACAATAATAATGAATATAGTAATTGCATTTAAAATACTATTAACTTGTTCTAAAGAAGCTTCTGGAGTAGAAACAGTAAAATCCTCTTCACCAACCTTAACATCTCTCAATCTTCTAAGTAATTTCTCAATATCTTCTTTAGTTTTATCTATCTCTTTTTTATCTCTTGGGAGAACATTAATAAAATCCCATTCTTCAATAGAACCATATAAACTCTCTATATCACGTTCATTCATAAAAACAATATTATCAAAAATAAAACTTCCTTTTTTCTCTACAATCCCCACAACTTCAAAATCTCTTCCTTGAATATTAACTTTATTTCCAGGAACAATCTCTCTACCTAAACCAACCTTATTTGCATAAAAGTTATACCCTAATAAAATCTTTCCTGAATCTGAATCTTTTAATAATCTACCTACAGCAGTTTTTGCTTCAATTTGTTGATAAAGAATATCTCTATCTTTTCCAGAAGGAATATTTGTTGCATATCCAAAAACAACTTTATTATTAAATTCAATTTTTCCTGCAACTATAACTCTTCCTACTGCAGCTTTAACACTACTAAGTTTTTCTATTTCCTGTAAATCCCTTTGAGTAAGAGGATTAACCTGTCCTGAACCAGGATGCCCAAAACCATTCCCAGCCCCTTCAATAGTTATTAATTCAGTTGATGAAACTCCAAACTGAGAACCTACAGCCAACTTAAGCCCATTACTAAGTGTAATTAAAGAAACAACTGCAAAAATACCTATACAAATACCTAAAAGAGTAAGATAACTCCTTATACCCTTCTTTCTCAAATTTCTATATGCAAGAATAAAATAATTCATTTTACTTCTTCCTTTCTTTAGTAACTCTTTCTATCTTTCCATCTTTAAGCCAGTAAATAGTATGTGCATATTTCTTAGCTAATTCAGGAGAGTGTGTTACAAATACAATTGTTCTTCCTTCTTTATTCAATTCAGTAAGAAAATCCATCACTTTCAATCCTGTTTTAGTGTCTAAATTACCTGTAGGCTCATCTGCAAGAATAACTTCAGGGTCATTAGCTAAAGCTCTTGCAATTGCAACTCTCTGTTGCTGTCCTCCTGAAATCTGATTAGGATAATGCTCTCTCCTGTCTAATAAATCAAGTCTACGTAAAATCTTTTCTGCTTTTTCTTCTCTCTCATACTGCGGAACTCCCTGCAAAGCCATAGGCAACACAACATTCTCAAAAACAGTGAGTGTTGGTATGAGATTAAATTGCTGAAAAATAAACCCAATATTCTTTCCTCTTACCTGAGCCAGTTCAGATTCATTTAAAGAAGAAATATCTTCCCCATCAAGAAAAATATGCCCTTTTGTTGGCATATCCAAACTTCCAACAAGATTCATAGCAGTTGATTTGCCTGAACCAGAAGGACCCATAACTGCAACAAAATCACCTCTCTTAATATCAATACTTACACCATCCACTGCTTTAACAACACTCTCTCCCATTTCATAATATTTGGCAACATTATTGAGGCGAATAAATGCTTTATCAGAATCTATCTCTTTTTTCATAAGTAAAAAATAAAAATATCATTAATAAACTTTACCAAGCAAATAATAACCAAAAAGTTTATAACAAGCAAAAGTACAAAAATTGTATGGCAAAAAAATCACTCAAAATTATAACTCTCTTAGCCCTAATGGCAATACCACAATCAATAAGTATAAATGAGAGTTATTCTCCAAAATTAAGAAAACTAGAAGATGTAGAGAAAGAAGAAGTAGCTAAAAAAGAAATTGCAAAAAAAAGATATGATTTAATTGAAATAAATGAAACAATAGAATCAATTGAAAGAAAAAGGGATTTTATATTAATGCGACTAAATGAAAAAAACACTATAGATAGTATGAAAAATGAATATAATAAAAGGTTAAATAAAATAAATGAAGAATTAAAAGAATATTATTCAAGAAGAATCCAATATAAAAATTAATTGAAAAATAATCACTGTCTTGATTTTATAAAATCTTTAAGCAAACGAAATACTTCTTTTTGTTTATTAGGTAAGAAATTAATTGAACCTGCATTATTATGCCCCCCTCCCTCTACAAATGCTTCAGGAATTTTCTGATTAAGATATTTAATAAATTCATGAACTGAAAAATTGGATTCATTTGTAGCCCTTATTGTCATTGCAGATTCCATAATTCCAACAGTAATTAAATTTGAAATTCCTTTCTCAATCTGAAGAGAATCATGCAACATTCCAACAATCCTTCCTGGTTTAGGGAAAAATCCAAATCCTGGAAAAAATTCTTCAAAATGTAAAAATTGAAGATGTAATTTACCAAACTTATCTAATTTAACATTTGCTTTCCCAATCTCAAATCCTTTTTCATCTAGTTCTCTTATATATGGTGCCATTAATTCAACTAATTGTTTCTGTTTAATTCTAGGCTCACCAAATAAAACTTCAATATATTCTCTTGCTTCCATAAACTTAAGTTTAGAAGAAACATAATCAATAACAAGAGAAATATCTGAAAGTAATTTTTTTGTATACCCTTGAGAAGAAGCTATTTTCATATATTCATCCATTAATTCTGGATTTGCAATATCAATTCTGTCTGCAAAACCTGCCAAAGCAGGTATCTGTTCGATATTTTTAACTTCTGGGTTTACAAACCTAGCAAATTCTGCACATAGCATTCCTGCAGAAAAATGTGAACCCTCTTCACCAACTAAAAAAGGATTTATATGAGTTAAAACTTCACTTGAAATAGCATCATGATTAAAATAATGATGGTCTATAACAATAAAATCTGCTCCATGAACCTTTCCATGTTTTATTGCCATTAAATCTTCAGGAGAAGAACCATTATCTGCAATTATAATCAAAGGCATTTTATTAGAATGCTTTGCAACATTTCTTAAAGAATTTGCCATATCTCTTATTGAATCGTCTATTTCATAGAATGGAGCAGCACAGGGAGCTCTTGTAAAAAATTCCCATGCAGCTTTTTCAGAACTATGCTGTTTCTCAATTAAAGGTAAAATAGCTCTCTCAAGAGCAAAACCTGAACTATATCCATCTGTATCATTATGATGCCTTACAATTATAGGCCTATCTTGTATTATTGCAAGCCTTATTTGAGTAGCAGCCTCAATAAATTTATTTTTAAGTTTGTTAAGAATAGCACTCTCAACAATAAAAGCAGGAGGAGTAACTCTAGCCCTTTCTTTTTCAATCTCTCTCATTTTATCCAAAAAAATCTTTTTGTTAAATTCATCTAATATTCCAATAGATTTTATTTCCCCTTCTATTTCTCCCTGAAACTCCCCTATCTCAACCGTAGCTCTTACAATCATCCCCTCAACTATCTCTGGATATGCTCTAACTCCAGGTTTAATAAATCCTTTAAGAGAAAAATTTCCAGTTCCATCTGAAATAACAAAAACAGTAGGCCCCCCTGTCTGCACAATCTTGTTAACATATCCAGTTAAAGAAACTGTTTCTTTAACTCCAGTTATCTCAGATATACTCCTTTCAACAGGTTTAACAGAAGAAACTTTATTTCTAACAAATCTTGTTCTAGAATTAAAGTTATTTTGTAATCGTTTTTTATAATTCTGTTTTATATTCTTTTTTGACTTACTCATAATAAATTAAATCCTTTTATTACCTTTAATAAAAGAAATTAATAATATATTGTTTAAAAAACTTCTGGGTATATAAATAAGTATAAAACGAATGATTTAAAAACCATTTCGCAATCTAAATATCATGCCATTCAAAATAAATATTGGAACAAAACAAGGAAAAACCTACAAGTTGGAAACAGAATCAGAAGCACTAGTAGGAAAAGCCCTAGGAGAAATTATCAAAGGTAAGGATATTTCCCCTTCTCTTGATGGTTATGAATTTGAAATAACAGGAACAAGTGATAAATCAGGGTTTACTTCAATGAAGGATGTAGAAGGTATAGGACTCAAAAAAATGCTCTTAGGATATGGAAAAGGTATGCACAAACGTCCAAAAAGAGAAGGAAAAAGAAAAAGATCAAATCCAACACCAAGGGGATTAAGATTAAGAAAAACTGTACGTGGAAAAATCATTTCAAATGCAATAGTTCAAATAAACTTGAAACCAACAAAAGAAGGTCCAAAAAAGCTTTCTGAAATTTTCCAGGAACAGAATAAATCTGAAGCTCCTGTTGAAAAAAACTAAACTCTTAAAAACTCTTTCTCCAATTGAATTATATGGCAAAATCAGAAAATATTCCAGAAATAAATGTAGGTATAGTTGGACATATAGACCATGGGAAAACAACTCTACTAAGTAGAATAACAGGAAAATTCACAGATACACATTCTGAAGAACTTAAAAGAGGTATTACAATAAAAATAGGATATTCTGAAATGACTATCTATAAAGATTCAGAAGGAAAGTACAATACAACAAAAGGAACACCTCAAAGATATATTTCATTCATTGATGCTCCTGGACATGAAATGCTCATGGCAAATATGCTTTCAGGTGCAGCAACAATGGATGCAGCATTACTTATAATAGCTGCAAATGAAGGAATAAAACCCCAAACAAGAGAACATTTTACTGCTTTGCAAGCTAAAGGAATAAATAATATAATTATAATACAAAACAAAATAGATTTAGTTTCAAAAGAAAAAGCAATTGAAAATTACAAAAAGATAAAAGAATTTGTAAAGGGAACAATAGCTGAAAACTCTCCAATAATTCCTGTATCTGCTCAACAAAATATAAACATTGATAAAATACTTCAAGAACTTTGCAATTTAGAAATTCCTAAAAGAGATGAAGAATCAAAGCCAATCTTGCTTGTTGCCAGGAGTTTTGATATCAACAAACCTGGAACAGAAATATCAAAATTAAGAGGAGGGGTATTAGGAGGAATATTAAAAAAAGGAAAACTAAAAGTAGGAGATGAAATAGAAATAAAACCAGGATTAAATTTCAAGAAAAACAATCAAACAGTTTATCAAACCCTTACAACAAAAATACTTTCAATATATAAAGGAAAAGAATCAATAAAAGAAGTCTCTCCTGGAGCAAGTATTGCTTTGGAAACTTCTCTTGACCCTTCACTTACAAAAGCAGATTCTTTAAATGGATGTGTAATCTCACTAAAAGGAACACTTCCTGAAATAACTCACAAAATCTCAATAAAAACAAAATTATTCGAAGAAGTTATTGGAACAGAACAAAGAGAAAAAGTAGAACCATTAAAAAACAAAGAAGTTTTGATGCTTTCTGTTAACACAACTATAACTGTTGGGATAATAGAAAAAATATCCAAAGAAACAATAGATGTTTCATTAAATATTCCAATAATTGCATTAAAAAAAGACAATGTAGGAATTGCAAGAAACTTAAACAATCACTGGAGATTAATTGGATTTGGTGAAATTATTTAATCTTCTTTAAGCTTTAAGGTTCCAAAAGTTTTGAATCCATAAAAGTATTTATAAAGAATAATTCATTATATTAAATATGAGAAAAAAATTTGTAATAATAGTATTAACAGTTTTTCTAATTGCATCAATGGGGTTTATTATTGCAAAAGAAAAAATAAGTACTAATGTAAAAGATGAATTAATTGCCTGTACAATGGATGTTAAAATGTGTCCTGATGGTTCTTATGTAGGAAGAATTGCTCCAGATTGTGAATTTGCTCCATGCCCTGAAGAAAATAAAGAAAAAATTTCATGTAAAGACCTATATTGGATAGATAACACAAATAAAGAATGTTCTCAAAAACAATTCTGTGGAGCATTTATGTATTATGGGCTATACACTTTTGAAACAAAAGAAGAATGCTTGAAATTTCTAGAAGATGATGGAGAATTAATAGGAGCATCATGTGGAACAGTAACTCCAGGCTATCAAAATCAATGTTGCATAAGAAAAGGATATGAAGGATGGGATGAGCAGGAATTCAAATGCATTGGTGAAAAGAATAGAGAAAATAAAAGAGAGAGAATAAGATTACAAGATGGTTCTACTCAAAATGAAATAGAATGTCCAGAAGGATGTGTTTGTTCTGGTTCAAATGTCAAATGTTCTTTTGAAAACGGAACAAGAGTAATGACTGTCCACGCAGGTAATTCTGGAAATACAATAATACAAATAAAAAACATAAATGCTTCAACAAATGTTACACTCTACAAACAAAATGAAAAAGTATATGGAACATTCAAAGACAATGAAACAAAAGAAATAGTTCTTCCAGACCAAATTATGAAAAAATTAAAAGAAAGAAAACAAAAAAGACTTCGTCTATATAATGAATCAATTGAATTAGATGAAAATGGATATTATCATGTTGAAATGAAAAAGAAATCAAGATTATTCTTGTTAGTTCCTGTAAGAGAACATGTACGTGCAGAAGTTAATGCTGAAACAGGTGAGATAGTTAAAATAAGAAATCCGTGGTGGGGATTTTTAGCAAAAGATATCAAAGAAGACATAGAAATTGAAGATTAAATACCCTAAAACTTTATAATCTTCTTTATTTTTTACAACTAATGATAGTTTATTCGCATTCAAGATTATCAACATTTGAGCAATGTCCATTAAAATATAAATTAAGATATATTGACAAGATAAAACCTGAAATTGAAAAAACAATAGAAGCTCATCTTGGAAGTTCAGTACATGATACTCTTGAATGGATTTATAATTCAGTTAAAGAAAATTCTGAAAAATCACCTACACTAGATGAAATAATAAATCACTACATTAAAATTTGGAAAAAAGATTTAACACAAAATATTTTAATAGTCAAAAAACAATTAACTCAAGCAGATTATTTTAATAAAGGGATACAATTTCTTGCAGATTATTATCAAGAATATTATCCATTCAAAGATGGAACAATTGAATGTGAAAAAGAAATAACAATAAAATTAGATGAAAACACTCAAATAAAAGGATTCATTGATAGATTAGTTTACGACTTAGAAAATAACCGTTATGAAATACATGATTACAAAACAGCAGGAACTTTGCCTTCACAAGAAAAAATGGACCAAGACAGGCAACTTGCATTATATTCAATAGCAATAAAAGAACTATATGGACAAGACAAAGAAGTTCTTTTAGTCTGGCACTACCTTGCATACAACCATAAAATAATTTCTAAAAGAACAAGAGAACAACTTGAGAATCTAAAAGAAGAAACAAAAAGCCTCATAAAAGATATCCAAAATACAAAAGTATTTCTACCAAATAAATCAATACTCTGTGAATGGTGTGAATATAAATCAATTTGTCCTGAATGGAATTTTGAAATACAAGAAAAAGTATCAGAAAAAATTCTATCTAAAAGAATAAATCCATTTCCAGAATTCAAAGAAGATAAAGAAAGAGAAAAAATGGATATATGGGACTAGCGATAATAATACCTGCAAAAAATGAAGAAAAAACCATTTCTTATTTGTTGTCTTCAATAAAAGAGCAATCAATACAAGACATTAAAATAATTGTATCAGATGCAAATTCCAAAGATAAAACAAAAGAAATAGCAAAAAAGTATGGATGTGAAATCGTTGAAGGGGGGAAGCCTGGAAAAGGGAGAAATAAAGGAATTGAAAATGCAATAAAACAAGGATTTAAACTATGTATGGTAATAGATGCAGATGCTATACTCCCTTCTAAATATTTTATTGAGCAATCCCTCAAAGAGTTTAAAGAAAGAAAATTAGACCTTGCAGGAACATTGCAAAAACCATTTGACACAAAGAAAAAAATAGAATTAAAAAATACAATAAAAACCTGCAAGCCTTCAAAACACCTTGGATATATCTTAATATATAGTTTAACCAACTTTTTTTTAAGATTATTTGAAAATACAAAAAATCCAAAGATGGGAAATGGAATATTCATTAAAACAAAAATATACAAAAAAGTGGGAGGATTTGATGAAACTATTGAATTTGGAGAAGATTCTAGATATGCAAAATACATAGTAAAAAAAGGATATAAATTTGGTATTTTAAAAAAACCTAAGAAAATATTTACTTCTCCAAGAAGATTTGAAGAACACGGTTTTTGGAAGATGGTTTTTCTGTATATTTATCTTGATATAAAACTATTATTAGGACATAAATTTAAAATAGGAGGAAAATTAAAATATTTCAATAAAAATGAGGATAACTAAAGAAACAATAAATTTTAACAAAGAGATACTATTTGGAGAATTAGGAGCAATAGTTGGGATACAAATATCAGGTAATTTGTTTTATAAACTAGATATTTCTGCAGATTTACTTTCATACTTAATAGTTCTAGGAGCAATGATAGGAGCTTCTCTGTTCTGGTTTGCAATGAGATTATATGATAAAACCAGAAAACAGAAATATTCAGAAAAAAATATAATTGAAGACATA
>Ga0209718_1005559_pt1 | contig 9920 bp, 2 predicted proteins | sample AD_JPNAS1_MetaG_FD_184420 | JGI IMG/M metagenome (GOLD analysis project Ga0209718, IMG submission 184420) | Active sludge microbial communities of municipal wastewater-treating anaerobic digesters from Japan - AD_JPNAS1_MetaG (SPAdes) (version 2) | ecosystem: Engineered > Bioreactor > Anaerobic >...
GAGGAAGCAGCGCCAGGCCCTTTAGGAAGTCTTGCAGCGCCAGGTAGGCCGGTAGAACCGACACCTATCACACCTGCTCCTCCAGTGCCAGCACTTGGTAATATTCCTGAAGTTCCTTATGAGAATCCTGCGGTTCCTCCGCTTCAGTATAATCCACAGCCGGTGACTCCTGCTGTTCCAGTCGAGGCACTTACCTTAGAACAAGGTAACGGTTCGCTAATTCCAGCGACAGCCACAGCTGTCCCAGCAGTGCCGTTATCTTCCCTACCACCAACTCCTGCCGCAGCTCCGACTGCAGTTAGCCCACCTCAGTTGCCGGCTGTGGATTTAGCTTCAGTTCAGCTTGCAAACAACTTGAACAGTCCTGTTGAGGCAGCATCAAGTGGGCAGGGGGCTAGTGGATTTTTTTCTAATATAGGAAGGGCTCTAGCTGATCCGAACATTCAGTATATGATGGCCAGCATGGGAGCTGCTCTTAGTCCTCCAGGGAGTCCTGCGGAGCGTCTGGGAACTGCGACAGCTGGGCTTGCGCAGAATAGGATCTATGCAGATGCACTGGCTAGTGGACAGCCAGCTCCTTTTCTTAATCCAGAAGCTCAGACGGCCGTGCAGAAGCTAGGGCTGGATAGAGAGAATCTGGAGCTGAATCGGCAGCTGTTGGGGGTGAGAAGCAAGGTGGCGCAGGCGGAGCTAGAGCGGGCGTTGAATCCAGAGCCTGTGAAGTTGCAGCAAGTAGACCTTGGAAATAAAATTGGAATGGTTGATCCAATAACTGGCCAAATTCGGGCAGAGTTTCCAGTTGTCCGAGGTCCTGAAGTTCGGTTGGCTGGTGATGGTAGAATTGCTATCTTTGATCCAGCAAATCCAGCTGACGTGCAGTATATTGGGGAACCGAAGGCAGAGACAAGTGATAGTATAATTCAGAAAGGCCGGCTTCTGAGTCAGATTAAGAGTATCGTAGATCCTAGCCTTTCTTCTATGACGAGCCTTGCAGGTAAGCCCACAGTTGGGGCTGATGGAAAACTAAATTTCTCTCGAGTTCCAGCTCCAGAAGTGTTGAATCAGCTGAGACTGCAAGAGTATATAAAGCAGGCGCAGCAGATGGCACAGACTGATCCAGCAAATGCAGCTCTTCTTATGGAGCTTATCGAGCAGTTCCAGGCAGGTCTTGGCGGGGCCGAACAGCCAAGTGGGTTTGAGTTAGATGAAGAGGCAGCTAGAGAGTTACTGAAAGGGTTCTAAGAAATGGCAAAGCAGTTCATTCCGTTCGATCAGCTCCAGCAAAGTCAGGCCTGGAAAGAGATTCCTGCTGAGCAGAAGCCGGTGAAGGCTAGAGGATACTTTGATAAGTATCTAGCCCCAGTGATTCCTGAGGATCAAAGGGAACAGAAGTGGGAAGGCTTCCGGAAGAAGTATGGAATAGGTGAGCCTAATGAAATAGTGGAGACCGAGGCCCGGCCTAGGACCATTATGATCCATGTGCAAGATGAAGATGAGGCTGGTTTTCTTGAGAAGAATGTGAATGCTGCTAAGAGGGGACTTCTCGGTTTCGAGAGCTCAGTTCATGTAGCTAGGGCACTTCTTGGAGATGAGAGTGCTTTCGATAGTATTGCAGAGACTCAAAAGAAAATTAACCAGATTCCTATTTCTAAGGAACAGCAAGAGTTCTTTGCTCCTGGTGGGCTTGGAAGACTTTGGGATCAATTTAAGGAAAGTCCTTTCAAGACTTCCAATATTATTGGAAGTCTGGCAACTCAGTTTGCAGTAGAGAGTGCTGGGCAGTTTCTACCAACAGTTCCCGCGAGCTTAGGAACTGCAGGTCTTGGGGCAGCCGCGGGAAGTGCAATTCCAGGTGTAGGGACCGCTGCTGGTGGTCTATTAGGCTTTGCTGGTGGAACTGGTCTTAGCTCTGCAGCTATTGAGTATACAAGCCAGATTATTGGATCCTTAAAAGAAGCTGGAATCAATGTGGAAGATTCGGCTGCTTTGAAAGCTGCGTTCGCGAATGAAGAGTTGATGGGGCCGATTAAGGAGCAGGCAGCTATTAAGGCTGGGGTGGTAGGAGCTGGGGATGCTTTTCTGACAGCCTTTGGTGGGCGTGTAGTTACTGCGCCTGCTAGAAAGGCTACGAGTAAAGTTACGAGTGAAGCCTTAGCAAAAGGGGTGACTCCAAGTCTGGCGAAGAAACTTGGATCTGAGGCAGCTAAGGAGACACTGAAAGGAATGGGGAAGGGAGAGCTTGCAGCTAGAGGAGCAGCTGAGCTAGGGATTCAGGCAACAGGTGGGGCTGGATTCGAGGCGGCAAGTCAGGTTTTATCTGGACAGGAGTTTTCAGGCGCGGAGACTTTAGCGGAAGGTCTAGGAGAGCTTGTTCCTGGAGGGGTTAATATTGCTGTAGGTGCTGTTGGAAGAAGTGGAGTTGCTCCTAGTAAGCCTATTGCTCCGGCAGCTATTACAACTGAGGATAGAATCCAGACTCCAGTTGAACCTGTTCCTATTGTTAGGAATGGAATTACTTACAAGAGTTTCAAGCAAGAAGTTGTAGTTGAAGCTAGGAATAAACTTATCCAGCAAATGCACGATTCTTTTGATGCTAAGATAGGAAGGAAGGAGGTAGATGCACTTATTGATCTAATTGATGGTCGGGCTGTAGCATTCAGTCAAAGGTATGGACATACTCCTGAGACTTATTGGTTTACCAGATTCTCGAAGTTTGAGATGCAGGATGGGAAACCTACAGTTAAGTTGGGAGATGTTAGTGAGTTTTTGCAAGAAGTTCATCATGGGACTCCTTATACCTTTGCGCCGGAAGAAGGCTTTCCTCACGGGCGTTTTCGTTTAGATAAGATTGGGTCGGGGGAAGGAGCTCAGGCCTTTGGCTGGGGGATATACTTTGCGGATCGGGAGGGGGTGGCGAGGAGTTATAGGGATGTTACAAGTAGAGACAAATCCTCAGAGACTAAAGATAATAGCTCTCTCTATAAGCTCGAACTCCCCGATGACATCCAGCCTTTCTTGCTGAAGTGGGATGAGCCGTTGAGTCAGCAGACGCCGGAGGTGCAAGATGCGCTGGAAAAAGCAGTTTCTACTATCGGAGACTATGTCAACAAGGATATGTTTCCAGATGGATTGCAAAACTTAACAGGAGAACAAATATATAAAAAGCTAACTCTTCTTGAGCATAGAAGGATGAAAGATCCAAATGTAGAAGGAGGAATGCTCCCTTACTACTATGCACCAGGATCTTTTATGGGAGATAGAGGATCTAAGATTGCTTCTTCTATTTTAGCGGAAGCTGGCATTCTCGGGAATAAGTATTACGATGCGGCTAGCCGGTTTGAATATGAAGTAGTCACAACTGAGAATGGAAGGTATGCGGTCGCTAAAGTAAGTGGGCCTCTTGGATATGGGGGTAGAGTAAACTGGAATCAAGATTTTGCTACGAGAGAAGAAGCTCAGGCTGAGGCAGATAGACTTCAGAGAGAGGGTAAGAGGACCTACAATTATGTCATCTGGGACCAGCCTACACTAGACCGAATCGTTCTCCTGGAACGGAATGGTGAAAAGCTGGATGCGATGCGGAAAGCGGAAGCAAAGAAACAGATTGATGATCTCTTCCAGACCACGACTGCAGCCCCACCTTTTCGGGCAGCTCAGATAGCTTCGGAGAATTTTCGGAGGTGGTTTAGGAATTCTGTTCTGAGGGATGACAGAGGAGAGCCAATTATACTGTTTCATGGGACTACTGCTGGAAGAGACTTTACTGTATTCAATACTGTTTCAGTCCTACAGTTAGGTGCTCATGTTGGACCTTATGACCAAGCTAATGAGTTTGGGAATTATATATCATCTCGTGAACCTGGGAGGGTTTACCCTCTCTACGTCCGAATCGAGAATCCACTTCGATTGATGGATAAAGGAGCATGGAGAGTTAAAGATGTAGTTCCTCAACTTCTAGAAAAGGGGCTTATAGATAACGATCGAGCCCAGATAATTTATGATACCTATAGAGACTTTGATTACCCTTCTGATGCTACTAAGTATCTTCAAAATGTAATCAGGGGTCTTGGTTTTGATGGGGTAGTTTACTTAAATCGAATTGAGGGAGTAGGACCGAGAACAGAAGGACAGGACCTAATATCTATTGATCAAGTTTCAGACGCTAGATTCAAAGAGGTATATCCAGAAGCTAAAGACGCCTATATAGTCTTTGATCCAACCCAGCTAAAGTCAGCCATCGCTAACACTGGCGAGTTCTCTAACGAAAATACATCTATTCTTCATCAAGCTTCCCAGGCTGCCATCAAAGGCAAGGTCCGTTTTGATAAAGACGGGCGGGCGATCATTACAGCCTTCCAATCAGCAGACATCTCTACCCTTCTTCATGAACTCGGGCATGTCTTCCGCCGAGATCTTGAAGGGGATGATCTTGCAATAGTTGAGAAGTGGGCCGGCGTTAAGGATCACGTCTGGACAAGGAAAGCAGAAGAGAAGTTTGCTCGGGCCTTTGAGAGATACCTCAGAAGAGGCAAGAGCCCGACTCCATCTCTTGATAGAATCTTCCGGTATTTCAAAGAGTGGCTCTCGAATATCTATAAGAAGATTCGAGGGTCTGAGATTGATGTCCGAGTTCCTGAGGAGATTTCAAAGGTCTTTGATAATCTTCTACGGAATGATATGGACTTCGTAATTCGGCAGAGACAAGAGATAGAAGCTAGAAAGCTGGGAAGGCTCCAGAAAGCCTGGCGTAGATTTGTCGCTACAGTTGACGTAGAGACCCCATGGATTCAGAGAGGCGCACCGGAGACTGGATTCCAGATTAAGAACTATTCCTCGAACCGAGAGTTTGAGGAAACCAAAGGTCTGGAAGTGATGACTAAGATCCGAGACGCCGCTATGCGGGCGAAGCTTACGAGAGAAGAATGGAACCAGATTCCCTTTCTTGCGGAAGCCCAAGAGGCTCAGGAAACTCTTAGCCCTAGGGATAAGGAACGCTTTGGGCCGATCCTTAAACTTTGGTCAGACTACCGTGAAGAGGCGTTCCAGAGACTACAAGCCGAAGGCGGTATTCAGGAACGCTTTACTGAGAAGATCATGAGACTTCTGAGAACTGAACTTCTAGAAGCTGAACGCCTTGGAGATACTAAGACTGTTCAGGAACTGAAGGATGCTCTTGAAGTCGCTCAGAAGACTGAGTTCGTGCATATTCCAGTCGCTGCGATCTTTGAGAAGATGGTGGAAGAGAACAAGACTGAGATGCTTCGGCGAAGCCTGGCGTTACAGGTGGATAAGAATAGAAAGACCATCCGCCTGGCTGACTTCGTGAAGCCTGGGGAGATAGACATCTATGACGTAATTGGTAGCTACATGCAGCGAATGGGCAGGGATATGAGCCTTCTCAAGATTGTGAATGCTGCTAAGGCTGAGAAGCTGGCGGTCCCTGCGAGCGTGGCCCCGAATGAATACTATGCGGGCTCGAAGGTATCTAGTGTGCTAAAGCACTGGGCGCTAGACCCAATGCTGCATAAGTATTTGGAAGAGCTAACTACTGTCAAGCACCCTAGCTGGTTTGATAATGCTCTCTCTATGATCAAGATGATGAGCTTTTATAATCCTATCTTTCTTCCAATGCTTGACATCTTTCAGGCAGCTCTTACAGGTGCAATTAATCCTCTTCGCCCGAGTTTCTACTCAGACGTAGCTAGAGGGATATTTGATGTAGTAACGAAGAGTGATAGATACTATGCCGGCCTTCAAGATGGCTTGATGTCTACACCCTTTAATACTCCATTCTCTGTTCTTGAAACTAAGATCCGGAAACTTCGGGCGTCAGCACTTGGTAAACCCCAGAGATCTTTGATGAAAGCAATAGTCCAGGAATACGGCGGGCTTCGGCCATTTTATAACGCTACGTGGTCTATCGCCTGGGAAATGGATAACGTAGTTAGATATACAACTTATAACTACCTTTTGAGAAAGGGTATGACAAGTCGAGATGCTGCTCAAACGACAGCTAAGTTCACAGGCGACTATGCCGGCGTTCCAGCAAAAACTAGAAGAAGTCTGAATAGAATCTTCTTCACACCTACGTATAAGATTGCTATGGGTAAAGTCTATGGGAATATGCTCGTCCAGGCGTTGAAGAAAGCTGCTGGGAATGAGATCCTTCAAGAGGTCCCAAACATCTTTGCTCGTGCAGCTATCATTCTTCTGGCAACCCAAATGTCCAAGGATCTCTTGATGACAGCTCTTGGATTTGACGTGGAAGAATGGGGCCGTAAGTATGTCTGGAAAGGAATCTCAACTCCTGAAGGCGAAAAGGAGTTCGTGATTACCATAAGTGATCCTACTAATATGTTCCAGAAATACTTCACGAGATTCCAACAGGCATTCTTTGATCCGAAGACAGAGAATGGAATAGAATACTTCGTGAATAGCAATAGCTGGGAGTTTCATCCATTCTGGCGAGCAGCCGTCGACCTAGTTGGTAACTATGACTCGATGAATAGGACTCCTATCTTCGAGCGCTTCGATACAGACGTTACGAAAGCCCGCAAGATAGTAGGCTTTCTGGCTGGAAGAGTGGTTCCTGTAACTGGCGCAGTTGCCGGCGAAGCTGGAGACCTCTTTCGGACTTCTGAACCTCTTCGAGATCCTGACTTAGCTGACAAGATCATGGTCCGTGAGTTCGGGTGGATCACGAATATAGTCAGTAAACTCGTAGCCTTCCCATACGTTCGCACGAATGAAATCGAGCGGGCTTCAAATGCGATAGATAGAATGGGCCGAGATATTCGGCGCCAGCAAAACCGGGCTCTAATGAATGGAACCCTCAGCGCTGAGAGCTTTGATAAGTCTGCTGCTCAATACTTCCAAGATGTAGACTCAGTTCTTTCTGAGATCGAAGAGAGCTATGAAGTAGATACTTGGAACAAGATTCTTCGCCGAGCGGTGCCATTCGCAGAGGACTTGAAGCTACTAAAAAAAGAGAGGGCTACTGATGAGCCCCCTCGAAAACCTGCGCTTGTTCCATAGTTTTGTCCCATTTTGGGATACATCTGGAAGAAGAGACCTTCAGTTACCGGAGGTCTCTTTCTTTTTGTCATCCGTATAGATAAGCTCGAAGTCATTCCCGTCGGAAAGTAGGTGCTGCTTACAGAAGCCTTTAGCAATAAGGGTCCGTATAATGTTTTCCATTCCCCGATAGTCGACATCCCGGTGGAAGACAGAGAGAAGATAGCTGACTCGAACCTTTTTCTTTGCAGCAATTTCCATCATGATACGGTTGACGACTTCTATATCTGGGCGTCGGCCATATGCAGAGAAAGCATCAGGCATCTTCTCTTCGGTGAGAGATATAAGGTTCTCTGCTCGTTGAAAGTCTTCGATAGTTAGAGCCATAGAATCCCCGCGGGAAGCGCTCATGATAGTAGCGAGCTTTAGAATGTGAGTAGGCCGGCGTTGAAGATAGCCAGCAAAAAGGGGATCTCGAATTGGAGGATTCTGCTCAGACTTCTGATACCAGTCAATGTAGTATTCTAGGAACTCCAGATTCTTCGGCTTGAAAACTCCTCGAAGCATATGGATTTCCCGAAGATCATTCAGAAGTTTCTCTCGGACATCAGGATCTTCATACGGAAGTGGAGATATGATTCGGTCTTTCTCGTAGACTATAATCATACGACTCATCAAGCCACCACCTACAAGATCTCGGGAGATATTATTCCCAAGGAGTTCCGGTGTTGTAGCTCCAAGTAGGTTTAGCCAGATACCATAGATGTCATCTGTTCCTTGGTGTTTAGTTCTATAGACCCAAGTAGATGCGCAATCAAACCAGTCAGTTAGGTCCATTAGAAGAGATGGATTATTATGCCCGAGAAAGACTGAGAGTTCCGGAGAGATGACTGTTAGAGAGCTATGGGTGTCTATCTCACCTGTTTCTTCATACACCTCCATTGCTGTAGATTCTTTGATCTCACGAATTAGAGCTTCGCGAGTTATAGACTCAGAGGCTATTCGGATTCCTAGCTCACGTAAGAGGGAGAGTCCGGGTTTGATAATAGTTCCCTTTCGGCATCTACCTGGGGGAGCTACTAGAACGATATACATATTAGGGTAGAATGTCAAGGAGCCTAGCTCAAAGCGGCACTTACGTTGAAGTGCAGCAGCTACACAGGAAACAGCTACCCAAGTGCGGAAAGATTTCGGAGCTTCAACCTCTTTTGTAAGTTCTAGAAATCCATCTATCCAATCAGGTAACTGGCGACTCATGTTTCTTCGAGCTCTCTTCCAGGGTTTTGTTATACAGTTCAGGAAGCATCGCGGCTAATTCGGAACTTGAAAGATTCTTCCATGGGACTTTAGTCTTGGCAGCACAGGTAAGGCCAAGAGTGCAGTCTGCTGGTATGGAAAAGGTATAGCTTTTCCAAGTAAGTGGGCTTTCAAGGGAGCTCTTTATTGCAAGAAGAGCATCTGCATGGTAAGCCCAGCCAGCACTTAAGGGAATCTGTATAACAAGAGAGTCGTGAACAGTATTGAGGATAGTTACAAGACGAAGGTCAGGGTTATAGTAGGTAAAATAGACACCCGATTGGTTCATCTTCTCGCCTACGGTAGATTGGGGAATGAAGGAATAGGCTTCCTTAAAAAGGCTATCTCCCCACCGATCGAGAAAGAGACGCCGTCGGCCGAGGCAATTAGTGAGTATTCTGTGATCGTGATTAAGGGAATGTTTAACCCATTCGTGATAAGCAGTAATGCCTGGGTAGGCCCGAAGGTAGGAGTCTCGAATGAACTCCCCTTCAGCCTTAGTTGTCTCGTAGTAGTGGGCGAATCCTTGACCGCTGAGTCCATAGTTAAGAGCATGATTAGCCTTCTTCCCCCAGAAGCGTTCGGAGTATAGGCCTCCACCGATTTCACAGCTGCCGTCTTCATCTGAGATCTCCTCTATAGGTTTTCTAAATATGAGTGAGGCAGTCAGACGATGGATATCTACACCAGTTTCGAAGGCCCGAATCATACTGGGTTCAGGTGCGATGTAGGCTACTACTCGATTCTCTGCCTGGCTTAGGTCGATATTATAGATCACGTGTTCGGGATCAGCCAGAAGGAAACGCTTCATATCTGGTGGAAAGTTTTGGAAGTTTCCACCTGTGCCGAAGATATTCTTAGAGCTACTCAGGCGGCCGGAGGTAGTCCCTACTCGGTTGATGGAACAGCGCAGGCGTTTATCCGTGTCGTATTCCATCTCATAGTAAGTTCCATCCATCTTCTCAAGCTTACGGATCTCTCGAATAAGCTTGGCCTCCTTACAATCATACCGTAGGCTGAGCTTCTTCATAGCATCGTCATCGGTAGTTGGGTTTCCAGTTTTCCTATTTATAATAGGCTTATAGCCTTTCTCTTCGTAGAAGTATTTTTGAAGCTGCTTTGGACTAGCTGGGTTTAGGTCAAAGCCACATATTTCAGAAAGCTGGGCTCGAAGATTTGCGGCTTCAATCTTAGCTTCAGCAGATGAGTTAGCCATACCTTCGGTATCAACCAGAATCCCGTGTTCTTGAAGGAAGATGATAGGCTCGAAGAGACGATTCACGCGTTCATAAGCTGCCCAGTTTCCTAGAGATTCAAGCTCCTTTCTCATCTTTGGGAAGGCTTCCAGGCAAACAGCTGCATCCTTGCAGTTATATCGCCAGAAGTCTTCGATAGAAGATTGAATCTTAAACCACCGCTTGCCTTCATCTTTATAGTATCGTTCAGCTGTAAAGATGCTGGTGATGAAGTCTAGGCCCTTTGGAAACTCAGGCACTAGAAGTGCCATCGCTACCATAGTGTCATGAGTATTCCGGGTGATAATCTGCATTCGATTGAAGATAAAGCTGGCATCGAATGTTAGATTCTGGCCGATCTTACAGATCTCTGGA
>Ga0209718_1005564_pt1 | contig 9917 bp, 9 predicted proteins | sample AD_JPNAS1_MetaG_FD_184420 | JGI IMG/M metagenome (GOLD analysis project Ga0209718, IMG submission 184420) | Active sludge microbial communities of municipal wastewater-treating anaerobic digesters from Japan - AD_JPNAS1_MetaG (SPAdes) (version 2) | ecosystem: Engineered > Bioreactor > Anaerobic >...
TCCACATCCTGAATGGTCATGCGCTCGCGTATGACACGCTCCATACGGGATAGCCCTATCCTGAACTGGTTTTGCAGCAATTCACCGACGGACTTGAGCCTCCGGTTGCCCAGATGGTCGATGTCGTCGGTTACGCCGATCCCGTGCTGTAGACTGACCAGGTAGTTGACTGCAGCCACGATGTCGGCAGGCGTGATCACCTTGACATCGGGCGCAAGATAGCCGTTGCCCAGGATCTTCGCCTCTTTACCATCGGGGTCAAGCACGTAAGCTTCGGCAAGATGCCGGGCGCGCTCGACTATCCGTACCGCCTCTGCCCTGCGAGCTCTGATCATCTCGCCCTTGCGCGGCACTTCTGAGCCGACAGCGCTCGCCAGCACTTCCCCGGTGTTGGGGTCGATCGTCACGCCCAACACTTCCCCGGTATCGGGGTCAACGATAGGGCCGATCCCGGCCTCACCTGACATGTCGTCCTCGCTGATCAGATCCCTCGACAAGGTCTTGCCGATAAGCCTGTCGGCGAGCTCAAGCTTCTTGTTGAGCTTGTATCGCCCGACCCCGCCAAGGTCATATCGCTTGGGGTCGTAGAATAGCGATTCAAACAGAGACCTGGCACTCTCCACAGCAGGCGGTTCGCCGGGGCGAAGCCTCTTATAGATCTCTACCAGAGCCTCTTCCTCGTTGTTGGTATTGTCGCGCTCGAGCGTGTTCCGGATGAACTCGTTCTCGCCGAACAGCTCCATTATGCGCTGAGTCGAACCGAATCCAAGCGCCCTCAGGAGAACCGTTGCAGGTATCTTCCTCGTCCGGTCGACGTGCACGTACACCACGTCAGCGGCGTCGGTCTCGAACTCCAGCCAGGCGCCGCGGTTGGGGATTATGGACGCGCTGTACAGCGTCTTGCCGGAGGTGTCCTTTGTCTTGTCGAAATAGGCTCCCGGCGACCGCACGAGCTGGCTGACGATGACTCTCTCAGCCCCGTTGATGATGAAGGTGCCGGTCTCAGTCATCAGAGGGAAATCGCCCATGAATACTTCCTGCTCTTTGACCTCACGAGTATCGTTGTTGATCAGCCGCACCTTTACCTTGAGCGGAGCTGCGTACGTCACATCGCGCTGCTTGCATTGGTCCTCTGTGTACTTGGGCGACCCGAGCGAGTATCCGGTGAACTCGAGGGCAAGGTTTCCCGTGAAATCCTGTACCGGAGAGATGTCGCGGAACGTCTCGAGCAGGCCCTCATCGAGAAACCATTGGTATGACTTCTGCTGGATCTCGATAAGGTTGGGAACTTCAAGAACATCCTTTATCCTGGAGAACGATATCCTCTTACGCACCGTCGGTCTCTCGGCAATGCCCATGCAATCCACCCTGCTTCCTTGTATGATTCCCGGGCATAACGAATAGCGCGGACCTCAATGACTTTTGGCGCCCCTCCTCCAGTCAAATCCGCGCTCAAACTAATACACCAAACTTGTCAATATCATGCTTGTTCATCTGTCCCCTTATACCTCATTGTGACAATGAGTTATGTTATCACAAGACCGCCACTGAGTCAAGGCAATCTGTTCGGCAATTCCGTTAGGCAGAACTGTGCATTGCCGGATCGCCTGGTGGCGTTGATGCCGGGGACGTCGCCCCCCTGCCTGCGGGAGGTGTGAAAGGCGGCGCGGTCCGGCCCGGCGCGTCGCTGCCCGGCCCGCTGGACACCTCGTGGATGCCCTTCGACGGGCCGGGCGCGTTTCCAGATACGTCGGTACGGAACGCTACAACCTACTTGATCTCAATCTGTGCTCCAGCCTCAACCAACTTGGCCTTGATCGCCTCGGCCTCTTCCTTCTTGATGCCTTCCTTGACAGGCTTAGGCGGGTTGTCTACGAGGTCCTTGGCTTCCTTCAGGCCCAGCCCGGTCAGCTCGCGCACGACCTTAAGCACAGGGATCTTCTTGTCGCCGGCGCTCACGAGTATCACGTCGAACTCAGTCTTCTCCTCGACTTCAGCGGCTGGCGCGGCGGCGCCGTTACCGGCCGCCGGCATGGCGGCCATGGGCATGGCAGCACTGACTCCGAACTTGTCCTCGAGAGCCTTAACCAGTTCGGCCAGGTCGAGGACTGTCATGTTCTCAATAGCTGAAAGGATCTCTTCCTTAGTCATAGCGTGATTTCCTCCCTCTTACTCAGCCTCGACGGCCATGGCGCCGCCCTCGGCTTCCTCTTTCTGCTTTCTGATCGCGTCCAGAGCCCATACGAGCTTACGCGCGGGTCCGGCCAGCACGTTAACAAGCCCTGTGATGGGCGATTTCATCGAACCAACAACCTGAGCCAACAGAACTTCCCTTGACGGCAAGGCGGCCAGGCGCGTGACCTGATCACAGTCGATAGTCTCGCCTCTCAGCACACCGCACTTGATCTTGAGAATCTTGCTCTCCTTGGCGAAACCAGCGAGTATCTTCGCCGGTGCAACAGGGTCCTGACCCGAAAACGCAATTGCGGTAGGGCCCTCCAGATACGGATCGAGCCCATGTACTCCGGCCTTATCAGCTGCGATCTTGATCAGCGTGTTCTTGTAGACCCTGTACTCGATTCCAGCTTCGCGCAGACTGCGGCGCAACTTCATGACTTGGCCGACGTTGAGCCCGCGGAAATCGGCAAGCACGACTGCGGTCGACGACTTGAACCTGGTTTCGATTTCCTCTATGACCTGGGTTTTCTCGGGTGTAGGCATTCATACACCTCCGTTCGCGTCAATCTACACTGTCTGGAGCGTCCTGATGACAACAGAAAGGGACCTCGGCGCATGAGCGGCCGGAGGTCCCCAAATGTCGGGAATCAAGCTTTCCTCCGACCTCGGCTGGCGGACACTCTGTGCGGCGCGGCCGCGCCATGTGTGTCCATTAAGCCCTGCAACTCGCGTCGCTCCGGGCGCCTGCTGTCTTTGGCCTGGCGGTTCTTTCTATTGTCAAGGCAGACGGACGTTACCTCTCGGCACCCATTGTCGCGGCCGACTGCGGGCTGATGAAGACGCCCGGGCTCATTGTCGCCGCGATCGAAACGCTCTTCAGGTATGCGCCCTTCGCAGCGGCCGGACGCGCCTTCACGATCGCATCCATCAGCACTGCCAAGTTCGCCATGAGCTTCTCTTCGCCGAACGACGCCTTCCCAATGGGCACGTGAACGATGCCCGTCTTGTCGACCCTGTACTCCACCTTACCGGCTTTGATCTCAGCGATCGCCTTCGCAACATCGAACGTCACGGTGCCGGTCTTCGGGTTCGGCATGAGGCCCCTGGGGCCCAGTATCTTGCCGAGCTTGCCTACGGTGCTCATCATGTCGGGAGTCGCGACGGTGATGTCGAAGTCCATCCATCCGCCTTTGATTTTCTCAGCTAAATCGTCTGCTCCCACGTAGTCAGCGCCGGCCTCTTCGGCTTCGTGCGCCTTTTCGCCCTTGGCAAAGACTAGGACCCGCTTGGTCTTGCCCGTTCCGTAAGGGAGGACCACTGCGCCGCGTACCTGCTGGTCAGAGCGGCGAGGATCCACACCCAGGCGGATGTGGGCTTCCACGGTTTCATCGAACTTCGCCTTGGCGACTTCTCCGATAAGCTTGACGGCCTCAGCAGGCTCATAGAGCTTGTTCCTGTCGATCAGCTTAGCGGAGCTCTGATAGTTCTTGCCTCTGTTTGGCATCTTGGGTTTACCTCCTTCGTGGTGCTGGCGGATCTGATCCTCCCACGAACCGGGGATTACTCTTCAACAACTTCTACGCCCATGCTGCGGGCGCTTCCGGCCACCAGCTTCATGGCAGCCTCTATGTCGTTGGCATTCAGGTCCGGCATTTTGGTCTTCGCGATCTCTCTGACCTTGTCCATCGTGAGTTTGGCTACCTTCGTGCGGTTGGGCTCAGCTGAACCGCGGTCCAAACCGGCTGCCTTCTTTATCAGAAAGGAAACCGGCGGCGTTTTGAGCACGAGCGTGTAGGACCTGTCGTCATATACAGTGACCTCCACAGGTATGATCGTGCCCACTTGGTCAGCGGTGCGAGAGTTGAAGTTCTTGCAGAACTCGACGATGTTGATCCCGGTGGGGGCCAGCACGGGTCCTACAGGCGGGGCCGGAGTGGCCTTGCCCGCATTCAGTTGAAGCTTGACCACAGCTGTGACTTTCTTCGCCATAGAGTGACACCTCCTCCCCGAGTGGCGCTATAGCTTCTGGACTCCCGAGAAATCGAGTTCCACCGGGGTTTCGCGTCCGAACACCGAAAGCAGTACGCGGAGCTTGCCCTTTTCCGCGTTGACCTCCTGGATATGGCCATCGAAGTTCTGGAACGGCCCGGCGATCACTCTCACCTGCTCGCCTGGCTCGAAGTCCACGCGGATCTTGGGCTCCTCCTCCACTCCCATCTGCCTGAGAACCACGCGGGCTTCATCCTCAGTGAGTGGAATGGGCTTGTTCCCGGAACCGACGAACCCTGTCACGCCCGGAGTGTTCCTGACGACGTACCAGGAGTCGTCGCTCATGGACATCTCCACCAGGACATAACCGGGGAATCGCTTCCGCTTGACGATCTTCTTCTTGCCGTCTTTCAGTTCCGTCTCTTCGTCGGTGGGGACAAACACGCGGAAGATCTTGTCTTCCTTCTCCATCGTCTTCACGCGACGCTCAAGGTTGGCCTTGACCTTGTTCTCATACCCGGAGTACGTGTGTATCACGTACCACTCTGCGCCGTTCTGGCTCATATCAGCGCTCATTCCTTTTACGCGGCTGCCTTGATGATCTTATCGATCACGAATGACAGGCCCAGGTCTACAAGGCCAAGGAACACCGCCACGATCGCCACGTATACAACGACAGCAATGGTGAAGGATGTGAGCTCTTTTCGGTCATGCCACTGGACGCGCCTGAATTCCGCCCGCACTTCCCGCAGGAACTTGCCGATTCCGCTGAAGAACCCACGGGTGCGCGTGAGGAGAGTCGGCTTGGCCTCAGAAGCCATGATATGGATCCCTCCCCTGTGAAACACGCCTAGATTATACCTAGCGGGTTTCCTTGTGTAAAGTGTGGGCCCTGCAAAACTTGCAGTACTTCTTCCGCTCGATTCGGTCGGGATCGTTCTTCTTGTTCTTGGTTGTCTGGTAATTGCGGTTCTTGCACTCACCGCACTGGAGGGTGATTCCTTCCCGCATCTGACTGGACCTCCCTCATTTCGACTGCCGCCCGTGCCCCGCGTTCAGGATTTCGCGTTCCGTATTCCGCTCTCCGCGTTCCTTGCCCCAAGCCCCAGTCGGCCGCAGGCAGCCTCCGCCCGCGCACTTCAACCACTTGCGCACCAGCTCGGCGTGTTTTGTAACAAGGGCGCGAAACGCGCCCCACATCATGGGGCGCAGGCATAGTCACTATTGTAAGTTATCACACCTCGAGGGGCCTGTCAATTCCCGGCCGCGCTCGTTCGGCCCGTGCGCGCGCCGGGTGCGCGTAAGGATTGTTGCTCCTAAATCTCGGCGTTCTTTCCTGATGGCTAGCTGGGCTGCTCTTAGGAGCTTCGGCCGGCCTTAGGCCTCTGATCTGGCCTATTGCCTGCCCAGGCCGGGGTGGTTCCATCCAAGGTCGGCTAGGCTCGGCGTCAACCGCGGATTGAGGCAGAACATAAGGGACCCGGGCGAGGGCGTGTCTTGTCGCCGTGGAAGGAACAGGGACTCGCGTGCGCTAGCGAAGGCCAAACAAGATGACGACCACGATCCCCCTCAACCGAAAGGCGTTCAAGCTGGCGCAATCGCGACAACTCGGATGATCAAGGCCGTGAGCTGGCATATCGTCAGTATTTGACACTACTTTCGGAGATACCCGCAACTTTTGAGTGCATCGATTTGGACCGAGGGCCCCGGAGGGCGAATTGGCCTAGAAACTGGCGTACCCTAGGCAGTAACCCGCCGAGTTATTGGCAAATGCGCGGCATGGCCCGCCATCCCGTCCGAGCTGTTGCCACATAACGCCATAGTGTGGGATATCCAGCCAGCCCATGCCCTGCTGTAGTGTCGAAAGCTAGCAATCCGCACCCGGTTCTTGTAATCCGGAGGCGGTCAGGCGGCCCTTCGAAATCGATGTACTCAAATTCTGCGGGTATCTCCAAAACTAATGATGATTTTTGACATTATCCCAGCTCCAGCCGCCTTTCCCGACGGCCATGATGCCAAGGCCAGTTAAATAGCCGTTTCAGGGGGCAGGCACGGCCTCGCCAGCCAAGACCCCGCCGCGATGGACTTTCCCGGCGATTCGCACCGGCTTTGCCAATTGCTATTGCCTACAAAACCTACACGCACCCCCGCGCTCCGCGAACTACAATCCTCCGCCTACCTGCCCACTGGCGCCTCCAATCCCGGCGCTCCCACGACCAGGCCTGAGTCGGTGCTGATCTCCCCCGACACCGGGCCGACCCCCATCGAACTGGACCAATCGCCGCTGATATCCGACACCGAGCCATCTCTGTCGAATGTCAGCTGTGTCCCCCATTTGGTCCCGAGAGACAATGGGCCCGCGCCCATCTGCCCGCCTACGCCTACGAACACACTGGTAACGCGCTTCTCCTTGAAGTTCCATTTGAGCGAACCCGAGGCGATGAGCGCAAAACCAACCTCCACTGTGGAACAGTCCACCTTGTATTCCACCGGGCCAAGGCTCAGCGCGAACTTCCGTCCACCCTTGAACGGGCACTTGTCACTGCTCTCGGGCGCATTCGTCGATCCACTCTCACTTACCGCGCGCCCAGTTCCGCCACACCTACTGCAATGGCTATGAATCGCGGGCAACTCCGCCAGCAGCCCGCCCGTGCCCGCGATCTGCGCCAACATCCCGTAAGTGCTCATCCTGCGGTTAATCTCTTCGCGCTTGTATACCAGCGGGTCGTATATGGAGTCGAGCACATTCTGAGAGAAAGCCCAGTAATCCTCGACGGCAGACGCCGTCTCGCTATACAGCTGCGTCCATATGCCCTTGTTCTTGGCGAACTGCGCTTGCGCGAAAGCGCTCGCTTCCTTGCAGAAAGCCGCGTGAGCCGCCTCGATCTCTGGATCGGTCTTTGCAGCCTCCACACGCTGAACATACCTCTCCCCGATCTCCTCCCAGTCGCTCCATGCCTCATCCTGCCGCATTTCGTCCAGAGCACGCGCCATGGCCCGGCCCGCGATGGCCTTGAAGTGCTCCTCGATCAGTCTCAGATGAAACACCTGATTCTCAAAACTGATCGTGCATAGAGCGCTGCCGGCGCTCCGCCTCTGGACGCTCACACGCCGTATCTCGGCCGCGAGTTGCTGCAGCTGCGCTGTGCCTGCCGAAATCTCACGGCGGATCTCGGCCTCGACCTGCCGGAACCCCACGCTCATGTAGCCGGCGACAGTCGCTATCGAACTCCAGTCGGCGATCTGAGGCACAGTGAATGTGGACTGAGCCCCGGCTCCTCCCCCGGGCGCCGCCGGCGCCGTCTTGATGCCGCCCTGCCACGGCGGAGGCAGCGGCGGAATGCTACCCGGATCCCCGTATTCCCCTGCCATCGCCTCCGAACACGCACTCTTTACGGCACCGCAGAACCCCATCTGCGCGCCCCTGAGCATGACATCCAGCGCCCGCCTGTAGTCCTTGCGCTCCATGTAGATGTTCCCGAGACCAGTAAGAGCCGGGCCAAAATTCCCCGCCGTCATGAGCGCTTCATTGTAGAAAGACTCAGCCGCGTAGGAGTCGCCCAGCTCATACATGGAATTCGCCAGATTCGTGAGTACCATCGGAGACTGGGGATCAAGCTTCTTCGCCGCCAGCAGCACGGTAACCGAATCACGCAGCCTGCCCATGAGACGGAGCATCGCCCCGAAGTTATTCACCGCCAGCGGAAGCGCGGGCATAGCGATGACAGCCCGCGCGGCCAGTACCACCGGAATCTCCCGCGATGCCCCGGGCGCCGCAATCGCGGCCGCGGCCGTCGTGACTTCCGCGACATCTTCCCTGGTAGAGGCAGAACCCAAGCCTTCCCGGGGCCATATCCGGCCGGTCATGCGCTCAACCATCCACTGTTCGTCAGTGCTGAGCAGGGCCCAGAACTCGTCGTGATACCTCCACGCCAGCTCAAGAAGCTCGTCAGCAGATGGAACATGATCCAGATCAACCGGGCGTGCGCTTTGAGCTTCCGCCTCGGTTGCATCCCCCGTATCACCAAAATCGCCGAAGCTATCAAGGTCGTCCAAGTCGCCCGGGCCATCAGGGTAGCCGAACGTGCCCCCGCCGCTGACATCGGCGACCTTGCTCGCCGTCTTCCCGGCGATTATCGTCACGTTCAGCATCGTAGGCATCGCTGAAGGCATCTGACCGATCTGACCCACCTGCCCCATCTGCCCCATCTGCCCCGTCATCGCCCCGGGGTTCTTCATGGCGCTTGCCTGCATCACCACGATCATGTACTGCCCGGCGGGCAGATCAGCCGCTAGGGCCCCCGACAGCGACAGCGCCAGCATCACCGGCATCGCCCCCGACATGCTCGTGGCCACTGCCATGTAGTCGGAAGTCACGTCGTCTCCGTCGCGCGTGACGGTCAACTCCAGATGGCCCGTTCCAGCTGTATTCGCCACCGCGCCGCCCGACATTTCCGCCGTGGCCGGGCTGGGACTGCTAACCGCAAAGCAACACAACCCGAGCAGTACCAACGCGAGGGCTGCCCTGCCTCGGACCCTGCCTCGGACCCTGCCTCGGACCCTGCCCTTGCTCAGCTTCCCCATGCAAGTCTCCTCCGTTTCGGAACCTCTCTCGTGATTCAGCGTGATTCTAAGTATTCTGTAGGCCGGCCTGAATACCTTCGTCCATGCGTGATGTACTCGCGGCAGCCCCCTTATCTCGCAGTAGTTGTGCCAGCTCAATCCGGCTATCTCTCGGAAGTTCTGGTTTGACGCGTGGCCTAGTGCTGCCATACTATGGTTACAAAGGGGGGTGAAGAGTATCGCAACTATGTGCGCATGACCGCACTTGCGCAGGAAGGGGTGGATACGTGATGTTCGGGTTAAGGAAGATGAGTTCGACGTTAGCCTTGCTTCTTGCGGCCGTACTATCGATCAGTGCCAGATCATTCGCCAACACAGACGCGGCGCCGAGTTTGGAGATCACCAAGTCGGTGTTCATGGCGTACGCAGAGTCGCATGACGTCAAATACGTTACTGATGACGTGATATTCTTCAATGCAGCGCTGCAAGAGCCATTCGCAATAGGGCGGGACGACCTGGGGCAGGCCCTGTACTGGTTCTATCACGTGGCCTTTGACGCAATAGCGATTCCAAAGAGCATAATCATCGGCCAGGGCAAGGCTGTGTATGAGGGCACAATCGTTGGGATTCACATCGGCGAATTCGCCGGCATCCCAGCCACCGGCAATCACGTGGAGTTTCCCATCATCATCAGTTACGAGCTTGAGAGGACACCACCCTACCACATCAGGAGAGCTACCATCTATATCATGCTGAACATCCTGATGCAGCAGATCGCCCCGAGCAACTAGAAGCCAGAGTGAGTCGCTCCCTGTCAAACAGGCAGTGGGGATAGCGAGACTTCACAGAAGCGCCAATCTTGATGGTCGGCGCTTCTGTTAGTGCAGCCGCATTAGCGCAGCCGTACCTGAAAGCAAGAAGCCCTCTGCACCAACACGTGCAGAGAGCTTCTCGAATCCTGGAGCCCGCGATCGGAATCGAACCGATGACCTCATCCTTACCATGGATGCGCTGCTACCTACTGAGCTACGCGGGCGGGCGCCCTTTGCGGGGTCGCCTCAAAATGGTTGCGGGGGCAGGATTTGAACCTGCGACCTCCGGGTTATGAGCCCGACGAGCTACCAGACTGCTCCACCCCGCGACAAACTTATCAATCTCTGGAGCGGGAAACGGGGCTCGAACCCGCG